>Ga0209713_10000020_pt1 | contig 109812 bp, 106 predicted proteins | sample ArcOceMetagenome_3_FD_187444 | JGI IMG/M metagenome (GOLD analysis project Ga0209713, IMG submission 187444) | Marine eukaryotic phytoplankton communities from Arctic Ocean - Arctic Ocean- Svalbard ARC20M Metagenome (SPAdes) (version 2) | ecosystem: Environmental > Aquatic > Marine > Oceanic...
GTGAAACGTTTTAGCGCCGATGGTAGTGTGGGGTTTCCCCATGTGAGAGTAGGTCATCGCCAAGCACCTCATTTAATAAGAAAGCCTCAATGCTCACGCACTGGGGCTTTTTTATTGGGCGCTTAAAGTTATGATGTTAAAAGCCATGACCTTAAGTGTTTGAATTATGCTAACGCTCAGGATGCCACTAATGCTCGAGTCCACCCTACAGTTTCTAGCCATTACTTTATTCTTAGAAGTGACCCCTGGGCCTGGTGTTCTGTTTATCCTTTACCAATCTGCCTTCAGTTTCCGTAATGCCATTGCGGGGACGATGGGCCTGTTAACATCCAATATTATCTGGATTAGCTTGGTGGCCACAGGTTTAGGCCTAGTATTAACTCAAAACCCTATTGTATTTAACAGCTTACGATACCTTGGCGCTGCTTATTTAATGTATTTAGCTTATAAAATAATGCGCTATGGTATTAGCACCGCTCATGTGCCTGAAAACCCACAAGCACAGGAATATAAAAGTATTTGGTCTAGCTACCGCCAAGGTATGCTAACCTCGTTAGCGAACCCTAAAGCCTTATTGTTTTTTATGGCCCTATTTCCACAATTCACACGGCCAGATTATTTTGTCCACGACATTGTGTATTTTGGGGCTTTAAAAATGTTATGCCTAGGCACAGTGATGATTAGCTATGGCTTAATGGGCCGTCGTCTATTTAATTACATCGGCCAGTCATCTTGGTCTAAGGTCATTTCACGAGCCCTTGGCGGTGGCATAATGATTGCTGCCATCGCCGTAGCTAGGGGCTAGCTCGGGTCAAGTGCCGCTTACCTTAGGCCATGACCCTTGCGCAATAACCCTTTATACTGATGGTCAAATGGTTAGATTGGAGAAACATTATGTACTTCGATGAGTTATACGCACCACTGAAAGACATGCAAGATTGGCAACAAACTGCTTTCTCTGCAGCACTTTGCGAACGTATTTTCCCTCACTATGCGTTATACGATAGTTTGTTAGAAGCGAGCCAAGTGTCCATCGCTAGGACTGCTCTAGATCAAGTATGGAAGCAATTGTCCCTGCGTGGCAATATGAACGCAGAGACCCAACTCTCCAAGGTAGAAGCGATCATCCATAACGAAGAAGATGAAAGTTTTGGCGCAGGACTTGCCTTTGATGCCCTTGTGGCATTAATGGCAACCTTGCATTGTGTGTCTCATGCCAGTTACGAAGATGCGGCAAGTGTAGCTCACTTGTCTCGTGAGAGTGTAGCTAAGTTTGTTGAATTACATGCAGAGGACGACCTGAGTGATGAACAATTGATTCGCCACATTTCAACTCATGACTTGATGGTACAGGAATTGGCCTTTCAAGCCGATGTCATGGGACTTTTGATGTCACAAAATGTGGCCAAATCATCCCAAATAGACCAGCTTAAGTCGATGTCTATGGCTGATGGTGTGAGTAATATTGGCATTAGCATGGCCCATGGCTAATCTTTTTTTATGGCTACGGGGTCACTGAACTAGGCCATTAGCGGGCCTTAGGTGAATTTCGTAATACCACAATTTCTACCAAAGGTAGCGTATCAATAAGCTAGACCCAGCGCGACCTCGATTGTGGCCAGACCCAAGCCTTTAAACTCCCCAACCTCAAAACCCCAGTCTTAAAGCAGAAGTTAAAAGAGAACACAGCATGCCATTGGTTACCGGATTTCGATACGTCTTTCAGGGCGCAAAACTACTTTCACACCCCGGCCTTAGACTATTTGTCTTGCTGCCCTTATTGGTGAACGTACTCATGTTTGCTATTGGTCTAGCAGTACTTATATTTTTCGTCAGTGGTTGGATGGACGGCGTTGTGTCTTGGTTACCTAGCTGGTTGAGTGGCATTACTTGGATTTTATGGGTGTTATTTATACTTTTATTTGGGGTAGCAGTATTCTTTGGTTTTAACTTGCTAGCTAACTTCATTGCCGCCCCATTCAATGGACTACTGGCAGAAAAAGTTCAGCTACATTTGACGGGACAAGACCTTGGAGAATCAAGCTTGGGGGCGATAATGGCGAGTATTCCTCGCTCACTAGGCCGAGAAATAAGTAAGTTAACTTACTATCTACCCAGACTGTTAGTGCTTGTAGTACTGAGCGCCTTCAGTTTGATCATTCCTGTCCTTAACGTCATTGTCGCCTTATTGTGGTTGGTATTTGGAGCTTGGATGATGGTGATTCAATACATTGACTACCCCATGGACAACAACGGACTCAGCTTTCGGGCCATGCGGCGAAGCTTGAACCAGCAGCGTTTGTTACACCTAGGATTTGGTGGTGGCGTGTCGATCCTACTCATGATCCCTTTGCTCAATTTCTTTGCCATGCCTATTGCTGTAGCAGGCGCTACTGCACTTTATGTGGCAGAGCATGAGACTTTAGCCATAATCGATCAATAGACCGAGCCAAACACTCAGAGCCGCCCAGTGGCTATTAATAAAAGCCTTGAAATAATTAGTATTAAGGCGACTACGGCCTAGCCAATGTTGGTAGATAAATAGTACTGCCATCACACTTAACCCTAGGTGAAAGGCAACACCTAATTGGTTAATCTGCCCCACCACTGCCAATAAGCCCACACACAAACACTGAAACACTGCGATAATAGTGAGATCCCAACTACCAAATAATACAGCCGTTGATTTGATACCAATTCTCAAATCATCTTCTCGGTCAACCATAGCGTAATAGGTATCGTAGGCAATGGTCATGCAGATCGCTGCCATGAAGGTTAGCCATGCTGTAAGTCCGGTAGCCTGCGTTTGAGCAGTAAAGCCCATGGGTATCGCCATGGCAAAAGCCACCCCTAAAACCGCCTGGGGCCAATGAGTATAGCGTTTCATAAAGGGATAGATGGCGGCTAACGCAAGCGCTGCGATCGCCAACACGATGGTATAGATGTTGGTTAATAAGACGAGTATAAAAGCCACTCCACACAGGCCAAAAAATAATCCCAAAGCTTCTTTGGATGTCACTAGGCCCATGGCCAATGGCCTTCCTTTAGTACGTTCAACATGGCCATCAACATGTCGATCAGCATAATCATTAATAACGCAACCCGCGGCTCGCATCAAAACCACACCAGCAACAAATATAATCAACACATCAAGCTTTGGTATGCCGTGAGCTGCTAACCAGAGCCCCCATAGGGTGGGCCATAATAGCAGATAAGTGCCCACTGGCCGGTCCAGACGCATGAGGCTTTTGAAATGGGGCCAACGGGACATAGACAAAATCACCACAACACCTTAACCAATAATAAAACACCCATGCTAACATAAGCGCCTTTACTGACGCTGCCGAAAGTCTTTATCATGACTATAAAAACTCATAAGTTGTTATTAATATGCACTGGCAACACCTGCCGCTCGCAAATGGCTCAAGCCATGCTACAAGCGCGGAACCAGTCACACGGACTTGGCCTAAATATTAAGTCCCGTGGTATCCGCGCTAACGCAGATGACCCTACCACACCAGAAGCGCTTAGCGTGCTAAAGGCAGCCAATATTCATTGGCAGGGTACTAGCCAAATACTTACCATGTCAGACTTGGAATGGGCCGATGATGTGTGGGGGATGACCCAAGAGCACTTAGATGTGGCCATACAGTTGGGCATCAAGTTAGCTTTTAATCGTCGCCCTCGATACCAGTTAATGGCTGGCGAACAAGAGCTATTAGATCCCTTACACTGTGGACTTGAGGCCTATCAACAACTCTTTATTCAGTTACAAGTAATCATTGCTAAACGTCTTGCGGGGATATAGTCGCCATGGGAGGCATAAAGACTTCAGTCACTAAGATGGCTTTATCGTCTAAATAAAATACTGAGCGGCGGGCCCAATGTTGTTGCAGGCTTGGCTGTTGAATGAGGCATGTTACCTGCAATGGGCCACGCACCATATTGGGGTGCTTAAATAATAAAGCGCCTAAGGGCTTGTCACCGATATTTTTAAATCGTCTGAGTCTGCCAGTCAGTGTGCCGTGGGGTATAATACTGCGGGCACACACCCACACTTGGCCGTGACAGAGTAATTCAACTTCGCGAATAATAGCGCGCTGGCGTGGTTTAAGTTTAAGTATTTTAGCCTCAGACGCGCTAGGAATACCCCATTGGTTACGAACCACGCGCACTGAAAACTGACCATTACTGGCATGCACAAGGCGCTGTGTCAAAGAACCTTTATCCTGCAGCCATGCCTGCCAATGGCGTGGTACGGTATGGCACAATGGACGCCTATAACTGCGCCAAGTCGATGGATATGGCTGTTGCGCATGAACTAGAGATATGGGCACAGTAAGCTCATTAATTATGCAAACAAGAAAGGAGCTATTGTATCAATAAGTTTGGCCCTAAGACACTATCAATAGCGCACCAAGATATAGTCAAAAACACGCGTCGATGGCTTGACCAAATGGTGGTTGGATTAAATCTATGCCCGTTTTCACATAGCGTCTTAGCCCAAGACCAAGTGTTTTATGCTATTTGTGATGCCAACACCGATGCCCAATTAAAGCAGTTCTTTGTGCATGAGTTACAGCGCCTGTTAGGGGCTGATGAAAATGACATTGCCACTAGCTTACTCATGTTCCCCCAAGGCCTGGCAGTGTTCGATGATTACCTGGACCTACTCGATTGGTTTCAGCAGCTATTAGAGCAGGCAGAACTGACAGAGCATGTGCAATTAGCATCCTTTCATCCGCAGTATCAATTTGAGGGTGTGGCGGCTGATGATCTTAGCCACTTTACTAATCGCTCACCATATCCAACTATACACCTTCTACGACAAGCTCAAATGACTAAAGCGCTAGCTCACGTTGTGGTCCCTGAACAGATTTATGAAGATAATATAAAAACATTGAATAAACTTGGCCGTCAGCAGGTCGAATCACTCTGCCCCTGGGGTAAATAGGAAAAGTTTTATGAAATTACTGGTTCTTGCTATTGGTGGCACCATCGATAAGGTGTATTTTGATGCCCTCAGTGACTATCAAATTGGTGCACCTGCCGCTAAGGAAATTTTACAACGGGTTAAGGTTAATTTTGATTTTGAGGTCAGGCAGATGATCTCCAAAGACAGCTTAGAGATGACCGATGCTGATCGTCAAGAAATACTATCTGTGGTGCAGGACCATAGTGGCAAACACGTGATCATTACCCACGGCACTGACACCATGGTAGACACGGGCCAAGTCCTAAAACAGGCGGCGCATAAAACCATTGTCATTATGGGGGCTATGCAACCAGCGATCATGAAGCTAACTGATGCAGATTTCAATCTAGGTGTGGCAGTGGCAGCGGTACAGACGCTCTCAGAAGGCGTGTACCTGTGCATGAATGGTCGGATATACAATGTTGATCGAGTCGTGAAAAATCGTGCTGAAGGGCAGTTTCAGGACCTTGGAGAAGGTCTTTAAAGGCTAATGGTCAACTCATTAAGACCATAATGCTCGTCTAGCCACTGACCAATAACATTTTCACCACACAGATGATGGGCATACTGCATGTGTAGGCAGCGAACTTGCTGCCAATCTCTTAAACCCCCAATGCCATAGGTATCAAACAAAGCGGTATAACCCAACTGCGCAAGTTGCTTTAGGTCTTGGGCAGAACAATTAGCCCAGCGTTCAGCCACATAGGCTCTTTGATTTTCTTGGTAGGCAGCCATCCACTTTGGGTCGTCTTGCAACTGTTGTTCGAGTTGTTTGACCTTGCCAGTCATTTCTATCTGGCTAATGGCTTTGTGAAGATCTTTTGAACTCAACCAATATAAGGTTGGAAAAGGCTTGTTGTCCATTAAGGGGTGCATTTTTAGCACCAAGGGCACACCACTGTTAGAACTCGCAGCGATGGCCTTTAAGGCCCTTGGTGGGCGTCCTAATTGTTGTTCAATAATGGCAAGGTGTTGTTGCAACGACATAATTTCAAAGACGTAGAGAAAAGCAATAGAAAGGCAACCTTATGGTGCCCACCAGAAGGTGAGCACTAGCCTAAGGCTGTTTTAATGACCTAAAATCTGACTCAAGAATAACTTGGTACGGTCATGTTGTGGATTATCAAAGAATTCGTGGGGCGTATTGGACTCAATGACCTCACCTTCGTCCATAAAGATCACTCGGTCTGCAACCTGCTTTGCAAAGCCCATTTCGTGGGTCACACACAACATAGTGATACCTTCTTCAGCTAACGAAACCATGGTATCGAGCACTTCCTTGATCATCTCTGGGTCAAGCGCCGAGGTGGGCTCATCAAATAACATAATGTTGGGGCGCATACACAAAGAGCGGGCAATCGCCACACGCTGTTGTTGGCCACCTGAAAGCTGACCCGGGTATTTGTCAGCTTGCTCAGGAATCTTGACTCGCTCTAGAAACTCCATAGCGGTCGCTTCAGCCTCTGCCTTGGGTGTTTTACGGACCCAAATTGGCGCCAAAGTACAGTTTTCTAGGACCGTTAGATGCGGGAACAAGTTAAAGTGTTGAAATACCATCCCCACTTCACGGCGCACGGCATCAATGTTCTTAAGGTCGTTTGTTAACTCAGTGCCATCAACAACGATGTCACCCTGTTGGTGTTCCTCTAATCGGTTAATACACCGAATCAAGGTCGATTTTCCAGAACCGGAGGGTCCACAAATGACAATCTTTTCACCTCGAGTGACCTCAAGGTTAATGTTTTTGAGCACGTGGAAGTCGCCATACCACTTGTTCATGTTACGAATTTCAATACACAGATCGTTATTCAATTTACTTTTTGATTCTGACATGTTCTTAAACTCTTAAAATTAGTGGTTACCGCTTGTGGCCAGTATTGAGCTTGTTCTCTAAATAAAGCGAGTAACGAGCCATTGCAAAACACGAAATAAAGAAGAAAATAGCAACGAAAAGGTACACTTCAGTAGACAAGCCTAACCACGCTGAGTCAGCTACAGAAGCCCTACCAATACCGAGGGGGTCCAATAAACCGATGACGATAACCAATGTACTATCTTTGTATAAACCAATAAAGGTATTGACGATCCCTGGGATTGAGATTTTCAAAGCCTGTGGCAAAATAATGAAGCGCATTGCTTGAGAGTAGTTTAAGCCGAGGGACTCTGCTGCCTCTAACTGTCCTTTTGGCAATGCCTGTAATCCACCGCGGATGACCTCAGCCATATAGGCTGAAGCAAACAAAGTCACCATAATAAGCACCCGCATCAATAAGTCGAAGGTGGTGCCAGGAGGCAAGAAATAACTCAGCATGGTTGAGGCTACAAACAGTAAAGTGATCAAAGGTACGCCACGGATGAATTCAATAAAACCGACGCAAAAGTATTTGATGATCGGCAGATTAGATTGACGCCCCAAAGCCAGCAAAATACCCAAAGGTAAAGAGCCTACAATACCAGTCACTCCAATCGTCAAGGTGAGCATAAGGCCACCAAATAGGTGGGTGCCGACATGCTCGAGGCCAAAGCCTCCACTGAGTAACCAAGCGCCAATAAAGGGATAGACTAAGGCAAATCGGAGCATGTATTTGCGCGCAGGTATGCTGTCCCATAAGACTGCTGCGCTGGCAATGACAAGCAGGATAGTGGCTAGGTTAACACGCCAGCGCAGGTGCTCGGGGTAGAAACCATATACAAAGAGGTTAAAACGCTCTCCAATAAAAGCGAGGCAGGCTCCATCTGGAGCGCAGTCTTTGCGTGTTTCCCCAACATAAGTGGCGTCTAAGAAAAGCCAATTAATAGATGCGGGAAGGGCTAGGTACAAAAGATAAAGGGACACCAAAGTGATGATGGAATTTGCCACTGAAGAAAATAAATTTACCCTCAACCAGTATATCAATCCAGTGGTGCTAATTGGTGCGGGCAGGCTAGGGTGCGTACCAGGTGCATAAGTTTGTTTAGTCATAGTCATTTATACCTTAACGTTCCACCAGTTTCATGCGATTGTTGTACCAGTTCATACCAGAGGATATGAGTAAGGAAATAACCAAGTAAATAGCCATGACTATGAGCATACATTCCATTTCTCGGCCTGTTTGGTTAAGAGAAATACCGCCAATTGTGGCCACGATATCCATATAACCAATAGCCAGCGCCAATGATGAATTCTTAGCTAGATTTAAGTACTGGCTTGTCAGTGGTGGAATAATCACTCGCAATCCTTGTGGAATAACGACCAACTTAAGCACTTGACTGTTAGAAATCCCCAACGCTTGGGCTGCCTCAGTCTGTCCATGATCAATAGCCACGATACCCGCGCGCACGATTTCGCCAATAAAGGCGGCCGTGTAAAGAGACAAAGCGAGCCATAGTGCGATAAATTCAGGGCGAACCACCATGCCACCTTTAAAGTTAAAACCTTTAAGTGCAGGTACATCCCATTCAATAGGACTGCCTAAAGCAAAGTAAACAATTAAGGGTATCAATATGATGGCTGCTAAATTAATGAGTGCCACTGGGTATGCCTTACCCGTTGTGTCTTGAACATTTTGTGCATAGCGGCTAAACCACCAAGCAAAAGCCAAGCCGGCAACCACAAAGCCACCCACGATCCAAAATAAAGACTGGAACTCGGGGCTGGGCATTTGGAAACCACGATTATTTAAGAAAAAGGTATCGCCAAAATTGTAAGAACCTTTTGGGCGTGGCAACGAAGTTACAATCAGACCATGTAGTAGCAAAATATGCAGTAGAACTGGAACGTTACGCATATATTCAATATACACGTAGGCAATCTTTTGAGTTAACCAGTTTCTTGATAAACGCATAACGCCTAGGATAAAACCGAGGATAGTGGCAAGCACAATACCAGCAACGGCGACGAGTAAAGTATTAATCAGACCCACAATCATAGCCCTAAAGTGGCTAGAGGTGGAACTGTATTCAATTAAGTGTTGGTTGATGTCATAGCTGGCATTATCCCATAAGAAGCTAAAATTGATGTCTTTGCCAATGTTGGATAAGTTAACGACAGCGTTATTAATGATGAAGGCAAAAAATGAAATGATCAGTGCGGCGGCGATAATCTGCACAATGACTGAACGGGTTTCTTTATCATACCAAGCACGTATTAAAGGGTTAGTACTAGATGTTGGAGTGCTCATAGATTGAACCGTGCTACGTAGATATCAGTAGTTAAGGGCAACCTGCCAACTTAACATTTGATTAGTAATCAGAGGTGTAGCAACCAAAGATTATTAAGTTCCAGAAATGAACTGGGGTGCTTTAGCACCCCAGTTTAGTACTGATCAATTCGTATTAATTAACGAATTGGAGCAGCGTAAAGAACACCACCGTTATTCCACAAGTTGTTCAAACCACGTCCAATCTGTAGAGGAGTATTTGGACCAACGTTACGCTCGTAGATTTCACCGTAGTTACCACCTTGTGCAACAGCACGTGCAGCCCACTTGGCATCTAGACCTAGCATTGCTCCCATTGAACCTTCAGAACCAACCAAACGGTTGATGCCTGGGTTCTTGCCAACGTTAGCAGCAAGGTTCATCGCATTAGCTTGGGTAATACCCATTTCTTCAGCGTTGATCAAAGCGTTAACAACCCACTTGCCAATGTCATGCCACTGGTCATCACCATGACGAACAGCGCCACCTAAAGGCTCTTTAGAGATAATTTCAGGCAATACAACGTGCTGCGTAGGATCATCAAACTTAGCGCGAGTAGATGCTAAACCTGAGGCATCAGTTGTGTATACGTCACAACGGCCAGCAACGTAGTTAGTAAAGCCTTCTTCGTTAGTTTCAATTGGAACTGGCTCGTAAGACATGCCATTGGCACGGAAGTAGTCGGCTAGGTTCAATTCTGTCGTTGTACCTGTTTGGATACATACAGAAGCGCCATCTAAGTCAAGGGCAGAGTTAACGCCTAGAGATGCAGGAACCATGAAGCCCTGACCATCGTAGAAGTTAACGGGCAAGAAGCTTAGCTTCAAGTCAACGTCACGACTAAGAGTTTCTGTGGTGTTGCGGAACAAGATATCGCCTTCACCAGAATTCAACATGGTAAAACGAGTCTTACCCGTCGAAGGTACGAATTTAACCTTATCGCCATCGCCTAATACGGCAGCAGCTACAGCGCGGCAGAAGTCGGCATCAAAGCCTTCCCAGCGGCCATTCGCATCAGGTGCAGCAAAACCAGCCAAGCCAGTAGTTACAACACACTTTAGTTCGCCAGCAGCACGCACATCTTCAAGAGTTGAAGCTTGGGCAGCTGTTGCAGTCATAGCTGTTAGTGCCATGCCAGTTAAAACTTTATTAATTAGTTTCATATTAGAAGCCTCCTAAGGGCCTGGTATTTTTAGTGCAGCAAATTATAAAAATATTTTTATTGTTAGCACTGAACTTGGGGATTACGGAACCTGTGTATTCACGCAGATTATAAACACCGTTCAGAAGATGGATGATAGGAAAACTTGGCCCATTTGTAAACCGCTAAAACCAATACTTGGCAAATATAAGACGATTCAAGGTCATAAAGGCACTTAATATGCAAAATGTATGCAAATATGGATGATATATTTCTTTTTTGCTGCGGCTGGGCTATACCTTGGCGAAAGCTTGATTTTCCCCTACCCATCTAGATATGATTTTTTCAGTCTTGTGTGGATAGCTTATATAGCCTTCAGCAATAACTTTCACCTCTGGCAGCAGATGAGCATCCCGCATCAAGTCTGCAATTCTCAAGCCAACAGCACCGGCTTGCCGGGTGCCGAGAACCTCGCCAGGACCGCGTAATTGAAGGTCTCTTTCTGCAATTACAAAGCCGTCGTTAGATTGACGCAGAATGTCTAAGCGCTCTCTGCCCATTGCTGATAATGGAGCCTGATACATGAATAAGCAATGGCTCTGGGCTTGCCCACGACCCACGCGGCCGCGTAATTGGTGTAATTGAGCTAAACCCAAACGCTCTGCATTATCAATGACCATTAGATTAGCATTGGGCACGTCAACACCTACCTCAACCACAGTTGTTGCGACCAACAACTGAATATGACCTGCCTTAAACTGAGCCATTACCTCAGCCTTTTCAGTGCCGCTTAAGCGGCCATGCACTAAACCTACTTTGATATTATTAAGTTGCTGGGTAAGCAGCGCCGCGGTGTCTTGTGCAGCCTCACATTGTAATACTTCTGAGGCTTCTATAAGAGGGCAGATCCAATACACTTGCTGGCCGCTATTGCAGGCTAAATGAATACGCTCAATAACTTCGGCCCGTTTAGTATTATTGAGTAGCACACTATTAATGGGCTTACGTCCAGGGGGCAGTTCATCAATTAACGAATGATCAAGGTCACCATAGGCACTCATAGCTAGCGTCCGTGGGATTGGAGTGGCTGTCATTACTAGCTGGTGCAGGCCCTTGCCTGGCGGTGCTTTTTTGACCAGACTGTGGCGTTGGGCCACACCAAAGCGGTGCTGTTCATCAATGATGATTAGACCTAAATGTTGGTACTCAACAGCCTCTTGAAAGAGGGCATGAGTGCCCACGATGACCTGCCCCTCGCCAGAGGCTATAGCCGCCATAGATTGACGCTTTACTTGCGCTTTTTGTTTACCCGTTAGCCACGCCACATTAATGCCAAGGGGCTCCAGCCAGTGGCTAAAATTGTGAAAGTGTTGTTCTGCTAAAATTTCTGTCGGCGCTAATACGGCCACTTGGCAGCCATGATCAACGGCCCGGCAAGCAGCGAGAGCAGCCAGCACAGTTTTACCAGACCCCACATCGCCTTGCACCATTCTAACCATAGGCACTGGAGTTGTAAGGTCCGTGGCGACTTCTTGCCACACTCTTTGTTGGGCACCGGTGAGTTCAAAGGGTAGATTTTCAATCAAACCTTGCTCTAAGTGCTTGCTTAGGGCAAGCGCGGGTGCAGGCAGTCTTTGATTCTGCTGTTTGGCTCGTTTCAGAGTGAGCTGATGAGCAATTAATTCTTCCAGTACCAACCTCAACTTCGCCGGAGAGACTTGATCTTGAAGCTGGTGCAGATCTGCATGCACATGTGGATAATGCAACTGCCTTAAACTCTCCTGTAAGCTAGGTAATTGATATTGGTTAATGAGTTGCTGGGGCAGCAGTTCATCGAGTATGAGAGTGCCTTGCTCAAGTTGCTGCCACGCTAATGCAATCAATTGCCCCATTCGAGTTAAGCTTAGACCTTCAGTGGTTGGGTATATAGGGGTTAACTGCTCTGCCAAAGTAGGGGGGACATCATCGAACAGCACATATTCAGGGTGCACCATTTCTAACCCTTGAGGGCCAGGTCTGAGCTCACCAAAGCAGCGCACGTTGCGGCCATTAGTAAAGCTCTTTGCTTGGTGGGCGTGAAAGTGCATAAACCGCAGACCAAGGCTAGCCCCATTTTGGCTAATACTCACACGCAAGCTGACACGGCGCCCGCGTTGTAGGGATGAGCTGGTAATTTGCCCCTCTACTAAACAAGCCATTTTAGGGCTTAGGGCATGCAGTGGAACGAGGCGCGTGCGATCTTGATAACGGATCGGCAAATGAAACAAAAGATCTTCAACGTTGCGCAATCCAAGCTTGTCCAATTTAGTGGCAAGTGCTGGGCCTACACCATTGAGCTGGGTTACTTCCATGGCGTTAACCCTTTAGGTGCGATTAAGCCGAATAACGCCTGGAATTTTACGCATAGACTTAATCACTTGGGCTAAATGAACTCGATTGAGTACCGAAATTTCTAAGTTGACTACGGACAGGCGCGCATCTTTTTCATCCACGTCAATTTTCTCAACATTGGCATTATCTTTGGCAGCACTGGTAGCGAGACTGGCAATAATGCCTCGGCTTGCAGAGACTTCAATCTCAAGGCACACATCAAAGTCACGGTCGCCTGTTTCCGCCCAGACTAAGGCCAAAGTCTTGTCTTTGTCTCGGCCAATATCTTGAATGTTGTTACAAAAGTTTCGATGGACTGCTATGCCATGACCTGCATTTATATGACCAACAATACTATCCCCAGGAATAGGTCGGCAACATCGTGAATAACGAATCATGATGCCTTCAGTTCCATGAATCTCCATCGGTCCAATACCACTATTTTGACCGTCTATATCAGAGCTTTCTTGGCTCAAAGCGTTGGCAACGATGTAGGCCAAACGTTTACCAGAGCCAATTTCGGCCAGCAAAATGTCTAGGTCAGTAAGCTTATGCTGGCTAATGTAGCCCTCTAGTCGAACTGATTCTATGGTTTCTAGGCTTAAAGAATTAATACTTAACTCTTGGTTAAGTAAGCGACGTCCCAAGTTGACAGCATCGTCAGTGGCTTGGTGCTTCAAGTAGTGGCGGATGTTACTACTTGCTTTCGCCGTAGCCACAAAGTTGAGCCAGCTCATATTGGGCTTAGCACTGGCAGTGGTGACAATTTCAATGGTGTCGCCACTATCCAACTTTTGGCTCAATGGTGCTAGGCGTCGATTGATGCGGCATGCGATACAGGTATTACCAATGTCGGTATGCACTGCGTAAGCAAAATCAATAGGAGTGGCTCCGGCAGGCAATGAAAATACGCCACCTTTAGGTGAAAACACATAAACTTCGTCTGGGAATAAATCGTGCTTCACGTGGTTAATAAACTCCATGGCGTTGCCAGAGCGTTTTTGCATTTCTACCAGCTCTTGGATCCACTGTTGGGCACTATTATGGGCTCTTTGAGCACGGCTGTTGGTGTTTTTATAGAACCAGTGCTCCGCCACACCATGATTAGCAATATCATCCATTTCTTTGGTGCGGATCTGTATTTCTATAGGGGTATGTACCCCTGAGCCAGCACGATAAAGCGTGGTATGGAGGGATTGGTATCCGTTAGACTTAGGGATTGCAATATAGTCTTTAAAACGTCCGGGCACTGGACGATACAGGTTGAGGTGGTGCACTGCACCCAAGATACGGTAACAGGTATCTACCTCGTCCGTGACAATACGAAAAGCAAACACATCCATAATTTCACGAAAAGATTTGCTTTGCTCGCGCATTTTATTGTAGATGCCAGCTAGATGCTTTTGGCGACCACCGATCACACCAGGTAGTTCATCGTGATCTAAACAATCCTCTAGGGCAATCTGTACTTGTTCCAATAGGGCTTTGCGTTCTCCACGAGCCGCTGCTACCGCTGCCTTTATATGTCGATGCCGCATAGGGTGGTAGGCTGCAAAGGCTAAGTCCTCTAGCTCTATTTTTAGATCGTGCATACCCAGTCGGCCAGCAATAGGAGCATAAATATCAGTCGTTTCTTTGGCAATCCGGCGGCGGCTATCAGGGCGCATGGCGCCAATGGTGCGCATGTTGTGCAGACGGTCAGCTAGTTTTACTAATATAACGCGAATATCTTTGGCCATAGCAATGGCCATTTTTTGAAAATTGTGGGCCTGGCTTTCGGCGCGAGTCTTAAATTCCAAATGGGTGAGTTTGCTGACGCCATCAACTAAGTTGGCAACGGTGATTCCAAACTGGTCTTCAAGACCTTGTTTATCAACTTGGGTATCTTCAATCACGTCATGTAGCATCGCTGCCATGAGGCTCTCATGATCCATGTGCATACTACTAAGGATGCTTGCCACGGCTAAGGGATGAGACACATAGGCTTCACCACTTTTGCGCATTTGGCCATCATGGGCCTGCTCGGCATAATAGTATGCCCGCCGAACTGCTTTCACCTGAGCGGGTTCAAGGTATTCGTCGAGACGCTCTGCGAGGGCGTCAATGGTAGGCATAATTTAGCATCCGTTTTGGTTCATGGTTCCATGGTAACTGAAAAATTATACAAATGGGGCAGCCTTGTTGCAACTTTGTTGAATTTATTAACAAAAATGCACAAAAAAAGAGCCAAGAGGCTCTTTTTTTGGGACAAGATATGGCTTTACTAACAGCCAAATAATTACTCGTCGATATCAGGGTTACCTTGCACGACTGCTTCACTGGCTTCAGCAACCGTTTGCGTCACCTCATCAAGCACTTCTTGATCTGCTGGGGCCTCAGCAAACTGTTGATTGATCTCGTCGTGATCGTCCAAGATGCTGGCGTTAATGTAGCCTTCGGCAATCTCGCGCAAAGCGACTACTGTGCACTTATCATTTTCCCATTCAATGTGGGCTTCTTTGCCGCCTGTTGCGAGTTGGCGAGCACGTTTAGTGGACACCATGATGAGCTCAAAGCGGTTGTCAACGTTTTCCAAACAATCTTCTACGGTTACGCGAGCCATGTGGGTTACCTGTTATTTATAATCAATGCAGAACCGGCTTCTAATATGAGCCGCAAATCAGACGCGCTAGTGTACAAAATTTAGTCACCTGTTGACAAGAGTTCAACCAATAATTGGTGGTGATTAACTGCTTGTTGAGGGGTTTTTAGGCGTCGGCAGGCAAAAATGCACTGTAAATCAGCTAAAGCCTGGTTAAAGTCATCGTTGATGACCAAATATTGACTACCAGCGTACTGACTAATTTCTTTATGAGCTTCTGCCATACGTCTGGCAATAATGACATCACTATCGGTGCCCCTGCCTTGTAATCGCTTTTGTAACGCTACTTGAGACGGAGGTAATATGGTGATGGCAACGGCGTGTGGAAAAATAGCCAACACTTGATCACGACCTTGCCAATCAATTTCTAAGATCACATCTTGGCCTTGTTCAAGGCTAGTTTGAACCCACTGCCTAGAGGTGCCATAACTATTTTCGAAAACAGTGGCATACTCTAACATTTGCTCTTGGTCCACCAATCGAGAAAAGTCTTCTTGGCCAACAAAGTTATAGTCCACGCCGTCTTGTTCGCCTTGTCTGATCGCTCGCGTAGTGTGGGACACAGATACACAAACCTGGTCATCTTGAGCCAAGAGCGCTTTTACTAAGCTAGTTTTACCTGCACCTGAGGGTGCGGAAAGGATATACAGGGCACCAGAAGTATTGGACATGATTAGGCCACGGCTTTAAATACAATTTGACAGTCCATGATTATAGGCAAGCTTTCACCGAATGTCAGCTTAACTGTGGGCACGAATTGGGTGAGTGTTATTATTAGCTTGTGAGTTAACTGTTAAATGCTAGGTGTTATCTGTGCTCAACTGGATTAAAATAAGACTTAATCATTAATGAAAAAGGTTACTCATGACATCCTCCATTACCGATCAACTCAAGGATCTGAAGCTCGATTTTGCCCGCCCCAGTGGTCGTGATACAGATCAACTGCGTGACATTAAAATTACCCGCGGCTTTACCAAGCATGCGGAAGGCTCCGTATTAATTGAGTTTGGCGACACCCGCGTACTTTGTACCGCCAGTGTAGAACGGGGCGTTCCGAGGTTTTTAAGAGGCTCTGGCAGTGGTTGGGTGACCGCTGAATACGGCATGTTGCCGCGCGCCACTCACACTCGGAATGGCCGTGAAGCTGCTCGGGGCAAGCAAGGTGGACGCACTTTGGAAATCCAACGCTTAATTGGCCGGTCTCTGCGCGCGTCACTGAATTTAGAGAAGCTAGGCGAAAACACGATTACTCTAGACTGTGATGTATTGCAGGCTGATGGTGGTACCCGTACGGCGTCCATCACCGGAGCCTATATCGCCATGGTAGATGCGATTAATGTCCTTAAAAAAGATAAAAATGGGGCCATGAGAGGTAATCCTCTTAAGCGTCAGATTGCGGCTATTTCCGTGGGTATTTATAAAGATGAGCCAGTACTCGATTTGGATTATGACGAAGATTCAAAGGCTGAAACGGATATGAATGTAGTTATGACCGCAGATGGCGGCTTTATTGAAGTGCAAGGCACTGCAGAAGGGGCGCCATATACACAGGAACAAATGACGGCAATGTTGGCTTTAGCCCGCAAAGGCATTACGGAGATCACGGCTTTACAAACTGCGGCCTTGGCAAACTAATAAGGGTTCAATGATCCCTGAAGCAACTTGAGGTGGCAGTGTCCGCAGTTCCAGACATTGCCAAGTCTTATAAGTCGCAGGTGTAATCAATAATCAAGGGCGCATGGTTAGAGAAACGCTGCTCCCGAAAAATACCTGCGTTACGCACATGATGGCGTAAGTTAGGTGTGGTGATTTGATAATCCAGTCGAGCGCCCTCGTTGAGCTTAAATGCCCTATTGTAGTCTGGCCACCAAGTGAATTGACGTTCATTTTTGTTAACCTGTCGGAAGGCATCACAAAATTCCATTTGGAAAAATATCTCATCTAGAACTTCACGCTCTTCTGGTAAAAAACCAGAATTTTTTTGGTTTACATACCAGCCAGATAGATCTTCAGGTTTGTGTGCTGAATTTATTGTGCCACAAAAAATAAAATCCCGACGTTTGCGCAAAGTTTTTCGCAAGTGATTACTGAACTGCTCCATGAATTCATTTTTAGCATCTTGCTTGTCGTCATCTCCCAGGCCAGAAGGCACAGAAATGGAGGCCACACTAATACGTTCGAAGTCGGCTTGAATAAAGCGACCTTCAAAGTCGCAGCCACTGAAACCTAAGCCTGTCATGACCGCTTTGGGTTGATGGCGGCTATATATAGCGGTACCACTATAGCCGTCTTCAAAGGCATCAAAAAAATATGCGTACCAGCCTTCGGGATGAAATAATGGCTCATCGAGTTGATAATCCTTTTCACGGATATCTTGCAAGCACACCACGTCGGCGTTTTGGGTTACCATCCAATCAAAAAGGCCACGTTCAGCTGCTTGGCGCAAACCTTGGACATTTAAAGTAATAATACGCATGGGTGTTGTTTCGTCACTGGCGTGGCAAGCCAAAATTAAGGCTCACAAATTCGCATTAGGAAGTCATTTTGTTATTTAAGTGCAATGATAACACGGTCTTCACTTTTGGCCCATAAGTGAGTGGGGGTTGATAACAGATTTACTCATATTTACGTCACCTAAAAGTAGGCTCTAGTGTATAATCTCGGCAGTTAAAATTAGCCCCCAATGAGTGAAAGATGCTTATGAAAGATTACCAGAGAGAATTTATAGAATTTGCTATCGAGCGGGATGTTTTGCGGTTTGGCGAGTTCACCTTAAAGTCTGGTCGTCTAAGCCCTTACTATTTTAACTTTGGCCTGTTTAACACGGGTTCAGCTTTGGCTCGATTAGGTCAATATTTTGCTCAAGCATTGGTGCAATCGGGTATCAAGTGTGACGTTATCTTAGGTCCAGCTTACAAAGGAATACCTTTAGCCACCTCTATGGCAGTCGCCTTGAGTGAATCTCACGGTATCGATATGCCTTACGCCTTTAATCGCAAAGAAGCGAAAGCTCACGGGGAAGGTGGTTCTCTTGTTGGAGCAGCACTCAAAGGCCGGGTTGTGATTGTAGACGATGTCATTACTGCGGGCACTGCTATTCGCGAAGTAATGACCATTATAGCAGCCCACAATGCCATACCTGTGGCAACCTTAATTGCCATTGATCGTATGGAAAAGGGGCAAGGGGAGTTATCCGCTATACAAGAAGTTGAACGGGACTTTGCGATGCAAGTTGTGAGTATTATCAGTTTTGATCACGTGTTGGAATACTTACAAGAAACGGGTTACGAGCAACCACAAATTGATGCAATGGTGCAGTATCGTAAAGATTTTGGGGCATAAGTATTGAGTTGACAGACCTGAGTGGGCCTTGCAGCATCAACGCATGATGCTCTGACTGAGTATGGCCCATTGATCTGCCCAAGCCATAGTCGGTTTATGGCGAAAGTTGGTGCGGCTGTATTGGCGAATACGGCCCTCTGCTATGGCCATTAGTAAGTTGGCACTGTTGGCTGGGGTATCTTTAGTGCGTAGGCCCTCACGCATCTCTGCTTCTCTGAGAATTTGTTTAAGCTGGGTTTCTAATTTTTCAAACAACTGATTGACGCGGTTGCCTAAACGTTCATTTTCCCCCATTAGGGCTTCACCAGTTAAAATACGGCTGACACCAGCATTGCGCTCAACAAACGTGAGTAGCAGTGTGAGAATCTGCTGACACTGGCTTATAGCAGTTAATTCTTGCTGTTGGATCAACTTTGCTCGGCTAAAAAGCGTTTCTTCTACAAATTCAATGAGGGCATCAAACATTTGTGCCTTACTCGCAAAATGTCGGTACAAGGCAGCCTCAGAGACACCCACACGCTTCGCCAACGCAGCGGTTGTAATACGCATGTTGGGGTCCTCTAACATTTCCATCAGAGCGTGTAAGATTTGTTGTTTACGAGATATTTTAGCTTCAGTCGTCATTGGGTTGTGGCTTCTTTATAGAGTAGTATGGTTATCGTTGGCACCCGTAATGAGGGTGCCTACACCTTGATCAGTAAAAACTTCCAATAGGGTTGCATGATTCACACGACCATCAATAATATGAGCCCGCTTTACACCGCCTTTCACGGCATCTAAGGCACAAGCTATTTTAGGTAGCATGCCACCATAAATGGTGCCATCAGCAATCAAGTCATCGACCTGCTTAGTCGACAAGCCTGTCAATAAGTTGCCTTTTTTGTCCAGTAGTCCTGCGGTGTTAGTGAGCAGCATGAGTTTTTCAGCTTGCAGGATCTCTGCGACTTTACCAGCAACTAAATCAGCATTTATATTATATGAATTGCCCTCTTCGTCCACCCCTATGGGGGCGATTACAGGAATAAAATCACTGTTACGCAACATATCTAGCACGTCAGTATTGATGGCACTGACTTCGCCCACGTGACCAATATCAATAATTTCAGGAGCCAACATCTCTGGAGTCTGATGGGTGACCTTCAATTGTTTAGCTTGGATCAGTTTGCCATCTTTACCCGTTAAACCGATCGCTTGACCACCATTTTTATTGATGAGATTAACAATGTCTTTGTTTACTGAACCACCCAGCACCATTTCTACCACATTCATGGTGGCAGTATCAGTGACACGCATGCCGTTGACAAAGTGAGACTCAATATTGAGTTTAGTGAGTAGATCACCAATTTGGGGTCCACCACCATGCACGACAACAGGGTTCATGCCTACGAGTTTCATCATCACAATGTCACGTGCGAAGCTATTTTTAAGGTCTTCGTCAATCATGGCGTTGCCACCAAATTTGACGACGATGGTCTTACCCGTGAAACGCTGAATATAGGGCAAAGCTTCACTTAATACTTGGGCAACGTTGATGGCCGCTTTTCGATCGAGTGTCATAGTTAATAGTCCGGTACGGTAAGTTTGGTATCAACAGCATATAAATGATGTTGAAACTCCTCTTTAATCCGCTGCAATACAGCTTGGTTTTGTCCTTCAAATCTTAGCACTAACACAGGCGTCGTGTTTGATGCTCTAACGAGTCCCCAACCGTCTACATAATCCACACGGATACCATCAATAGTAGACACTTTACCAGTTGGGAAATGAGCACTTTGTAGCTGTGTCACTAAATCAAACTTTTCTTCTTCTGTGACCTGAATATTAATTTCTGGGGTACTTACATCTTCTGGGAAGCGTCTGAACATAGCGCTTGCGGATTCACTAGTGCTGGCCAAGATTTCACACAAACGTACAGCACTATAAATACCATCGTCAAATCCATACCATCGTTCTTTAAAAAAGATGTGCCCACTCATTTCACCAGCCAGTAAGGCACCAGTTTCAATCATTTTGCTTTTGATCAGTGAGTGCCCTGTTTTCCACATCGTGGGCACGCCCCCTTTGCTTTGGATAAAAGGTTCCAACAAGCGAGTGCACTTTACATCATAAATGATTTCGGCCCGTGGATTGCGGCTTATCACATCCTCTGCAAAAAGCATGAGCAGTTTATCAGGGTATATCATTTGCCCCGTTTCAGTAATCACCCCTACTCGATCGCCATCGCCATCGAACGCAAGGCCAATATCTGCTTTATGTTTGGCAACCGCAGCTTGCAGGTCAACTAAATTGGCAGGTTTACCAGGATCAGGATGATGATTGGGAAAGTTGCCATCGACTTCACAAAATAGTGGAATGACGTCACATCCCAACTGCTTGAATAACTTGGGTGCAATATCACCCGCAATGCCATTGCCAGCATCTAATACAACTTTTAAAGGTCTTGCCAACTTTACATCACTGTCAATTCGATCTCGATAGACTTGATCAATAATATGTTCTTCGATGGCACCTATGCCAAGTTCATAGTCTTGTAATTTGATAAGATCATACAAGGCGATAATGCTGTCGTTAGCTAGGGTGTGACCACCGATAACAATTTTACAGCCATTATAGTTTGAGGGGTTGTGACTACCCGTCAGCATAATACCCGATGCAGTCCCTAAAGTTTTAACTCCAAAATATAATACTGGCGTAGGCACAGCCCCTAGATTCAAAACCCTGCACCCTGTATCGGCTAAGCCTGCCATTAATGCTTGGCTTAGCCTAGGGCTGGATAGGCGGCCATCAGCACCCACTGCGATACTGTCTTCGCCATTGCGTTTTACCTGTGTGCCCACGGCTAAGCCAATATGGTAGAGCATTGCGTCGCTAAGTTGTTCGTCAACGATACCGCGAATATCGTAGGCGCGAAAAATTTCAGTGGCAAGGGGGTGCGGTGGCTGGTATCGCAAACGATCCATGTTGTCAGTGTCCTATATAAGTGGTGGTTACTATTGACGGCCAGAATGTCCAAAACCACCTTCTCCTCGAAGGCTGGCATCAAAATCATCGACGATAGTGAGTTGGGCTTGCACCACTGGCACGAGCACCATTTGGGCGATACGCTCTGCGGGTTCAATAACGAAGGGTGTTGACCCCCTATTCCAGCAGGATACCATGAGCTGTCCTTGATAGTCTGAATCGATAAGCCCCACTAAATTACCCAGCACTACACCATGCTTGTGACCAAGCCCAGATCTTGGCAGCAACATTGCACATAGACTGGGGTCTTCAATATGAATAGCCATACCTGTGGGTATCAACTCTGTTTGGCCTGGATTAAGTTTAATGGCTGTATCAATACAAGCTCGTAAATCCATACCAGCAGAGCCAGTTGTCGCATAAGTGGGTAAAGGAATGTCACGTCCCACGCGTGGATCGAGTATTTTAACTGCTAATTGTGGGCGATGAGTCATATGCTTTATGCCTTGTTGGGAATGTTTGAAATGGCTAATATCAATTGGTTGGCCAATTGTTGTTTGGATAATAAGGGTAAATTCTCTACACCGCTAGCAGTGATTAAGCTCACTTGGTTATTGTCACTGTTGAAACCAATGTGGGTATTAGAAACGTCATTGGCAATGATCATCTGTACCCCTTTGCGATCTAGTTTATTTTGTCCATGGCGAATTAATGCTTCGGTTTCAGCAGCAAAACCAACATGGATTGCATGGCTGTGTTGTTGCACCATCGTGGCTAATATATCGGGGTTCTGTGTTAACTCTAAGGTCAGCCCATGATCTGCATCACGCTTTTTAAGTTTCTGTTCTGACGCCATGATAGGGCGATAGTCAGCCACTGCAGCGGCAGCAATAAAGTAATCAGCCACTGCGCCCACATTAAGACTAGCTTCAAGCATGTCTTGGGCACTTTCTATGGCAATGAAGGTGACATCTTCAGGTGGTTGCAGATGGGTAGGGCCACTAATAAGAATGACCTTTGCACCCTGATCTCGGGCGCTACATGCTAACGCGTAACCCATTTTACCTGAGCTATGGTTACTGAGATAGCGCACTGGGTCAATGGCCTCTCGAGTAGGGCCTGCGGTAATCACCACTGTTTTGCCGCTTAACAGGCTTTGCTCAAACTGCTCATTAATCGCGCTGACTAACGCATTAGGTTCGAGCATTCGACCCGCCCCGATATCGCCACAAGCTTGCTCTCCATCAGCGGGCCCATGGACTTGGAAACCTCTTGCCAGAAGAGTTTTTAGATTATCTTGGGTGGCTAGGTCATGCCACATAGCTTGGTTCATGGCTGGGGCCATTAGGATAGGGGCATGGGTTGCCAAACATAGAGTCGTCAGTAAGTCATCAGCCTGACCCTGGGCTAAACGTGCCATAACGTTAGCACTGGCAGGGGCTATGAGCAACACATCTGCCCAACGCGCAAGTTGGATGTGGCCCATGCCTGCTTCGGCTTGAGGGTTAAGCAAGTGCTGATGAACTGGGTTACCAGATAGCGCTTGCAGGGTCAGTGGGGTAATAAACTCAGTTGCCCCCGAGGTCATGACCACTTGCACTTGCGCCCCCGCCTTAATCAACAGGCGCACCAGTTCAGCACTTTTATAGGCTGCAATGCCACCCGTTATGGCAAGAATAATATGTTTATTGTGGAGGCGGCTCATAGGGCGGTATAACCGAGAGAAGTATCTAATGTTAGACAACTACTTTAGCATAAATCAGGCTTAGTGCTCATTAGCTTAATTGGGCTCTTTCGCAATGAAATCGTTCACAGCACGCAGAATATCCTTACGGCTCACCTGACCAATCAGTTTGCCATCTTCAATTACAGGGATGCGACGCCGACCCCGATGAATAAATTGTTCAGCTGCAGCAATAATATCAGTGTTGCCTGTAACAGTATCGACCTTGGTCGTCATAAAGTCTCCAACATTGCCTCCCACCACAGCCTTATGGTAAATTTTATCCAGAATGCCTCTTAGACAATCAACTTCTGACATCACTCCCACTAGCTGGCCAGCTTGATCAACCACGGGCGCACCAGACACTTGATGCTTAGAAAAGGTGTTAATGGCTTCGAATAGTGGGGTATCAACACTAAAGGTGATCAGCTGACGAGTCATGTAGTCTGAGACTTTTACAGATTTAAGCATACGGGTTCCCTAAAGAAAAAGCGTGACACTTTAATTTAACATCACTAATACAATAACGTTTTAATAGACACTGTCAACAAAAGAGCATAAAAATGCTGCTCTAGCCCATTGAAATGACGCATATTTCATGGCTTCATAGACATCCCTGATACGCCCATTAACTGTTTGAGAATTATTGATGCCAGAGTTACCAGAAGTAGAAACCACGCGTGTGGGTATCAGCCCACATATTGAGGGTCAAACTTTACAACATTTAGTGGTCAGAGATACTCGTTTGCGTTGGCCTGTGCCGAGTTATCTTGCGAGTAAAGTTGTGGGTAAGCATTTAAAACGCGTCATCAGAAGAGGCAAATACTTGCTTTTTGAATTTGATCATGGCGCTATCATTGGTCATCTTGGTATGACCGGCAGCATGCGCATGGTGGCTCATGATGAACCTCCTGCATACCATGACCATGTAGATTTAGTCTTTTCAGGTCTAACTCTTAGGTATCGTGACCCACGCCGCTTTGGTTGTATGTTATGGCAAGACAACCCAGTAATGGAGCATCCTCTGCTCTCTAGGTTAGGGCCAGAGCCCTTATCTGATGCTTTTCATACCGCTCACTTAGTGAGTGTGTGTAAGGGGAAGAAACAAGCGATTAAGAGCTTGATCATGGACTCTAAGAAGGTCGTTGGGGTGGGCAATATCTACGCTAACGAAGCACTATTTATGGCTGGCATTCATCCTCACCGTCAAGCAGGTAGGATCTCTAAAGCACGTTTAAGTGACCTAGTGATAAGTTGCAAACAAGTGCTGTCGGCAGCTATAAAACAGGGTGGCACTACGTTAAGAGATTTTGTCGACAGCGAAGGGAAACCTGGATACTTTAAGCAACAACTGCAAGTCTATGGTAGAACAGGACAGGGCTGTGTTAAATGTGACATACCTTTAACAGAAAGCCGCTTGGGACAGCGAAGTACAGTTTATTGTAAGCACTGCCAGCGTTAGATTAACCCGCACTTAAGCAAGGGTTAATCTAACTAAGCCGCAGTGAGAATAATGTATTTGTCCATCAGTTGCTCTTGAGACTCAACATTATCAGGATCTTTAGGGATGCAATCTACTGGACAAACTTCCACACATTGAGGTTCATCGTAGTGACCTACGCACTCGGTACATTTGCTCATGTCGATTTCGTAGATTTCTTCCCCTGGCGAAATCGCCTCATTGGGGCATTCCGGTTCACATACATCGCAGTTGATGCAGTCGTCGGTAATAATTAGAGACATGTTACTTTTCCTATTTATACGCCAACCGGTGTGATCATAACGATTGGCAGTGCTTAATTACTTTAGCTACTTAAATGACGCCTGAGTTCTTCCGCCACCAATGGGTGGACAAAGTGCGACACGTCACCCCCTAAGGAAGCGATTTCGCGTACTAAGGTTGATGAAATAAAAGAGTGTTTTTCTGCTGGGGTTAAAAACATACTTTCTACCTCAGGCGCTAACACACGATTCATTTTGGCTAACTGGAATTCATATTCAAAATCAGACACAGCTCTTAAGCCACGCAAAATAATATTCGCCTTTTGCTCAGTCAACAATTCCGTTAATAAGCCAGAAAAGCCAATCACGGTTACGTTGCCCAATGGTTGTGTCACCATACGCGTCAACTCCACGCGCTTTTCTAAATCCAGCATCGGTCGTTTGCTGGGGCTTTCAGCAACTGCAACCACCACTTTTTCAAATAGCTTAGAGGCCCTTTCAATTAGGTCAACGTGTCCATATGTTACCGGATCAAACGTTCCTGGATAAATTGCTTTGTTCATGCAAATACCGCCTTCCTTTAATGTGGCCTGTCAGTATCAGCCTAAAAACAGCGGAATAGTAATGCAATTATATAAACGATACAACAAAAAATAAAGAGCTATAAAAAACTAATTTATTATAACTATATTACATAAGCAATCGATTTCTATTTTGCCACCATATTGTTGCCAATTGTGAGGCCTCGTTTTGCTCCTGCGCCTGACCTAAAAGCACCAAGCAACATGCTAACGTACTCAACACTGCGGCTTCGCCATAGGTCTCTTCACATTCGCCTCTCCAAAGTAACCTCAAGCGCTCTGGATCTAGTTGCTGCTCCTGAGTGTCTCGTTTACTGAGCTGCCGTTGCCAAATCTGACGGCTACTCATTTGCTCATCAACCCATTGCAGCTCACACTCACTATCGGGGCGTATTTCAGCTTCACCACCGTCGCCTCGAATGGTTAAACTCCGGGGGTGTTTTAGCAGCATGGCTGTTTGTTGATGCAGGGGGCCATAGGCGGGGTGAAAGACGCCATCAATGGTATGTTTAGCTTCTAGTGGGTTGAGTAGGCGTGTCAAGGTATGTACGGGTGAACGCAGTCCGAACATGGCCCGTAAGCTAATAATATGGTCTAGCGGGGGGCTTAGATGCTGCAAACTCATAAAGCTAAAATTAGTGTTAGATAACTGGCTTTCAACTTGATCCCAATCATGGGCTGCAGGAAAACCGAGTTGTTGTAATACGTCTTCGCTGTATATGCGCCCTTGGGTGTGACCTCTAGCCCCATGCATAAACACTTTAATGCCTTGCCCTGCCAAAGTCAGTGCAGATAGTAAAAACCAAGGTAAATGACGTTTTTTGCCTGCGTAACTTGACCAGTCAATATCCACCGCAATGCCAGGGATCTGTGCCGATGAATAGTTGTGAAAACTGCGTACGGCCGCCACAAAGCCTGCAAGCTCGGCTGGCGTTTCTTCTTTTACTCGCAGTAACATTAAAAAAGCACCGAGTTGCTCTGGCTCAACTTGCTGTTGCAAGATCATACTCATGGCATCAAAGGCTTCATCTTGACTTAGAGAGCGGCTGCCTAGCTTACCTTTTCCCAGGGCTCGCACATAAGGTGCAAAAGCGTGTTCAGTGGGCATGAATATCTGCCACGGCATCACTCAACTGATCAAGATGCTGGATTTCAGCACATGGCCTAGTTTGCCCAGCAGGCCAAGGGATGTGCTGCGAATTCATCCAAATAGTGCGCATTCCAGCTGCTTGGGCACCGATGATGTCATGCTCAGGATGATCACCCACATGAATAAAGCTTTCAGCTCCAAGGCCTGTGTGTGCCAATGCCGTGGCAAAAAAATCTGGATGTGGCTTACTCACCCCGATTTGAGCAGAGTTGAAATAGAAATCAAATAAGTGATCGATACCCACTTGCGCTAAATCCGCGTTTCCATTGGTGAGCGCACCAATTTGATAGTTTTGCTTGAGGGCACTTAGTTGAGTGTGAGTGCCCGCAAATAGCTCCACATCATTACGGGCAGCAAAATATACGGCAAATGCCTGCTGCGCCAAACTCTCCGCTGCAGAATAACCACAGCGGGATAGACCGAGCTGAATCAGGGTAAGCCGGATCTGACTTAAATCATGGGTTAGGTGAGGATTGTTGACCATGACCTCGTCTCTCAACTGATCTATGCCATGGTTGTCATATGTTTGGTTAAACTTAGGTGTGTTTTCGTTCATCCACTCCAACATGCGCTGATTTGCGTTATCGATCACAGGGGCAATAGCCCACAAGGTGTCGTCTAAATCAAAAGTGATCACTTTAATCATGCTTAGGTTTCTCTTTTAGTTGAGACTTGGCTTGGGCACGGGGATGGGCTTTATCGTATACTTTGGCCAAGTGCTGATAGTCTAAATGGGTGTACATTTGGGTTGTGCTAATGTTGCTGTGGCCCAATAATTCTTGCACAGCTCTCAAATCTCCGCTGGACTGGAGTAAGTGGCTGGCAAAGGAATGGCGTAGCATGTGGGGATGCATATGTTGGCCATGCAAGGCCGCCATCTTAGCCATGCGCATTTGAATGCCTCGGACTCCCATGCGCCGACCACGATGGTTAATGAATAAAGCATTGGCATCAAAGCATTTTAATTGTGGACGCTGTTGCAGCCACGTCTTCACGGCTGCAATAGCATAATGTCCAATAGGTAATTGGCGAGATTTATTGCCCTTACCAGTAACTACCAAGCTGGCATCAGTCATATCAATATCAAAAATATTTAGACTCGCCAATTCTGCCAGCCGCAAACCACAAGAATAGGTGAGCTCAACCATGGCTTTATCCCGCAGGGCCATAGGATCATCTGATGCAATGGGGGCGTTGAGCATTTGACTCATTTGGTCTGGGTCTATGCTATTGGGTAATTTGTGCGGCGACTTAGGGGCTTGAATGCCCTCGACAGGGTTAAGTTTAACCATGCGCTGCTGTAACAAATAGGTAAAAAAACTGCGCCAACTAGATAAAATACGCTGAATACTTTTCGGCGCTAGGCCGGTCTTTCTGGCCCCAATCATGGCTGCCCGTATGGTGTCAGCTTGGGCCTCTGCCCAATGGCTGTGCCCATGATCATCGAGGGTTTGTACAAGGCGCTGAATATCCCGTCGGTAAGCATCAATAGTATGCTTTGAATAGCGCTTATTATAGGCAAGGTAATCTAAGTACTGTTGCACAATTTGACTAAGCGAAACGTCAGGATGTGCCATGTTAGGGCTACATCCGTCCCAGGCAGCGGCTGGTAACGGCAGCGACATGGTTGAGAAATAAAGTGTCTAGTTGATCGCTGTAATGATCCGCAGAATTACTTGCAATAATGAGGACTCCTAAAGCCTTTTCGTGCCGATACAAAGGTACAATCGCACTCGACTTAAGTTTTTTGTAGCTTGGGAATAGTTGTTCCATAGCAGGGCCGCTAAAGGTCTGGCAATAAGCCCAATTCTTTGCTGCTAAGGCTTGAATATGAGCCCGATCAACTTTGTTATCTATGCTTTGAGTACTGCTCAAGTTGGCATGGTTGTCTTGGCTCTTGAGGTCAGAGAATAACACCAATTGCACAGCATCGGAGTGAAACTCTGCGGTGAAACTTTGTTTTAAAGCTTCTGTAATATCGTTCAAATGGGTCGCTGCAGATAACTCGGTAACTAAGCGTTTGGTTTTTTCAAACTGCACATCATTGCGCCGCGCAGTACTTAAAACATCAGACATTCTGGTGGCGTAGTCTTGTATCTTCTGGCGCATAACCTGAGTTTGGCGTTCAATAAGCGACGTTGCTTGGCCACAATTGTGGGCTAACTCGATGCTTGCCAAAAGCTCTGAACGTTGGTTAAAAAAATCAGGATTTTGCCTCAAGTAGTCGGCCACAGCAGACCCATCTATGGGCTTATATTGATGGGTCACATTATTTTTATCGATATTACTCATAGTTTAATTTGGCCTTCGTACACATGAGTTGCGGGTCCATCCATGAACAGGTGGTGGCCTGGCCCTTGCCATTGTATGGCCAGATTTCCACCGGTGAGTTGAGTGGTCACGTTAGTATCCAACAAGCCTTGTTGCTGGCCAACCACAACGGCTGCGCAGGCACCCGTTCCACACGCTTTGGTTTCGCCTACGCCACGCTCGAATACTCTCAACTTAATGGTGTTGCGGTCAATGATTTGCATAAATCCAATATTGGCTTTGTTGGGAAACCGAGGATGTTGTTCTAATTTAGAGCCCAGTTCAAACACGGGCGCCGAAGCCACATCATCAACCACCAAAACAGCATGAGGGTTACCCATCGATACGACCCCTAAAGTGTAGTTGTGCCCATCTTGTTCGAGGCTGTAGCTTGGTGCTTGAGTCGTCGCTTCAAAAGGCACCTGGTCTGGTTGTAACACAGGTTCTCCCATGTCCACTTCTACTGCATGATCATCACGCATCTTTAACATGATTCTTCCATTGCTGGTTTGCACTGAAATGTCACGCTTTCCTGTTAAACGTTGATCATGTACAAATTTCGCAAAACAGCGTGCGCCATTTCCACAATGCTCTACCTCGGTGCCATTAGAATTAAAAATACGATAGCGAAAGTCCACATCGGGTGACTGTGGCGTTTCTACCAGTAACAATTGGTCAAACCCAACCCCTGTGTTGCGATTACCTAAATAGCGAATTTGCTCAGGTGATAGATGAACTCGCTGACTTATAAGGTCAACCACCATAAAGTCGTTACCGAGGCCGTGCATTTTAGTAAAACGTAATAGCATGCTAGCCGGTCCTTTAATCTTTTGGCAGTAGGCGTTCTCTAGCCCATTGCTGCGTTAATTCTTCACGTTCACCAATCAGATGAGAAGAGTTACCATCAACCATAACCTCAGCTGCACGGTTGCGGCTGTTGTAATTAGAAGCCATACCGAACCCGTATGCGCCAGAGCTACATACGGCCAGCAAGTCCCCAGCTTCAAGGGCAAGTTTGCGGTCTTTACCTAAAAAGTCACTGCTTTCACAAATAGGGCCCACGATGTCAAAGTTCTGTGCTTGCGCATCTGAGTTTAAATCAGCCGGAATAATGTCTTGCCAAGCACTATACAGAGCGGGTCGAATGAGATCATTCATGGCGGCATCCACAATCGCAAAATACTTGTCTTGATTGTTTTTAATGTACTCTACACGCGTCAGTAAAACTCCCGCATCAGCACAAATAGACCGGCCTGGTTCAAACACTAAGGCTAGTTTCCTTGCTCCTAAGTGGCCTCGTATATGGGCCATAACGTCTGCAATGGCAGGCGGTTCTTCGTCACCGTAACATACTCCTAAGCCACCACCTAAATCTAAATGCTCAACAATAATACCTTGAGCTGCAATGGTATCAATCAAAACAAATAAGCGATCCATTGCGTCTAAATAAGGCTCTATAGACGTCAACTGAGAGCCAATGTGGCAATCTACACCGATGACCTTAATGTTATCCATTGCTGCAGCTTGGGCATAAGCTGCCGGTGCTTGGTCAATACCAATACCAAATTTATTTTCTTTTAACCCAGTCGAAATATAAGGGTGCGTTTTAGCATCTACATCAGGGTTAATACGCAGTGACACGGGCGCTATACACCCCAAACTGGCCGCCACACTTTGTAGTCGAACTAATTCGGCCTCTGATTCGACATTGAAGCAATGCACACCCACTTCTAAAGCACGTTGCATTTCATGGACCTGTTTGCCCACACCAGAGAACACGATACGCTTAGGGTCCCCGCCAGCGACGAGCACCCGTTCTAGTTCTCCGATAGACACAATGTCGAACCCAGCTCCCAGGCGCGCTAAAACGTTCAACACTGCTATATTACTGTTGGCCTTTACAGCATAACAAACCAAGTGCTCACAACCCTTAAGAGCCTCACTGTAGGCCACATAATTGCGCTCTAAGGTGTCTCTAGAGTAGACGTAAGTTGGTGTGCTGTATTGCTCAGCAATAAGATTTAGGTCAAGATCTTCAACGTGTAACCGGTTGTTACGATATTCAAAGTTATCCATGTTAGAACTCATTGATTACTGTCCTGCACATCGTTTTTCAGATCAGTTTGTAGATCGGTTTGTTCAGTCTCTGGCAGATATAAACTACCTGCTTGGCCGCAGCTAGCAATCGCTAGGCTAAGGGTAAGCACACACATTAATTTTTTCACGCTGAATCCTGTTCGATTAACATAGCAGTAATAGGCTAAGATTATACCCTTGATTCTCACTTCTGCACTAGCTAAGAGCGCAGCAATGCTATATTTTGATAGCTTAATTACCATCTGCAGATCGCACAAGAGACTAATATGAGTGAAGCCCTGTTCCACGAGCGTGTTGATAATTTATTTTTGCACGTGGAAGAAATTTTAGACGAAGCCGATAGCGACATAGATTTTGTTAACAGCAGTGGTTTATTAACCATCAGTTGTGAGAACAAAAGTCAGGTTATTTTGAGCCGTCAGCCACCTCTACAACAAATCTGGCTGGCTTGCTTAGCGGGCGGTTTGCACTTTGAATTAGTGCAAGGCACATGGTTGTTAACCACTGATAACAGCCAAACCCTAGGCCAATGTTTGACTCAAGCTCTGCAGCAACAGGCTGCAGAGACCTTTGATTGCAGTCTTTTGGATGGTCTTCAAGACTAACGTTTCGAGACTAAAGCGAGGGCGCGTTCTGCTGCCGCCATGACTTGTTTGGGGGCAGTGCCACCAATATGGTCGCGAGCACTCACTGAGCCTTCTAGGGTGAGCACATCAAATACCTCTTCGGTAATCAACTCGCTGAACCCTCTTAACTCGATTAGGCTCATTTCACTCAGATCTTTGCCTGTGGCTATGCCATGTGCCACTGATTTTCCTACCACTTCGTGGGCATCGCGAAAAGCTAAGCCTTTGCCGACCAAATAGTCTGCCAAGTCTGTTGCTGTGGCAAAACCTTTCAAGGCGGCGGCTCGCATCTGCTTTCGCTTGGGCACTAAGGCTGGCACCATGTCCGCATAAGCTCGTAAGCACCCCTTAACGGTATCAATGGTGTCAAACAAAGGCTCTTTGTCTTCTTGGTTGTCTTTGTTGTAAGTTAGAGGCTGCCCCTTCATCAAGGTAAGTAAACAAATAAGGTGACCGTTAACCCGTCCTGTTTTGCCTCGCACAAGTTCGGGTACGTCTGGATTTTTCTTTTGCGGCATAATTGATGAACCAGTACAAAAGCGATCAGGTAGGTCGATAAAGTCAAACTGAATGGAGGTCCACAATATGAGCTCTTCGGAGGCTCTAGATAAATGCATTAAAATTAAACTTGCTGCTGCACAAAATTCAATGGCAAAGTCACGATCACTGACCGCATCCAAAGAGTTTTCTGAAGGTCGATCAAAACCCAGTAATTCACTCGTCATGTGTCGATCGATGGGGTAACTGGTGCCTGCTAAAGCGGCGGCCCCCAAGGGTGAAATGTTAACCCGTTTACGGAGGTCTTGTAAGCGCTCATAATCCCGTTGTAACATTTCATTCCATGCCAATATATGGTGCCCAAACGTCACAGGTTGTGCGGTTTGGAGATGCGTAAAGCCCGGCATAATGGTTGCATTCTCAGTCTTGGCCTGATTAATAAAACCCATTTGTAAACGGCTAATTTCACTCAAGATTAGGTCTATTTCGTCTCGTAAGTATAGACGTATGTCTGTGGCCACTTGATCGTTTCTAGAGCGCCCCGTATGGAGCTTTTTACCAGCCATTCCAATTTTTGCCGTCAATGCTGCTTCAATGTTCATATGAACATCTTCTAATGCGACTGACCAGGTGAATGAACCACGCTCAATTTCAATACGAATTTCTTCCAAACCACGCAATATGTCATCCTTTTCTTGGGTGCTTAATACGCCCACATGGCATAGCATTTTTGCGTGAGCTACTGAGCCTTGGATGTCTTGGCGGTACATACGTTGGTCAAAATCAACGGATGCTGTAAAGCGAGCCACAAAGGCATCAGTGGGCTCACTAAAGCGGCCACCCCATTGTTGGTTTGTCATCGTGTCAGTGGTTTGGCTCATGGGTGTTCCTGTAAACAAGGTTAGGGCGGATTAGCGGCCACTATTGTAGCGAGGGCTCTGGCCTATAAGCAAGGGGTCGGCTTGCACGAAGTTCAGTCAAAATAGTTTTGGGGTGAGCGCTTCAACTCAGTCGATCTTTCCACTGACCATTATGTTGGCTGGTGCAATCTTGCTCTGTGTCATAGTAAATATGATTGGCTATGTCTGTTACTTTAACATTGGCCACCAGCAATTGTGCCTGAATGAGGGCGCTAAGATCTGCTGTGCTTTTACCAGACAAACATCTAGCAAGGTTTTCATTGGTGTCAAAAACACAAACAACCTTTAAGCTACTGGGAAAATTGGCATAATTGACCAAGTGCGTTAACCATTGAAAGCCGTCAATATTCTTCAATGCGACTTCGCACACTTCAGTTAAAACCAACCGCAGTTGATTATCGATTTTTTTATCAGTTTTACGCATATCTTTGCTTAAGCCTTAATGACTTCCCTATGCGACTCATTGGACATTTAAGGCCGTTAAATGGTTAGGAGAAAGCTCATCTGTGACAAGTACAGCACCCTTAAAATCTTGCGCTTCTGCAAAGGCTCCCGGAAAACCAATACAAGCAATACCCGCAGCTAAGGCAGAGTTCAAGCTAGCTACTGTGTCTTCTATCGCTAAACAGTCCTTTGGGGTAAGGCTCAAGTCTGACAAAGCTTTTTGGTAGATATCTGGGTTTGGTTTGGCTTTCGCCACCATAGTGTCATTACCTACGAAACTAAAATCACTGCGCTTTATCTGATCGCCTAGGGCAATAAATACAGCATTAACATTAGCTTTAGAAGTACTGGTGACAAAGGCTAATGGCCAGTTATGTGCTTTTGCATGAACAATAACACTCGCTATGCCGGGGCGCAGCAATAAAGATTCTTGGGCCATTAACGCATCAAAAATTTCGGTCTTACGCAGGTGCAGTTGTGATGCATCGACATCCATGCCACGTTGGCTTGCAAAGTCTTGGATGCGACCACGGCCTCCAGATTTGGTTAGCAGGTGCTTGTATACTTCAGCACTCCAGTTCCAGTCGAGGCCAGCTTCAGAAAACGCTTGATTAAATGCGCGACGCTGTAAATCAGAGGTTTCAACTAGGGTACCAATGGATCCAAAAAAAATGGCCTTAACCGTCATAATAGTTGCCTTTTGTATTAGCTTTACCCATGCATGCAGACTTTCAGCGACTTATGATGAAGCCACTATGTTTGTTTAGGTCATGGGTAATTTTTGGTAGAAAGTAAAATTAATCGCCTGTTTTAGGGCAGGTTACTTCTTCCTGCGTTGCCCTATTAACGTTGTTTATATTGCGTTGGGCAATGGCTTCTCGTCACATCGCCACTTCTAAGTTTGACATGCTTAGTAGCGCGCCCACTAACTCTTTCTCGCCATAGTCTAAAACTACGGGGCTTTAAATTGCGGCGCATAAACTTGATCACGTCTGACTCATTCATGCCAAATAGCCTCTCGATCGCTTCAAATGGGGTGCGATCTTCCCATGCCATTTCGATCACTCTTGATCGTTCGCTCTCTAAAAGCAACATAAAAAAGTTTCCAATTTATTCGTAAACAAGTGTTTAATTAAACCATCTAGGGCCAAAGGCGAAGAGCCGTTGGCGCGTATTATGTTAGCATCTGAGGGCCCATGTCAAACCCGTGAAAGTCAGCCAGTTATTTTGCTAATCTACACCCAATCTCGATCACTAAGAGCGGTCTAAGTATCTACCTCATAGAGGGATATAATGGTTTTACTTCTTACTGATTGATCAAAATATTTTTCTTTAACGGTGACGTAATCAGCATTTGAAAAAAACTCTTCCATGTGTGTTTGACTGGGAAAAGAGATGGTAAAAAGCCGGTTGATGTGAGCCTCTGTTTTAGATAGTAAAACTTCAGACACTCTAAAATCAAAACCAAACGAGCCCCCGAAGGACTTTAGAATAGGTGCCATTGCATCCCGATACTGCTGGTATACTTGATCATCAATAACATCAAGCCCCATGACTCGTTCATATGCCATATCAATACCTCTAATCTATTTGAGGCTAACTGATGATTAGCCAGTGGCACTTCAATTATTGGTCATCTTCCCTACAGGTTAATTGATATGTAGAGTCCGTAGAGTTAATGCCAATTGATGAAAACATCGTTTTTTTAAATCCTTTTTATCAAAAAATTAGTGGTAGTCAACCAAACTATTAGTGCGTTGCTGCCAGCAGTGTCTGACCAAAATTCCATTTATCCAAACGTTAGAGTCACCCTACTGTATGGAGCAACATACTATTGGACGACCATCTAAAAACACTGCAACTTGGTCTCCACTGTGAACTGGATAGAGACCCAGGTTGGTGCCGGCTAACACAATTTGACCAGAGACTAATGAGGCTCCATGTTCTTCCAAATGACCTCGCAGCCAATCAACTGATCCCTCTGGTCCGCCGCCTATTGGCCAAAGGCCTCCACTACCCAATTCATTATTGTTAATGCGGACTGTTAGATTTGCACTCTTTGCGATAAAGGCTCTTGATTGCTGCCACTCCGCCCCAGGTAAAACTAACCCTGCATTTATACCATTATTTCCAATTAGTTCGGGAAGTGTTTTTTTCTCTTTTCGAAAAACAAAGTTGTGTAATTCAATTACTGGAAAAACAGCACCTATATCACCATTACTGCCAATTTTTATTGCCATCTCACCCTCTATCGCAAGCTGACAAAAAGCATCTTTATTCAAACTAGAACCATTTTTTAGCACTTCATCTCTGAACAGAGTGCCTCTTATAGGCCCCTCCATTCCAAACTGTGCTATGGTTCCAGGCCCAGTGCACCCGACCTTATATCCAATAATACTTTCACCAGACTTAACACGAACTTTAGCTACTGCATCTTGCAAACTGTAGGCAGTCTTAATATCAATATTAAAATTTGGCTCAGAGAAGCAGGTGCCAGGATTGCGGGTACGATAGTCCAATAATTGACGATGTGCCAACTGCTGTATTTGATGATTTGAAACGCTTACGTTCATATTTACAGTCATAACCCATTTAGATAATTACTTATTTTTCTTCTGTGACTTTGATGGTTTTTGGGCTTAAGATTTCATTAATGCTAGATGATTCACAGAGGTAAATCTAAATACTCTACCCAAGATGAACCAACTTTTATGGTCGCTTAATCTCCACATTAGCAGAGGTTAAGCTAAACGCATCACCACCCATTTTCCCAACAGAATCAATCAACTGTTGGTTGATTTTGTGGTTGGTGTAGAGGTCATCGCGCACATAAATACATCGCACATCTAACAGTACAACACTCCCTCCTGTGGGTAAATCACTAATACTGATGACCTCTCTTAAGGTACATTCATAGCGCACAGGAGAGGCTTTAACTGAGGCTGGCGCCACCGTTTGACTCGGGCACTGTTCAACCTCAGCAAAATCAAATTCACTTTTAGCCCTATCCAGGCTGGCACTGGTTAGGTTCATTTTTTCTAAAAGGTCAGAGTTAGCTATGTTAACCACACATTCGCCAGTTTCTAGAAGGTTTTGTAAGGTGTCTTTATCAATGCCAGTTCTTTGCGTCACTTGTGTGTACAAAAGTACTGGAGGATTGCAGCTAGCCACGGTAAAAAACGAATAAGGCGCCAAGTTATCAATATTGTTGCGTGATCGCGTGCTAATCCAGGCTATGGGTCTAGGTGTGACACCGCCATTTAAAAGGTGATATTTTTCTTGGTTGGCTAATTCTGTAACATCAAAAAACATGAATATTCCGTTCAGCGTCACTAATTTACCAGCATTATACCGCTATCGTTGTGCAAGCTCATTAGTCTAGAAGGCCCAACCTGCCAGACTCACTCATGGCAAGCTCGTTAAAAAATTTACATGGCACAAAAAATTTTTCAAATCAAAGCCACAGCCTGTGGCGTTGAGAACTTTGTGACCCCAACCCAAAAAGTGTTTAAAGGTCTGCATAAAAAGCTGTTCTCATGTCATCTGCTAATAGGTAATTGCTGCCTATAAATTGCGTCATGATCACACCTGTAATTTGTTGGTCTGGGTCGACCCAAAAAAAGGTACTGGCAGCCCCAGCCCAGCCAAATTCATTCACTCTTGCTTGAGGGGAAAGCGCTAAAGAGGTATTTATCATGACTCTGCCACTGAGGTTCCAGCCATAGCCGAGTAAAGGAGTATCCCCGATGCGCAGTGGTAAATTATGCACAGGGATGCGGTTTCCATGCATCATTTTTAAGCTCGTGGACGATAATAACACCTCCCCCTCCTGACTCTTGCCGTTCAAAAGCATTCTGACAAAATGACTGTAGTCTGAAAGTGTAGAATAAAGACCTAGACCACCGCGTCTAAAACAAGGGGATTGTGTTGGGTAACTTTGATGGGGGTCTTGTTCCTTTAACACATGTTGACTAGGGCGCAAAGGTGGTAATCCGTGCAAGGTTTCGCTGCCGTAAAGAGTCATTAATCGGCTCAGTTGCGAGTCATTTAAGCAAAAACTAGTCTCCTGCATCGCTAAAGGATCAAATATATATGACTTTAACAGATCGTCGATCCGTCGATTGGTCGCTCTTTCTAGGACGTGGGCTAAGACATCGGTTGCCACACTGTAGCGCCAGTCATCACCAGGATGAAATGCTAAAGGAAGTTCAGACAATACCGCCATCATTTCATCAAGATCACGATGTCCATCGGCTGATATTTCATGGGCTCGATAATAGGCCGCAATGGGACACCCCAGCAGAAAGTCATAAGAAAATCCGGCCTGATGTGTGAGCAGCTGTTCCACCGTAATCAGCGTTTTTGCTTGCTCTTGCAGGCCGTTTGGGAACAAAACTGTCATGTCTTTAAAGCGGGGATCAAAGTCAGCTACAGTATCGTAAAGGTGCAGTTCTCCCCGTTCAATGAGCATTATTGTAAGCACAGACACAATAGGTTTTGTCATTGAATAAATACGATAAATAGCCTGTGGAGGAATCTCTTGCTTTTGTGCTGTGCGCGCATAACCGCAGGCGCCGGAGGTTTTGATTTGCCCCGACTTTTCAATCTGCCACTCAATGCCACAGAATTTCTTATCGTCAACATATCGCTGTGCGACTTGACGCACTGTGTTACTCATACCAAACCCTCAGAAATTCCACGGTTATAATGGCCTAGCTAACTAAAGGCCCATCATGTTAGACCAATTAGAGCTGTTATTTGAAGCTATAAACTAGCCTATTCAAAACATTTATCCAAGTCTATTGATCATTATTATGGCGCTCACTAAAAGTTGCATAGAAACCTTATAGCAGGCATTTTATATTTGGAACTTTAAGGTAGGGACTAGTCTGTCAGTAAAACCACGCTCTGTGTTCTTGCAGCAAAGGTTGTGGAAGTGGTCACTCTAGCCCACTCAAATGACACCCCTAAGCAGAAGCTTCAATGTGCCCGCCGTCGGCACCATAAAAAACCACCCAAGTTGCAAAGTCTGGGGTAAAAGCTTCAAAGTGGTGCTCTGTGTTAGCAGACACAAATAATACTTCCCCCGATTCAAACTTATGCCTAGAACTGCCGTTTACAAAATAACCTGAACCAGAGACCACAAAGTACAACTCATCCCTAAAATGGGGTTCCTGCAGATCAACCCCTATGGGTTTGTAATATTCAAGCACTGTTGTTCCATGTCTAAACATTTCGATAAAAGGCATGTCAGTAGACAAAAGTTTTTTAGAGGCATGGGTGATGGTTAATCTTAGCCTTGTTTCCATCATGAAGTCCTTAAGTGAATAACTTCAATGGCTCTATCAGGGGCCAAGGTATAAAAAGCTTTAGGCTTTTTGACAAGCTATTTTTCTGCTCGAATCGTCATATTAAAGTGTAGTGGAAAAATATAATTTTGCATGAGCCAGAGTTTGCACTTAATGCGGCTTTGGTCGTGCCAATCTATTTAGCGTGCGACAATTAATAAAGTTGCTCTTATACTTAGTGGTGTAAAAGCTCAGTTAAAAACCATCCTAAGGCAGCAGAACATGACCTCAATTAAGCGCTTAGTATCAATGGCTCTGGCATTTGTTTTAGCTGGGCTTAGCGCGGGTCATACCTATGCCCAGTGCCCAACTCTTTCTGAGTCATCTATGAAACAAGCCTTAACGTGGTCTGGAAAGCCTGTGGTGGGCAAGACTTACAAAGTGCAAAACTGGCGTGTGCAAGATGGTGATAGCCTAGGTTTACCTGCGGGGCATCGGTTGCGGCTGGGCCAAATTAATACAACGGAAATGGCTAGTAAAGGTCGTCCAGCAGAGGCTTTTGCTCAGCAAAGTAAAGACCAACTAACTCAGCAACTGCGTCAGCAAGATGCCATTTTTTTACAGCTTTTACCTGCCATTAAAGATCATTACGGGCGCTGGTTGGTCAAACTGTATGATGGCACTGGGTTGAACGTAGAAGCCTCTTTAGTGGCTCAAGGTTTAGCTTATGTGATTAGTATGGATGGCCAAGGTGCAGCGCGGTGTTTATGGCAACAAGAAAAAGTGGCTCGCAGCCAAGAATTGGGGCTTTGGCAGGCCGCGATATCGCAAGTGCGCAAGGCGTCTATATTAACGGCCAAACAAGGTGGCTTTATGCGGCTAAAAGGTGTGGTCACCGATATAAGTCAAGGCCAACACCACTGGTACATTGGACTCGAGGGGCACGTGGCCGTGAAAATAGCGAAACTTAGATTGGCTCGGGCACCATTGAGGATTACTAGTCAAACCCAATTAGAACAGTGGATTGGGCAAACAATTACTGCTCGGGGCTGGCTGGCTTGGCGCAAACTCAATAAAAAACAGCGTAAAAAAGGTTTTAAGGCGGGTGTAATGAACCTTAATCATGTGCATATGCTCGAACGAGTCCCAGGCCTAATTAGTGACTAAAATACCTGTTCGGGCGCGGCTTCTTGGCTTTTGCCACTAGTGTCAGAGCCAGTCGTTTTAGGCAATGCCATTTGTTTAGGAGTGCGTTCTGCCCGAAAAATTTCTTCTACTGCTGACGCATCACCGGGTCTTGCTAACTCTCCAGTGGCTTCATCAATTTTAATAGTGACCATGTCATCAGGCTGTTGCCGTTGAGTTTGGGGCACATCTTTGAGAGCGATTTCCATAAAATCAATCCAAATAGGTAAGGCTGCTGTACTACCAAATTCATTTTTACCTAGGGTCGCAGGTTGATCAAAGCCCACCCATGCTGTGGCTACCATAGCGTCTACATAACCAGAGAACCAAGCATCTTTTTGGTCATTGGTGGTGCCTGTTTTTCCTGCGAGGTCATCACGGTTGAGTTTTTTAGCTTTGCGAGCGGTGCCCTTTTTTACCACGTCTTGTAAGATAGTATGCATAATATAGTTAACCCGTTCGTCCATGATTCGTGGAGCAATGGGTAAATGAGTCACGGGGCGCACTAACTCAGTATTTTGCTGCGCATCTTCTTGATCTAGAGCTTGGTCTAGAGCTACGATGGCCACATCGTTAATGACAGTTGTTTGTGTATCTTCTGATTGATCTAGGTCAACTTCATCCGTGTGTCTGATATAGTCGCAGTTAGGGCATACGGTCGTGGGTTGAGCCTGGTATAGGACTTTGCCCAAGCTATCTTCAATGCGCTCTATAAAATAGGGCTTCACTTGGTAGCCTTGGTTAGCGAAGCTTGCGTAGGCTGTGGCCACGTCGATGGGTGGCACGCTAGCACTGCCCAAAGCTAGGGACAAATTACGGGGTAACTGCTGCGGTTTAAAACCAAATCGCGTGGCATAGTTAATGGCTGATTTGATACCAATCTCACGTAAGATGCGAATAGAAACAAGATTACGTGATTTATAGAGGGCTTTGCGCAATCGGGTTGGACCGAAGAACTTTCCACTGTAGTTTTCTGGACGCCATGAGCCCTCGAGGCTGGCGTCATTAAACACGACAGGTGCATCGTTGATCAAAGTAGCGGCGGTGAAATCTTGCTCTAAAGCCGCTGAGTAAACAATGGGTTTAAAATTCGATCCAGGTTGACGCAGGGCTTGGGTGGCTCTATTAAATTTACTATGCAAGTATTCAAATCCACCAACGAGGGCAATCATGGCGCCATCTTTTGGATCTAAGGCAATTAAGGCACCTTGAGCATCAGGTACTTGTGATAAGTACCAAACCTTGGCATCATCGTCGGCTTGGCGCACCCTAACTTGGTCACCAGGACTAAGGATTTGGCTAATATTGTCTGGAGCGCGACCCAAGCTATTAATTGAGAGTCGCGGCCTGACCCAGCTCATATCACTAAAATTAATGGTGATGATTTGGCCATAACGCAGCAGCAACTGAGCTGATTCCTCGTCAACTCGGCGCACGATTGCAGGTTGCAAGGGGCCAAAAACAGGTGTTCTATTGAGAAGTTTTTCAGCTTCTTCGGCATTGAGGTTTGGACCGTGGTTTTTTTCTACTCCACGATACCCATGGCGCCTATCATAGGCTAATAAGCCTGTTTGCACCGCTAACTGCGCAGCGTCTTGCAGTTTGCTATCAATGGTAGTGTAAACCCGATAACCACCGGTGTAGACATCTTCAATAGGAAAGGCATCAAATAACTCACTGCGCACCATCTCAGCAACATAAGACGCGGAAGTTTCTGGTTTTAAGCTATGAAAACGGGCCGTGATTGGCGTCACGATGGCCACTTCAAACTGCTCTTGTTGGATATAATTAAGCTTTAACATACGGCCTAATATCCAATCCCTCCGAATTTTGGACCGAGTCGGATTAGAAATTGGGTTATATTTTGATGGCGCTTTATAAAGCCCTGCCAGCATGGCTAACTGGGGCAGGTCTAGCTCGCTGATCGAACGTCCGTAATAAACATGTGATGCGGCCTCTATGCCATAAGCTCGGTGACCCATAAACATTTTGTTAAAGTACATCTCTAAAATCTGTTTTTTACTGAGCTCTTGCTCAATCTGAAACGATAAAAGTATTTCATTAAATTTGCGGATAAAAGTTTGGTCAAGGGTTAACAAGTAATTCCGCGCGACCTGCATGGTAATGGTGCTACCGCCCCCTTGGATCTTTCCACCTGCTTGAACCATGCGTACGGCGGCTCTTAAAAGTGCTTTAGGGTCGACACCGTAATGACTGTAAAAATTCTCATCTTCGGCTGACAGTAAGGCGTCAATGTAAAGTTGTGGAACTTGGTCAATAGTTAAAGGAATGCGACGCTGCTCACCAAATTCTGAAATCAATTTACCATCGCGGCTCATGACTCTTAAAGGCGTTTGCAGGTGGTAATCCCTTAAGCTATTCACGTCAGGCAAGCGCGGCACTAGGTAAAACCAGGTGACCGCCAAAATGACTATAGTCGCAACGATTCCTAGTATAAAAGTCCATTTAAAAAGGCGACTTATTAATGACATGCTATGCTTTAACTCTAGGCAATAATGGAAATGAAGTAAACGAACCCAGCGAAAGTATATAAGAAATATATAGTTTAGCCACCCAAGGATGGGGACAATGTTAACACTCTTAACGAGACTTAGGATAAAACCCTTTGTTTTGGGTATCGATTGGCAAGCTGATCACCTGCGAGCTGTGTTGTTAAGGTTTGCCAATAAAGCTAATACTCCCACAGATCGAGAACTATTGGGGCAGTGGTGTTTTTCGTTGCCTATGGGCGTAACTGCTGCCCCCATTCAATTCCCAGCGGCATGGCAAGACTTTATTAGCCAGACCATAAGTAGACTTGGCAGCGCTCCTTTACAGATCAATGTGGGCATTCCCAATCAGCTTTGTACTTGGTTGCACTGCCCTGAAGTTGCCCCTTTAAAATATACGAATTTAATTGCCCTACAACTTCATTATCAGCGTATAGCAGCAGCAGCTCTTAATACTGAGCCTGCTAATCTGTGTGTTTGTCATTTACGACTGGCCCCAAATTTTAGTTTTTTGGTGGTGACTAAACGCCATTACGAGGAGCGCATAGGGCACTTCATAATGAGTGTGCACGATGCCATCCAAGGGTCTGTAGTGGGTTGTATTGAACCCCAAGGCTTCACCCAATTTTTTACACCTAGTTGGGTTGATGACGCCTATGGGATGGCTTGGTTTATGGCTAATAAAACGAGGCCAACTGTATGCTAGTCTGGCGTCAACCTAAACCCAACCAAGTTAACTTTTCTCCTTGGTTAGAATACTATCTGGTCAGCAGGCGGCATATGCGTTTGCTTTTATACGGTAGTGCTATGGTGATTATTTTACTAGGTTTGGCAGCTGGTGGAATCTTGTTTTGGAATCTTTTTCAAATGCAGTCTCAGGTGCGAAGGCAAGTTAACCTTGGTGCGCAAGAGTTACAGCTCCAGCAGCAGCGGGCATGGGCTGAATCTGCGCCACAAAGGCGGATGCAATTGCAGCAGGTCATGCAGGGCCAGCAAGATTTTTATGCATGGTGGCCAGCGCAGCATTTGTCTACCTTATTAGCACAACTTGAATCCTCTCAAAGGCTGAAGAGTTGGCATTGGCAAATGGGAAGCACACATCAATCAGTGGTGTTTACCATCGTGGGTGAGGGCCATTGGCAAGGTGGGTGGCAAAAGATCCTCAATCTATGGCCTTCACTACGTCTGCAAGAACTGGGACCTGAGGATAGGGGTTGGAGATTTGAAGCAAGCTATTTAATCGCTCCCATATCTTCCATACCTCCTAAACCTCTCCTAGATTTTATAGATGTGTCCGGGTCTTCGAATCATATTCTTCAAGGGCTGCCAACCCAATCTTTGGACCTCCAGTTAACGCCACCCGCGTTAAATGACACTTTTAGTTTCAGTCCCAGTGCCAAAGCTAGCAGCACCAAAGTAAAAACCCAAGTGGCGTTGGGGGCTATTACTGAGCTAACTCATCAAGCTGAAAAATATGGTCAAGGTGTTGAGTTTGTTAGAGACCAAGGCGTGCAGCTAAAAATGCGTTTAAATGCTCAGCAGTGGTCAAGCCTAGCACCCTTGCCCAGTGCAGTGGGTTGGCGATTGCAGGCCGTCACTGTTCAACAAACATTGCTTGGGCAATGGTTAATATCGATTCAGTGGTTGCCCAGTATCGAAGCGCCATCTGACTTTTTAAGAGTGGCACCCAGTGATGAAATTCAGGCAACAATCCAAAGCAATATGCACTATTACGCTCAAACATTTCAAACCCAAGCCGTGTTGTCCGCAGACTTGACGCCTCAGACGCCTCTAGGTTCGATTGAACCTGCTCAACCCCAGTCGCAGCCTGCCAGTGAGCTCCAGTTTGTGGGTTACAGCCAACATCAAGGTCAAGTTCCCGTGGCTTGGATTAAGTCTCTACTAACTAACCAGCTATCGCGGGCTAAGGCGGGTCATCAAATCGACGGCTGGCATGTGTTTCATATTAATGCCCAGCGGGTTCATTTAATTCGTGGGCCACATGACCTGACCCTTAAGCGCTACTGCCTTGTCGGAGTTTGCAAGCATGAATAAATTAACGACAGTGTATTTTTTGCTCCTGCTATCACCTCTTATCAATGCAAAACTGATTACTATGGAGGTGCATAAAGTGCCGCTGGTGGATGTGTTGTATGAGCTTGCGGAGGCAGCCCAAGTAAACTTGGTGGTGACTCAAGGGTTGGGTTTCGAAGTGAGTCTTTTACTGCAAAATCTGGATGCAAAATCTGGATTAGCGCTCGTGTGCACAAGTGTCAATTTAGATTGTGAGTATTCTCAACAAGGTCTAGTTGTCAGTTTGGCGTCTGAAGGGCTTAATACGGAAGTATTCCCGTTACATAAAGTAAAGCTCAATTATGCTGAAGCAGACACGATTTTAATTGCCTTAAAAAACGCTCAATCTATGTTATCGCCCAGAGGCCAATTATTGGCAGACAATCGTAGCCAGCAAATTTTTGTGTACGATGATGAGGCCCATACGGCTACCTTAATTGAGGCGGTAAAATATTTAGATCAGCCGCTTGAGCAAATGCTAATAGAAGGCCGCATTGTCATTGTTAAATCAAGCCTTGGTCAGTCGAATAGCTTAGACTTTATTGGAGGACTAGGCGCTAAGGAGGTTCTGGGTGCTGCTAATAAAACACCGTTGGGCGTCAGATTTAACCAACTAGGAGGTAGCTTACAGCTGGGCTTAGTGGGGGCTCATGTGATGCTTAATTTGGAGTTGGCAGCGCTAGAGGCTCGAGGTTTGGTATTAACCTTGGCACAGCCCCAAATATTAGTCCAAGAAGGTTATGCAGGCAGTATTCAAACGGGTCAAGAAGTGCCCTATTTGGTCGCTACTGACAATGGACCACAACAAGAATGGAAGCGGGCGGTATTGGGTTTAACAGTGACGCCAAGGGTGCTGCCCATGGATCAGGTCCAGTTAGACTTAGTGGTGGTGCAAGATTCTATTGGTGACCTATTGCCTAATGGCCAACTGGCACTCAATACCCATACATTACAAACCAGGGCGGTTGTAGGTTTCGGACAAACCTTGGTAATAGGTGGTGCGCTTTACCAACAGCAATTAGACCGTTTACTTGTTAGTCCTGCACTTTCAGGGCTGCCCTTTGTCGGGCAGTGGTTTAAACAGCATAAACAAGGGACTGAGCGATTGGAGTTGTTGGTTTTTGTAACTCCCCGCATAGTTACCCCTTGATTATATTATGCTAAGTCCCCATAATTTAAACCATCCACCCGGCAGTGGGCATTGAGTGCTAGACGACCGGGTTTTGTTGCTGCTGTTCCTAAAAGGAATTTCATTGTGAATATATTTTTAATTGGCCCCATGGGTGCTGGTAAAAGCACCATTGGTCGTCAACTCGCACGCGAGCTAAAGCTAGAGTTTTTAGATACTGACCGAGAAATTGAGGAAAGATCAGGCGCGGATATTCCTTGGATTTTTGATGTTGAAGGTGAGGCAGGGTTCCGCAAGCGTGAAGCTAACATGATTTCTGAGTTGACTGAACATAGAGATTTAGTCATGGCTACAGGTGGTGGGGCGGTGGAGTTATCTGAAAACCGTCAACACTTGTCTGCTCGTGGCACGGTGGTGTATTTATTTGCTACGGTCGAGCAGCAGCTTGAGCGCACTTCAAAAGATAAAAATCGGCCCTTGCTACAAAGCGAAGATCCTGAACAAGTGCTACGAGATTTGTTTGCTCATCGACATGCCTTATACGAAGAAACAGCTGATATACAAGTGGCTACAGGTGCTCAAAATCCGCGCTTATTAGTGGCAGAAATTATTAAACAAATTGAAGCGATCCGCTCCCTATAAATTTTCCAGTCTAATTTAAGGCTGTTATGGACGATAACCCCCAATGACCGCTGCCCAACACATATTATCTGTTGAACTAGGTGATCGAAGCTATCCGATTTACATAGGTAGTGGGTTATTGCAGCATGCGCAGTTGCTGCGTCAGCATATTACTGGTAAACAAGTCTTGATTGTGACCAATGACACCATTGCGTCACTCTACTTACCAAGCATATTAAAAACATTAGACAGCCTCCACATTGATGGCCTACAAACTGACACTGTGGTGCTTTCGGATGGTGAACAACACAAGCATCTTGAGACGGTGAGTTTGATTTGGGATCATTTGCTGCAGCAGCGCCATAATCGCACGACGACCATAATCGCCCTAGGGGGTGGAGTTATTGGTGACATGGCGGGCTACGCGGCGGCAGCCTATCAGCGTGGGGTCAATTTTATACAGATTCCGACGACGTTATTATCACAGGTAGATTCCTCTGTGGGTGGAAAAACTGGTGTTAATCACCTTCTTGGTAAGAATATGATTGGCGCCTTTCATCAGCCACAATGTGTGATTATCGATACCCAAACCCTACAAACTTTACCTGCTCGTGAATTATCTGCAGGCCTAGCTGAGGTCATTAAGTATGGGCTTATTGCTGAACCAGAATTTTTTGCTTGGCTAGAACATAATATTACTGGCCTACTCGAACTAACGCCTCATTTAATCAGCAAAGCCATCTACCAGTCATGCGCATGCAAGGCTCATATTGTGGCTGCTGATGAGCGTGAACAGGGTCAACGTGCGTTGCTCAACTTTGGTCATACATTTGGCCATGCCATAGAAACAGAAATGGGTTATGGTAATTGGTTGCACGGCGAAGCCGTGGGCGCTGGGATGGCGATGGCAGCAGATTTATCTTGTCGCTTGGGATGGATTTCAGAGGCACAACTGCAACGCATCCAGCGCCTGTTGCAAGCGTCTGGGTTGCCTTTTTGGGGCCCAGAAAAAATGCAAGCAGATACCTACCTCAGGCATATGCAGGTGGATAAAAAAGTGACCGATGGTACTATTCGCTTAATACTGCTAAGACAACTGGGTGAAGCGATAGTCACATCAGACTTTGGAAGCGATATGCTCCTGCAAACCTTTGATCAGCCCATGACAGTATAGGAGGTTAAGACTGTGAGTCCGTCCGTCCATAAACTCCCCACTGCTGGTAACCTTGACCTCGCCTACAGCGCGTATCTTGATCAATTGAATCAACAGGAAGAAACGTCCCAAAGCACCAATTTAGAGACCTTTGAATATCAAGCCAAAGCCCGTAGCCGGCAATTAGACACATTGCTGCATTTAAGTCACTTTTCTGATTATTTAGTCCTGATCAGTGCGCCTTCAGGTGCTGGAAAAACAACTTTTATTGAACAATTTTTACGTGTGCAACCTGCTGACGCCTGTATTGTGCATTTAGTTTTAGATGAGTGGGTTACTGCACCTTGGGTGGTCCGTCAATTAGCCCAACAGTTACCCTTGCAGATCCCTAATCATGCCAGCCTAGAAGAGAGCATTCTGGCCATACAAGAATTGGCACAAGAGTTAACTTTGCAAAAAGAAGTGCTGTTGGTGGTAGTGGATAATGCTCAGTGTTTAGACGAAGATGCTTTAGAGCTGCTGGCTAATTTATTGCCTCGTAGCGCTAAAATAGACTCTCGTCCACATGTGATCCTATGCGCTGATCATAGTGTAGTAGAGCGCATTGAAGCGCCTCAGTTCGCAGAGCTTAGACAAGAACGCTTTTATCATCTTGTGCTTGCACCTTTTAGCCAAGAAGAAAGTGCAGACTATTTGCGTCAACGTTTGCAGTTGATCGGTATTAGTCATAGCCTAGCCCCTATCCAATTATTACAATTACACCAGCTGGCAAAAGGTAATCCAGGTTACCTTAATATGTTAGTCAACAAAGCCCTCAATAAGGGTAGTTTTGGGCAGCAATCAGGCTTGCCATGGCTGCACATAGCCACCACTATTATTGTAGTGGTGGTATTGGCAGGTATTTGGCTAATGAACGATGAACCTTCACAGCTGGCGTTACAAAATGAAGTAGATGTTCAGCCAGTGATAGAGGTGTTGGAAGAGTCACAAGAAGAGTCATTAGAGGAGTCATTAGAAGAGGACCCCATCGCGCAGGCGCTGCCACCTTTGGAACCCATTGAGCTGTCATTAGCACCACAAAATGTAACCCTTGAGCCTAAAATAGAAAGCTTGCAAAAACCTTTGCTAGAGCCAGATGTTCAGGTGACAATTACCCCAGACAACAAGCCTAAACTGGATCCACCAGCCCCACCAGCAAAAACTGAGGCCGTGGTATCAATACCAGAGTTAGAAGTGTGGCCTTTAGTAACCTCCACAACGAAGCAGCCCTATAGCTTTGCAGCCTTACTAAAGTTACCCAGCGATCGTTACAGTTTGCAGATTCTTGGAGCACGCTTGGAAACGACCATAGAAGCATTTGTGAAGGGCAGAAAATTCACGCAACCGCACTACATTCTTCAATTAGAAAGGGGTGGTAAGCCATGGTTTATGTTGCTTGTAGGAAACTATGCTAGCTCTAAGGATGCCAGAAGTGCCATCTCATCATTACCCGCAGCCTTGCAGAATCAAAAGCCTTGGGCTCGACCTGTATCAAAAATTCAACAGCAGATTCGTAATAAATTCAACACAAGTGGTGAATAACTTTTACAAATTCGGCGATCGTCGCCAATTGTGTAGGTATTTATATCATTTATAGCCAAAATAATTTGTTAGCTGTGGTTTTCTCATGTAGGATGTTCTTCCATTTGTTGATTAGATATATCTATAAGCTCTAATAAGAGTTTTTGATTACAGCAAGTGTCCTACTGACTCTTGTTTCATTTTGCGGCAGTTTCTTTGGCACTTGTTAACACCCGTGGTGGCTTTATTGTCATCCAGATTAGCGAGAGAGACACTGATGAACGCTGGCTTTTTTAATCCCAAAGAATTTAAAGATAACTGTGGCTTTGGTCTTATCGCCCATATGCATGGTGATCCTAGTCATGATTTATTACAAAAGGCCATCGAGTCTCTGACTTGCATGACTCACCGCGGTGGTATAGCGGCTGATGGCAAGACGGGCGACGGGTGTGGTTTGTTGCTGCAGATGCCAGATCATTTTATGCGGCAGGTAGCACTGGATAACTTCTCAGAAGAACTTGCAGAGTCCTATGGTGTGGGCATGGTATTTTTGTCGCAAGATGAAGATAAGGCCGCTCATTCTCGCAATGTGTTAAATCAAGCCATTGAAGATAATGGTTTAGAACTTGTCGGATGGCGTGAAGTCCCTGTAGACGCCGCCTGTCTTGGGCCTATTGGTGCGCAGTGCCAGCCGCGAATTGAGCAAGTGTTTGTTAATAGCCCTGGCCTGCGTGGGGAAGTATTAGAAGCGCGGTTACTCGTGGCGCGTAAAACGACCATGTATGCCTTAACAGCAGATGAAGACTTTTACGTCTGCAGTCTGTCTCATCGCGTGGTTTCTTATAAAGGGCTGATGATGCCGGTAGATTTGCCGGTATTTTATAAAGATTTAGGTGATCCGTCTTTGACCACTGCCATTTGTACCTTTCACCAACGTTTCTCTACTAATACGCTGCCCCGATGGCCTTTAGCTCAACCCTTTCGTTTCCTAGCCCACAATGGTGAAATCAATACTATTGAAGGTAACCGAAACTGGGCGAAAGCACGCCAAAACATATTAGCTACTCCATTGATTCCAGAACTTCAAGAACTTGAAGGTGTGGTAAATACCACGGGTTCTGACTCATCTAGTATGGATAATATGCTTGAATTAATGGTGTTGGGTGGCATGGATGTTTTCCGTGCCCTGCGCTTAATCATGCCCCCAGCTTGGCAAAACGATGAGCTAATGGATCCAGAATTACGTGCCTTTTATGAATACAATTCTATGCATATGGAAGCTTGGGACGGCCCAGCTGGTATGGTATTAAACACGGGTCGGTATGCCGTATGTTTGCTTGATCGCAACGGGTTGCGCCCTTCTCGGTGGGTCATGACGAAAGATGATTATTTAGTCACTGCTTCAGAAATTGGCACCTTTGACTATGATCCCCTAGATGTAGTGGCTAAAGGCCGTGTGGGCCCTGGACAAATTTTGGCAGTGGATACTCATACTGGCGAAATCATGCATACTAAAGATATTGATGATCGTCTAAAAGCCTCTCAACCCTACAAAAAGTGGTTGCGAAAGTCAGCTATTCGTTTAGAGGGCACCTTGGATGAAGAGCAATGCTTTGAGGACTTTACTGAAGCTGAACTTAAGCAGCACATGAAAATGTATCAGGTGACTTTTGAAGAGCGTGATCAAGTCATTCGTCCCTTAGCAGAAAGTGCCCAAGAAGCAGTGGGGTCTATGGGTGATGATACGCCTATGGCCGTATTATCTAGCCGTGTTCGCAGTGTGTATGAGTATTTTCGTCAGCAGTTTGCCCAAGTAACTAACCCACCGATAGATCCCCTGCGCGAAGCTGTGGTCATGTCTTTGGAAACTTGCTTAGGCAAAGAGCGTAATATCTTCCAAGAAGGGCCAGAACTTGCCAAGCGCATTGTCCTTGGCTCACCCATATTGTCAGCCAGCAAATATACGAGCTTGTTGCACATGAATGTACCGGGTTTTAAGGTGCAGATTATCAATCTAAATTATGAGCCAAGTGTGGGCTTAGAGGCTGCGATTAAGTCGGTTTGTAAGCAAGCCGAAGAAGCTGTGCGTAAGCGTATCGGTGTTGTGGTTTTAAGTGACCGTGAGATTGAAAAAGGCAAGCTCCCAATTCCGGCAGCAATGGCTACGGGTGCTGTTCATCACCACCTCACCAACACCGGTTTACGCTGTGATGCGAACATTGTGATCGATACCGGCAGTGCAAGGGATTCCCATCACTTTGCCGTATTGATTGGGTTTGGAGCGACAGCAGTTTACCCTTATCTGAGTTACCGGGTCATAAACGACATGATCGCCTCGGGCGAAATTATTGGTGATCCAACGGAATGCCATAAATCGTATCGTAAAGGCATCAATAAGGGCCTACTCAAGATTATGTCCAAAATGGGTATCTCCACTATAGCTTCTTATCGTGGTGCCCAGTTGTTTGAAGCCATTGGGGTGAGTAGCAAAATTGTGGATTTATGTTTCCACGGCGTTGCTAGTCGTATTGAAGGGGCTCAGTTCTCTGATTTTGAGTTGGACCAAGGGGCTTTAGCCGCAGAAGCGTGGATTAGTCGCAAGCCAATTCAACAAGGTGGTTTACTCAAATACGTGCATGGTGGCGAATATCATGCATATAACCCAGATATCGTGACTACGGTGCAAATGGCTGTGCAAACAGGTGATTATGCGGTGTATAAAAAGTATGCCAGGCTGGTCAATGAAAGGGGGGTAGCCTCTTTACGTGACCTGCTCAAACTTAAGTCGGTTCAGTCTATAGACATCAGTGAGGTAGAGCCTATAAGCGAGGTAATCAAGCGTTTTGATAGTGCAGGGATGTCTCTTGGCGCTTTATCACCTGAAGCCCACGAAGCTTTAGCGATGGCCATGAATGAATTAGGTGGTCGCTCCAACTCAGGTGAGGGTGGCGAAGATCCAGCGCGTTATGGAACCAATAAACGTTCCAAAATTAAACAAATAGCTTCGGGCCGCTTTGGCGTAACTCCCGCTTATTTGGTGAGTGCTGAAGTATTGCAAATAAAAGTGGCTCAAGGAGCTAAACCCGGAGAAGGTGGGCAACTTCCTGGGGGTAAGGTCAATGACCTCATTGCTACCTTGCGATACTCTGTGCCGGGCGTGACCTTGATATCACCTCCACCGCATCACGACATTTATTCGATTGAAGATTTGGCGCAACTTATCTTTGACTTGAAACAGGTTAATCCAGACGCACTGGTTTCAGTGAAGTTGGTGTCCCGCCCTGGCGTGGGAACTATTGCTTCAGGTGTTGCCAAAGCTTATGCAGACCTGATCACTATTTCTGGTCATGATGGGGGCACGGCCGCTAGCCCGCTCACCTCTATTCGCTATGCTGGATCACCTTGGGAGTTAGGCCTTGCCGATGCTCACCAGTCTTTGCGGGGCAACGGGGTGCGTGGCAGAGTCAGAGTGCAAACAGATGGTGGTCTCAAGACGGGTGTCGATGTCGTGAAAGCTGCCATGTTAGGTGCTGAAAGCTTTGGCTTTGGAACCTTACCTATGGTTGCGTTAGGGTGTAAATATTTACGTATTTGTCACCTTAATAACTGCGCCACTGGTGTTGCCACTCAAAATCAACAACTGCGCGACCACCATTTTCGTGGAACTGTCGACATGGTGAAACATTTATTCACCTTTATTGCTGAAGAAACTAGAGAGGTGATGGCCGAACTTGGTGTGCGTAGTATTGAGGAATTAGTGGGCCGCACAGAGCTTTTAGAAGTGGGTGGCGGCGTCACTGCCAAACAACGTAACTTAGACTTATCGCCTCTCTTGAGTCAGGCTGGCATTGACCCTAGCCAACCTCATACGGTTCAGGTGGATAATAACCAACCCTATGACCCAGGCACTATGAACCAACTGATGTTGGCGCAAATGGAAGATGCAATTATCCACTCAAAAGGTGGTGAGTTTAAGTTCGACCTCACTAACTGTGATCGCTCGGTTGGGGCTCGAGTTTCTGGTGCTATTGCTAAAATCCACGGTAACCATGGTATGTCGGCGCACCCACTAGAAGTGCATCTCAAGGGCATTGCAGGTTTAAGTTTCGGTGTATGGAATGCTGGTGGTTTGAACATGTACTTAGAAGGTGATGCCAACGATTATGTGGGTAAGGGAATGGCCGGTGGTAAACTTGTCATTTATCCGCCTAAAGGCTCTAGTTTTAAATCAAACATTACTTCTATTATGGGCAATACTTGCTTATATGGTGCAACGGGCGGCAGTGTTATGGCTGCGGGTTGCGCAGGTGAACGCTTTGCCGTGCGTAATTCGGGAGCCCACGCGGTAATCGAGGGTGCTGGCGACCATTGTTGTGAGTACATGACTGGCGGTGTGGTTACTGTGCTTGGTGCTACAGGGTATAACTTTGGTGCGGGCATGACGGGTGGTTTTGCCTTTGTACTAGACGTAGATCGTACTTTTGTAGACAAGTACAACAGCGAGTTGGTCGAGATTCACCGTATTCGTGGTGAGCATATGGAAGAGTATCGCAGTTACTTGCGTAGGGTACTGCAAGATTTTTCTGCAGCCACGGGTAGTCGCTGGGGTAAAGAGCTAAGCAATCATTTTGAAGACTATGTGAGTAAGTTTTGGTTAGTGAAACCCAAAGCTGCAAACTTGCAGCAACTCATGACTAACACTCGAACCAAGACAGAATAAACGACGGTTTTTAGAAACATATTACCAAGCATACGAGGTCACTATGGCTCAACGATTAGACAATCACTTTCAATTCATCGACGTCGGACGACAAGATCCTGTAAAAGTGCATCATAATGTACGGAAACGCCAGTTTGCTGAAATCTACCAACCATTCACTGAGGTCGAAGCTAAGCCCCAAGCTCACCGATGTTTAGAGTGTGGTAACCCCTACTGTGAATGGAAGTGCCCAGTGCACAACTACATTCCTAACTGGCTTAAGCTGGTTTCTGAAGGCAACATTCTCGAAGCTGTGGAGTTATGTCACCAAACTAACTCCTTGCCAGAAGTGTGTGGCCGGGTGTGCCCACAAGATCGACTATGTGAGGGTGCTTGTACACTCAATGATGGTTTTGGCGCAGTAACTATTGGTTCGGTAGAAAAATACATTACTGACACCGCCTTTGCTATGGGCTGGACACCAGATCTTAGCCATGTCGTTGAGACTGGCAAAAAAGTGGCTGTCATTGGTGCAGGTCCTGCAGGCCTAGCTTGTGCAGACGTATTAACACGCAATGGTGTTTCATCTGTAGTATTTGATCGATATCCAGAAATTGGAGGATTACTCACCTTTGGTATTCCAGAGTTCAAACTAGAAAAGCCTGTAATGGCCAAACGTCGTGAAATCTTTGAAGGCATGGGTATTGAGTTTAAGCTCAATGTAGAAATAGGTACAGACATCACCCTAGATGAGCTGATGGAAGAGTACGATGCCGTATTTATGGGCATGGGTACCTACAAATCCATGCGGGGCGATTTTCCAGGTGAGGATTTAGAAGGGGTGCATGAAGCTTTGCCTTATTTGGTTTCCAACATCAATCGACGTATGGGCTTTGAAAAATCACCAGATGATTTTATTGATTTGAAAGGTAAGAAAGTAGTGGTTTTAGGAGGTGGTGATACGGCTATGGACTGCAACCGCACGGCCATTCGCCAAGCTGCGGCTAACGTTTATTGCGCTTACCGTCGTGACGAAGCCAATATGCCCGGCTCGTTTAAGGAAGTAGCAAACTCCAAAGAAGAAGGTGTGGAGTTTTTGTTTAACCGCTCACCTGTCGAAGTTATGGGTGAAAATGGCAAAGTCACAGGCGTTAAGCTAATCACAACTGAGCTTGGTGAAGCTGATGAAAATGGTCGCAGTCGGCCTGTGGCAGTGGCAGGAAGTGAAGAAATTATTGCTGCAGATGCAGTGATTGTAGCCTTTGGTTTTAGCCCAAATCCAATGCCTTGGATGACTGATGCAGGAGTTGAGCTGGATAAGTTAGACCGTATACAAGTCCAACGTAGTGCTGACTTAGCGGCTAAAACTTACGCTTTTCAAACCACCAATGCAAAAATATTTGCTGGGGGTGACATGGTTCGGGGTTCGGATCTAGTCGTCACGGCGATTGATGAAGGTCGAAGAGCAGCAGATGGAATTTTAGATTTTCTCCAAGTTTAGGGCCGCCAACGAACGCTAAAGTAAAACCTGATTAAAGATGCCTTAAGGCCTGCTTAATTGCCACAATCCGTGACAATTAGGCAGGTCATCTATATCATAAGCTCCAATGTTTATTATCTCGCCTCAAGGCCCTATTGCCCCATGAACGCCGCCAAACCTGAATTAAAAAACGATCGATTTCTTCGTGCTCTTATGGGCCAACCTGTGGACGCAACCCCGGTATGGATGATGCGACAAGCAGGTCGTTACTTACCAGAATACCGTGCCTTAAGAGCTGAAGCAGGCGACTTTTTAAGCCTTTGTAAAAACGCAGATTTTGCGTGTGAGGTTACCCTTCAACCCTTACGCCGCTATGACTTAGATGCGGCCATCTTATTCTCAGACATCCTCACAATTCCAGATGCAATGGGTCTTGGGCTTTATTTTGAGACAGGTGAAGGCCCTAAGTTTGAAAAGCCAGTGCGCACAGAAGCAGACGTTGCAGCCCTAACAGTGCCAGATATGGATACGGACTTGGGTTATGTCATGAACGCGGTAAGCACCATTCGCAGTGCTTTGTCTGGTGACGTGCCGTTAATTGGATTTTCTGGTAGCCCTTGGACTTTGGCGACTTATATGATTGAAGGCGGCTCTAGTAAAGACTTTCGCCATATCAAAGCGATGATGTATTCAACCCCAGAATTACTGCATCAAGTGCTTAGCGTATTGGCTGATTCAGTGATTGCCTACTTGAATGCCCAAATTGCAGCGGGCGCTCAAGCAGTGCAGATCTTTGATACTTGGGGTGGTGTATTGAGTGGTCCTTGCTACCAAACTTTCTCATTGGATTATATGCAACGCATCGTTAATGGCCTCACCCGTGAATCTGAGGGTCGCCCTGTGCCCATTATTTTGTTTACTAAAAACGGTGGCCAGTGGCTAGAAAAAATGGCCGCTACAGGAGCTGACGCTCTGGGTTTAGATTGGACCATAGAAGTGGGCCAAGCCCACAGTCGTGTTGGCAGTAAAGTAGCTTTGCAAGGCAATATGGACCCGAGTGTTTTATATGCAGATGCACCCACTATCCAAGCCGAAGTAGGCCGTATTTTGGCAGATTTTGGTAGCAATGATGGTCATGTCTTTAATTTGGGTCACGGCATTCATCAATTTGTAGACCCAGAAAGTGCTAAAACATTTGTGGATGCGGTGCATGATCAAAGTGCCCAGTACCACTAATTAAATATTCATTAGGACTCTAACATGCCACATTGCGTTATAGAAATTGCAAACCAGTTGAGCAGCAGTGTCACCCCAGATCAGTTGTTACGTTGTGTGTTTGATGCCCATGTGAAGTCTGGGTTGTTTGATACAGATCACATTAAGGTGCGTTGTACAGGTTATGACCATCATATTTCAGGAACAGGTTCAGACCGATTTATCCATGCCACGTCACACATTAAAGCTGGCCGCAATGCTGAGCAAAAGCAACAATTAAGTAACATGATTGTACAGGGTTTAATTGATCTGGGTATTACCTCCGCATCTATGAGCGCGCAGGTGGTCGATTTAGCGCCAAGTTATGTCACCTTTACTGACTAGCTTCGATGGCCGAGGGTTGAGGGTCGAGGGTTTATAGGAATAAAACTTAAATTTCTACTACCAAAGCCACTCAAGGGATCGTCTTGGGTTAAGTGATTACTGCAAATGAGCCATTGGTTACCCTGCTTAAATCATAAGCCGTAAGCTCAATCTCCAAGCCCCTACGACCGCCACTTACATAAACACTTTTCTGCGCATTTGCGCTGGCATCAATGATTGTTGTTAGTGCTCGCTTTTGTCCCACAGGACTAATACCACCGAGTACATATCCAGTGCAGCGGTTGACCATAACTGGATCTGCCATGGTCACCTTTTTAACGTTAAGGGCCTTGGCAACGAGTTTTAAATTGAGCTGTTGATTGACTGGCAGTATCGCCACAGCCAAAATATTTTGACCAGTGTCTACGACTAATGTCTTAAATACTCGGTGTGCATTAACCGCTAATTTTTCTGCAGCTTCGGTGCCATAAGATGCAGCCTTTGGATCGTGGATATATTCATGTAACTTATGGTGCACACCTAAGCGAATGAGTTGGTTTATAGCAGGAGTCATGATTGATCGATTCGCCGCAAATGATGATAATGATTAAGTATGCTAACCCTAAGTGTGCGCCCAGTCGAGGCAAAAGTAGTTTAGTCAGATTGACCAATTTTTTTGCTCAGGTGGTTCAAAGAAGGTTTATGTTCTAGCCCCTGAGCAGTATTAACTTGAGCTAACCCGTGCTGTATTGAAGCATTTATATATAGGTGAGTATCGATGAACCAACAGATTGGCTTATTTCTGTTTAGTAATGATTTACGTCTTGATGACAACCCAGCTTTAGCACTGGCTGCTTCTGAGGTTGATCAATTAATTTGTCTTTACTGCCTAGACCCCAAGCAGCCACCTTCAAGCTTGCGTGCTCCAAGTAATTTATCAGCTCATCGCCAGCAGTTTTTGTTTACATCGATCAACGACTTGCATAATAGTCTTAAACAACTTGATCAGGGGCTCATGGTCACGACTGAGTCTGCCCTTGATATTATTCCTCAGCTCATTACTCAGTATAATATCGGCCACATTTATGCGAGTGAAAATGCGGGTTATTACGAAAAGCAACTTTGGCAGCGTCTAGCTAAGCGTTACCCTTTTATCGAATTTAAGCGCCTTGCCAGTCATACATTGTTTACCCAATCAGACCTGCCTTTTGAACTCACAGAGTTGCCAACCTCCTTCTCTAAGTTCCGTAAACTTGTTGAGCCTCTATCGATTCAATCCCCCTCGCCCCCACTTAAAATCATGCCCCCTAGCCCAGTAACTCCAATACCCCCACTGCCAAAGTCAATGGCTGTGACTCAAGCTCCATTGTTTGAGGGTGGCGAGCAACAGGGGCGTTTGCATCTACAGGGTTATTTTGACTCGAGCCTAGCCAGCCATTATAAACAGACTCGCAATGGCCTTGATGGCAAGGATTATTCCACCAAATTTTCCCCATGGCTGGCAAATGGAAGTCTATCAGTGCGGCGAGTGATTGACTGCTTGCGCCAATATGAGCGTGATATAGAGGCTAATGACTCAACTTATTGGATTTACTTTGAGCTACTGTGGCGGGAGTATTATCAGTGGTATGCACACCATTATGGTGTTCACCTTTTTAGTGCCAAGGGTATAAAAAGTAGCAAACCCAATACTAGCTTCTACCCTGAGCGTTTCCAAAAGTGGTGTCATGGCAACACCCCTTACCCTATCGTGAATGCCTGTATGAGGCAGCTCAAGGCTACAGGTTATATGAGTAATCGTGGTCGCCAGTTGGTGGCCAGTTGCTTCGTGCATGAATTGGGCTTGGACTGGCGCTATGGGGCAGCTTACATGGAGCAGCAATTAGTTGACTATGACGTCGCTTCTAATTGGGGTAACTGGCAGTACCTTGCGGGCGTGGGTGCAGACCCTCGGGGTCATAGGCGTTTTGACTTGGCTAAACAAACTCAAACTTATGATCCGAAACAGCTCTTTATTAAATACTGGGGCGCTGATAAAAATGCACCACCGCTGGACTCTGTAGATGCGGCTGACTGGCCGATAATGAGCCCCTAACAAGGAGCGCTTCGAAAATAGCTAAGCTCAAGCTTTGATGGATCAGTTTTTGGGACTAGCTTTTTTTGCTATACATCAAATCCCAAACCCCATGCCCCTTTCCTTCGCCACGGCGCTGGAATTTGGTGCTAGGTCGAAAATCTGGTTGTGGTGAATATTGTTCATGGCCTGCTCTATTGCTATAGCCTTCAGCAGGTTCCATCACTTCCATCATGTGCTCTGCATAAGGCTGCCAATCAGTAGCCATATGAAATACACCGTCAATAGATAGTTTTTGACGAATGTCTTGGGCAAACTTGGGTTGCACAATACGGCGCTTGTTATGCTTTTTCTTATGCCACGGGTCTGGAAAAAATAGTTGCACACCAGTTAAACTTTCATCTGCAATACACTGGGCCATGACATCAATAGCGTCATCACAAAAAACCCGGACGTTACTGAGCTCTTGGGTGGCTAGGTTGTTGAGTAAGCGGCCCACGCCTGGTCGATGGACTTCAATGCCAATGTAATTGTTCTCTGGCATGGTGGCAGCCATGGTGGATAGGGAATCTCCCATACCAAAACCGATTTCCATAATCACGGGGTGGTCATTGCCAAACAGTTCAGTAAAATTTAACAGCCCCTGACTGACTTCTAATCCATAAAACCCCCAATAGTTTTCCAAAGCATGCTCTTGGGAGGGGGTCATGCGACCTGCACGTTTTACAAAACTGCGAATACGGCGAGGATTTTCAATATTGGAAGGTAAATCAGTAGGCATAAAATTGATCTTAATATTAATAGAACGGCTGAAGCCCTATTTTACCTACTACGGATCAATAAATCAGCATGATCATGGCGTCTATAGCAGAGCAATTTGATACAATATGAACAATATTAATTGTTCACCGTGTTATTGACGCCTATGACGACTCTCCGTATTGCCACCCGTGAAAGCCAACTCGCCCTTTGGCAGGCCCATTTTATTAAGACAGAGTTAGAACGTCACCACCCAGATCTCACTATTGAGCTACTGGGCATGAAAACTAAGGGCGACAAAATACTTGACGTGCCGTTAGCAAAGGTGGGCGGCAAAGGTCTGTTTGTTAAAGAGCTAGAACAGGCTATGCTGGAGGATCGAGCAGATATTGCGGTGCATTCTATGAAAGATGTACCTATGGATTTTCCACAAGGCTTAGGCTTGGCTGTGATATGCGAACGAGAAGATCCCAGTGATGCTTTTGTGAGTAATCACTTCAAACACCTCGACCAACTGCCCCACGGCGCTAAAGTAGGCACCTCTAGCCTGCGTCGACAACTGCAAATTAAAGCGCTGCGGCCTGATCTTGAGTTATTAGACTTACGTGGTAACGTGAATACCCGCTTAGCCAAATTAGATGCGGGCCAATACGATGCAATCATCCTCGCAAGTGCGGGCTTGATGCGGCTTGATTTTCAACACCGTATTCAAAGTCGATTAACTAACGAGCAATGCTTACCGGCAGGAGGGCAGGGTGCAGTCGGTGTTGAGTGTCGGCTAAATGACAAAGTGACCCGTGCATTGTTAGCCCCTTTACATGATCAAAATTCAGCTGATCGAGTCATGGCTGAGCGAGCACTGAATAAGCGTTTAGAAGGTGGCTGTCAGGTGCCGATAGCCTGTTTTGCAGAGTTGGAGGGAGACCAGCTTTGGTTGAGAGGTTTGGTGGGTGAAGTGGATGGCAGTCAAGTGATTACCACAGAAATTAGAGGCTCGAGATTGGATGCTGAACGCCTAGGCATCGCTGCAGCAGAGGACTTATTGTCTCAAGGTGCGGGTAAAATCCTACAGGCCATCTACCATGCTCAGTAAATAAGTGATGACAGGCATGAGGGTGTTGGTGACCCGACCAACGGCACAAGCCAAGGTAATGGTCGAGTTATTGCGCAAGTATGAATTTGAGGTGCAACATCTGCCCTGTTTGCAGATAGTGCCTGTGGATCCTCAATCAATGGATGGCTTGCAATGTAAGCAGTGGGCCATGGATTTGGATAATTTTGACCATATTATTGTGACTAGCACCAATGCTAGCAACTATTGGCTCGACTTGGCTGAGAATTATTGGCCCCAATGGCCTCATGGCGTGAACTGGTGGGCTCTGGGCGACGCTACGCAAGCTCAATTAATGGCGGCAGGTATTGTGGCTGGCAAGCCTGATGTGGGTGATACCAGTGAAGATCTGCTGACTGAATTATTACCCCGTATCAAAAATCATCAAAAGGTATTAATCGTGCGCGGTTGTGGTGGCCGAGAGACACTCTCTGACGCTTTGGTAAAAGCTGGGGCTAAGGTCAATTATGCCCAATGTTACCAGCGAGAAAGACCTGCAATTAATCCTGAGCGAATGCTGAGTGTAAATGAGTTTGCTCCTCAAGTGGTGATACTACAAAGTGGTGAAACATTAGTTAATTTTGATCACTTGCTAAGTCACCAAGCTTGGTGTGATAAACAGCGTACGATATTAGTTTTACCCAGTGCAAGAGTGGCAGAACAGGCTAAAATATTAGGCTACCGTGTATTGCTCACTAGTGGTAGTGCTAGTAACCAAGCAATGTGCGATACTTTAGTACAGAAAATACAGAAATAAGTGCCTTAATCAAACTTACCAAACAGTTATAAGGCATAGTGATAGCAGGCCGTTAGGCCGCTGAAAAAGGATGCTCAAGCAGTGACACAAGACTCAAGCAAAGCCAACCAAGATGGGCCTAAAAACGCAACTGAAAACGCCCCTGAAAAGGTGTCAGATAAGGCTTTAGATCACGCTTCAGAAAAAAAATCACCGGCACCTAAAACGGCTCCCGCGGCTAAAGTTTCTAAACCTGCAGACAGAGCAAGTGTGGCAAAAACAAAGCCTGTGGGCCGCACCAACCAAGTCAAGTTTGGCCTGTTATGGGTCATAGTGTTGCTACTCATTGTTATGGTGGCGGGTCTAGGTTACTGGCAATGGCAAGCACAATCACAAAGAGCCGCCCTCACAAACGATCAAAGTGGTCAATCTGACAACTTACAATACTGGCAGCAGCAACAACAAGGGTTGGCAAAAAAGCTAGATGCTTTAAGGCTTTCAAACGAGGTTGCACTGGACACCATGAGCGTGCAACAAACAAACTTGGAAAATAACCAAGCGCGCATGGATGAAGCTCTAGTTTCAGCACTAGAAGCGGTGGCTAAAAATCAATTAGATGAGGGTCAGGCATTACCCCAGTGGGAACTGGCAGAGGCCGAATATCTGTTACGACTGGCCAGCCAACGTTTAGCTATGGAGCAGGCGAGTGAGTCTGCTGTTGCTTTGCTTAAAGCAGCGGACATCATTATTAGAGATAGTGAGCAAGTCGGCACTTATGGGATCAGGCGAGCAATTGCTGCAGACCTAGCTGCGCTTTCTTTGGTCCCAAGTGTGGATGTTGAAGGTGTCTACGCGAGTCTTGCAGCCCTTTCTAGTTTGGCCGCTCAGCTTACTTTCATTCCACCTCAGAGCGACCTAACCCTGGTGCCGAAGATAGTGCCAATTAATGCTCAGTCAACTGCTATGCCGGCATCAGTGAATACCAACGATTGGGCACAGTCCATGTGGCAAGGTGTTAAACACGTGGGTGCAAATGTATGGGGCGAGTTAAGACAACTGGTCAAGGTGCAGTCTCGTACCCAAGAGGATCAACAGTTACTCACCCCAGCAGCCGAGCTATTGGTGCGCATGCGCATTGAAATGGCATTAAGCCAAACTCAAGTCGCCCTGTTGCGCCGCCAACAAACCATATATGACCAATCCCTGGTCAGCGTAAAGCAGCTCCTAGGGCAGTATTACCGATCCAGTGATTTGGTTTCCCAAGCTATATTGACTCAGATTGAGATCCTAGAAAAGGTCAAGGTATTGGTAAATATGCCTAATATCAATGGCTCTCTGACCGCTTTGCAGGCATTTATTAGCACCTTGCATGAAACCCCAACTGAGCCTTTGGTGGGAGAATAAAGCATGCGTTTTTTACTTCTCGTTATTTTATTGGTATTGCTAGGGGGTGCCGGACTGGGCACCTTAATTAATGTAGACCCTGGATATGTGTTGCTAGCATGGGGTGACACCAGTATAGAAATGAGTTTGTGGGTGTTATTGTTTGCTGTGGTCTTGTTATTTGTGACCCTGTCTTTGAGCCTGCGCTTTATTATTGCATTAAATCTACCTTTTAGGGTGCTGGGTAGCTGGCAGCAGACGAGTCGGATCAAACGCATGCAGTTGCAAACCCGCCAAGGCCTGCTGGCTCTGGCAGATGGCCAGAACGTGCGGGCAGAAAAGAAGCTAGCCGAACTTGCGCCAACCACCAGTCAGCCTGTAGTGGTGTTGCCTGGGCTAGCAAGAGCGCTTGGCAGACAGGGCAAGATACCAGAGGCCAAGACGGTACTAGACAAACTAGTGGTGGATTTCCCTGGAGCACAACAATTAGCCTATTTGGAGCTAGCTGAGATCTGCCTTTATCAAGGTGACGATGAAGGCGCTTTGGACCCATTACAAAGTTTACATAAGCTGAACCCTCAGCACGCGGAAGCTAATCAATTATTGTTAGATCTGTTGCAACGTCGACAAATGTGGTCCCAGCTCATTAGTTTGTTGCAGGTGGTTGGTAATTACAGCCAATTGAGTGAAGAGCAGTTAGCTCAGCAGCAACAATTAGCCTATGGTCGGGCCTTCAGTGACAGCCACAGGCAGGCAGGAAGTGCCGCCCAAAGTAGTTTGGATGAGCTACAAGCACTATGGAAAAAAGCGCCACAGAGTATTACTAATCATGGCCCAAGCATTATCAATTACGTTAAAGCAATGGCTCGTATTGAAGGTGATTCAGCCATCCATACGCAAAAGTTCATTGAACAAATATTAAAGCGACTTTGGCTGGAAGAGTTGGTGCTTGAGTATGCACATTTACCCCTAGCTGATTTACAACAAAGCTTAGCAAAGGCTGAAGCCTGGCAGGATATCTCCAAAGATAGTGCGGCGTTGCAACTTACATTGGGTCGCTTATGCAGGCGCTTGGAGTTGTGGGGTAAAGCGCAAGACTATTTACAAGCCAGTATTACCTTACAAGAGAGCAAAGAGGCCCACGCAGAAATGGCCCGATTACAACACAAAATGGGTCATATCGATGTTGCCATAGAACATTATCGTCTTGCGAGTGTATTTTAAAGTTGACTCTTGTGTCCGCTTGATACAGACTGTGTCCATTCCAGCGTGACTCTTCGTCTTATCAGCTGGAAAACGGGCTGACTTAGCCTTTCGACTCCACTAAATTTATTTACTCTCCCAGCGCACTGGCGCGCCTCTACCTATGAATCTAACTGAATTAAAAACTAAAACTATGCCTGAATTGGTCGAGATAGCCCAAAGTATGGGTCTTGACAACATCGCCCGATCACGCAAACAAGATTGTATATTTAGCATTCTCAAACGTCACGCGAAAAGTGGCGAAGACATCTTTGGTCAGGGCGTGCTAGAAATCCTGCAAGATGGTTTCGGCTTTTTGCGCTCTGCAGATGCATCTTATTTAGCAGGCCCTGATGATATTTATGTGTCACCCAGTCAGATTCGTCGGTTTAGTCTGCGCACCGGTGACAGCATAGATGGCAAGATTCGCCCACCTAAAGATGGTGAACGATACTTTGCCTTGCTCAAAGTGAGTAGCATTAACTTTGGGCCTCCTGAGGAGGCTAAACACAAGCTGTTATTTGAAAATTTAACACCCTTGTTCCCAACAGAGCGATTAACCATGGAACTGGGTAATGGCTCCAGTGAAGATTTAACGGCTCGTATCATTGATTTAACAGCGCCCATGGGCAAAGGCCAGCGAGCTTTGATTGTGTCTCCGCCTAAAGCAGGTAAGACCTTGATGCTGCAAAATATTGCACACTCTATCACCCGTAATAACCCAGATTGCCATTTGATTGTGCTACTCATCGATGAGCGTCCAGAAGAAGTGACCGATATGAAGCGCTCCGTGCGCGGTGAAGTGGTCGCAAGTACGTTTGATGAGCCACCCTCACGCCATGTTCAAGTCGCTGAAATGGTAGTAGAAAAAGCTAAGCGCTTGGTAGAACACAAAAAAGACGTCATTATCTTGTTAGATTCAATTACTCGTTTAGCACGTGCCTACAATACAGTGATTCCTTCATCTGGCAAGGTATTGACAGGTGGTGTAGATGCCCATGCTTTAGAACGTCCAAAGCGCTTTTTTGGTGCCGCTCGAAATATTGAAGAAGGGGGCAGCTTAACTATTATTGCGACGGCTCTCACTGAAACGGGTTCCAAAATGGACGAAGTGATCTTTGAAGAATTTAAGGGTACGGGTAACTCAGAAGTCCATCTGGACCGGAAGATCTCTGAGCGTCGAGTTTTCCCTGCAATCAACATTCGTAAATCATCGACGCGTCGGGAAGAATTATTAACCCGTGATGATGAACTGCAACGCATGTGGATTTTGCGTAAGTTGTTAGATCCAATGGAAGATGGTCAAGCCACTGAATTTTTATTGGATAAGCTTAAAGGCGTCAAGACTAATGAAGAGTTCTTCATGTCTATGAAGCGCAAGTAACTCGCTTAAGTCATGGAGTTAGGTAGGCTATGAGCATGAAATACAAAGACCTCCGTGACTTTATTGCGGGTTTGGAAGCTCAAGGTGAACTCAAGCGCATCACGACAGAGGTGGATCCGTACCTCGAAATGACCGAAATCTGCGATCGTACTCTGCGCGCAAAAGGGCCTGCTTTGCTGTTTGAAAATCCTAAAGGTTACGATACTCCAGTATTAGCTAATTTGTTTGGCACACCCAAACGAGTGGCCCTTGGTATGGGGGCTGAAAGCGTTGAAAGTTTGCGCGATATAGGCCATCTTTTAGCCTCATTGAAAGAACCAGAGCCACCCAAAGGCTTTAAAGATGCCTTAGGCAAGCTACCCCTCTATAAAAAAGTTCTGCATATGAGCCCTAAGCTCATCAGTAAGCCACCATGCCAGCAATATGTCATGCGTGGTGATGAGGTAGACCTGAGTAAGTTACCCATTCAAACCAGTTGGCCAGAGGATGCAGGGCCGTTAATTACATGGCCTTTGGTGATCACTCGGGGACCCAATAAACAGCGCCAGAATTTAGGCATCTATCGTCAACAAGTCATCGGTAAGAACCGTTTAATCATGCGCTGGCTATCTCATCGAGGTGGGGCTTTAGATTTTCGAGAATGGAAAATAGCTCATCCCGGCGAAAACTTTCCGATCGCTGTGGCCTTAGGTGCCGACCCTGCCACTATTTTAGGTGCGGTCACACCAGTGCCAGATACCTTGAGTGAATATGCCTTTGCAGGGCTATTACGTGACAGTAAAACTGAAGTGGCAACCTGCCTGACTAATGACTTGCAAGTGCCTGCTAGTGCAGAATATATTTTAGAGGGTTACATCGCCCCAGATGACATGGCAGACGAAGGCCCTTTTGGAGATCACACGGGCTATTACAATGAAGTGGATAGTTTTCCAGTATTCACTGTGACCTGTATTACCCATCGTAAAGACCCTATTTATCACAGTACTTACACCGGCCGTCCACCTGATGAACCCGCTATACTGGGCGTGGCGTTAAACGAAGTTTTTGTGCCACTTTTACAAAAACAGTTTCCTGAAATTACTGATTTTTACCTGCCGCCTGAAGGTTGCTCCTATCGCATGGCAATAGTGACCATGAAAAAGCAATACCCAGGTCACGCTAAACGAGTAATGATGGGCGTTTGGTCTTTTCTACGCCAGTTTATGTACACCAAGTTTGTTATTGTGACTGACGATGATGTTAATGCTCGTGACTGGAAGGATGTAATATGGGCCATGACCACCCGCATGGACCCAGCACGGGATACCTTGTTAGTAGAAAATACACCCATTGATTATCTCGACTTTGCTTCACCTGTTTCTGGTTTAGGCTCTAAAATGGGCATGGATGCCACCCATAAATGGGAAGGTGAAACCACCCGTGAATGGGGCCGCACCATCACTATGGACGAGTCTGTCAAGCAGCGTATTGATGAGCTTTGGGATGAGTTAGGTATAATGCCCAGCGACCCAGACGGTCAATAGCCCTCAAGTTCTGCGGCCCCTATGCTTAGGCTTATGATGGTCAGGCTTATTATGCTCAGGGTCGCTGGGGTTAGGTCGCTTAGCTTGGTCCACTATTTTGACTGCTAGAACGACTGTTTATGCTCCGTGGTAACGGCGCACCTGCCCTAAACGAGCCAGTTGATCTAGATCTTTGAACGGTCTGTGGGGTCCCTGCAGAGGAGCTTGTAAGCTGTTCGATGTGCGAACACCCATATCGATTCAAAAATCAACGCAAAGCGTATAGTGAGGCACTTGGGATATTTTGAAACCCTAGCTTAGATCAAACACTTTCGAAATATCACTAAAAACTATAGGCTATAAAAATAATAGGTAGATAAATGAACCAGTACATTTTAACAATTGATCAAGGCACTACTAGTTCGCGGTGTATTATTTTTGCAAAAGATGGCACTGTGATTAGCTCTGCCCAATATGAATTTGAGCAGTATTATCCAAATAATGGTTGGGTGGAGCACGCCCCTCAAGATATTTTGGATACGGTGATTAAGGCCTGTCGTGAATGCCTAGCCAGTAGTGGCCTTTCAATCGAACAAATCAGTTGTGTTGGCATTACCAACCAGCGGGAAACGACTCTAGTGTGGGACCGAAAAACGGGCCAAACTATTTACCCAGCAATTGTCTGGCAAGACCGTCGCACAGCAAAACAGTGTGAAGCACTCAAACAAGCTGGCCACGAGGCCCTAGTTACAGAGCGCACGGGACTTTTGTTAGACCCTTATTTCTCTGCCACTAAGCTGAGCTGGATTTTGGATCATGTGGAGGGTAGTCGTGATCGAGCAGAGGCTGGAGAGTTAGTGTTTGGCACAGTTGATACTTACTTGATGTGGCAACTGAGCCAAGGTCAAATCTATGCCACTGATGCCACCAATGCGTCACGCACCTTACTGTTTAATATCCATGAACAATGCTGGGATAAAACACTGTTAAAAATATTTAATATCCCTGAGATCATGTTGCCTGAGGTCAAAGACAGTGCAGCGGACTTTGGGTATATGGGGGAGCATGTTTTAGGCCTAAAACTACCCATTCTAGGGGTGGCTGGTGATCAACATGCGGCTCTATTTGGACAAGCCTGCTTTGCCCCTGGCATGGCCAAAAGTACCTATGGTACGGGTTGTTTTCTAATGCTCAACACGGGAGACAAGCCATTAGCCTCCACCAGTAGGTTACTCACTACGGTTGCGTATCGGCTAAATAATAAGCCCGTGTATGCCATTGAAGGTAGTATTTTTGTGGCGGGAGCAGCCATCCAGTGGCTAAGAGATGGCCTTAAGTTGATCAATAACGCCAGTGAAGTTGAAACGCTGGCAAAAGAGACTCCCATTGACCATGGCGTTTATATGGTGCCTGCGTTTACTGGTTTGGGCGCTCCCTATTGGGACCCTGAAGCCCGAGGGGGAATTTTTGGTCTAACCAGAGACACAGGCATTAAGGAAATTATCAGCGCTGGCCTTCAGTCAGTGGCTTATCAAACAAAAGATCTACAAAAAGCGATGCAAAAGGATGGCTTGCGACTCACAGAGTTAAGGGTCGATGGAGGCATGGCTGTTAATGATTGGTTTCTTTCGCATTTGGCGAATATACTTGGTGCTGAGGTTACTCGGCCAACGTGTGTAGAAACCAGTGCCCTAGGGGTGGCTTATTTAGCAGGTCTGCAAGCACAGATCTACAAATCCTTAACCGAATTAACGTCTATGTGGCAAAGTGATCAGCGCTTCACGCCTAAAATAGATAAGCAATTTCGTGATCAATTATATGATGGCTGGTTAGCTGCTGTATCTAGAATACAAACCCAGACTCAAACTCAGACCCGCAAGAATTAATGGATACCCGTGTAATGAGACCTTTAATTAGAGGTTCCGCAGCCCATCACAGACTGCTTGACTAAAAAAGGTTGGAGTGGGTCCTAATGTAGAAGTTACTGGGCAATGGCGTCACGGGGTGAGACAGTGACCGCTATGCGGCTGCCACCTAGGGTGCCTTTGTCTATTTGAACCGTGGCCACGCGAGCCGCTTTTTCGTAGGTTAGCACTGACGTTTTAGACTGTACGGTAGTAATGTTGATCCAACCTTGATCGGGCATTTTGGCCATGTAATATTCGAAGGCTTGAACGGGGTCTAATTTAGACTTCAACACTGCGCGACCAATCCATTGTTCGCCTGTATTTAGTAACAACGACTCGTTTACTGATAATTGATCGTTAGCAGAAATAGGAATGTCTGCGTACGAATTGGCGACCTCTGGGCTGTTACCGGCTAATGTTGAGCCTTCGCCAGAGGGTATTGTCGTTGCAGGCATAGTACACGCGCTAATAAACGCGATCCCTAACCCTAACATGACAGCCTTGAACGACAGATTCAACATAGTATAACTTCCTTTTAACGGATCAATTCAATTGAGTACCCCTTTAGTATAACTAAGGAAGATCTGGAAAACAGCATTTTAACGCCCATTGCTGCAATTATTCCGCTTCGAGCGTCTGCGTATCATGCAGGGATCGCCATTGCTTGGCTGCTTTTAGAGTAAGGGCACCATTGGGCTTTAACTCAATGGCCTTATTTAAACGTTGTTCAGCTAAAGCTAGATGCCCACTGGCCATGTAACCTAAAGCCAATTGGGCATAGATGTCTGCAGCCAGCTGCTGCCGTGGAGTCATAGGGCTTTTCGTACTGCAGCCACTAATCCCCAGCAACAATAACAATAACAATAACAGCCCCACACTTAATAAAACGCTCGTAGACTTTTCCATAATCTAAGGGTAGTACTCAAACCGAAGTTTTTATCGCCCATTGTGTAAATATTTGTAAAACTTTGCAAATTATTTATATACTGATATGATGTTCGTGGTCAGAATGCTAATTCAGAGCTTGGCCTAAGAAAAATAATTAAGCTTAAGAGGCAAAACATATGATGGACAATATCGTAAGTTCTATTAAAAAACTCACTGAAGCAGGCATAGCGCTGATCGCACTAGCCATTGTTTTAGAGGTGATTTTTGGTGCTCAAGTAGCATTTGTAGGAGTTGGAGTCGTTGATAATGTACTCGACATTGTTGGCACATTAGGTGGCGAAGGATTGGTAGGCTTAGCTTCAATCGCTGTCATTTACTCGTTGTTCAATCGCTAAAGCCTGATAATTAGCGTTTTAAAAGCCCGCAAGTAAGCGGGCTTTTTTGATTATTGCGTCAGCGCATATGACCATTTAGTTATATGCCATCAAATAACTGGTCGTGTTAAAGTGTGAAATAAGTTGATCGTTTAATACCCTACCAGGACACATCTTTGAAAACCTTTCTTTTTAGCCTTAGTGACTTTTTTGAAAGTGTGCCAAACTACATAAGGCCCTGGCGTTGGTGGATTATCACCTTTGTGCTTGCAAGTACCCTGTTTATGGGGGTTGGCAGCACTCGATTTGTGATTGATGTAACCGTTGATTCATGGTTTAGCGAAGATGATCCAGTATTACAAAGTCTTGATGAGTTTCGTAATCAATTTGGCAGTGATGATGGGTTATTTATTGTTTACGAAGCTAAAGATGGCGATGTGTTTTCGGTGGACTCCTTACGGTTAATCGACCAACTGACCACCAGCCTTAGTCGCTGGCAAGAAATTCCACAAACCCGATTAAATAATGCTGGAATTACACCAGATCTAGCGCTTGAACTGAACCACATCAAACGGGTTCAATCCCTCACCAATGTGCGTATTCAAACCCATGTCGGCGACACCCTAAGTTCCCCACGTTTGATCCAAAATTTAATTATGGATAAAGACGAGACTCAGCAAGTTAAAGCCATCGCAATGGCCCAAAGCAATTTGCCTTTGTTCCTTTTTTCAGATAATTACCGCTTTGGCGCCATCATGTTGACCACAGATTTTGGCTCAGTTCCGATCTCTCAAAATCTTCAAGCAAACGCTGCTGACTTGATGGAAGACGACGAATTGGACTGGGCAGGTAATTTTGATGACTCTATTTTTTCTGATGTTGATACTGCAGATCAATCAAATCCTATGCGTTTTGAAGACATGGACTCCGGGCTTTATCTCTCGTTTATGGAAGCAGTGAGTCGCTTATACCAACAACCCGAAATAGCAGAGCAATTTCACTTTTATCCCATTGGCAATGCGTCTTTGGTTGAGCTTGCGGTAGATGATTTGAAACAGGCGGCGGCATTACTATTAGGTATGGTGCTGGTGATTAACCTATTATTGTGGACTTTATTTGGCTCCGTGAGCGCGGTCTTATGGCCCCAAGCTGCGATCGGTATTAGTGCCCTGTTTGTGGTGGGCACTTTAGGCTGGCTAGGTTTAGAATCCAGCACTCTCATCAGCCTTACTGTGATGTTAATTGTGGCTGTTGGGGTGGCTGATTGTGTTCATGTGATGAGCAGCTATGTGTATTTTCGCCAGCATGAGCATGAGCATGAGCAAGCGCTGTCTAAAGCTTATGCAAAAACTGGGCTACCTATTTTACTGACCACTATTACCACCATGGCGGGCATGGGAGCATTAACCATTACGGGTATGCCGCAGTTCGTGATGTTTGGTGTCACTTCTGCTGCGGGTGTATTGTTAGCCTTTTTGTATACTATTTTTCTACTACCCGTGCTCATGGATTTATGGCATCCCATGCCGAAGCAAAAATCCAGCCTACCTATGCATGGTTGGCGTTTGCGCTTGTCCTTTTTATTATGGCCAATGACTAGATTGATTAAACTCCTTTGGTTATTGGTATGGCCTGCGCGCAGACTGGTTTATCACAGTGGATTGCAATGGCTGCTCAGTGGTGTTTGGCTGCAGGATTTGTTGGATAAAATCCCTGCCTTTGTGGAGGGGTATAAGCTCTTAATCAATTGCGTTTTTGTGAGTTTATTTGCTATTTGTTTGTATGGAGCAACCCAAGTTAAAATAGATTCTAATATTGCAGAGCTTTATCGTGAGGGCTCTCCGTTAAGGACCGCTTATACTATTGTTGATGAACACATGATGGGCACAGGTAGCTTAGAAATCTTCATCAACATGAATCAGTCTGATGCTCTAATGCAAGCCGACATATTACAAACTATGGATCAGTTACAAAGTGATATTAAAGCCAAATACGCTCAGCACATTATTCGCACATACTCCCTTGCCAATCTAGTTAAAGATACCCATGCCATTATGCAAGATGGTAGCGATGCTTATAAAACCATTCCCAATGACAATATTGCTGTGGCGCAACTGCTGTATTTATTTAATAGCTCAAACCCAGAAGAACGGCGCGCCATAGTGAATGATGATTATAGTCAGAGTCACATTAGTGTGAAACTGCGTAATGCAGGCTCTAGTGAATATGCTGATTTTTTTGAGCAGGTGCAAATCGATATCGAACAAGCCTTTGCGCCCCATCGAACTCAATACCCCAACATGGACGTCCACGTTACGGGTACCTTAGCCATGATGATGAGGCTGATGGACGACATGAGTAATAACCAGTTTAAAAGTTTAGCCCTTGCCATGGTGCTTATCTCTGGTTTGTTAGTACTCACTTTAGGTTCAGTTCAAGCAGGTCTTTTGTCTATTATTCCTAATATGATACCGGCGACCTTAGCCTTTGGGCTCATGGGATTATTGGGCATACCTTTAGATACAGACACCTTGATGATCGCCCCATTGATTATAGGTATTGCCGTTGATGATACTATTCATTTTATAACCCACTACCGCATGGCACTCGCCAAACACGGTGATATGCGCTTGGCCTTGGTAGACACCATCAAGCAAGTAGGGCAAGCCGTCACTTACACAAGTTTGGTGCTTGGCTGTGGCTTCTTTATGCTCAGCTTTAGCAATTATTTAGGCCTTGCTAAGGTAGGTGCGTTTGGTTCGTTAGCTATTTTTGTTGCGTTATTGTGTGATTTACTTTTTTTCCCCGCCTTGATTATGTTTTTCAAACCTAAGTTTGGCCAACCAAACGTGATTGATAATCTACAGTTTAAAGGAGATAAATGATGGGTTTTCACATTAACATTGCTCTCATTGGCCTTAGCCTATTCATTACTAATCTTGCCCAAGCTGAAATGACAGCTCGTGAGCTAGTGCAAAAAATGAATGATAACCAACTGCTTACTACTGACTCCTCTTTTAATCTGCTACAACTTACGAGCTGTAAATATGGTACCCATAATGGCAAGCTTAAATGTGTGGAAAAACCCCGCATCAAACTCTTAGAAAGTGCACAAATTAATCTTGGAGCTGACAATAAAGACAGCCAATCAATTACCATCATACTGGAGCCTGCGAATGAAAAAGGCATTGGCATGTTGACTTATACCTACGATGCTAGTGACCAAGATAATGAGACTTGGCTCTATTTATCAGCTCTGGGCAAAGTTAAACGCATTGCTTCAGGCCGTGATGACGAGGACACGGAACCGACGAGCGTGTTTGGTTCAGAAATAAGTACCGAAGATCAAGAAACGGGCAAACTTGATCATTACACCTATAAAATATTACAAAGCGGTAACTATAAGGGCCGTCCTGTGGCAGTGATTGAATCCTTGCCTACAATAGAAGGTGCAAAACATACACGCTATGGCAAACTAAGAACCTGGGTTGATAGAGAACGTTTCATCAGCTTAAAAATACAAATGTTTGATAGGCATGGCAACGCCATTAAGCATGTATCAGCTGCTAAAGTAGAGCAAATTAATGGTATTTGGCTAGCTCGCAGTGTGACTTTCAAAAACTTAGTGAGCCAGCGTTTAACCAATATGAACATAAAAACCATAAATTTTGGACTCAACATCGATGCCAAGTTCTTAACGCAACGGGCGCTCACTGACCAAGGTTTTAGGCAAAGACACCTGCAAAGCCTCAGGGAGCAGGTGCAGTAGCTATGTTGATGAAGGTGCAAATGCGCGTTTGGTGTTTGTGTTGTCTGGCTCTGTGGGCCAGTGGACAGACTCATGCGAACAGTAAAATGACCATTGATGATTTATCAGAGGTTACTCTCCCAGAGCAAGGTGTGTATGAGGAGAATTTGTTGACGGATGACGATATGTTTACGGATGAGCTGTTTGTCCAAGATAATATTGTTGTGGGTCAAACTAAGGGCTTACAGCTAAGTATAGAGCACACTTTGGCAGTTAATCCTCAACGCAGTTATGAGCGCACAAATCACGCTACAGATTTGCGCCTTATTAGTGAAGCCCCTATAGGCCTGTTGGGTTATGCAGAATTAGAATTAAAGGCTATACAATATTGGCAGGGCGACTCACTTAAGGTCAGCGATAATGCTTTTAGCCTTTTAGACATTGAACACTTGGCACTGCAATACAGTTTAGCTGACATTAGTATTAACTTAGGTCGCTATGTCATGAGTTGGGGTGAAGTGGAAGGTTCAGGAGTTATTGATGTCATTAATCCTGTACCCAACCTTACCAGTGGCCTAACAGACCTTAAACCGCAGTGGTTACTGAGTGGCAGTTACTATATGCCGTCGGCTCAAATGTCATGGTTTGTGGGCCTCGACCCAAGTGTGACAGAAATCCCCAATGTGGCTCTAGCCCATGGTGTAGAAAAAGAATGGGGTGCAAAATATGGGCACACTGGATTAGGCACTGATTGGGCTGTTTATGCCGGTCGTATGGTACCCAATAGTGCGGTACTCAATTTAGCCACTTCTACTGCATTTGCAACGCCCTACCAATGGATAGGATACAGTTGGAACAAAGCCATGCAGGACGATCTGGTTAAATTTGATGTGGCCTATAAACGAGGCTTAGAGCATAACCATGGCTATACTGGTTTAGCGTCTAGCAATCGTTTAGATACGGCAGTAGGTTTAGAGTTGAACCATGGTGATCAAAAGTGGGATGCCAGCATAACAGTCCAGCATTGGCTTAATTATCAATCCAGCTACCTCACTCCTTCATTAACACCGGTAGCTAGCAATCAAACCGATGTCACCATGAGTCTTGGTTTAAGTGATAGCTTTAATAATGACCAGTATAATTGGGCACTCACACACATCGACACGGCCCAAGGTGCGCTGCGTGCAATAACTGGAGAGATCACTTGGCAACCTACGGATCAATGGCAAAGCAGCCTAAGCTTTATCACCATAGCCGCCCAAAGCACCAAAGCCTATGCATCATTGGATGGCACCCAGCGACTATTTTTGAAGACTAAGTTCAGTTATTAAGCCGATGAGCTGTTGGTTAATACAAGAATCTTTTAGTGCAAGATCAAATACGATATCAAAATGATTACGGCCTGCTACCTCAATGCACTGACTCTGAACCCCATCACTGAGTAATTGTTGATAGTACTCTTGGCTTTGGCGCTTGAACTCTTGGGTTTCATTACTGCCGTAAGCAATTACACATGGAGGCAAGTCTTGGTTGCTATACAAGCCAGGACTCAGATCAGTTGCGTCCTGCAAAGTTAAGCCGAGGGCCTCGTTAATAGTGGTGTTGATTAACGGTCGAAGGTCATACACACCACTGAGTAATATTGCCCCCGAAATAGAATTTGGGCTAAGTCCGTGCAGTCCTTGCTGCGCTGCCTGTAATACGCTGGCGCATAAATGTCCACCTGCAGAACTACCGGCAATAACCACTTTATTACCATCAAAACCAAGTTCTTGGGATTCACACAAAAGCCAAGCCACGGCTTTACAGCACTGGGCAATCATGTGCTTAATAGTTGCCTTTGGCGCTAATGTGTAGTCGATGATGGCTACATTGGTACCCTGTTCTAATAGGCCTGGCGCCATGAAGCAGGATTCATTCTTACTTAGTTCTTGCCAATAACCACCATGGATATAAACCAGTAAAGGGCCATCTGTTTGAGCAGGAAAGTAATCGAGTCGTTCGCCCATATCATTGCCATAGGCAAGGTTGCTCGCATAGTTCAGTTGGTGCTGAGCATCTTTAGAATGCCTGATGTAATCGTTGATAAACACCATAATGTCGTCAACACAGGAGCTGGGAGTATACTCTTGCTCTACTTTTGCCCGGCTCATGTGTTGCCAAGGCATAGGGAATCTGCGTCTTATCAGAGGGTCTTTGCTAGGCGCGTTAAGAGCGCGGTGAGCTTTGAGTAGTTTATTAATAGGCCGGTGGCAATTACCGCAGTCCCCAGCCACTCCCAAGACCATGCGCAGTTTACGAAAGTCATTGTGGCCCTGTGCAATAGCCGTTTTAACTTTTGCTTGATCAATATCAAAACACGTGCAAATGATAGGGTTATTGATGGGGGCATCAGTCATTTGGTCAAAGCCTTAATTGCATCACCGAGTCCACTCAAAGTCATAGGATACATTTTATCATGCACAAGTTCCTGAGTCAGACCTATGGATTGAGTGTAGTGCCAATGGTCTTGTGTGACCGGATTAAGCCATGCTACTTTATCAAAGTGGTCAGTGAGGCGTTGCATCCATACGTGTCCTGCTTCTGTGTTCATGTGTTCTACACTGCCATAAGGGCTGGTGATTTCATAGGGCGACATGGAAGCATCGCCCACAAATATCACTTTATAATCGCGTCCATAAGTATGTAAAATATCGTATAAGGGTGTCGGTTCGTTATGCCTGCGCATATTGTTGCGCCAAACGCTTTCATACACAAAATTGTGAAAGTAAAAATGCTCTAAGTGTTTGAACTCACTGCGACATGCAGCAAATAATTCTTCGCACACCTGAATATAGGGATCCATGGAACCGCCAACATCTAGTATGAGTAATACTTTGACGGCATTATGCCGCTCGGGTACCAGTCTAAGGTCCAGCATGCCCGCATTTTTGGCAGTTGCCCTGATGGTATCATCTAGGTCGAGTTCTTCAGCCGCCCCTGTGCGAGCAAATTGGCGCAATTTTCGTAGGGCGACCTTAATGTTTCGTGCCCCAAGTTGGACCTTATCATCAAGGTCTTTAAATTGACGTTTTTCCCACACTTTAGCGGCACTTTTATGGTTGCTCTCACCGCCAACACGAATACCTTCGGGGTGATAACCGCTATGGCCAAATGGCGAGGTGCCTCCAGTACCAACCCATTTACTTCCGCCTTGATGGCGTTTCTCCTGTTCTTTCAGGCGCTCTTTAAAAGTGTCTAAGAGTTTTTCTAAGCCACCCAAAGATTTTATCTTGGCTTTTTCCTCAACGGTCAACTGTTTGACAAATTCTGAGCGCAACCAGGCTTCTGGAATGAGGGCATCTAGCACGTCTTCTAAGCTTTCAAGTTGATCAAAATAAATGCCAAACACACGGTCAAATTTATCAAAGTTAGCTTCATCTTTAATCAAGCAGATACGTGCAAGATGGTAAAAATCATCCATGTCTGCAAACGCTAGGTGTTGCTGAAGAGCTTCCAGCAACATCAAATATTCCTCAATAGAGACAGGAATTTGAGCACGCTTTAAAGTGTAAAAAAAGTTGACTAGCATAATTGATTAACGCCCTTCTCTACGGGCCAAAAAAGCCAAGCGTTCAAGTAATTGTACGTCTTGTTCATTTTTCAATAAGGCACCATAAAGAGGTGGAATAGCTTTAGTTGGGTCGCGGTTTGCCAATAAATCTTGAGGCATTTCATCAGCCATGAGCAGCTTTAGCCAATCAATTAATTCAGAGGTTGATGGTTTCTTTTTGAGGCCAGGAATTTCACGTAGATCAAAAAACATTTGCATGGCTTCGGTGACTAAGCTTTGACTTATTTCTGGGTAGTGCACATCAACAATGGCCTTCATGGTGTGTTTGTCAGGAAAGTTAATGTAATGGAAAAAGCAGCGTCGTAAAAAGGCATCGGGTAACTCCTTTTCATTATTGCTGGTAATAATTACCACAGGTCGGTGCTTAGCTTGTACCCGTTCACCTGTTTCATAGACATCAAATTCCATTTTATCTAGCTCTACTAAAAGGTCATTAGGAAATTCGATGTCTGCTTTGTCGATCTCATCAATTAATAAAACCACGCGTTGGTCAGCATCAAAAGCTTGCCATAGCTTGCCTTTCTTAATGTAATTGCCAATGTTGTGCACCTGATCATGACCCAGTTGTGAGTCACGTAAGCGGGACACAGCGTCGTATTCATATAACCCCTGCTGGGCTTTTGTCGTGGACTTAACATGCCACTGCATTAGAGGCATACCCAAAGCTGCAGCGACTTCCTCTGCAAGCAAGGTCTTTCCAGTGCCGGGTTCACCTTTAATCAGCAAAGGCCGTTGTAAGGTGACAGCCGCATTGACGGCCATCTGTAAGTCTTTGGTGGCGACATAGTTTTTGGTGCCAGTAAAATTCATAAAACAGCTCAAACATTTATTAGTAACGCCATTTTGGCATGAATTGCGTCCCTAAGCAGTAAGACTTATAAGTCATCTTGACACTTTCATGAGTTGTTTTCTCCTCTGTAAGTTCAATGATATACTCAGACCATGATCCAGCCTCCTCAGCCTCCATCCAAAGAGCAGTTGTTTACCCTAGACCCTGCAGGTGCGCCAGTGACCAACAAACTGCCAGGTGAGCTGCGCAATTTTTGTTTTTTGCTGCAACCCAATTTTTCCATGATGGCCCTGACGTCTGCTATAGATGCTTTGCGAACCGCTAATTTGCTCAGTGAAGAAGAACTTTACACCTTTCGCCTAGTGAGTTTGGATGGTGCCGCTGTGTGCAGTGACTTAGGCTTTTCTGCCATGGCTGATCAAGCACTAGAAGAGCTTAATTTTGATCATTTGGATGCTTTTGTTGTTTGTGGTGGCTTGCGTGTTGAGCTTCAAACTCCACCACAGATCATTAGATTCTTACGTCAACCTGAGCTGCGAAAAAAGACTTTAGGGTCATTGTGGAATGGTTTATTTGCTCTTGCTCATGCTGGGGTTATTAACGACAAAAAGGCTGTGGTGCATCGGAGTAATAGAGCGAGCTTCAGGGAAACGTTTGCTGACATTAATTTAAAAGATAAAGCTTACGTTATCGATCATCAGTGTTTTAGTTGTGCAGGTGGCAATAGTGCTTTGGATATGATGTTAGAGCTCATGTTAGAAGCGAGAGGTAAGCCTTTTGTGCGAGGCATTTGTGACATTCTTACCTGTGACCGTATCAGTGACACAGGTGAACCGGCATTTTTAAGTGATCAGGCTGATACGCAGTTACCCAAAAGCCTTCAAGACACCATTTGTTTAATGCAAAACAATATGGAAGAAATGTTGTCAGCTGAAGAAATTGCGTCTTTAGTTGGCATTACTCGGCGACAGATTGAGCGTCAGTTTCAGCGATATCTAGGCAGCACACCCACGCGTTATTACTTGGAACTGCGACTCAAGCGATGCCATCAACTGCTCACTCAGACCCAGTTGAGTATGAGTGATATCTCCTTGGCTTGTGGGTTTGTATCCTACCCACATTTTAGCAAATGTTATCGCCAATACTTTGAGGTAACACCGTCTCATACTCGACGACAATCATAGTTATTAAAAGGACCGGTGCATGGCCTTTAGTTATCGATGAGTTGGTTTAGGTGATTAATCCCCCAGTCCGTCATCTGAGGCCATGGGTACTGTGCTGAAGTATCAATGTGTACCGTCGATACTGCAGCGGCTCTGCCAGCTTCTAGGTCAAACAAGTAATCGCCTACCATCACACTGTCACTTGTTTTAGCGCCCCATTGTGCCAAGAGTAACTGTATGCCGGCAGGGTCGGGTTTGGGTTCGCAAGACGCGCGGTCCAAAATGTCTTGGGGAGTGAAAAAGCCATCCAAGTTACAAATTGCCAATGTTTGTATGGCAGCAGGCATGACATTGCGGGTTAATATGCCAAGGTTGGCGCCTTTTTTTTGCAGGTGTTCGAGGAGCTCGTATGCACCTGGCATCGGTTTAGCCAAGCTTGCAAAGTAGGACTCCAAGGCATTGATTTTTTCCCACATAGGTGCGGCTTTTTCCTGGGGCATGGCTTGCACCGTTCCCAAAATGTCTGAGCCTGAAGCTAAACCTAACTCGCTTCTCATCATGTCAAAGTCATGCACGCCTATGGTTAGGGTGCCGTCCATATCAAAGATCCAGTGTTTTTTGGCCAAGATATTTTTATGTTGTTGGTTTAAAGACAGTTTCATGGATCTAATTTAACAAATTTTGCATGAAATAGGCTAGTTTTACTTTCCTTTGTTTAGCCTTTTCGGGCCATGTGGTAAAATTAATACTTCATTTTTGGAGGATAACCAATGGGCGCACAAGTTGCCGTTATCATGGGGTCTAAGAGCGACTGGCCATGCATGCAAGAAGCTACGCAAATTATGGACCGTTTGGGTGTGAGTTACGAAGTAGCAGTAGTGTCTGCTCATCGGACACCCGATAAACTTATGGAGTTTTCCTCCCAAGCTGCAGGTCGCGGTATTCAGGTGATTATTGCGGGCGCTGGTGGTGCTGCTCATTTGCCTGGCATGGTCGCATCCAAAACCCGCCTACCTGTGTTAGGTGTGCCAGTAGAAAGTAAGGCTCTTAGTGGTGTTGATAGCCTTTATTCGATTGTGCAAATGCCCCGAGGAGTGGCTGTGGGGAGTCTGGCCATTGGTGGGGCAGGGGCCTTTAACGCAGGTCTACTTGCGAGCCAAATATTGGCTAACCAAGATGCTCAATTGGCGCAGCGTATTGAAGACTTTCGCACGCAACAAACGCAAACTATATTAGATAACCCTGACCCAAGATAAGGTTGATTCAAACGTCATGAAACCAGCAATAAAACGTGTGTGGGTATTGGGAGCAGGCCAGTTAGGAGCCATGCTAAAACATGCAGCTCAACCACTGGGGGTTGATTTACGTCCCGTAGATATTGCATTAGATGCCAACTTGCCCCTAGATGATGGGGATGTCATTACCGCAGAACGTGAGCAATGGCCATCGACCAAAGCCACAGATCAATTGGCGGCTCATCCTAACTTTGTGAACCAAGAGGTATTTGGTTTGGTGGCAGATCGTGTGACCCAAAAACAAATGTTAGATCGTCTAAATTTACCGACCGCACCTTGGGTCCTTGTCACAGAGCAAGATACTGCAGCCGGCCTGCATCAGCAATATGGCGCTCGCGTTCTGCTCAAGCAACGCACGGGTGGATTTGATGGCCGCGGTCAGCATTGGTTAGTGGAGCATCAAGGCAGCGATAACCAGACCAGTCCCCATCTTAGTAATGCGATTCCTCACGGTTGGCATAATAAAGTCATTGCCGAGCAAGCGATTGCTTTTGATGAAGAAGTGTCCATTGTGGGTGTGCGTAATCGCGTAGGGGAATGCCACTATTATCCACTGGCCCTTAATCGCCACCAAGACGGCATCCTTACGGTCACCTTGGCGCCTTTAGAACGTCTGAGTAGTCTACAAAACGCGGCTCAAGCCATGCTGAAAAAGGTCATGGACGAGCTTGATTATGTGGGTGTAATGGCTATGGAGTTGTTTAGAGTTGGTGAGCGCTTACTTATTAATGAACTCGCTCCACGTGTACATAACAGCGGACACTGGACCCAGTCTGGCGCGAGCATCAGTCAGTTTGAATATCATGTACGAGCCACGGCAGATTTACCTCTAGCCCCGGCTGTTATTAAACACAACAGTGTGATGATCAATCTCATAGGCATTGACTACAACTTAGCTTGGTTAGCATTGCCCGGCGCTGAAGTTTTTTGGTATGGTAAAGACGTTAGACCGATGCGTAAGGTGGGTCATATTAACTTTTCTATGGCGCACCAAGTGCAGTTGCTTGACTCCTTAAAGTCGCTTCAAGCAACCCTGCCTGATTGGTACCAACCCGCCCTAGATTGGGCTATCAACGAACTGGAAAGTTAGCAATGTCGGCGCAGCTAAGCAGGCCGAGTTATGGTCGCCTCCCATGGTGGCATAAGCCCGAGTATAGAGATTCTGCGCATGAACAAACACATCTATAAAACAGACGAGTATGGTATTCGTAACTATAGTCTATTGGCGCTTGGAGCTGCGGGGGTGTGCTTGCTTTACAGCGTCATCGGTGTGTTGGCTATGGCGCTATTACATTTTGAAGCGAGTGCAGTAAACACCAATATAAAGACCTATGTTGATGCCTTTTGGACCTTACAAATGAGTGCCAGTACTATTGGTTTTGGTGATCATTTTCCGGTCACTGTGGGCGGTCGTATGGTGGTAGCCGCCATGTTTTATGTGGGTGTAGGACTCGTAGGGTTCATTGGCGCTCTAATCGCCGAGCGCATGCTTGGCTTTGCTGATACAAATGTTAAAAACCGAGAATTACGTCAGCAAAATAGTGCTATTTTGGCGCACAATAAAGAGCTAGAAAATAAAATCGATCTGCTCATTAATCGGGTTGAGAAACTTGTGGGTCAGCATCATGAACATCAATAAAGGGCCTATTACAGGGCCAAAATATTTGCCTCATATGCAGCATAAAGACGTGATTTCTATGGGTATGGAATCTATAGACAGGCGTCATTGGATAGAGCCTGATGCATCTTATCCACAGTTCTTAGAACATAAACTATCGTTAAAAGAGTTGCAACAAGAACACATATTCGAGGCCTTACCCAGTGCTTATGAGGCTCAGGAGGAGCTGGCTTTCGAGTTAAAACGACATTTACTAGACCAGCATAGTCACTTATATTGTCCTCTAGCGGATGGCCTGAGTTATTTGCCCAATGGCATTGAACTGGTGGGTGCCAGCACACAGCCTCTTTGGCATGCGTCTTTATGGGTAGCGGATGACTTACTCATCATGCAGAAGCTAGACGGCCAATATTGCCTTACTGCAGCGAGCTTATGCAGTCCAAGTAGCTGGCATTTGGCGCAAAAAATAGGTCATTCTATGGCAAGGATTCATGACCCAGTGCCTAGCTTACATCAAAAATTGACGCCTAAAATAGATCGATTTTTTGATCACCTAATGGTAGAAAAACCCATTCAACGGTTTAATTGGTCACTTCAAGCTAATACAAATTTGGCACAGTTTCCAGAAGATAAAATCATCCATCCAGCCAGTACAGCTTTATATTACCGATGTGAACGACAAACTCTGACCCGATTACCACAAACGAATGCCATTGCCTTTACGATTAGAGTTTATGTCTATCCAATGATGAGCCTAACTCAGGTACCAGATGCCTTAACACAATTAAAAGCTGCCATAGACGCGATGCCTAAAGCGGTCGCAAGTTATAAAGAAATAATCTATTTCGCACCTGCGCTGCAAAAGTATTTTAGTGACCTGAGCTCATTAAAAGACTAACTCCAAAATAGGTAAATAAGCCCCCAGCCGCCATGTTACTCCAACGAGTTAAGAGTGATGCGTGTTTGAGCTTAGTGCTTATGTGGGCACTAAACCAAGCAACTATTAAGCACCAAACTAAGCCATTAAAACTAAAGATAAAGCCCAAAAATAAAAATGATAGACTCACATTAGGCGTATCTGGAACAATAAATTGAGGCACAAATGCAATAAAGAATAAGGCGACTTTAGGGTTTAAGGCATTGGTTAAAAACCCTTGGTAAAAAATAGTGCTGTGGTTAAAGTAACCGACTGAAGATACAGTGTTGTGGGCCTTAGTTGGGTTTTTAAGGAGCATGCATAAACCCATATAGAGTAGATATAAGCCGCCCATTACCTTGATTAAAATAAAGGTGTTAGGAGACGCTATCATTAGAGCAGATAAGCCGAAAGCGGCAGCAAGAATATGCACCAAGGTGCCGGTAGTCACCCCCAAGGCAGCTAACACGCCGCCTCGAAACCCAAAATTGCTGCTGCGGTTTGCAATAAATACAAAGTCTTGACCGGGCACTATGTTCAAAGCCACACCGGCGCTGATAAATATCCAAAGATCTTGTGTTCCCAGCATAGACATGTGCTACCTTTAAAAATAATACAATACTCAGTCGGTGAAGAGTTAAGCCTGAGCATGAAATATATAGTATGTGCTAAAAATCTACCCTGCAAGGCTTGCAATTAAGGCCCACTTTAGTCTATATTGCGCCCACTATGACTTGTCGGGGTGCCCAGTTAATTACTAATTAACGCGTTGGGTTGAGATCACAAATGTGAATCCCGTTGTACCTGATCTGGATAATGCCAGCGTAGGGAACAAGGAAACGCACCCTCGCAAGCCCGCCTTGCTCTGCTCCCTCCTCCTAATAGTTGCCAATAAATCATTGGCCGTCATAGCAATTAATGAGTTAATTTTTAGGAGTAATTATGTCTCACAATACGGCTATTTTTGCCGCCGCCTGTTTAAGCCTATCGTTAATCACTGCACCTGCTTTGGCAGATGATAGCAGCAATAAAGTACTTACCGTTTATACCTATGATTCCTTTGTATCAGACTGGGGTATGGGGCCATTGATCAAACCCACCTTTGAGCAGCAATGTGCTTGTACATTAAATCTAGTCGGCATGGACGACGCTGTTGCAATGCTGCAGCGGTTGAAATTAGAAGGCGCCTCTTCACCCGCAGACTTAGTGTTAGGGTTAGATTTAAACCTTGTTGATGACGCTAAAAAAAGTGGCCTGTTTACCAGCCACTCGGTTGACACCAGCAGTTTGGAGATGCCGATTGCGTGGCAAGATGATACCTTTGTGCCTTTTGATTATGGCTACTTTGCGTTTGTCTACAACACTGAACTCATGCCCAATCCTCCCAAAAGTTTAGATGAGTTGGTCAACGCAGGCCCAGAATTAAAAATTATTATTCAAGACCCCCGATCTAGCACTCCAGGCTTAGGTTTGTTGTTGTGGATGAAGTCTGTTTATGGTGATCAGGCTGATGCCGCTTGGGCCAAACTATCAGACAATATTTTGACCACTACCAAAGGCTGGAGTGAAGCGTATTTTAGTTTGTTCTTAGCAGGTGAAGCCCCCATGGTGCTGAGCTACAGCACGTCTCCTGCCTACCATATGGAAATTGAGGGTACGGATCAATACCAAGCAGCTGCATTTGAAGAAGGTCATTACCTCCAAGTTGAAGTGGCGGCCAAGTTAAAATCTTCAAAAAATGCACAGCTAGCTGATGAATTCCTCAGCTTCATGGTGAGTGAAGGCTTCCAAAAACATTTGCCATTGAGTAATGTCATGTATCCTGTTAGGTCTCCAGCAGATATGCCAGCCGCCTATAGCAAGCTGATTAAACCAACAAAAGTATTACAGCTAGATACGCAGCAAATTAATCAAAATCGCAAGCAGTGGGTGAGTGACTGGCTTAATGTGATGACCCAGTAAGCACTGAGTAACCTGCATCATTATTGCCATCTCATAGGACTGTAACTGCAGTAAGAGATGTGGGTGTAGCTTTTTTATTCGATGCGCAGCAAGATAACGACTGGCTTAAGAAAAAGTGGGCTGAAAAAAATGAACCTAGAGCCGAGTATAGGGAGCTATGCAAAAACTTAAGGCACTAATAAACGGTCGTATATTCACGGGTGAAAAAATTCTTCATCAACATGTTTTGTTGGTGGAGAAGGGCCATATCATCGACATAGTGCCGGAGCATTTATTGCCCCAGGTCAAGGATTGTTATGACCTCAATGGGGGCTTATTAGCTCCTGGATTTATAGATGTGCATGTCAATGGTGCAGCAGGGGCATTACTCAACCATCAACCCAGTTCCCAAGCACTGCAAACCATTGCCCAAGCGCACCGTGAATATGGTACTACTGCATTTCTTCCCACTTTAATGACCGACACACGGGAACAAATGGTTAATGCAGTTGCTGCAGTTGTTGCAGCCGTAGAACTAGGTGTACCAGGTATATTGGGCATCCATTTAGAAGGACCTTACCTTAACGCGAAACGCAAAGGGGTTCATTCAGCCAAACGCATTCGAGTACCTTCAAGTGACGAAGATTTAAACCATTTATTCGATGTATTTCCAGCTCACCTAATTAAACTAATAACCTTGGCACCAGAGCGGGTCAGTCCCGAATTTATTCAGCGCCTAATAAGGCACGGCATGATCGTTTCTGCAGGCCACACTGAGGCTAGCTATGATCAAATGCAAATTGCCCTCGCTCATGGAGTCACAGGTTTTACCCATTTATTCAATGCTATGAGCCCCATGACTAGCCGTGAGCCGGGGGTGGTTGGAGCCGCCTTAGACCATGGGGATAGCTGGTGTGGATTAATTGTTGATGGCCACCATGTGCATCCAGTCACTTTGCGCCAAGCCATTAAAGCTAAGGCTAAAGGTAAAATGATGCTGGTGACAGATGCCATGCACACGGTGGGTCAGGGTGCGGGCCGATTTGATTTAATGGGCAGCCCTATTGTTAGTGAGAATGGAAAGGTGACCACTCTCAATGGCACCTTGGCTGGCAGTAATTTAGACATGGCTACTGCCGTGCGCAATACCGTCCAGCAAGTAGGTCTGGGGCTAGAAGAGGCATTACGCATGGCCTCACTTTACCCCGCACAGTTTTTAAAGTTGGATCATAAAATTGGACGAATCGCTAAAGGTTTTCAAGCAGATTTGGTGTTAATTGATGATCATATGCAAGTGCAGCAGACCTGGATAAAAGGAGAAACTTAAACGGTTTAAAAACAGACTTTATGCTCTAACCCTGCCTGTCTGTAAGGTAAAAAAAAGCCCATAAACCATGATTACAATGATTTATAGGCTTTCAAAGGCTATTTGCTTGCCAGCCCTAAAGGCTGCTAGCTATTTGATCACATGAGGCCTTAGCGTCACCAAACAACATTTTAGTATTGTCTAAAAAGAATAATGGATTTTGCACACCTGCATAGCCAGAGGCCATGCCACGCTTAAATACCACTACATTTTTAGCGTCCCATACCTCAAGCACTGGCATTCCTGCAATGGGGCTACCTGGCTTTTTAGCGGCTGGATTAACCGTATCATTAGCACCAATGACTAACACGACATCTGTATTGGCAAAGTCGTCATTGATTTCATCCATTTCTAACACAATATCATAAGGCACTTTTGCTTCTGCCAGCAAAACGTTCATATGGCCAGGCAAGCGCCCTGCAACAGGGTGGATCCCAAAACGCACATTAACGCCTTTGGCCCTTAGCTTTTGAGTAATATCTTGTACTTGGTATTGCGCTTGCGCTACGGCCATACCATAACCTGGGGTAATGACCACTGATGAAGCGTTGCTGAGCATGCTAGCGACTTCTTCTGCAGTCGTGGGTTGCACTTCACCTTGTTCCTCATCATCACTCACAATGGGATCATTACCAAAGCCACCAGCGATGACTGAAATGAACGAACGGTTCATGGCGCGGCACATAATGTAACTTAATATGGCGCCCGAAGAGCCCACCAAGGCACCCGTTACGATGAGCAAATCATTACCTAATAAGAAGCCTGCCGCTGCAGCTGCCCAGCCTGAATAAGAGTTCAGCATAGACACCACAACAGGCATGTCGGCGCCTCCTATAGAAGCCACCAAATGCCAGCCAAAGACTAAGGCGATCAGTGTCATGACCATTAGGTGGGTATCATTGCCACCTTGGTTAACAAACTGCACCAACATGACCGCGCTGACCAGTAAAGCTAACAAATTTAACTTGTGGCGGTGGGGCAGGTTAAGAGCTTTGGATGACATGATGCCGCGTAATTTACCAAAGGCGACTAAAGAACCGGTAAAGGTGACGGCACCAATAAAGACTCCCAAAAATACTTCGACCAAGTGAATGTTTTGCATCACTGGGGTGAGATCTGGGGCATGGTCTAAATAACTGTTAATACCCACAAACACTGCAGCTAAACCCACAAAACTATGAAGAATTGCTACTAATTCAGGCATTTCCGTCATGGCCACCCGTTTAGCCATATAAATACCAATAGCCGCACCTATGAGCATGGCAATAATGATGTAACTTAGTCCTGTAGTAAGCCCCATTACTTTAGGACTTAATAAAGTGGCGACGAGGGCAATACCCATACCCACGATGCCCAACCATATGCCACGCTTGGCTGATTCTTGCTGGGACAGTCCACCGAGGGACATAATAAATAATACAGCGGCGATAATGTAAGCCGTGATAACCATACCTGCTTGCATTGGTCGTCTCCTATTTCTGAAACATTTTTAACATACGCTTGGTGACATAAAAGCCGCCAGCAATGTTAATGGAAGCGATGAGTACGGAGATCAACGCAAGAATTGAGACGAGGTTAAGTTCGTCACTTACCTGTAATAAAGCCCCCACAACAATAATGCCAGACACTGCGTTCGTGATCGCCATAAGAGGAGTGTGAAGGGCATGCTTAACGTTCCATACGACGTAATAACCAATAATGCAGGCCAATACAAACACCGTAAAGTGGCCTAAGAAAGCGGCGGGTGCATTGACAGCAATCCAGCCCACTAACAAAGCACCAGCGGCACTTAAGCCATATTTAACTAAGGGTGAGATTTCCTGTTTAGCAGGTTCAATAGGCGCGGTATCGTCAACTTTCTTTGGTGGCGCTGCGGCCACCTGAATGGGAGGCGCAGGCCATGTCACTGCACCGTCTTTAGTCACTGTCACTCCGCGCATGATGGGGTCTTCAAAGTCGATCGCCAGTTGACCATCTTTCTCGGGACAAAGGAGTTTGAGTAAGTTGACTAGGTTATTGCCATATAACTGAGAAGCTTGGCTGGGCAGACGAGCTGGCATGTCAGTATAGCCGATGACCGTCACACCATTATCGGTGGTCACCACTTTTCCAGGTTGGGTCAGATCACAATTACCACCGCCACCAGCGGCTAAATCTACGATCACGCTGCCAGGAGTCATACTGGCCACCATGGCCGATGTAATCAGCTTAGGTGATGGCTTACCAGGAATCATAGCCGTGGTGATAATGATATCAACTTCTTTGGCTTGTTCGGCAAAGAGTGCCATCTCAGCTTCAATAAAGGCCTTACTCATGACCTTGGCATAACCATCACCAGAGCCACTTTCTTCTTCCATTTCTACTTCTAAAAACTCAGCACCCATAGAATTAATTTGTTCTTTGACTTCGGGACGAGTGTCAAATGCCCGCACGATCGCACCCAAACTTCCAGCAGCCCCTAGAGCCGCCAGTCCAGCGACACCAGCACCGATAATCAGTACTTTAGCGGGGGGCACTTTGCCTGCAGCGGTAATTTGCCCAGTAAAGAATCGGCCAAAATGGTGAGCTGCTTCAATAACGGCTCGATAACCACCAATGTTAGCCATGGAGCTTAACGCATCCATCGACTGTGAGCGGGATATGCGTGGCACCGATTCCATCGCCAAGGCAGTAATATTGCGCTCAGCAAGCTGTTTGAGCTGGTCTTCGTTTTGCGCTGGAGCCATAAAACTAATTAAGTGGCCTCCCTCTTTGAGTAATTCGAGCTCATGACACTTTTGCCCAGGATGATCTATTAAGGGGTTGACCTTAAGCACCAAATCACTCTGGTAGACCTCTTTGGTATTGGCGTTAATAGATGCTCCAGCAGCTTCATAAGCAGCATCGTCAAAGTTTGCTGCAAGTCCAGCAGTGGACTCGATGCAAACATCGAAGCCGAGTTTTTTTAACAGTTCGACTGTTTTTGGGGTGGCAGCGACTCGAGTTTCGCCCGCCAAAGGTTCTTTTGGAATACCGATAAGCATGGGATTACCTGTGCATGTGGTAGAAATAAAAATCGATCATACTGATTAATAGGATTGATTGCAGTTATTTTAATGCGACCAAATTTAACCACTTTACGTCAAAAAGCACAACCAACGCGCAGATAATGGTGAGTTAAGCGCTGAATACTGAATATAGTCAGTCCGCTTTTAGGCTCTGCGGGTATGCTTAGCATCAAAGGTGGGTTAGCAAAAACAACAGTTCCAGAGGTCAGTTATAAAATTCGACACTTGGAGCGAGCAAGCATTATGGGTTGAGTAACATGAGTTAAGTCACATTAATGAAGGGATTTTGGTTAACTGACACAGGCTTGCAGATCTTAGGTCATGGGCTGATTAAGTTAACAAAATAATCACTAGACAGTGTATCCAATATCCATTATCTTAAGGGCTGCTCAATTGTTAAGGTCTTTAAACCAAGGAGAAGTAATAATGTTAAAAAAAATAATCACCATGATTGCACTAACTTCGCTTTATACAGCCCCTGCCATGGCCGACACATTAGATGATGTGATTGATCGTGGCGAACTACGTTGCGGTGTTGTGTTAGATTTCCCACCAATCGGCTACCGTGATGCTAATAATGAACCAGCCGGTTTTGATGTTGAGTATTGCAACGATCTTGCTTTGTCATTAGAAGTGGATCCAGTAATCCTGCCATTGACTTGGTCAGAGCGTCTACCAGTGATCGTGACTGGTAGGGCCGATGTAGTGTTCGGTGGCACATCAGACAGTCTAGCTCGCGCTAGAACAGTTGGATTTACCATCCCATATGCTATTTACTATGCTCAAGGTGTGGTTAATTCCAAGAGTGGAATCAAGACTTTTGAAGATATGCGTGGTAAACGTGTTGCTGCTGCGGTAGGTACCGTGCCAGAACAGGAATGGTTAGAAATTGCCAAGGAGTGGGGCGAGGAAGATAACTATCAGGGTTATCAATCTGAAAATGAAGTATTTTTAGCTGTAGCTCAGGGTAAGGCTGATATTGGTATTACCACCAATACCGCGGTGTTACCAATTACCAACAAATATGACAACATTGATGCAGGTCCTCGTATGCCTTGGACCACAGACTACACATCAGTGGTCGGTAAGCGTGAAGATGTGACTTGGTTAAACTACCTGAACTTGTTTGTGACTCATCAAGTTCGCTCTGGTCGCTACCAAGAACTGTGGGATAAATATGTAGGTGGTCAAGCGCCTGAATTACGTATTCCTGGTGTCATGTATTAATTGATAATGTTCTTAACCCGTGTGCTGCCCCTCAAGGGGCAGCAACTTTAAGGTCCAAATATGTTTGATTACAACTTTCATTGGCGACCCGTTTTAAAAACCCTTCCTGACCTCATAGATGCAGCACTGTTGACCCTTCAAGTGGCGATTCTTGCCATGCTCATTGGCATTGTTATTGGTCTTTGTTTGGCGTTAATACGCCTACACATGAAAGGCTCTTTATACTGGTTTGCAACCTCATGGGTCGAACTCGCTCGCAACACGCCCGCCCTTTTTCAATTATTCTTTTTTGGCTTTGGCCTCGGTGCATTCGGTCTTCACCTGTCACCCTACCTAATTGTATTAACGGCATTGAGTTTTAACTGTGCAGGTTATTTGGCAGAGAATTTTCGTGGTGGTTTTTTGGCGATTCCAGATACCCAAATGCGCTCGGCACGCAGTCTAGGCATGACTGCTTGGCAAGCGTACACAAGAATTGTCATTCCTCAGGTGTTTCGGATTGTCTATCACCCGATCACTAATCAAATTGTGTGGTGTGTATTGATGTCATCTTTAGGCATGTTAGTGGGCTTTCGTGAGTTGAGTGGTGAAACTCAGTTCTTTGCCTCACGTACGTTTCGCATATTTGAATATTTTGCTGCCACTGCGGTAATTTACTACGTTATCGTTAAACTAATTTTAGTCGCTTCGCGTATTTTGGCGGCGCGACTATTTCGATATTAAGGAGGGTACATGGAACCTAGTTTGAGTTTCTTTAGCGACTTTAATATCAATGACTTTTGGTTTTTGGGTCAAGCAGCGGTGCGTACGTTATGGATTTCGCTATTGTCCATTTCTTTAGGAACAGTGCTGGGCATTTTTTTTGGCTGGGCCCTATATGAAGGTAAGCTCGCTGCAACCTTAACTCTGGCACCTCTTTTGGATGTCTTTCGTTCAGTACCCTTAATTATTCAACTGGTATTGTTTTATAACTTCGCGCCTATTGTTGGCCTTAATTTAGATCCTTTTGGCTCTGGAGTGGTTATTTTAACCATCTACACATCAGCATTAGTGGCTAACGTAGCTCGAGGCGGTATTGAAGCTGTGGGTAAGCCCCTTCGAAATGCCGCCAGAAGTCTGGGTATCTCTTATTGGCAAGACCTGCGTTACATTGTGTTCCCGATTGGTGGGCGAGCCGTTTTTCCAGCCTGGGTTGGGGTTGCACTTGGTGTGATGAAGGACAGCGCCCTCGTATCTGTACTGGGTTATGTGGAATTATTAAAAGCCAGTCAGATTCTCATTACTCGAACTCAAGAACCGTTCTTGATTCTAATTGTCGCCGGTGCGTTTTATTTCGCGCTTTCATATCCTATTTCGCGTTATGCCGCGAACCTTGAAAAAAGTTGGGCACAATGATTCAAATTCGTGATTTACACAAGTATTTTGGTCCGCTGCATGTCCTAAAAGGGATCAACTTAGAAGTTAAAAAAGGTGAGGTGCTTTCAGTTATTGGGTCATCGGGCTCTGGAAAATCTACCCTTCTATATTGCATCAATGGCTTAGAGACTATTCAAAAAGGCGATATTATTGTCAACGACATCCATGTGCACGCGAAGCAAACGAACCTTAATCAGGTGCGTCAAAAGATGGGAATGGTGTTTCAACAATGGAATAGTTTTCCACACCTAACTGCCGTTGAAAATGTGGCCTTAGCACCTAAAATAGTGAAAGGAAAAACCAAGGCAGAAGCAAGGAAAATTGCCCTTAGTCAGCTAGAGCATGTGGGCCTTTTGGATAAAGTAGATGCCTACCCAAATGCGCTATCAGGAGGACAGCAGCAGCGCCTAGCGATTGCTCGTGCACTGGCTATGGAGCCTGATTATATGCTGTTCGATGAAGCAACTTCTGCCCTTGATCCTGAGTTGGTGGGTGAAGTCCTCGACACCATGCGTTTGCTTGCTGAGGAGGGCATGACCATGATTTGTGTCACCCACGAGATGAGTTTTGCAAGGGACGTATCTGATCGTGTGGCCTTTTTTCATGATGGGGTTATGGAAGAAATTGGCTCACCATCACAAATTTTTGGTGACCCCCAGTCTGAACACACACGCAAATTTTTAGCTAAAGTACGTTAAAATAGTTAAATCACTTGATGCCGCTATTGTTATCCATTCAATGCACCCGTGCAGTAAAACGTTAAAGAGGTTTCTATGTCAAAAAATATATTCACCGGCACTATGCCAGCCCTAATGACACCCTGTAAAGCAGACCGAACTCCAGACTTTGCCGCCTTAGTTAAAAAAGGCAAGGAAATGATTGCCGCGGGTATGTCTGCTGTTGTTTATTGTGGTTCCATGGGAGATTGGCCTTTGCTAACTGACGCCCAGCGTATGGAAGGTGTGGAGTATTTAGTCAACGCGGGTTTGCCCGTAGTAGTAGGCACAGGTGCAATTAACAGTAAGTCTGCAGCAGCGCACGCGGCGCATGCTCAAAAAGTAGGGGCTGTTGGCCTCATGGTCATTCCGCGTGTCTTGTCTCGTGGTCCCTCGGCTACAGCTCAAAAAAATCACTTCAAAGGCATTTTAAGTGCCGCTCCTAATATTCCAGCCATTATTTACAATAGCCCCTTTTATGGCTTTTCTACGCGCGCCGACCTATTCTTTGCTCTGCGTGCAGAACATCCTAACTTGGTGGGATTTAAGGAATTTGGTGGTAAAGATGATATCCGTTATGCGGCCGAATATATTACGTCTCAGGATGACCAGGTGACCTTAATGGTGGGCGTTGATACTGAGGTCTATCATGGCTATGTTAACTGTGGCGCTACAGGTTCTATTACGGGCATTGGCACAGCCCTTCCCAAAGAAGCCTTGCTGTTAACGAGCCTTTCCAAACTGGCAGCAGCAGGTCATGCTGAAGCGCGCTGTCGTGCCTTAGAACTCGAAGAGGCCTTTTCTGTGCTTTCCAGTTTTGATGAAGAAGCTGAGCTCGTTTTATACTATAAACACCTGCTTGTTTTAAATGGGGAAGAAGCGTATCGCCTGCATTTTAATGAAACGGACGAACTCAGTGAAGCCCAACGAAAATATTGCGAACAGCAATACACATTATTTCAAACTTGGTTTGCAGATTGGTCTAAGCAAGGTGGCATCATCGCTCAATGTATGTAAACCATAACTGAGTTGCGGGTGGGTCAAAATGGGTGCTTTTTAACAAGATAGTTGTGTAACCAAGTCTATGAATAAACCGTACGATATTATTGTCATCGGTGCCGGTATTGTGGGCATTAGTATTGCTAAAGCACTGCAACAAACTGGCCGCACAGTGACGCTTATTGATCGAAAGGGGGTTGCCTTAGAAGCCTCGAAAAGTAATGCGGGGGCCTTTGCCTTTGCCGACATAGTGCCTTTGGCAACTCCTGGAATCATGCGTCAAGCGCCAAAATGGTTGCTAGATCCTTTAGGACCACTGTCTATTCCCCCAGCCTACGCCTTAACTATTTTACCTTGGATGATGCGTTTTTGGCGTGCCAGTTGGACTGATCGTTATGAAGCATCACTGCAAACTCAAGCGCAATTGATGACTTTTTCACAAGAGGCTCTTGAGCGGCAAGTCACCTTAGTTAATGGAGAGCGATTCATGCAGCGTGAAGGTCAGCTCCAATTATATGAAGGGCTTAAGCAGTTTAATGCGAGCCAAGCCGTCTGGAAAACTCGGAGTGAGCACGGTATTGATTTTCAATTATTGCACTGCGCCGCTTCGATTGCTGAAATTCAACCGGGTCTTGATGCGCGTTTTACCCATGCGGGGTATACCCCCAAGTGGCTTAATACCTGTGATCCAGAGCAATGGGCACATCACATTGCGGATCACTTTATGGCCTCAGGTGGGGCCCTTAAGTTAGCCAATATTGAAGCCATCTTTGAGCATCCAGATTATGTTAGCTTGGCGACTCAAGACGGAGAGTTACGGGCAAAACAGGTGGTTGTGGCGAGTGGGGCTTGGTCACACAAGCTAACCAAAACCTTGGGTGATCATATTCCCTTAGAAACAGAACGTGGATACAACACCACCCTTCCAGCGGGCGCATTTGATCTAAAGACCCATCTAACGTTTGGTGCACATGGCTTTGTTGTCACCAAAATTGCCGGTGGTATTCGGGTGGGTGGTGCAGTCGAATTAGGAGGACTGAACCTAGCTCCAAATTATGCACGCGCACAAATGTTGCTGGATAAAGCCGCCCAGTTTTTACCCACCTTAAACACACAAAATGGTGAACAATGGATGGGGTTTCGTCCTTCTATGCCAGATAGCCTGCCTGTTATTGGGTCGGCCTCTAAAGCCCCTAATGTATTTTATGCCTTTGGGCATGGGCACTTGGGTTTAACGCAAGCTGCAGGCACAGCAGAACTGGTGACTGCACTTGCAAACGGAACTGAAACAGCCATTTCAATAGATGCTTTTTCACCTAACAGATTTTGAGGATTGATTATGAAAATTTCTAAAATAAATGTCTACCAAGTGGACCTACCCCTCAAAGAGGGGCGATACAGTTGGTCAAATGGTAATTTTGTTGAAGTGTTTGACAGCACTGTGGTGGAAATTATCACCGATGATGGTTTAATTGGCGTTGCTGAATGCTGCCCTCTGGGCTCTGCCTACCTGCCTTCATTTGCCCTTGGTGTTCGTGCTGGGTTGGCTGAGTTAGTGCCTCATTTGATTGGCCAGGACCCGTTAAACATCGGCCATATCAACCGGCTGATGGATGCAGCCTTGCGAGGTCATCCCTATGCAAAAGCACCCATAGACATTGCTTGCTGGGATCTATTAGGGAAGGCCACAGGTTTACCTGTTTTCACTCTGCTAGGTGGCGCTGCACAAGACGATGTTGTTTTGTATCGGGCGATTAGCCAAGAAGCTCCAGAACGCATGGCTAAAAAAATTGAACTCTATGCGGCCCAGGGGTACACCAAGTTTCAGCTTAAGGTGGGGGGCGATGCCAATGAGGATATTGAGCGTATTCATGCCACACGTTCAGTGCTTAAGCCCACTGATATTTTAGTGGCGGATGCCAATACCGGCTGGACTCGTCATGAGGCTGCGCGAGTAGTGGGCGCTATTGCATCACTTGACGTCTACGTGGAGCAACCCTGCTTAACCTATGAAGAATGTGTATCCATTCGACGGCGCACTACATTGCCTTTTATTATGGACGAAGTCATTGATACGCCCAACACTTTGGTGCGCGGTATTGCCGAAGATGCGATGGATGTGATTAACCTAAAAATCTCCAAGGTGGGTGGTTTGACCAAAGCTAAACTCATGCGTGATTTGTGTGTCCAACATGGTATTCCTATGACCATTGAAGACACTTGGGGTGGTGATATCACCACAGCTGCGATTGCTCATTTAGCCCGTTCGACACCATCAGAGTTTACGTTTTCGGCAACCGACTTTAACAGTTATGGCACCGTTGATATTGCTGAAGGCGCGCCACAGCGAGTGAATGGACGCATGACCGCGGCAGATAGACCAGGGCTGGGTGTAACCCCCATTTATGATGCCCTAGGGGCACCCGTTGCAAGCTACTCCTGAGGAAAAACTATGCGTAGTAATAAAACAATTCATGTGATTTCAGCCCATGCTGAAGGGGAAGTAGGTGATGTTATTGTGGGTGGTGTAAGCCCACCTCCGGGAGACAGCCTCTGGCAGCAGCGCACTTTTATTGCTCAAAATCAGAGCTTACGTAACTTTGTACTTAACGAGCCTCGGGGCGGGGTGTTTCGTCATGTTAATTTGTTAGTACCACCCAAAAATCCAAAAGCGCACGCGGCCTTCATCATTATGGAACCTGAGCATACACCGCCAATGTCTGGCTCAAACTCTATCTGTGTGGCTACAGTTCTCCTCGACGGTGGCATTATTCCCATGCAGGAACCAGTGACTGAAATGGTGCTGGAGGCCCCTGGTGGTCTCGTGCACGTGCGGGCCCTATGCAAAGATGGAAAAGCTGAACGCATATTTGTACGCAACCTACCCAGCTTTGCTGATCAAATTGGAGTGCCCCTAGAAGTGCCTGGGCTGGGGCGTATCATGGTTGACACAGCTTATGGTGGCGATAGCTTTGTTATCGTTGACGCGGCTGCGTTGGGGTTTAAAATTATAGCTTCTGAGGCCCGAAAAATTGCGCAACTTGGGGTGCTCATCACCAAGGCTGCGAATGAGCAACTGGGTTTTAATCATCCAGACAACCCAGATTGGAAACATATTTCCTTTTGTGCTTTTTGTGGCCCATTAGAAAAAACAGATAAGGGTTTGCGGGGCACATCTGCGGTGGTGATCCAGCCGGGAAAAGTAGACCGTTCGCCAACAGGAACTGCGGTTTCTGCCCGTATGGCGGTGATGGCTGCTAAAGGTGATATGCATGTAGGCGATGAATTTGAAGCCACGTCAATTATAGGGTCGACCTTTACTGGAAAAATCATCGCCACAGCTGAAGTGGGTCATCACCCCGCAATTGTGCCCGAAATTAGTGGCCGAGGATGGGTCACTGGCATTCACCAGCATATGCTTGACCCCACTGACCCTTGGCCAGAGGGCTATAAGCTGACGGATACTTGGGGTGTTTAAAGGGATCTCGATTTGAGGGTTGAAGCTAGCTTAGGAGACTGTTAGTTTGAGTATATCTTCATGCAGTTGTTGTGGAATTTCAACATAGCCTCTCTCTAAGTTGCGGGCCCGCGCTGCATAGCGGCGCTGAGAGGGCAGGCGCGCGCCTTGATCAACGATATCTGCAAACAGGCGTTCAGCCCGCTGATCATTGTCGACCACTTTGCCCCCACTGAATAGGTTAGGGTCAAAGGCGAGGATAATCTCTCCATGACAGGGAGCCCCCCCTGTACCTGCAGCAAACGCCATGCTTTCCAAACTAGTCATATCATCAATTAAAGGCCCTGCGAGTAGTTCTATCATAATTGAAAGAGCCGAACCTTTATAACCACCAAAGGTTAACATTGCCCCATCAAGGGCTGCTTGAGCATCAGTGGTTGGCTGGCCGTGTTTATCAATCGCCACTCCTTCAGGTAAAGATTTGCCAGCACGCTTATAGAGTTCAATCTCACCACGGGCAAACCCACTGGTGGCGAAATCGAAGGTGAATGGATCTTGTCCTAATCGGGGCCAGCTAAAGGCTAGAGGGTTAGTTCCTAAGCTACCGCGTATACCACCCGCAGGAGCAACCCAAGCATGACTTGGAACCATGGCCATAGCCACTAAACCGGCCTTGGAAAGCCGCTCCACTTCAGGCCATAAAGCTGAGAAGTGAAAACAGCGATTGACCACTAATGCGGCAATGCCGTGTTTACGGGTCTTTTCAATAAGTTTTGGCATAGCACTATCGATAGCGAGTAAAGACATGCCCCCTTGTGCATCAGCGTGTATAATTGACGCATCAGTTGCATTCACTGTGGGCAAAATATGAGGGTCTATTGTTCCAGCTTTTATGGTCTCGATGCACATAAATAAACGAAATAGTCCATGGGACTGGCAATCGTCTAACTGACAGGTATACAACATCTTAGCAATCGCTTGGGCATGTGCTTGGCCAAAGCCTGCATGGCTTAATACCTCAATGCTGAGTGAGTGGACTTCTTGAAGCGTAAGTTTAATGAATGCACTCATAACGGATGTGACTATTCTATGTTTAAAATTATGGATTTTGGATACAATAGTAACTATTGCAAATATATCTGCAACAAACAAGACAAAAATCTTAGCCTATGAAAAACTTAAGTCATGACAAATAAACGCGCCATATTAAGAAAAAGTCTGCCCGATATGATTTCTGACGACATTCGTGAGCGCATTCTTAATGGAGAATTATCTGAAGGGGACGCCATCAGACAAGAAGCTTTGGCAGAGGAATATGACGTGTCGCGGATGCCAGTGCGCGAAGCTTTAAAAAGACTAGATGCCGAAGGCCTAGTGCAGCTAACCAATAACAAGGGCGCCACTGTCATAACACATTCACTAGATGAAATTGGTGAGATTTTTGACCTGAGGCGATTAATTGAAGTCGATCTATTTCGTCGAGCCATACCTAAAATGACAGCAGATCATTTCACACTTAGTGATAAATTGGTCAATGAAATGGATGCTTCATATGAGGCCAATGACGTTGCCAAATGGGGCGACCTTAACGCTGAATACCATTGTTCATTATACGCAGCAGCAGATTGTAAGTTTACTGATGAGTTGTTGAAAAAAATCAGTATTAGAGCTGATCGCTACGTGCGCATGCATTTAACGGTCATGCATCAACTGGAACTGGTCAAGGATGAACACCACCAACTCTTGATCTTGGCCCAACAACAAGAAGTGCATCAAGCCTGTGAGCTTTTGACTAAACATATTTTACGGGCCAAAAATGAACTACTGGCCTTGATTGCAGAAAATAGAAGTGATAAAAAAGTTTCTTAGTAACATCTAAACAACCCAGCGAGCCTGCTAAAAATGATATGCATGGCCGCTTTTAAAACACCTCGTCAAGGAGTGATAAATGAGTAAAATATTAACGAGCCATGTGGGCTCATTACCAAGATCTCAAGCAGTTGTTGATTATATATTTGCAAGAGAAAATGAACAGCCTTATGACGAAACTCAATTTGATGAGTGCATGAAAAGCAGTGTGGCTGACACTGTACACAAGCAAAAGCTTGCTGGAATTGACATTGTCAGCGACGGTGAAACATCAAAAATATCCTACGCCACCTATGTAAAAGATAGGTATACAGGTTTTTCAGGTGACAGCCCTCGCAACCCTCCTGAAGATTTGAAATTGTTTCCAGGCTACCTTAAAAGACTGGCTGATGATGGTGGCACACCGCAATACGCCAGGCCCATGTGCACCAGTGAGGTCAAGTCAAAAGGTCAGGGAGAGCTACAAAAAGACATCTCTAACCTAAAAGCAGCAATGGCTGCCCATGGTGTTGATAGAGGCTTTATGAATGCGGCATCACCAGGTGTCATCTCTTTATTTTTACAAAATGACTATTACCCAACCAGAGATGCTTATCTAGCGGCGCTAGCAGATGCAATGCGTGATGAGTATGAAATGATTGTGGCATCAGGACTCGACTTGCAGCTAGATTGTCCTGATCTGGCCCTTTCAAGGCACATGTTATTTAATCACTTATCAGACGCTGAGTTTATTAAAATTGCTGAAGCCCACGTGGAAGCGCTTAATCATGCCCTCAAAAATGTGCCTGCAGAAAAAGTGAGGATTCATATTTGTTGGGGTAATTACGAAGGCCCTCATTGTTGTGATATTGATATGAATAAGGTGTTTGGAACTTTGATGAAGGCCAAGGCTCAATATACCCTATTTGAAACGTCAAACCCCAGACATGCCCACGAATGGACCGTTTTTAGGGATCGTAAAAATGAAATACCAGACCACAAAATACTTGTGCCTGGGGTGGTGGACACCACCACTAATTTTGTTGAACATCCTGAATTAGTGGCTGAGCGTATTCAAAAATTTGTTGATATCGTAGGGCATGACAGGGTTATTGCCGGTTCTGACTGTGGCTTTGGCACATTCGCTGGTTTTGGAGCGGTCGATCCAGAAATTGCCTTTGCCAAGCTTAAGTCGTTAGCTGAGGGTGCTGCTTTAGTCAATCAGCGCATCAAAGGCAGATAAACATGATAGCCATGGCAGTGATGATGAATAGGGCGTCACTAAGGGCGCTCTAGGCCGTTGTATAAACCATAATTTTGGATAAAATATGAGTCATCCAAAACCCTGTAGAAATCTGAATTTGAAGAGAAATATAAACTCATGAAGACCTTTAAACCGCAAGGACAACACCTAATCTTGGGCCAATGGGTGGCAGGTAAAAATACCTTTATATCATCACCTGCCACAGGGGCATCGTCTCAATTCTTCGTTGCTGGTATGGAGGAAATTAATGCAGCTGTGCAAGCCGCAGAAGACGCTTTTTGGAGTTATGGGTATGTTAGTTGTGAAAAACGTGCCGCATTTTTAAACACCATTGCCGATGAGATTGAAGCAAGAGCAACAATCATTACACAGATTGGCTGTGCGGAAACAGGTTTACCCGAAGCGCGCCTCAATGGTGAGCGTGGCCGGACAACGGGCCAATTGCGCTTGTTTGCTGATCATATTCTTCAAAGTGACTATCTTGACCGCCGCCATGATGCAGCCTTGCCCGATCGTCAACCCATGCCCCGTACTGAGCTAAATATGATTCAAAGACCCATTGGGCCAGTGGCTGTATTTGGAGCATCTAACTTTCCACTTGCTTTTTCGACGGCGGGTGGCGACACGGCAGCGGCTCTTGCCGCAGGTTGCCCAGTGGTCGTGAAAGCCCATGGGGCCCACCCAGGCACCAGCGAAATTGTAGCTGAGGCGGTGCTTGCTGCCATCTCAAAATGTAACATTCATGTGGGTGTATTTAGCTTAATCCAAGGAGGGGATAGCCGTGAGGTAGGTGCCCAATTAGTCAAGCATCCATTGGTTAAAGCGGTGGGCTTTACTGGCTCTCACGTAGGTGGGCGTGCCCTATTTGATCTCTGTGCCGCTAGACCAGAGCCTATCCCATTCTTTGGTGAACTGGGCTCCATTAACCCCATGTTCATTTTTGATGGTGCCATGGCTAATCGAGGATCAAGCATCGCCGAGGGATGGGCAGGTTCACTCACCATGGGGGCTGGCCAATTTTGTACCAACCCCGGTGTTGTGGTTGTGCTTGAGGGTGGTGATGCTGAGCAGTTTAGTCAAACTGCTAATGACGCTTTGACCAAGACCCCAGCCCAAACTATGCTGACTGATGGCATTGCAACTGCTTACCGAGCTGGACAAGAACGCATGGCTGAAACCTCAGGTGTGCACCAAGTGATGAGTTCAACCTATGAACAGCGCAAGGCTTCACCTTTTTTATATAGAACAACGGCCCAAAATTGGCTGTCAAATGCAGCCTTAATGGAAGAGGTGTTCGGTCCATTGGGTATCATTGTCACAACCCAGAACCTAGAGGAAATGAGAGCAGTGGCTCTGAGTCTTCCGGGTCAGCTCACCTGTACTTTGCATATCGACGAAGAAGACACGGAAGCAGCAAGAGGTTTCATGCCCATTCTTGAGCGCAAGGCTGGACGTGTGTTAGCCAATAGCTTCCCCACGGGGGTTGAAGTGAGCGACACCATGGTGCATGGCGGTCCTTATCCAGCCACTACTAACTTTGGCGCCACATCGGTAGGCACACTTTCTATCCGTCGTTTCTTGCGCCCCGTCTGCTTCCAGAATATTCCTCATGCATTATTGCCTCAAGATTTTCGGTGAATGAGCCAGAGGCTAGATAATATCAATGGCTTTGCTTATGCCACCAAGAGTTAACAGCCCAGATAACAAGGGCCTCCAAACACCCAAACAATGGCTTGCCTAAGAAGGTGGCCTATAAGTCTGTTTAACTCAGGAGATGATCACCTTGATGGACAAACCGTTTTCACAAGCTTGCGCTAATAATCAGGGTGTTATTGGTGACATATTGCAGCGCGTGTTTGCTAGCAAGTTCAAAGCCCTAGAGATTGGCAGTGGCACTGGGCAGCATGGGGTTTTTTTTGCGCGCCAGCTAACACACCTTAGTTGGCAGATGAGTGACAAAGTGCAAAATCATGTGGGTATCAATCAGTGGATTAACGATGATCCAGGCGCTAATTTATTGCCCCCTCTCGCCTTAGATGTGCTTAGTGATGCGTGGCCAAGTGACCATTATGATGCCATTTATACAGCTAACACGGCCCATATTATGCCTTGGAATGCAGTCACTGCCATGTTTACAGGTATCGGTGAGCGACTTGTATCGGGTGGTGTATTTTGTCTCTATGGGCCCATGAAATATTTGGGTGTGTTGGACGCGCCGTCTAATATTGCGTTTGACTACAGACTTCGACAGCAGCATGCCCATCAGGGTATTAGAGAATTTCATGACATTAATCAATTGGCATTGGACGCTGGGTTAGAGTTGCGTGAAGATAACTCCATGCCTGCTAATAATCGACTGATCGTTTGGCAAAAGGTTGATATGCCAACATTAGCTTAAAACGAGTAACTCGTCAGATGGTTAAAACATAGTACATAAAATGGACTAGTTATAAATGTAGCTGAGAACTATACTCGAATCATTAGACTCAGTATTAGTTCTAATTATTTTACTAAAGTGAGCAATTTAAACACGCTATCAACCTTAAATGAGGATCCATAATGGCTTCCATAGAAATTAAGAATTTTGCCACAGACTCAGACGTGAGCACGCCCAATAATGCCCGTGTTGAAACTGTAAATATTGCGGGTCAAAAGGTCATGAAACTTGTGGTTCAACCAGGTTGGGTATGGTCTAAAGACATACAACCTGTTGTTGGAACCCATAGTTGTGAGGCTAAGCACCTAGGCGTTATTGTGGAAGGGACCATTACCTGTCGCCATGACGATGGCACAGAAGCAACTTATACTGCAGGTGACGCTTACGCTATTGAACCTGGTCATGACGCTTGGGTTGTAGGGGACAAGCAGGCTGTTGCTTATGAATTCCACGGTGTTTGGGGTGACAAGCTCTAAGCATCCTTACTTTTGCAACAAGTTAAGGCTGATTTAGGTTGCTTATAAAACCTTAGCTTTTTTTGTCATTAATTTGGTATTACTTTGGCATTACTTTGGTATAAATTTGCCCTTGGAAAGGGTTAATATGGCGTCCGATTAAGTGTTAAAAATACTCACTTACAAAGCCGAAAAAACCTGTGCTTATATCACTAGCATATTCCCCCTGAGTTGATTCTCCATTTTTTAATACCTGTTGGTATTTTACTTTGTAGTTTTTAATTTGTTACCGTACAATGGTGCTTAATTTGATGTAAAGCTTTAACTAAAAATTGCCTACCAAACCATATCATTCAAACTAAGCGCCACTTTAACACTCTAGCACTCTAGCGCTGGGCATCAAGGGCGTTTGCTATACTTAAATAGTGATGATCCAATTAACTTGAGGAACACATGAGAGAACGTATTTATAACTTCGCACTTAATAAGCCATGGATTACATTGCTAATCTCTTTGCTACTGGTTTTTGCTACGGGCTTTGGTGCCCAAAATCTAGTATTCAAAGGTGATTATAAAGTTTTTTTCAGCGAACAAAATCCTGAACTTACAGCCTTTGAGTCTATTCAAGAAATTTATGCCAAAAGCGACAATGTGGCTTTTATTCTAGCGCCAAAAAATGGAGATATTTTTACTAAAGACAACCTTGCAGCGGTCTTTTGGCTAACTAATGAGTCATGGCAAGTGCCTTATTCTACGCGTGTTGACTCTATTTCAAACTTTCAACACACCATTGCTGAAGAGGATGACTTAATTGTTGAGGACTTAGTATTAGACCCAGATGTCTTGTTAGCATCAGACATGGTTAGATTAAAAGAAATCGCCACTAATGACCCTTTATTGTTAAATAAAATAGTATCCGCAACAGGGCATGTATCCATCGTCAACATTACCAACCAACTTCCTGGTATCGATCCAATTGGAGAAATTCCAGAGGTTTCGGCTAAAGTGCGTGACATTAAAGGACAGTTTGAAGAAAAGTTTCCTAACATCGACGTTCAGACTACTGGCATGGTGATGATGAACGATACCTTCACAGAAACAACTATGTCAGATAGTGGCACATTAGTGCCTATCATGTTCGGCATTGTGTTACTCACCATGGTGTTATTGTTACGCAGTTTTACGGGTACTTTAGCCACACTAATCGTCATCATCTTTAGTATTTTAACGACTATGGGAGCCGTGGGATGGCTTGGATTTTTTATTACTGCGCCGTCATCCAGTGCCCCCATTATGATCATGACTTTAGCGGTCGCTGATTGCATACATATCCTTACCAGTTATTACTTTGAAATGCGCCAAGGCAAAGCTAAAAGGCAGGCCCTGCAAGAAAGCTTGAGGGTTAACTTTAAACCTATACTACTCACCAGTGTCACCACTGCGATTGGTTTCATGAGCATGAACTTTTCAGACTCGCCTCCATTTCGCGACTTAGGTAATATGGTGGCGATTGGGGTTATGCTGGCCTTTGTCTTCTCCATCACCGTATTTCCTGCACTATTGATGATATTGCCTGTCAAGGCGAGCAAGGTATCACCTAAAAGTCATTACGGTTTAATGGAAAGGTTTGCCGATTTAGTGGTTGCTAAGCGCAAGATTTTATTGCCTACCAGCATCTTGGTTATTGTCGCCATAGCTAGTTTTCTGCCACAAAATAAGTTGGATGATAATTTTGTAGAATACTTCGACGAGACGGTACCATTTAGGGCTGCTACTGATTTCATGGAAGACAATCTGTCTGGCTTATCATCCATAGAAGTGTCCATAAATAGCAGGGAAAGCAGTGGAATTAATGACCCTGCATTTTTGAAAACAGTGGGTGATTTTAGTCAGTGGTTGCGTCTGCAACCGTTCACTGATCATGTGAATAGCATTTCTGATGTATTGAAACGCCTAAACAAGAACATGCATGGCGATGACCCAGCGTTTTATAAATTACCTGAAGAGCGTGAATTGTCGGCTCAGTATTTGCTCTTGTACGAAATGTCTTTGCCCTATGGTTTAGATTTGAATAATCAACTAAACGTTGATAAATCATCTACCAGAGTCATTGGTACATTCAAAAACCTTTCCTCTATGGAACAAATTAACATAGAGCAAAGCATGTATGAGTGGTTTGCTAAAAATGCACCGGCATACCAAATTTCTATCTCTAGTCCGACTCTAATGTTTGCTCATATTGGCCAACGTAATATTTACAGTATGTTATTTGGCACCACGGTGGCATTATTGTTGATCTCATTATTATTAGCCTTTGCATTACGTTCTGTGCGCTATGGCATCATTAGCTTGTTACCCAATCTTATCCCAGCCTCCGTAGGTTTTGGTCTTTGGTACTTTATTGATGGTCAGATAGGTTTAGCCCTTTCTGTTGTTACTGGCATGACGCTAGGTATCGTGGTGGATGATACTGTGCACTTTTTATCAAAATATAAGCATGCAAGAGACGCTTACGGTAAAAGCTCTGAAGAAGCTGTAAAATATGCCTTCAGCAGTGTTGGGCGAGCGCTTTGGATAACCACCTTAGTGTTGGTTGCCGGTTTCATGGTGTTGGCACAATCAAGTTTTAAACTGAACGGTGATATGGGCCTATTAACTGCTGTGACAATTGCGGTTGCGTTAATTGTAGATTTCTTATTCTTACCGCCATTACTCATGCTATTAGATGGTAACAAAGAGTCAAAAAAAGATGCAAAAACAGAGTCAAAAATGTCACAGTCAAGTGCTGAGGACGAAACTTTAAACCTTGTTAAAGGAAATGCAACATGATGACGAAACACCTAACCAGTGCAATTATTGCAGGTGTCGTAATAGCTTCAATTTCTGGCTTCACTTTTGCAGACGCTGCGGAAGATAAAGGCTTAGCCATCGCCCAACAAATGAAAACTCGCGACGCAGGCTGGGTTGATATGACGGCCTCCATGAACATGGTGCTGCGCAACAAAAATGGTCAAGAAAGTGTCCGCGAAATTAGAATGAAAGTTTTAGAAGTGGCTGATGATGGTGACAAAAGTTTAAGTATTTTTGACCGTCCAAAAGATGTTAAAGGCACGGCCTTTCTAAGTTTTTCACACACGGATGGGGCTGATGATCAATGGCTATACCTACCTGCGCTTAAGCGTGTTAAACGCATTGCCTCACGTAATAAATCAGGTCCTTTCATGGGGTCTGAATTTTCTTTTGAAGACTTAGCTTCGTTTGAAATTGCTAAATATAGCTATAAATTTATCAAAGAAGAGGCCTGTTCAATGGGAACCTGTTTTGTGGTTGAACAATACCCCACTGATAAAAACTCAGGTTATACAAAGCGCATTGTGTGGGTTGATAAAGCTGAATATCGCATGTTAAAAACGGCTTTTTATGATCGCAAAAACAGTCTGCTAAAAACCTTAAGCGCTGTGGATTATCAGCAATATAAAGGTAAGTTCTGGCGTCCTAATGCCATGAAGATGGTGAATCACCAATCGAAGAAAAGCACTGATTTAACCTGGGATTCATACCAATTTGGTAATGGCTTATCTGCCGCAGACTTTAACCAAAACACGCTAAAGCGAGCTCGCTAGAATGAAAAAAATGGTCTACTTAGCCATCAGTGGTGGGTTGCTTATGCAACCTGCTATGGCTGATGATGTGTTTTTTGAAGCCTCTGGCAAGGTCAGCACAGAGGCAACAATATATGTTCATGAAGGCCAGTTTGCTAATCAAGATTATCGCACTAATTTTTCCTTAGCCATTGAGCCAGAGTTTTATTGGGACTGGAATGGACAACAAGACAGCTTAACGTTTAAGCCTTTCTTTCGAAAAGATCAGCGCGATAATGCGCGCACCCATGCCGATATCCGTGAGCTCAACTGGGTCCACCTAAACGATGATTGGGAACTTAGAACCGGTATCAGTAGTGTGTTTTGGGGTGTCACTGAATTTCAAAATCTAGTTGATGTGATTAACCAAAAAGACGCAGTTGAAGGATTAGATAAAGAACATAAACTAGGCCAGCCCATGATTAACCTGTCCTTAGTCAAAGACTGGGGTATTGTTGACGTTTATGTTTTGCCTGGTTTTAGAGAGCAAACTTCAGCAGGCACTAATGGCAGACTCAGAGCTGGCGCGGTGGTTGATGCTTCCACTACCACCTATGAGGCTAGCAACAACAGCAAGCACACTGACCTAGCAGTGCGTTGGGCTCACTCTTTTGACGTCTATGACATGGGTGTTCATTGGTATAAAGGCACTAACCGAACACCCCTACTCACGGCCGTTACGAGTAATGGACAAACTGTTTTAAGCGCTCATTATCAAGCCATTGAACAAATCGGATTAGACCTGCAGGCGACTGTTGATAGTTGGCTATGGAAAGGGGAATTAATTCACCAAACCAACCCCATAGAGGATTTTTGGGCCAGTCAACTTGGCACAGAATATACGTTCTATGGTATTCAAGACTCGGCTACCGACCTGGGGGTCTTGTTTGAATATGGCAAAGACCAGCGTGGTAATCGGGCCAATGCTTTCATGCAAAATGACTTTGGTGTGGGGGCTCGCTTAGATCTCAATAATACCCAAAGTACCAGCCTGTTTGCTGGTGTGATTTACGACTTAGATTTTCACACCACCAGTGCTTCAATTGCTGGCAGCCAGCGACTTGGAGAAGATCGTAAGCTCTCCTTTGAAGCCCAAGTATTTGCGTCTGAAAACAGCAGCGACCCAGCTGCAATTTTTGCCAAAGATGATTACATAAAACTCACCCTAGACAGTTACTTTTAGGCGTGTCTTTGACAGGTTAAGCACATCAACGCACACCCAGCGCTCCCTCATTACCAAGCATAATGTGGACATGCATCAAGCATTAGTTAATTGGAGTTTTAACACAGTGATGAGTCAAAGGAGTTAACTATGGGCATCACTCGGAAAGTGTTAGCCTTAACCTGCGGCCTATTTTTCAGCTATGGGTGGGCTCATGGGGCGTCGCTAGATAAAGGACTGGAAGCTTATCAAGCAGGTGATTTTAAAACCGCGTTAGCCCAGTGGCTTTTGTTTGCCGAACAAGGCAATGCGTCAGCCCAATCTAATGTGGCATTAATGTATGAACAGGGCAAGGGGGTGGTTCAAAACCATCAAGCAGCTGTGCATTGGTACACTTTAGCTGCCGAGCAAGGAGAGGCTATTGCGCAGGCAAATTTGGGCGCTATGTACGATACGGGCCGAGGTGTCGCCGAGAATGATAACACAGCCATAGAGTGGCTTAATTTAGCCGCTAGACAGGGCTATGCTCATGCTCAAGCGTATCTTGGCGTGATGTACGTTAATGGTGAAGGCGTCACTACTGATTACCTACGAGCCTATATGTGGTGGAGTTTAGCCGCTGATAACGGTGACCAGCCTAGTGCTCAATATCAACACAGTATAGCCAGCAAAATGTCACCTGCCCACGTGACTAAGGCCCAGAAAATGGCCATCAGGTGCTTCAACAGTGACTATAACGATTGTTGACCCCTCACATTTGCCCACACGCAAGTCCAGCCCTGCTTAGACCCTAATCATCCAGCCCACAAGCGAACGGTTCCAGAGTGCTTCCACGAGTTGGTGGCAATGTTTTTCGTAGTGCTTTAGTAAGGGATGTAAAACTTTGGGCCAGCGACTTAAGTGGCGCACAAATACACCAGTTTGATCTTGTGGCTCAAGTGTCTTAAGGACCTTCGTTGCTAACAAGGCCTCTGTGTATTGGCTAGGAACGATGTCCATGTTGCGATAGGCGTGGGTTAAATAATTTAGGTATTGCTGCGTGGGCTTGAGACCATTTAAAGGTGTTTGACTTCGGTAGAAGTAAAACGGCTTACCTTGAACTTGTTGCACAATTTTTGCGTGGGCTTTTAAAAACGGCACCCCTTCAAAATAGTCCATGCGCTTGGCATCACTCTGTCTGATGAGGTACATTTTACCATAGACACAGTCACCCACTGAGGCATCGGCCGAGGCGAAGCCGTGGTTCTTATAAAAGCCTCTTTGACTAAAATTTAATACAGTATCTTCTAGCACATGGTCGAAGGTTTCATAAACACCAATGCGCCTTAGGCGCAATATATCGGGACTAAGGTTGGCGCCAAAAGCAAAATAATACACT
>Ga0209713_10000021_pt1 | contig 109309 bp, 106 predicted proteins | sample ArcOceMetagenome_3_FD_187444 | JGI IMG/M metagenome (GOLD analysis project Ga0209713, IMG submission 187444) | Marine eukaryotic phytoplankton communities from Arctic Ocean - Arctic Ocean- Svalbard ARC20M Metagenome (SPAdes) (version 2) | ecosystem: Environmental > Aquatic > Marine > Oceanic...
ATTGTGACCGCAGCGGCAGACACGCCGTTTTTCCCGTCTGATTTGGCTGCACGGCTACACCGTGAGGGTGAAGGGATGGCGCATCCTTTGGTTGTAGCAGCGACACCTGATCCTAAACGCGGCACCTCATGCCATCCCACCTTTGGACTTTGGCCCGTCGCATTGCGTGAAGATTTGCGTGCGGCCCTATTAGGTGGTGTGCGTAAAGTTGTGCAATGGACTGATAGTCATGATGGGCGGTTGGCCATGTTCCCTGTTGATCAGGTAGATCCCTTCTTTAACGTAAACACACCCGAAGATTTGGCTCAGGCAGAGGCGATGTTATGAGAGTTTATGGCGTGGTCGGTTGGAAGAATGCGGGTAAAACAGGATTGATGGAACGGCTGGTTACAGAAATCTCTGGACGCGGTTTCAGCGTTTCAACTGTGAAACATGCCCACCATACCTTTGATGTGGATCACGAGGGCAAGGACAGCTATCGCCACCGCATCGCCGGTGCCCGTGAAGTTTTATTAGCCTCGCGCAACCGGTTTGCATTAATGCATGAGATGCGTGGCGATGATGAACCGACACTGAGTGAGTTGTTGGAAAAATTGGCACCTGTCGATTTGGTTCTGATCGAGGGGTATAAACGCGACGCGCATTCAAAGATCGAAGCGTTTCGGGCTGAAACGAACAACCCTTTGATCGCGACGGATGATCTAACCATTCGCGCTGTAGCATCTGACACACCGATGCCACTTGATCGTCCTGTGTTCGACTTGGACGACACTGTCGCGGTTGCCGACTTTATCCTGAGTGAAGTTGGGCTAATCAAATGAGCGGTACAATCACGCCCTCACCACTGCGTAACGATTGTTTTGCATTGCCTGCTGGCATACATTGGACACCTGTTGATGAAGCATTGGCGCTGCTACGTGAACGCTTGACGCCTGTAATGGGGCGCGAAATTATTCCTGTATCTCGGGCAATGGGGCGGGTCTTGGCAGATGACGTGGTTGCGCCGCGTGCTAACCCACCTTTGCCTAACACTGCTGTGGATGGATATGGGTTTGCTGAAGGTCGCCCAGAGGGCCCACATGTCTTGCTCTTATTAGATGAACGCGCTGCTGCGGGCCCGCGATTGACCAGCGTTGTTCCTGAAGGGCATGCCGTTCGTATTCTAACGGGTGCGGCATTGCCAACTGGCGTGGACACTGTGGTTCTTCAAGAAGATGTGACGGTTGCCGAGGGGCAGATCGCCTTCAACGGCCCAATTAAAGCGGGTGCTAATACCCGCCGCGCCGGTGAAGATGTCCATAAGGGAGATGTCATCCTAAAGGCGGGTCGTCGCGTGACTGTCGCAGATATGGCGATATTAGCCGCGACTGGGGCAGATCACGTTGTTGTACGTGTGCCTTTGCGCGTGGCGGTTATTTCAACCGGTGATGAACTGGTTGAAGCGGGTCAATCAGCTAAACAAGATCAGATTTATGATGCGAACCGTCCGATGCTGTTATCTATGATTACGGCCATGGGCCACGTGCCTGTGGACATGGGACGCTGCGCCGACGATCGTGCCGCCTTAAGCCGCGTTTTGGACGATGCGACCCGCAATGCTGACGTTGTTATCACCAGTGGGGGTGCATCAGCCGGGGATGAGGATCATGTTTCGTTGTTGCTGACAGAGGCTGGCGCAATGCAGATGTGGCGAATCGCGATTAAACCAGGGCGTCCTTTGGCCTTGGGTCTTTGGAACAATACGCCTGTATTTGGTCTGCCTGGTAACCCTGTGGCAGCAATGGTGTGTACTTTGGTATTCGCAAGCCCAGCAATGGCCCAATTGGCTGGCGCGGGATGGGTGGCCCCTGTTGGCTATGACGTGCCGGCAAAGTTCACCAAATCGAAAAAGGCTGGGCGGCGCGAATATTTGCGGGCGCGAATGTGCGATGGACAGGTCGAAGTGTTTGGATCTGAGGGCTCAGGTCGTATTAGTGGACTAAGTTGGGCGGATGGCCTTGTTGAGTTGGCTGAGGATGCGCAGCAAATCAACAAGGGCGACCTTGTGCGTTACGTTCCTTTTGGAAGCTTCGGCCTATAATATAGGTCGCTTTTAAAGCGTCAGAGGGTCGTTTGCAGTCTTGCTTGATCGCAGTTGTCTGTCTACGAAGTTTGGATGACAGATACATCGCAAAACCCCGCCAAAAAAACCGTCGTTAACAGCTGGAACGAATGGGATCCATTACACCACGTGATCGTAGGTCGCGCTGACGATTGCCACATCCCACCGGAAGAACCAGCGTTAGACGCGAAGGTTCCCGAGGACAGTGACATGCGTGGCCAATGGGGACGCCGTCCACAGGAAACCATCGACCGCGCGAATGAATTACTCGATAACTTTGCTGGCATGTTGACCAAACGTGGCGTGCGCGTTGATCGCCCAAACAGTATCGATCACTCCCAAGGTGTAACGACACCTGACTTTCACACGGAAAGTCAATTTGGCTGCATGCCACCGCGTGATGTGTTACTGACTGTGGGTTCTGAAATGCTGGAAGCGACAATGTCTTATCGCTGTCGTTGGTTCGAGTACCTAAATTATCGTCCATTGCTGAAGCAGTATTTTGAAGACGATCCCAAATTCCGTCATGAAGCAGCTCCAAAGCCGCGCCTGACAAACGAAGATTATCACCCAGATTATCTAAGCGATAAAATTGGTGACACGCAGCGTCTGAAATGGGCTGAAGAAAAGTTCTTTGTGACTACGGAAGAAGAACCATTGTTTGATGCCGCTGACGTTCTGCGTTTTGGCCGTGATTTGGTCGTGCAGCATGGGTTCACTACGAACCTTAAAGGGATTGAGTGGTTGCGACGTCACTTCCCGGATCACCGCGTTCATACTGTGAACTTCCCTGGTGACCCGTATCCAATCCACATCGATGCGACCTTTACGCCTTTGCGCCCTGGTTTAATCCTAAACAACCCGCAGCGCCGCCTGCCAGAAGAGCAGCGTAAGATGTATAATGACAACGGTTGGGAAATTGTGGATGCAGCACAGCCTGCGCACAACGCACCACCAGCGCTTTGCTACTCATCAACGTGGCTGTCTATGAACGTCTTGGTCTTAGACCCTAAGACTGTTTGCGTCGAAAAGTCTGAGGTCTATCAGGCTGAACAAATGGATAAGCTGGGCATGAATGTGATAGAAGTCGAATTGCGCGACGCCTATGCTTTTGGTGGCGGTTTGCACTGCTGTACCGCGGATGTGTACCGCGAAGGTGATTGCGAAGATTACTTCCCAAACATGCCTTCCTAAATAGCGAAGGGCCCTCGCACGTTGGTAGTTGTGCAGGGGCCTTTTTACTCCAAAGATTTACCAGTTGATTTAGTCAAACGTACCTGCGACCCGGCCTAGCAGCATAAATGCGCGTGCCGTGCGTGTGTCTGAAAGCGCAGAGATTTCGTTGTCATTGGCACGCGGTTCAAATTCAGCAAATACCTTATCAAAACGGCGCAAGAAGTGGTGTGCGGCATCGCGGAAAATTGGGTCTTGTTTCATACGGCCTGATGTCAGAACCAATGAAGAACGATCCCTAACGCCACCAAGAGCAGCAACAGGGCGACCACGTGTACCACCTGCGAACTGGCGCCAGATTTCTGGGCGTGCACGATCAGGGCGAAGGTCATCCATATAAATGCCGTCTTGGCTTAGAAGAGTCAAAACATCTTGGGCTGCTTGGATCAGTTGACTTGCTTCACGATCTTTAAGGGCACGGCGCAATGCGGCAAAGCCAACTTCATCTTCTGCAGTTTCGGGAAAGTTCATTGCCCTGATAAAGTCTTCTGTTGCCAATGGTGGGTTGATGTCTTCTGCCGTTGTGCCCAACGCGAGAACAGGTTGGTCATCAACCTCAGTCTCAATGCGGGCTGCGGCGCGATTTGGTTCGTTAACATTTTCGTGGCGCTTAGTGAACGTTGTCAACGTTGTTTCGGTTTTGCGAGCAGCGGCGGCGATTTCATCAAGCTTGCGACTAACTGATGGCTCACGAGACAGGTCACGATCTCGAGATTGGGCAATGTAGGCTTGACGAATGGCATCAATTGCAGCCTGTAAACGGTGGCTTTCTTCGCGCATAACGCGGCTGGCACGTGCAGCTGTGGCTGCAACCCATATCATTGCCACAGGCATGAAAATAGCCAACATTGTCATCAGACCACGCAATCCGCCACCATCAACAGCCGGGTTCGAATCATCTGGCAAAGTTATGAAAAAAATTGCAGCTCCAATTAACCAAATCAAACTTAGAACGATCGCGATGGTCTCTATCCCACTAATTCTGCTGTGGACGGGGCGGTCGTAAATACCCAAGGGCGTAGGGTGAGATTTTGAGGTCTGATTGAACATTTTTCAATCCTATCAGGCGAAAACGATGGACAGAACTTCGTACGATTTCACGCCACCGGGCGTGCGCACTTCAACACTGTCTCCTTCGTCTTTGCCAATGAGGGCGCGAGCAATCGGAGATTTGATGTTAAGAAGACCTTTTTCAATGCTGGCCTCATATTCGCCAACGATCTGATAGGTTTTTTCCTCGTTAGTGTCTTCGTCTACCAAAGTAACTTTTGCGCCAAATTTGATCGTACCTGACATCTTTGCAGGATCGATGACATCTGCTAATGAAATAACTCCCTCTAGCTCTTTCACACGTCCTTCAATGAAAGACTGTTTTTCTTTAGCTGAGTGATACTCCGCGTTCTCGGACAAATCGCCGTGTTCACGTGCATCTGCAATGGCTCTGATGATGGTAGGGCGTTCGACCGTTTTCAGGTGTTTTAGCTCTACTTCTAAATCAGTGTGCCCTTTGCGGGTCATTGGGATCTTTTCCATAACATTCGTCCAACTGTGAAAAGCGGCCCAAACGGGCCGCTGTTAAAGGTTAGGTTCCAAATGACCTAAAGGGGCATGTAAATGCAAGTGTTCTAAACATGTTGAGCTGTTCTTAGCAATTGTGTTGCATCGCGTGCGCCCGTTTGTAACAGCCCTGATTGCGGGCAAGAACCGTAGGTTAGCTAATGGAAAGTGAAATTTGACGTGCTGAGACAGTGGTTGGACGGTTCTAAGGCATACAACGAAACCGTATTTGATTTACGTTGTGTCGAGATTGCATTGATCTGCCTGCTGGGGTAGCAAAATGTGAAAGAATATTTCAGTCGAACCGTTGAATTCGACACCGAAGAAAAAGGACCCACAGAATGGCTCAAATTGAACGCGAAACAATGGAATATGACGTTGTCATCGTTGGCGCTGGACCAGCTGGTTTATCGGCTGCCATTCGCTTGAAACAGCTGGATGCAGATTGCAACGTTGTGGTGTTGGAAAAAGGCTCTGAAGTTGGAGCGCATATCCTATCCGGTGCTGTACTGGACCCATGTGGACTGGATGCATTGATCCCAGACTGGAAAGCCAAAGGCGCGCCTTTGAACACGCCCGTGAAAGAAGACAACTTTTACATGCTTGGCGAGGCAGGCCAGTTTCGCATCCCAAATGCGCCGATGCCACCACTGATGAACAACCATCATAACTATATTGTATCTATGGGCAATGTGTGCCGTTGGATGGCAGAACAAGCTGAAGAGCTGGGTGTTGAAATTTTTCCTGGTATGGCGTGTTCCGAATTGGTTTACGGTGACAACGGTGAAGTAAAAGGCGTCGTCGCTGGTGTTTTCGGTCTAGAAGCTGACGGATCTATAGGTGAAACCACCGAAGTCGGCATGGAATTGCACGGCAAATACGTGTTCCTTTCCGAGGGAGTACGCGGATCATTGTCCAAAGAAGTTATTGCGAAATATCACTTGTCTGACGGACACGAGCCACAAAAGTTTGGCCTTGGCATGAAAGAGATCTGGGAGATTGATCCAGCCAAGCACAAAGAGGGCACAGTCACCCACACAATGGGTTGGCCGCTAAACTCTAACGCGGGTGGTGGTTCGTTCGTTTATCACCTTGAGAACAACCAAGTCTACGTCGGTTTTGTTGTCCACCTGAACTACAAAAACCCGCACATGTTCCCTTACATGGAGTTCCAGCGTTTCAAACATCATCCTATGATGAAGGATCTGTTGGAAGGCGGCAAACGCGTAGCTTACGGTGCGCGCGCGATTTCTGAAGGTGGATATCAATCCATGCCTAAGATGGTTGCACCGGGCGTGGCTTTGTTGGGCTGTTCTGTGGGTATGGTCAACGTGCCGCGCATCAAGGGCAATCATAATGCGATGTTGTCCGGTATGGCAGCGGCTGAGGCAGCAACGGCTGCAATCAAAGCGGATCGCTCTGGCGATGAATTGACAGCCTATGAGGTTGACGTTCGTGAGGGTGCGATTGGCAAAGACCTTAAAAAAGTGCGTAACGTAAAGCCTCTTTGGTCAAAATTTGGTTTGGTGACGTCCCTGGTCGTTGGTGGTTTTGACATGTGGTGCAACACCCTGGGGTTCTCGCTTCTGGGTACGCTCAAGCACGGCAAAAATGATGCTCACAGCACGGAAGAAGCAAGCAAACATAAACCGATTAATTATCCAAAGCCGGACGGCAAATTGTCCTTTGATCGCCTTACTAACGTTGCATATTCATTCACCAACCATGAAGAGTCCCAACCTGCTCACCTGCATTTGATGGATCCAAGTGTTCCTGTCGGCGTGAACCTTGAGAAATACGCAGGCCCGTCGGCCCGTTACTGCCCAGCAGGCGTTTATGAGTTTGTTGAGGAGGTGGGCAAAGACACCAAGTTTGTTATTAACTTCCAAAACTGCGTGCATTGTAAAACATGCGATATCAAAGACCCAAGCCAGAACATCAACTGGACGACGCCGCAAGGCGGTGATGGGCCGAACTATCCAAACATGTAGGCGATTAAATAACTGAAGAAGCGGAAAGGCGGGCTAAAGTCCGCCTTTTTGCATTTTAGATCACGCGTCTGTGTGCCGAATGTGACCTGTAAGGGTCCCCAGCCATTGCACCTTTTTGCTGACGTGCTAGCTTTGGGCTCAACCAAACATGAGGCGACGCTGTGATCCGATTTTTGATGTCTACTGCTGTGGCGATAACTTTTTCTGTCAGCGTAGGCGCACCTCAGGCTTTAGCGCAAAGTGTTTCCGGGGCCTATCTGGCTGGGCGTCAGGCAGCGTCGCAGAACGATTTCAAAAATGCATCAACCTATTTTGTCAAATCGCTCGCACGTGACCGTGCCAATCCAGAACTGATGGAGGGTGCTGTTTCATCGCTTTTGGCGCTGGGGAAGATTAAACAGGCTGTTCCGATTGCAAAAGCAATTGAACAGCTGGAATTGCGTAGCCAAACAGCAAGTATGGTTTTGATCGCTGATTTGGTCATGCGTGAAGACTTTGATGGAGTTATTGCCCGCACGGGCGACAATGGAGGCATTGGGCCCTTGGTCGATACGTTGGTTTCAGCATGGGCCAAATTAGGGCAGGGCAAAGCTGCGGCTGCTTTTGAAGAGTTTGACGTTGTTGCTGAAAAACCAGGGATGTCCAGTTTTGCTACCTACCACAAGGCAATGGCATTCGCGGTTGTTGGTGACTTTGAAGGTGCTAATAGTCTATTCTCTAGCAGCAATGCAGATGGCGCATCTGCTACACGCCGTGGGGCAATGGCGCGTGCCGAAGTGTTATCACAACTTGATCGTAACGCTGATGCAGTCCAGTCGCTGCGCCTTGCCTTCGGCGATGCAACAGACCCTGAATTAGATGGACTTTTGGCCGCGTTAGAAAGTGGAAAAAAGGTGCCGTTCACGCATGCAACATCGGCAAGCGATGGTATCGCCGAGGTTTTTTATTCCCTTGGGGGGGCATTACGCGGCGAAGCTGATGCTGATTATACTTTGTTATATGGCCGCCTTGCCTATGCATTGCGTCCTGATCACATCGATGCACTGTTACTTAACGCAAAGCTATTGGAAGAACTTGGGCAATTTGGTTTGGCCATTGAAGTTTATAAAAAGGTTCCAAGCGCCGACACTGCATCACATGCATCCGAGTTAGGGCGCGCCGCAGCTTTGCGCAGTTTAGGGAAGCCTGACGCAGCAATCGAAGTTCTGAGGCAACTTGCACACCGTTTCCCAAAGATGGCCATTGTTCATTCCACGCTTGGCGATGCGTTGCGCAGCCAAGATAGATTTACAAAGGCTGTGTCTTCATACGATCGGGCGCTTGAATTGATCCCTGAAGGTTCACGTGGCCGCTGGTTCGTCCTCTACGCTCGCGCAATTGCGCATGAACGCTTAGATAACTGGGAAAAGGCTGAAGCCGATTTTCGTGCTGCCTTGGAGTTGAACCCTGAACATCCTCAAGTTCTAAACTATCTTGGCTACTCGATGGTCGAGAAGCAGATCAATTTGGCTGAGGCTCTTGATATGATAGAACGCGCTGTGGCGGCACGCCCAGACAGCGGGTTTATCGTGGATTCACTTGGTTGGATTTTATACCGTTTGGGTCGCTACGGTGAAGCCGTCGCACATATGGAACGGGCCGTTGAATTAATGGCCGTTGATCCTGTCGTGAACGATCATCTAGGTGATGTGTATTGGGCTGTGGGCCGCAAACGCGAAGCAGAGTTTCAGTGGAACCGCGCCTTGTCGTTTGTAGATCTAACTGAGGTTGATGGCGAAGCTGACCCAGATCGTATGCGTCGTAAATTGGAAGTTGGATTGGATGCTGTACTGCTTGAAGAAGGTGCAGAGCCGCTGAAGGTTGCAATCTATGATTGAAGCCTTCGCACCCGCGAAGATTAATCTAACGCTGCACGTGACCGGCCAGCGCAGTGATGGGTATCATCGGTTGGATTCTCTCGTTGTCTTTGCGGATGTTGGCGACAGGTTAATCGTGACACCCGCAAAGAAAATGTCGCTTAGGGTGAGTGGAATATATTCTGAGGGCGTTCCGACAGATAGTAGTAACCTTGTTTGGAAAGCTGCCGCTGCATGTGGTTTTACCGCTGACATTGATTTGGAAAAGCAATTGCCGAACGCTGCTGGCATTGGCGGTGGATCGGCGGATGCCGCGGCTATGCTGCGTGTTGCAATGCAACTTGGCAATTCAATCGATAGGGATGTAGCATCCTTGGGTGCTGATGTTCCTGTATGCGTTTCTAGCTCCCCGCAGCGTATGCAAGGGATAGGCGACGTTTTAACGAACGTGCCATACTTGCCAGATATGTGGATTGTTTTAGTGAATCCGCGCGTGGATGTTCCAACGCCGATGGTATTTTCAGCGCTGAAAACCAAAATAAACCCAAAGATGGTGGCCGTGATGCCGAATTGGAAGGATTTTAAAGAGTTCTGTGCGTGGTTGGATGGCCAGCGCAATGATCTGCAAGCGCCCGCTGTTGCGATCCAGCCCGTTATTGATGACGCGTTGGCAGCTTTGTCGGATTCGGCCGTTACCCGCATGTCAGGGTCAGGAGCAACTTGTTTTGGTCTCTACCCAAGTGCCAAAGACGCAGGTGAAGCAGCGCAGCGTATTCAAAAAGCCCATCCACATTGGTGGGTGGCTGATGCCAAAGTCTTTACGGCTTAGTTGGTCCGTTCCACAACATAGTCTGCGAGATCGATCAGCATCTGTTTAACTGGGTGCTCAGGCAATGACGAGATTGCAGCCGTGCTTTTCGCTGCCCAAGCAATTGCCTCATCGCGCGTGTCAGCCAAAGCACCATGTTTGTTCAACAATGCAATTGCAGTTTCAAGGTCGCCCTCTTCTTGCTGGCCTTTTTCGATTGTCCGCTTCCAGAACGCATGTTCTTTGGGATCAGCTTTTGTGATTGCCTTGATAACTGGTAATGTCAGTTTGCGTTCACGAAAGTCGTCACCGATGTTTTTGCCCGTTGAGGCAGACTGGCCTTGATAATCAAGGAGGTCATCAACGGTTTGGAACGCGATGCCCAAAGCGTCACCATAGTCGAAGAGTGCTTTCACCAACGTTTCATCAGCCCCAGCAATCACGCCGCCAACTTCGGTAGCTGCTGAAAACAATGCTGCCGTTTTCCCACGGATAATTTGTAAGTAAGTGGCTTCTGTCGTTGCGATGTCGCGGGCTGCTGTGAGTTGTAGCACCTCGCCTTCAGCAATCGTCGCTGAAGCGTTGGCGAGGATGTCTAGGACACGCATTGACCCCGTTTCGACCATCAATTGGAACGAGCGTGAAAATAGGTAGTCACCAACCAAAACTGAGGACTGATTGTCCCACAAAAGGTTTGCAGTTGGACGACCACGACGCTGTGCGCTTTCATCAACCACATCGTCATGCAGCAAGGTTGCTGTGTGAATGAATTCTACGGTAGCGGCCAAGTGGATGTGGAATGGGCCCTCATACCCACACATCCGTGCGGCTGCCAATGTCAACATCGGGCGCAAACGTTTGCCGCCTGCCTCAACCAAATGCGCAGTCACTTCTGGAATCCGTGGGGCGTATTCTGATGCCATGCGGGCGCGTATCAAAGCATTAACATCGACCAAATCATCAGCCAAATAGGCTGCCATCTGGTCGTGCGGTTTTTGCTGTGCGTTCGAGTTGGCCATCTGATTTCCCCGCGCGGCCCCTCGACTGTGAGGCTGCATGTCATTACATAGTGATACATGAAGGAATTATTACGCAGCACCGATCCAACGATTATTGCCTTTGCCACGGCCCTTCTGTCTGGTGAGGATATAGCTTGCTTTCAAATGGACGTAAATATGAGCGTGTTGGAAGGTGGCATTGGGATATTCCCGCGTCGATTGATGGTTCGTCCTGACGATCATGATATGGCTGTCAAAGTTATGTCCGACAATGATATTCCCCTCGGCGTATGACCAGTTTTGATGATCTGACGCATGATGCCTTTTTAGGTGGTAAGCTTCGGTTATTACAGCCAAAAAATGGATACAGAGCTGGCGTTGATCCTGTGTTTCTAGCGGCGACAGTGAATGCCAAGGAAGGTGAGGCCGTTTTAGATTTAGGATGTGGTGTTGGTGCTGCGGCATTATGTCTTGGGGCCAGAATTCCAAGCCTAAAATTGACTGGAGTTGAGCGTCAACTGGAATACGCCGTACTGGCACGAAAAAATGGCCTTGAAACGGTCTGTGCTGACTTGGAAAACCTTCCGGATGAAATTCGTCAAAAGCAGTTTCACCACGTACTTGCCAACCCACCCTATTATGACCGCGCTGCCAGTGTGGTGGCACGCAACACTGGGAGGGAAGGAGCGTTGGGTGAAGACACTCCATTGTCTGCTTGGATGAAGGCCGCGGCGAAAAGATTGAAGCCAAGGGGGCACGTTCACGTAATTCACCGTGCTGAGCGACTGATCGATCTTTTGTCAGCCCTTCCAAAAGTATTGGGGAGCGTACAGGTTCTCCCACTTGCGCCACGAGTTGGGCGCAAGGCTGAGTTAGTAATTTTACGGGCAAAAAAGGACGGACGCGCTTCATTTGAATTACTTTCGCCGTGCATTCTGCATCTCGGTGATCGCCATGAGCGTGATGGCGATAGCTACCTACCTGAAATCAAAGCGGTTTTGCGAGATGGCGCAGCGCTGAAGTTTTAACCGGCTGTTAAGCGCCATTATGCTCAGACTGTTTCCGCGGCGTGACAGAATGAATTTTTCATGGTTCAATAAAATCACGCACTTTATCAGCAGGGAGGATTGAATGAGCTTAAACTCGCATCTGGAAGAACTGAAAAGAAAGCACACCACTCTTAGTCACGCGGTAGAATTGGCGCAGCGCGCGCCTGCAAGTGATGACATCGAAGTGGCTAGTATGAAGAAGCAAAAGCTTCGACTGAAAGAGCAAATTTCGCGATTATCAACCTAATCTGTGTATGGCGCAGTTGTATGAGTGACTGCGCCATCTCTTTAATTGTGATTTCCAGTTGGGATGATTTTCAGGCCTGCAGTTAGATCTGCAGTTTTTCTTATCTCAGCGATCATCCATTCACGGAATGCTTTGATCTTTGGCTGATTCTCGACCCCTTTAGTACACAGGAATCTGAATCGTGCTCCGGTGCCTAGTGTGGTCTTAAAGGGCATAATCAATCGGCCTTCGGCGATTTCGTTCACAACAAACGCACGTCTGCCGAGCACAACGCCCGCACCTGCAAGTGCAGCATCAACGGCGTGATCGCCTTGTGAAAATTGCACGTTGTGAATTTGGCCACCATTGACGTTCATCGCTGCAAACCATTCTGTCCAGCCAGCAGGTGGGTCTAAGAAATCAATACCATGGTCAATAATCAGGGGTGCCTTTGTCAGGCTTTCAGGAGTGGGAAACTGTTTCGCCAGTTTTGGTGTCATGACTAGAGCCACCCATTCCTAGGCCAAAGGCATGGAAAATAGACCAGTGTCGCGGCTGTTTCCAAAGCGAACAGCCACGTTGATGCCGTTACGACTAAAATCCATCATTCGAAGGGATGCCGAAAACCGCAGCTCAATTTCTGGGTGAGCTTGCGCAAGCTCATATAAACGCGGGGCCAGCCACTTGGCCGTCCGCTGTCACATTCAGTGTTTTGTTGTCTTGTTGGCGGTCTGTTGATCTCCATGCCGCTGCTAAAGTTTGGAACCCATCTTTAACTCCAGGTGCCAGTACTTTTCTTGCTTCGGTCAGTTCGACAGCACGATTCAGACGGCGGAACAGTGGGTTGCCCAGGTGCTCCTCTAAAGCTTTGATTTGCTAACTGAGAGCTGCAGGTGTGACATGCAATTCATCTGCAGCCTTAGCAAATGACATGTGGCGTGCAGCGGCATCAAATGCACGCAATGTGGTGAGTGGTGGGAGGCGTTCGGTCATCCTTCAGTTTAAACCAGCTTAACTGATGGGTTTAAAAGTTTCGTTTTTAGTGAATTTTTTCAAGGTGCATACAGGTCCCAGGTTAAAAAATTGATGCAAAGGATTATGAAAATGTTTGAAATATCTTCACACGCTGATGTTCAACAAGAAATCAAAGCGGCACATGCAAGCCGTGCGCTGGCTGTAGAAGCCGCATGGAATTGGTTGTTTGGTAAAAAATATTTCCGCTGAAGGTTCGCTACGTTCTTAAGGGATAAGAAAAGGCCGATCTGTACTAACGGATCGGCCTTATTTTATTTAAAGAGTGGATTAGACGAAGAATTGGCCTCCGTTGGCTGTAATCGTAGAACCATTGATAAAGCTGGCATCGTCGGATGCTAGAAATGCAACGCATCGCGCAATTTCTTCGGGCTCTCCCAACCGTCCAGTTGGGATTTGTGCGACGATACTGTCACGCACTTTCTCTGGCACTGCCTTTACCATATCGGTTGCTATGTAACCGGGGCAGATTGCATTTGCGGTTATGCCTGCGCGCGCGCCTTCCTGTGCCAATGACTTAACAATCCCTAAATCACCTGCTTTGGTCGCTGCGTAATTAACTTGAGCAAACTGGCCCTTCTGACCGTTAATGGAGCTAATAACGATTACACGGCCGAATTTACGTTCACGCATCCCATTCCACAGCGGATGAACGGTGTTGAAAACGCCATTTAGGTTCGTGTCGACAACCTCATGCCATTGTTGGGGTGTCATTTTATGAAATGGAGCATCGCGGGTGATGCCTGCGTTTGCGACGACGACATCAATCGGACCTAGGTCTGCTTCGACTTGTGCAGAACCTGCAGCGCTTTCATCGTAATCGGCTACATTCCACTTATAGCTTCTGATTCCAGTTTCTTTTGTGAATTTCGCAGCAGCGCCGTCGTTGCCTGCGTATGTTGCTGCTACAGTATAACCAGCATTTTTTAGAGCAATTGAAATTGCAGCGCCTATCCCTCGGGAGCCGCCTGTAACTAGGGCAATACGTGACATTGTGAAATCTCCTAAATCCGCCTCGTAATCTAATTACAAAATACAAAACAAATAAGCAATATAATTACGTAATGAATTTATACTGCTATTAAGGCACTGTTAAAAAAGGTGGGACATCCCCCACCTTTTCCTTAAGCTTAAAATTTCTTATGGTCGTTCGAAACACATCGCAACGCCCATTCCACCGCCAATACAAAGTGTAGCGAGCCCTTTTTTCGCCCCACGGCGCTTCATCTCAAACAATAAGGTGTTCAAGATTCGTGCGCCAGATGCCCCAATTGGATGTCCAATCGCGATTGCACCACCGTTGACGTTGACGACATCTGGGTTCCAACCCATTTCCTTGTTTACGGCACAGGCCTGGGCCGCGAACGCTTCATTTGCTTCAACAAGGTCTAAATCTTCTGCTTTCCAGCCGGCCTTTTCCAATGCCTTGCGACTTGCGTGAATGGGGCCGACGCCCATGATTGCCGGGTCCAGACCTGCGGTTGCATAGGACGCAATCCGTGCAAGTGGCTCAATACCACGCTTTTGGGCATCATCTGCCGTCATCAATAGGGCGGCAGCTGCACCGTCGTTCAGGCCAGAGGCGTTTGCTGCCGTCACAGATCCTTCTTTTGCGAAGGCTGGGCGCAATCTTTGCATTGCAGCCATAGTTGCGCCATGACGAATGTATTCGTCAGCGTCGACAATAATATCGCCTTTGCGGGTCTTCACTGTGAAGGCTGCGATCTCATCGGCAAACCGTCCAGCAAGTTGTGCAGCTTCTGCTTTGTTCTGGGATGCAACTGCAAATTCGTCTTGCATGTCACGAGTGATTTTCCATTTCTCAGCAACATTTTCCGCAGTTTGGCCCATGTGATATCCGTTAAAGGCATCCCACAGTCCATCGCGGATCATCGTATCGATGTATTTCATGTCGCCCATTTTATGGCCTGCACGTAGATGCGCGGCATGGGGGCTAAGGGTCATGTTTTCTTGACCACCGGCTGCAATGATTTCTGCGTCACCTAGTTGGATGTGCTGGGCGGCCAGTGCAACCGCGCGAAGGCCCGAACCACAAACCTGGTTGATTGACCAAGCTGATGCTTCTTGGGGAAGGCCTGCGTTGATGTGCGCTTGGCGCGCTGGGTTTTGGCCCTGTGCTGCGGTTAAGACTTGGCCGAGGATAGTTTCAGAGACTTCGGTTTTTTCAATTCCGGCCCGTTCGACGATTGCTTCCAATACGGATGTACCCAAATCATGGGCTGGTGTGTTGGCGAATGCGCCGCCGAAGCTGCCCACTGCTGTGCGCGCCGCGGACGCAATGACGATGTTGGTCATGAAAATTGATCCTCTAATTTGTCTAAGTGCTAGGTAGTTCCGTTGATCTAAAAGTGGACCAACGCTTTACAAAAAGAATACTAATATCATTTATTTGGGTGCGACAACTGGCTGCAGAACGAGATGTCGTTATGACGCAGCGTGGTCTGGCTTGTTTTCAGACTACTTTGGGCGGACTGACGGGGTACTGAAATAAAAGCCCTGCAGGCAATCGGCACCCAGTGCGACTAGTGTTTGGCCTCTGCCCGTGTTTCAACAAATTCGGCCACGGTAAGCATGTCAAAATGTTTAGCGATATCGATCATGGCACGTACCAAAGCTTGATTTTCTGGGTCGCTATCGATGGATTTGATGAACTGCCCATCAATTTTAAGAACGTCAAACATGATGCCTTTGAAGTAACATAATGCAGTGTGACCTGATCCAAAAATCATCCAGCGCAAAACTGACGCCTAAAAGTTGAAGCTCACCCATGAACTTTACGACTTTTTGTGGCTCGCCCATTGCTGAACTTTCTGTGATTTCGAGAATTAAGCGTTCTGCGATAGTTTCATCGCGCTCTAGCCAGTGGTAAAAATTTCGCTTCCATGGGCCAAATCCAATACTGCGCGCAGACATGTTGATAGAGAGTCGCAAGTTGGGCCTGTTGAACAGGCACTGCATCCCCATGTTGAGTGAGAGTGAGTCAATTCGCCGCCCCAATTTAGTGTCTTCGATAACGTGGATGAAATCCCTGGCTGGTATAATACGTCCAGTCGCGTCGATCACACGGATTAAACCCTCATAAAATCCAACTTGGCGAGGGTCGCTCGACATCATGACCGGTTGGTAATCGAGAAGTGTTTGTTTGTGCTTGATGGCAGCGGCCACCATCTCGAGGGTCTGGCCGTCACGTTTGGCAATAGCGAGGTTAAGTGGGCTCTGCTTTATGCCGCCAGCATCTTGCATTTGTGTGTTTCGCTGATTCATTGTGTGCCACCTCTTTGCAAACCGTTTTTATCACGAAGTGACACAATCTAATAACGGCTTATGTGGCGCTTTTTGTGCTAATTGACGGACACTTAAATTAGAAAGTTATATAAAATGGAACGATGTGGCTGGGTTGGGCTCGAACAAATTTACGTTGATTATCATGATACGGATTGGGGTGTTCCCGAATACGACAGTCCCGCCCTGTGGGAGAAGCTTGTGCTTGATGGATTTCAGGCTGGCCTGAGTTGGCTCACGATATTGAAAAAGCGTGAGAATTTTCGTACAGCGTTTGCGGGGTTTGACCCAAACATCATTGCAACATGGGGCGAAGACGAAATTACTCGGCTGTTGCAAGATGCTGGAATTATTCGTCATCGTGGCAAGATTGAAGCTACCATTGGCAATGCGCGGGTCTGGCAAAAGATAGAGCAGCGTGAAGGATTTAATACGTTTTTGTGGAATTATGTCGGTGGGGCACCTCTCCAAAATCATTGGGAAACTCAAGCAGATGTTCCTCCCTTTACCGAATTGTCGACTCAAATTTCGAAGGATTTAAAAAAGGAAGGCTTCCGTTTTTGCGGGCCAACAATCGTCTATGCATTCATGGAAGCGGTGGGGATGGTTAACGATCACATCATTACCTGTCCACGCCATGCAGACGTTGCCAAATTAATCCGTTAAAACGCCGTTGACTCTGTGTCTGCGCCCCGTATAAGCGCGACTTCATTGGTGTTGGTGGCCCCTGCAAGGGGATGCCTGTCGGGGTTCGCCCAAAGGACAACGCCCTTCATAGCCAGAAATGGCACCCTTAGAAGGAGATCAGTCGTGACTAAACGTACGTCTGCCAAACATAAAATTGACCGTCGCATGGGCGAAAACATCTGGGGCCGCGCCAAATCCCCAGTAAACCGTCGTGAATATGGCCCAGGCCAGCACGGTCAACGTCGTAAGGGCAAATTGTCCGACTTCGGTATCCAGCTTCGCGCAAAGCAAAAGCTAAAAGGTTACTACGGTGATCTTACAGAGAAACAATTCCGCCGCATCTATGGCGAAGCGGTTCGTGTTGGTGGCGATACAGGTGAAAACTTGATCGGCCTACTAGAGCGCCGCTTGGACGCTGTTGTGTACCGTGCTAAATTCGTAGCAACTGTATTTGCTGCGCGTCAGTTTGTGAACCACGGCCACGTCAAAGTGAACGGTAAAAAAGTAAACATCCCATCATACCGCGTTAAAGAGGGCGACGTGATTGAAGTACGTGACCGTTCCAAGCAATTGGCCGTCTTGCTAGAAGCCACACAATTGGCTGAGCGCGACGTTCCTGATTACATGGACGTTGACCACTCCAAAATGACGGCAATATTTGTGCGGACACCAACATTGGGTGATGTTCCATACCCAGTTGTTATGGAGCCAAACTTGGTTGTTGAATTCTACGCGAAGAACTAATCTTTGCCGAAATTCAAATAGTATTAAGGCCGTCCAATTTGGGCGGCCTTTTTCGTTTGTGACACGATCCAACGGAAATTTGGGTGCGTCAGAAATCTAGCTTTTATTGTTGTGTTTAGAACTATATGTCTGTCCTGACAAATGAGGGCTGATGAAATGAGATCTATCAAGGTGCAACCAGGCATTATGGATATTGAGCTGTACCAAAGCGGTGCAGCCCATATTGAGGGCGTGGATAATGTCATCAAACTTAGCTCGAATGAAAATCCATTAGGCCCAAGTCCAAGGGCAATCGAGGCATATCAGCGGGCGGGCAACAATCTGCACCGTTACCCATCCTCTGATCAGATTGGTTTACGCAGCGCGATTGGTGAGGTTTTATCACTTGATGCAGATCGCATTGTCTGTGGCGCGGGCTCCGATGAAATCATCGCGTTTTTGTGTCAGGCCTTTGTGGGGCCTGGTGATGAGGTGATCCACACCGAACATGGTTTTGCAATGTATCGCATTTCTGCTTTGTCTGCGGGCGCAACCCCTGTTGAGGTGCGTGAAAGCGAACGTGTGGCTAACGTGGATGCCATTCTGGAAGCCTGTACTCCAAAAACCAAGCTGGTGTTTATTGCCAACCCCAACAACCCAACTGGCACAATGATCGGCGAGGCCGAGATTGTCCGTCTGGCTGATGCTTTGCCGCCACAAGTGATCCTTGTCCTTGATGGCGCATACGCGGAATTCGTTGAGGGGTATGACGGTGGTGCCGCTTTGGTCGATCAGCGCGAAAATGTCTTTATGACGCGCACATTTTCCAAACTGTATGGATTGGGCAGCCTGCGTGTTGGTTGGGGATATGGCCCTGTTGCATTGGTCAATGTTTTGAATCGTATCCGCGGCCCGTTTAACCTTAGCCAATCAGCATTGGACGCAGCAGAGGCCGCAGTGCGTGACTTGGATTACACAAACTATTGCCGTCATGAGAATGAAAAGTGGCGCACGTGGTTGGCTAATGGGTTGTCCGAGATCGGCGTCCCATCGGATGTGAGCCAAGCCAACTTTATTTTGGCACGTTTCGCCAATCAAGCTGAGGCAGAGAACTGCGATACATATCTGCAATCCCAAGGTTTGGTTGTTCGCCGTGTTGCAGGGTACAAGCTGCCCAACGCACTTCGTATCACAGTTGGTGACGAAAGCGCATGTCGCCTTGTTCTTGGGGCCATTCAAAGTTTTAAAGCAGGCAAAAAATGACCAAAGTATATGATCGCGTCGCTTTGATTGGCCTTGGGCTGATTGCATCCTCCATGTTTTGGGCAATGAAACGTTCTGGGTTAGCAGGTGAAGTTGTCGGTTTTGCACGCAGTGCGGAAACGCGTGACACGGCCCGTAAGATTGGGCTGTGCGACCACGTATATGATGATGTCAAAGAAGCTGTAAAAGACGCTGATTTGGTTGTGTTATGCGTACCCGTGGGCGTGATGGGCACCGTTGCCGCAGAAATCGCAGGGTCATTGAAAGCAGGGACCACTGTTTCTGATGTTGGTTCAGTAAAGCAGGATGTTATCCAATCTGTTGGACCACATCTGCCTGACAACGTGCATTTCATCCCTGCGCATCCGCTTGCTGGTACCGAACACTCAGGCCCCGAAGCTGGATTTGCAGAACTGTTTGACAACCGTTGGTGCCTATTGGTTCCAGCGGAAAACACATCAGCCGATGCCGTCGCACAGCTGCGTACGCTTTGGGAAGGTATGGGTTCAAATGTTGAGGAAATGGACGCTGAACACCACGATCTTGTCCTGGCTGTCACCAGCCACGCGCCCCATCTAATTGCCTACACTATGGTCGGTGTTGCGGATGATTTGGGCCGCGTGACTGATGGCGAGGTTATCAAGTACTCAGCTGCTGGCTTTCGTGACTTCACACGGATTGCGGCAAGCGACCCAACGATGTGGCGTGATGTGTTTTTAAGCAACAAAGAAGCGACCTTGGAAATTCTTGGGCGCTTCACCGAAGAGCTGTTTGCGTTACAACGTGCTATTCGGACAGGTGACGGCGATCACTTGTTTGATTATTTCACCCGTACGCGTGCTATTCGACGTGGCATTATTGAGGCGGGGCAAGACACTGCTGCACCAAACTTTGGCCGTGGTGCAAAGGACGGCGAATGATCCGTCTTGCGTTTATTGCAACTATCTTGATGGCAGATGTGGCGTGAGCGGGCCAGGGTTTATCATTGCGTCCTGTTGGGCGTGCTGGGACAGGTGCCCGCAATGTTGAACCGTTGGCTGAACACCCACTTGAGGCCCAGTTGCATCTGGTTGCGGCTGCGTCGGCTGGCACAAGTCTATCGCTGCGCCTAAATTTGTGGCCAAGTGGTGTTGTGACAGAGGTGATGGCCCGTAAGCGCAAACGTCTCAAGGGTGCAGTTTACGGTGATCCCGACATTCAGGGCGAAGTTGTCTGGCGAGTTCCAGGTAAACTGGATGGGTGTGGCGTTGGAAATGCAGTGCGCGTGCCTAGCGTTGCAGGTGTATCTTTGTGCCAGCAATCTGTGATGGACTGTGAAACAGCTAAAGCGTTGAAAAAATGGATTAACAAGGGTGCCAAACCAGCTGTTGGCAGCAAGGGTGGCGGATTGTCTGGCCTGAAAGTTACTGCGCATTATTTTTGTCGGACCCGTAACAATAAGGTGGGTACCAAAGTTTCAGAGCACGGTAAGGGCCGCGCCATTGATATCTCGTGGTTAGTTTGGAATGATGGCCGTACAATCGGCTTCCTCAAGGGGTGGCACAACACGTGGATAGCAAAACCATGTGCCGTGCACATAAAACTGCCTGTGGACCATTTGGGACTGTCTTAGGTCCCAATGCTGACCGCTATAATCAGGACCACTTTCATTTTGACATAGCCCGCTATCGAAGTGGACCATATTGTCGTTAACGCAAAATGATTTTTGGGGCAGGGCCAATTGGAATGAACCCGACCAGCATCAACCCGCCGCGCAAGTTTAATTGAACGTCCAATGCGCTTGGGTCTCCAGAGAAACGGGCGAGGGTGTTAAGGACGCTTTCCGCTTGCTGGCGTAAACTATTGCTTAGAGCGCCAGAGCGTTCAGCCAAATCTAACATGACTTGCCAGTTTTCCGCCTGAATATTGATTGTGCCAGTCGGACTGCCCGTTGCATCGATTTCTAGGTCGGCCACAAAAAAAAGGCGCAGATCTGCCCATGCTGCTTCCGCCAGCTTCAGTTTGATTTGTCGCGGTTGTGGCCTTGTGGTTTCAATTGAACTTAAATCCCACGGTTTGTCGAAGATGATGTCTGCATCAAGTGTGAAGGTGTCAAAGGTAAGGGGCCAATCTTCAGACAAGCGAAGGGCCGCACGTGGCGCGTCACCAGGTTTTAGTTTTGCGGCTTCAACGGAAATTTTGTACCGTTCAGAAACTGTTTCATTCTGGTTCATCGTCAGGCGCAAGTTGTCTGCACTTAACGCTGTCTGATCGTTCGTATTCAGTGACCAAGGGCCAGTTAACGCTGATATCTGCTCAAGTTCTAGCGCGGCACCGGGGTGCAGCTTAAGATCAGCAGCGCCTTGCGCAATCTCTAAAGTCGACCAGTTTTCTGATGTGATAAAGGAAATAGCAGCAGTTGGAAGCACAAGGGTAAGGTCGCCAGGCCAGTAAGCTGGTGCACCAATCTTTAACGCAGGCAAGTTTACCACTACGCCAGCATGGGGGTCAGCCAACACGATATCAGTTATGTCTGCGTCTACACGCACGGGAAATCCGCGCAAATCAAGGGAAACATAATCTGCCTGCCAGCCGACATCACGTCGATCCTCGAACCAAGTATCAAGGGCAGCTTGCAAACTAAATCCAAAGATAGCCCACCACGCACACCACAAAACAGTCACAAGTAGGACGATCCACAACAGCCGGCGCATAACAGACCCTTTCTCTTTGGTTCGAAATCGGGTTTATCCAAGGTCAGTTAAAAGAACCAGAGTGGTGTTGCGAATGACGATGTGGGTGTTTGGATACGGAAGCCTTTTGTGGAACCCCGGTTTCGAAATCGTGGAGCAGGTGGTGGCAACCTTGCCAAACTACGCGCGTTCATTCTGCATGCGTTCAATTCACCATCGTGGGACGATCGAAGTTCCCGGTTTGGTTTTAGCGCTCGATGAACGTCAAGGCGCGCAATGTGCAGGTGTTGCCTTTGCAGTTGCTGCGGGGAAAGAAGGCGAAACACTTCAGTATTTGCGTGAGCGTGAATTGGTATCCTCTGCGTACATAGAGAAAACCCTACCGCTAAACTTTTCTAATGGGCGTAGCGTTGAAGCCGTGACTTATGTCATTGATGAAAGCCATGAACAATATTGCAGTGATTTGCCACTGGAAGAGCAAGCGGAAATTATAGCCAATGCGGTCGGCGGACGTGGGCCAAATTGGGAATATTTGTACAACACAGCCAATCATTTACGCGATATTGACCTGCGTGATCCTGATTTAGAGTGGCTTACAGCACGGGTCCGCGAGTTGGTTGCATAATTCCTTGGCTCTTCAGGTGAATTTTGTCTAGGTTGTAGGCTAGAGCAGACACAAAGCCCGGAGCATGGCGCATGGCGCAGGCAGACAGCGAGGCACAGCCACATTTCACGCAACCAGTACGCCAGATCGTACTGATGTTGACGGTGATTGGCTTGACCACATTTGGCGCATTTGTTGCGCTACCACAGGTGTTGCCTGTGTTCGAAGCCAACCCGCAGCTCAACATCTTTATCTTTTTGGTGTTTTTGATTGGTGTTGTTGCCTGTTTTTGGCAAGTGTTCCAACTGATTGGATCCGTCATTTGGCTTAAGCGGTTTGCCTCTGATACTTCTGAAGTGAATTCAAAAGCACCGCAGTTACTTGCGCCTTTGGCATCACTATTGCGCACACGTGGTGCGCGGATGCAGATCAATACATCTTCAACGCGCTCCATCTTGGATTCCGTTGCAACGCGGATTGATGAAGCCCGCGAAATTACGCGCTATATCGTCAACACGCTGATCTTTTTGGGGCTGCTTGGAACCTTTTATGGTTTGGCAACGACAGTACCAGCATTGGTCGACACAATACGCAGCCTAGCCCCAAAAGATGGCGAGGCCAGCGTCGCCGTGTTTGGTCGCCTAATGACAGGGCTGGAATCACAACTGAGTGGCATGGGCGTTGCCTTTGCCTCATCATTGTTGGGTCTCGCAGGGTCTTTGGTTGTCGGCATCTTGGAACTGTTTGCAGGCCATGGGCAGAACCGTTTTTATCGTGAGCTTGAAGAATGGCTTAGCTCGATCACACGTGTTGGTTTCTCGTCTGGTGAAGATGCATCCTCTGAACAAGCAGCGATGACCAGTGTTCTGGATCACATGTCAGAGCAGATGGAAACAATGCAGCAGATGTTTGTGCAGTCTGACGTCAGCCGCTCAATGGTGGATGAACGCCTTGGGCAACTAAGCGATTCGATCGAACGCATGACATATCAAATGCAACATGGGGATGCTGAAAATTCAGCCCTTGAACGTGTTGCCGCTGGTCAAGAACGCCTTATCGCTCACTTTGAAAGCCAAGGTGGTGGCGAAGGGGGGATCGACGCGGAAAGTCGGATGCGTTTGCGGTCTATCGATGTGCAAATGCTGCGCATTCTTGAAGAAATCTCAGCCGGCCGTCAGGAAAGCATGGCAGAGCTGCGCACTGATATTTCTGCACTGGCTCAAGCGCTTTCGCAGCCGCGTGGCCAAGCACGCAGATTGTCAAGATCTAGAACACAAGATGAGGCTGAGTAATGGCCTTATCACGACGCACGGGCGCACGGTTCCAGGCGTCGATTTGGCCGGGTTTTGTGGATGCAATGACAGGTCTTTTGTTGGTCCTGATGTTCGTTTTAACCATCTTTATGGCTGTTCAATTTGTTCTGCGTGAGACAATTTCGGGCCAAGAGGTCGAGTTAAACGAACTTGCTGGCAATGTTGCGGCACTGGCGCAAGCGTTGGGTTTGGAGGAACAGCGTGGCAATCAACTTGGCGCGCGCGTAAATGCGCTTAGCGCAACGCTGAACGAAGCACGCAATCAAGCCAAATTCCAGGCGAATGTTATCGCGACGCTAACGGCCGAGCGCGACACTCAAGTCCAACGATTGGCAGAAGCTGGAATTCAGATAACTGCATTTGAGGCGCAGGTTGCGGGCCTTTTGGCGCAACGTGAAGACGCACTAGGCACGATTGCGGCGCTCGAAACAGAACAAACGCTCCTTGAAACTGAACAGACAAGTTTGATTTCGGAACAAGAGGCGTTGAACCTTGCGTTAGCAACAAGTCGCACCGAAATTGACGCCCAAAGCGAAGTGGCAAGATTGGCGGCAAGTAGACGTGAGGCGCTAGAGGCACTGATCGCGGACCTTCAGACGCAAGGTGCGCAAACTGAAGATCGTGTAATTGTACTTGAACAACAACTCGCAACGACTGCTGAGGCGCTGAGCGAAGAAGAAGCCGCTAAGTTAGTTGAGGCAGCTGCGGCAGAAGCATTGCGGAACCGTCTTGAAAATGCGGGCGCTGAATTGACGGCAATGACACTGTCGCTTGAAGCCAAGCGCCGTGAAGCTGAGGAAACACTGACGCTGCTGGCTGCTGCGCGTTCAGTCCAAGGTGATCTAAACAGCCAGTTGGTCGCTTTGCTTTCTCAAGTTGAAGATGGCACATCGCAAAGCCAAAGCCTGCAGGCTGAACTGCTTGCAGCACAAAACGATGCAGATAATTTGCGGACGCAGCTTAACTTAACAGATCAAAGTGCAGCAGAGCTTCAAGTTCAATTATCGATTGCTATTCAACAAATTGCGGATCTGCAGGCGCAAAATTTTTTGGATGATGAAACGGCGGCTGAAGTTCAGGCGCGCCTAACAGCTACTTTGGCAGCGAAATTAGCGGTGGAACAGTCACTGACTGTTGCTGCCATAAATGAGGATGAGGTGCGCAAGCAGCTCACGGCCGCGCTGGCTGCCAAATTGCAGTCTGAGCAAACGTCGCGTGATCTACTGTCTGCCACAGAACAGCAGGCACTTTTGCTCGAAAATGCTGAAAGCACTTTATCTCGGGAACGTGCGACCAGCGCTGCGGCCCAACGCCAAACTGAGTTGCTGAACCAGCAAGTAGCGGCCTTGCGCACGCAGCTTAAGGAACTAAGCGGCCTTCTCAACCTAGCGGAGCGACGCGATGAAGAAGCGCAGGTTCAATTGCAATCACTTGGGTCTGATCTAAACACAGCGCTTGCACGTGCAGTCGCCGAAGAACGCCGCCGTCGTGTGCTTGAGGAGCAAGAGCGCAAGCGGCTTGAAGCCGAAACAAAAGACTTGGCACAATATCGTTCCGAATTTTTTGGACGTCTGCGCGATTTGTTGGGAACCCAAGAAGGCGTGCGGATCGAAGGGGACAGATTTGTATTCTCGTCGGAGGTCCTGTTCCCACCTGGAGGCGCGCAACTTTCGCCATTGGGTGAAGGTGAGATTGCGAAAATCGCTGCAATTTTACGTGGAATCGCAGATGAAATTCCGCCTGAAATCGATTGGGTCATCCGCGTAGATGGACACACCGACAATGTTCCCTTGTCTGGGTTAGGCGAGTTTTCGGACAACTGGGAACTTAGTCAAGCGCGTGCATTGTCAGTTGTAAAATACATGGCAAACTTCTTGGCCATACCGCCTAGCCGATTGGCTGCAAATGGCTTTGGTCAGTATCAACCTATCAACCGTGCTGACACCCCGGAAGCGCGTGCACAAAATCGCCGAATTGAGTTGAAATTCACTGAGAAATAACGCGGCTATTCGACCGCAATTTTGGTCTTTTCCGTGCTGATGACATAGCCATCACGCACCAAAGAGATTGATCCAAAATATATCTCCGTTGGCCAGCTGTCTTTGGCCAGACGTTTTCCAATTGCGCGGAACAGCTGCGCCTTGTTTTTTTTGATTAGGACCGTTTTGTCTAGCATGATACCAGTCGGCCCTTCCAAGATAAGGCGCATCTTGTCGCCCTTCTTAGCACCAAAACCAAATCCAAAAATAACGATTGCGGGCGCGCCAACGGGTAGGTTTTGTGCGGCGTCACGTCCTGATTTCACATCTCCAAATGCGGCAACATGATCTGCAAACGCAGCATATAGAACGGCACCTGCGCGGTAGGGCAGTGGTTCGTTCCAAAGGGCGTCTTCGTCAGGTTCGCCGCATGTGATGTTGCCATCAGGATCGAACGGATCAACCATTTTACCATCTTTGCGAACCGAAAGATGAACATGGGGAAATTGGGTGTGGCCACTGAGGCCAATTTGACCTAGAACCCTACCAGCCTCAAAAATCTCACCGGTTTTGACCTGCACCGATCCTTTTTTCATATGGCAGTATTGGGTTTCCCAGCCATATTCGTGGCGAATAACCAGGCCATTTCCACATTCTTTACCCTTAAAATTGGTAGCATTCTTGGCGGTGTAAAGGACGTCATCAACGCTATTGCGAGTTCCCATCATGGTTCATTTCGTTGACGCTACCACGTCTACCCCAGCACGCATTTGTTCTAATGTGCGGAGCGCAAAATAGGTGCCTTAATGGTCGTCATAGCTGAGGGTTGAGCAGCAAAAGTCGGATACACCTTCACCATCTGTGTGATCAACATATTGCTGGATGTAGCAATGGTCCCCCAGTGAACAATCATTGGAGGACGATAGGACCAACTCTTGTGCCCCAACAGTCGTAGTCGCGGCATAAAGGGCTGCGACGGCTGTGAGGCATGCGCGGATTATTCTGCGGTGAGCAAAGGTGGCTTGTCACCAGAAATGCGTGGTTTGGCCAAACCTTCGATCTTGATGTCTAACTTCCGACCCTTAACGCCAACTTTGACAACGCCACCTTTGGTCAATTTACCAAACAACAGTTCCTCAGCCAGTGGCTTTTTGATGTGCTCTTGAATGACGCGTCCCAGTGGCCGCGCACCCATTTTCTTATCATAGCCACGATCGCCCAACCAAGCAGCGGCTGCTTTGGTCAGCTCAATAGTCACATTGCGATCCATCAGCTGTGCTTCAAGTTGCAGAACAAACTTCTCAACGACCTGATTGATGACCTCTTTCGGAAGACGAGAGAAGCTGATGACTGCATCTAGACGGTTGCGGAATTCAGGTGTAAATGTCCGTTCAATCGCCGCGGTGTCTTCGCCAACGCGGCTGTCGCGACCAAAGCCTATGGCCTCTTTCGCTTGCTCTGCAGCACCGGCATTCGACGTCATGATTAAGACCACATTGCGGAAATCAACGGTTCGGCCATTGTGATCGGTCAGTTTGCCGTGATCCATAACCTGAAGTAGAATGTTGTAAACATCCGGGTGTGCTTTTTCCATTTCATCTAGCAACAGGACACAATGAGGGTGCTGATCAATGCCATCCGTCAGCATGCCCCCTTGGTCAAAGCCGACATAGCCGGGAGGGGCACCAATCAGACGTGAAACGGCGTGCTTTTCCATATACTCGGACATGTCAAAACGCAGGAGTTCAACCCCAAGTGTATCAGCAAGCTGTTTGGCGACTTCAGTTTTACCAACACCTGTAGGGCCAGCGAACAGGTAGTTACCGATCGGCTTTTCTGGCTCACGCAGACCTGCACGGGCAAGTTTGATGGCGCTGGACAGTGCCTCGATCGCTTTGTCCTGACCAAAGACAACGCGTTTCAACGATGTCTCTAGATCGCGCAATACAACGGCATCGTCTTTGGAAACGCTCTTTGGCGGTATGCGCGCGATCTTGGCCACAACGGCTTCGACCTCTTTGATACCAATCGTCTTGCGGCGCTTTGCGGCGGGGATCAAATGCTGTGCAGCACCTGCCTCGTCGATCACGTCAATTGCACTGTCTGGTAATTTACGGTCGTTGATATAACGGGCAGCCAATTCAACAGAGGATTTGATAGCATCGGCCGTGTACTTGACCGAGTGATGGTCCTCAAAATACGATTTGATACCACGCAGAATTTTTACGGCATCCTCAACGGATGGCTCATTCACATCGATCTTTTGGAAACGACGGCTTAAGGCGCGATCCTTCTCAAAGTGCTGGCGGAACTCTTGATAAGTCGTTGAACCCATCGTGCGCAACTTCCCACCGGCAAGAGCAGGCTTTAACAAGTTGGAGGCGTCCATTGCCCCGCCCGATGTAGCGCCAGCGCCAATAACAGTGTGGATTTCATCGATGAATAAGACTGCATCGTCATGTGCCTCTAGCTCAGTCACAACTGCCTTTAAACGTTCTTCAAAGTCTCCGCGGTAACGGGTACCTGCAAGCAATGCGCCCATATCAAGTGAGAAGATGGTGGTTTCAGACAGCACTTCAGGTGTTTCTCCTGCAACGATCTTACGGGCAAGGCCCTCTGCAATCGCTGTTTTGCCAACGCCGGGATCACCAACCAAAAGCGGGTTGTTTTTACGACGACGGCAAAGCACCTGAATACAGCGTTCAACTTCATTGTCGCGCCCGATCAATGGATCAATGTCGCCCTCACGTGATTTCACGTTCAAGTCTACGCAGTATTTCTCGAGTGCGCTTTCTTTCTTCTCGCCGTCCGTGACGCCTAGATCATTGTCCAGACCGTCAGGGGTTCCTGAAACGTGACGTTCTTCACCATACTCGGGGTCTTTGGCCACACCGTGAGCGATAAAGTTTACCGCATCATAGCGCGTCATATCCTGTTCTTGCAGGAAGAAGGCCGCGTTTGATTCACGTTCTGCAAAGATGGCAACGATGACATTGGCACCTGTGACCTCTGTTCGGCCCGATGACTGAACATGGATCGCCGCGCGTTGGATAACACGTTGGAAAGCAGCTGTTGGCACAGCTTCAGAACCATCAATATCTGTGATTAGATTTGCCAACTCTTCGTCGACGAATTTAACAAGCGCACCGCGCAGTTCGTCAGCGTCAACAGAACACGCCTGCATCACTTTTTTCGCATCTGGCTCATCCAGCAACGTGAGCAATAAATGCTCGAGGGTTGCGAACTCGTGATGACGATCATTTGCCAGCGCAAGTGCTGCGTGGATGGCTTTTTCTAGTGTGGTCGAAAATGAAGGCACGTTGTGCTCCTGTCGATCGGGGCGGTTTAGGGATGCGAGCAATCTCGCGGCTGAACCATCCGTGGCATTATACAGTTAGAGTTTGGTTGATCGGTGGCCAGCTTCAAGTGCTTTCTTTTACAAAAGGGCCTGAAAAGCCAATATAATTGATCAACCTGCTATCAAGTTTTCGTCAAAACCTATCTTTACGAGCGCGAATTTCAGTGAAGACATCAATGGGGGATGCGCCGGTAAGGTTTAGGTGCTCTTGGATTTCGGGGTTGTCTGCACGCAAGAATGGGTTGGTTTCACGCTCTAATTCCAAAGTTGAAGGGATGGTCGGCAGTCCGTTTGCGCGTTTGTCTTCAATGTCCTTTATACGCAATATAAGTGCCGAATTCGCAGGATCAACCGTCGTAGCAAAAGAGGCGTTGCTGGCGGTGTATTCGTGGCCTGAATAAATGTGCGTTTGGGGGGGCATTTCGGCAGTTTTTTGTAGGCTCGCATACATCTGTGCAGGTGTGCCTTCAAACAGGCGTCCGCAGCCCATCACCATTAAGCTGTCAGCCGTGAAAAACGCATCAGATGCTGGCAGATAGAATGCAATGTGGTCGATGGTATGACCAGACATGTCCAATACTTCTACCGCTTCGCCACCAAAGCTGAAATTGTCAGCGTCGGCCACAGCCACATCTAGCTGAGGAAGGCGGTGCGCGTCGCCTTTGGACCCCACAACTTTTACCGGATACTGCGCCAGAACTTCTGGCAGCCCATCGACGTGATCTGGGTGGTGGTGCGTGATCCAAACTTCGCTAAGTACCCAACCACGTTGATTTAATTCGGCCAAGATAGGTGATGCTTCCGGTACATCGACAAGGGCAGTTTGGCTACTTGCAGCATCATGGATCAGATACGCATAGTTGTCTTGAAGGCATGGGATTGTGACGATCTCAAGGGGCATGGCCATTTACCTGATGGTTGTTACACTGCAAGGTGATTTTATCCTAATTTGACCTATTGGGGAAGTGTCTGCAATGCACCTTGATGTACAAGATTTGAGGAACTTCTATTACCGCAGTACGCTCGGGCGTGCGGCGCAGAAATCGTTGCGCACACAGATGTTGAACATCTGGCCCGAGGCAAAGGGGCAAACCGTTGTCGGTTATGGTTTTGCCGCGCCTCTATTGCGTCCATATCTTGAGGATGCGCGACGGGTTATAGCGCTTATGCCGGGACCCCAAGGCGTGATGTCGTGGCCCGCCAATGAACCTAATGTGTCGGTGTTGACCGAGGAAACACGGTGGCCGATCGAAACTGGACATATCGATAAATTGGTTGTTTTACATGGTCTTGAAACATCTCACCATTCTTTTGACCTGCTCGAAGAATGCTGGCGTGTCTTGGGGCCGGGGGGCAAAGTGCTGTTCATCGTACCCAATCGGGCAGGGGTTTGGGCACGGCGCGATGGTACGCCTTTTGGCTATGGGCGGCCTTATTCTGTGGGGCAGTTAGAGGCTGAGTTGCGGCGGCACCAGTTCGTGCCAGAACGGCATGTGGGGGCGTTGTATCAGTTGCCGTCAGGTAAGCGAATTTGGATGAAATCGGCACCCATGTTTGAGCGGATTGGGGGGTATATGCCAGCTATGGTTGCCGGTGGTGTGGTGATGGTTGAAGCGACCAAACAAGTCTATCCGCCAAAGGGTACAGTTGCGCGCCAAAGACGTGCTATTAACGTGCTTGAAGGGTTGGGCACGCCGGCGGTCGAACCGACCTGAGGGCGGTGTATTAACCTGAGAAATGCTGTTCCTATGAAGTCAGAGAATGGTCCAAAACAAGTGTAAACTATATAGATACACCACCAAACTGCGCAGTTTGGTGAAGGCTATTTTGCCCGAAACCATAGGTTTTGCGTAAGACTGTGCAAATTGAGGATGGTTTTGTACAGTTTGACGATTTAACAACCCAATCACTCGAAAAAGGGTTAATTGTCGCCGTCCAAATTCGAGGTTTTTACTAAAAGTCGTCGAATCGCGAGTGTTCAAGATTGGCTTGAGTAGCATCAGCAATCGTCAAATTGGTGGTGCACAACAAACGTATTGTTGCTGTCGATGTGATTGCAGTTTCTGTTGATGTCGCTGCAGGGTATACAGCTGAAAAAATGGTATCAGTATAACTGTCGTCATCAGCTTGAACGATTTCGAAAGTGATAGGTGTATCGCCGCCACTACCAGCGGTGTCGATCTCGAGTGGCAGAACAAGCACATCTTCGCCAGGGACAAAGTCGGTGATCGTGGTCACGACACCTTGATCAGGAGAGTCGCTAACAAATTCCAAACCTCCGAAAAGCAATTCGAAACGGTCTTTGGCCTCGCCACCATCCACTGTGCCACCTTGGCCGAAAGCATTGATTGTGTCATTCCCAAAGCCACCAAATGCGGCCGCTTGGTCATCAGTTCCGTTTGCTTGCAAAATAATCTGGTCACTGCCACCATTTCCATTCAACGTTACATTTAGTTCGTAGCCTGAAGACAGGCTGTCGCTGCCGGAATTGCCATTGATGACTGCGTTGCCGCCTGTCGCTTCAATCGTGTTATAGCCAGCGTAGCCGTTGACGGTTTGGTTTTGGGCCGCCTCTTAGATGTCGGGATTATTTGTGCCCTCAACGATGTTGTCATCCTCGGGCAAGGAGGGCTCACTGTTTTCATCATTCAGGGCATCACTCGCGACTGTGGCAAGGCCCCAAAAGGGATAAAAGGATAATACACAACACTGAACAAATCTCCTGATCGATCAAAAAGAGATGAAGTCAAATACACCTGAATAAATGGCGCAAGGTAATAGGGGTACGAATAACATGTCTCAGATCAGCATCGAGCCTTACCGAACCAATGCGTTGAGCTTTAGATGTTAAGCATCACAAATCCAGAGAACTCCTTGGCGCGCTGGTCTAAACTCACAAATAGGTTTTTCTTAACTTTGCTAATTAAGTTAGGTTAAAGGTCGACCAAAACGACACCACTTGGGTTCAGGCTAATTGTTCCTGAGTGTCTGATTTTCGCGCTGATTGTTGTGCTAGATGTTTCAGAAGACGTTGCAGGAACCTCTGCTGAAAAGATGACATCTGTATGTGCGTCATCCGGGGACTGAGCGATCTCAAAGGAGATTGGAAACTGGCTGTCGTTGATGCCGTCCGCATACTCAAACATAGTGATCGGCAGGACAAAACGTCTTCTACCGGCACAAAGTCTGTGATTATCGTCACTATTTCAGGTTCTTCCGTTTCGTCATAATTGTCAATGTGGAAGTCAAACCCAAAACCCAATTCAAACCGGTCCGCGCCCTCGCAACCAGTTAATATGTCATCAGTCTCATTTCCACCCAGATATGTCAGTGTAGATATAGTGTCGTTTCCAGCGCCCCCGTCAGCGAGGGATCCGCGTTGGTGGGCTGGAGTGTCTTTCAAAACAATGAGAACATCGCCGGCATTGCCATAAATATATGAACCGCGATCATCTTCACTATTGTTGCCGATTATAGTGCCATCGCCATCGCCATCGCCGCCCGAAACGCTAATAAATGCACCCTGCGCGTTGATATAGTCATTTCCTGGCCCGCCATCGAGCGTAGCGCCGCCTTTGCCGCGTGCATCAATCGTTTTATTCCCTGGGCCACCCTGAACAGATCCTTGATCTAAACCTTTATTACCAAGGGCACATAGTCGATATAGTCGTCGTCACGGCCTCCGCCCAAAATAACATCCAAATATCCAGAGGAAATAATGCTGTCGTCACCAGCGCCTCCATTCACGCTGGCATTTGCGCCTGTCACCTCAATTCGGTCATCACCGGCGTAGCCATTTGCAGTTTGGCCTCGCGTGGCTTCCAGTATGTTAGGTTGGTTGGTCCCTTTCACAATGAGCTCATCTTTGGGGTTCGTACTTTGGTCGTCGCTGTCCATAAAGGTGTCTACAGCCAACGCTGCGAGGCCAGTCCCTAACAGGGATAAAAGTGCAAGATAAATCACGGGATACTCTCCGGGTACTCTTTAAAAATATGTGATAAAAACGTTGGCAGATATATTTTGGGCCTAGGAGCGTGCATAGTGGGAGTCAAATGTAGCGTCGTTTGGATGTTCCGAAGGCTTGATTTTGTTACTGTTGAGGTGACTCTTGCAATCATATGGCGAAAAAATTGAACAACTTTTGGAGATTCGTTGTCAAATTTGATAAAATAATTACAAAAATCCTAACAAAATACTGCCACAAAGGGTCGCACCTCGCGTAATACGTTGAATCTATTCAATAAGCCTATCAGAGCATGATGTCACAGATATGTTGCGAGGCGCGATTACCTCTGTTACGTACGCTCTGATTTCATCGCTTCAGTATGTATTGAAGCGATCCAACCCCTTACGCCAAACCATCTGGTGGAAACGTAGGGCCATGACATCGAAAGGGTGGAAGTGTCAGAACCAGCTTCGATTGCCACAAGTATTGCGGGCCGTTATGCAACGGCCGTGTACGACCTTGCCAAAGACGGCAAGAAGGTCAAAGCCATTGAAACAGATTTGGGCGTTTTGTCCGATGCGATGTCAAACAGCAGCGACTTTAATGCGCTGATCCATTCTCCTATCTATTCGCGCGAAGAACAGGGTGCAGCAATTGCTGGCCTCGCAAAGAAGATGGAACTTTCACCAATTATGAGCAACACGCTGGCCTTGATGGCTTCAAAGCGTCGTTTGTTTGTATTGCCTCAGTTGGTTGTCGCCCTGCGCGAAGCTATTGCTGAAGACAACGGTGAAGTTACAGCGGACGTCACCAGTGCTTCGGCGCTGACGAAGGCACAATCAGACAAACTTGCCAAAACGCTAAAAGCAAAACTTGGTAAGACTGTAACCATCAATGCGACCGTGGATGAGTCTCTCATCGGCGGTCTTGTCGTTAAAGTGGGTTCGAAAATGATCGATACGTCGATCCGCTCGAAGCTCAATTCCCTCCAGAACGTAATGAAAGAGGTCGGATAAATGGGTATCCAAGCTGCAGAAATTTCTGCGATCCTGAAAGACCAGATCGAAAACTTTGGTCAAGAAGCAGAAGTAGCCGAAGTTGGCCGTGTCCTGTCCGTCGGTGACGGTATCGCGCGTGTATATGGTTTGGACAGTGTTCAAGCCGGTGAAATGGTTGAATTCCCTGGTGGAATCCAAGGCATGGCCTTGAACCTTGAATCTGACAACGTTGGTGTTGTTATCTTCGGGTCCGACCAAGACATCAAAGAGGGTGACGTTGTTAAGCGCACCAACTCAATCGTGGACGTACCAATCGGTGACGAACTTTTGGGTCGCGTTGTTGACGGTTTGGGTAACCCAATCGACGGCAAAGGTCCAATCAAGACTGCAAAACGCGGTTTGGCTGAAGTTAAAGCACCGGGCATCATTCCACGCAAATCGGTTCACGAACCGATGGCGACTGGTCTGAAGTCTGTTGACGCGATGATCCCAATTGGCCGTGGCCAACGCGAATTGATCATTGGTGACCGCCAAACTGGTAAAACAGCTGTGGCTCTAGATGCGATCCTGAACCAAAAATCATACAACGAAGCTGCTGGGGACGACGAGTACAAGAAATTGTACTGTGTATACGTTGCGATTGGCCAAAAGCGTTCTACTGTTGCGCAGTTGGTTAAGAAGCTCGAAGAAGCTGGCGCGATGGAATATTCCATCGTTGTTGCTGCAACGGCGTCCGATCCTGCACCTATGCAGTTCTTGGCACCATATGCTGCGACTACAATGGCTGAGCACTTCCGCGATAACGGTCGCCACGCTTTGATCATCTATGATGATTTGTCAAAGCAAGCTGTGTCTTACCGTCAAATGTCCTTGCTACTTCGTCGTCCTCCAGGACGCGAAGCGTATCCTGGTGACGTTTTCTATCTTCACTCCAGATTGCTTGAACGTTCTGCGAAATTGGGCGATGCATCCGGCAACGGTTCATTGACAGCTTTGCCGATCATTGAAACTCAGGGTGGCGACGTTTCTGCGTTTATTCCGACAAACGTGATTTCGATCACTGACGGTCAGATCTTCTTGGAAACAGAATTGTTCTACCAAGGTATTCGTCCTGCTGTTAACACAGGTCTATCTGTGTCTCGTGTTGGTTCATCTGCTCAAACCAAAGCTATGTCTTCGGTTGCTGGTCCTGTGAAACTTTCTTTGGCTCAGTATCGTGAAATGGCTGCATTTGCGCAGTTCGGTTCCGATCTGGACGCTGCAACACAACAAATGTTGAACCGTGGTGCGCGTTTGACTGAGTTGATGAAGCAAGCACAATACTCCCCACTGACAAACGCGGAAATCGTCTGCGTCATCTTTGCGGGTACGAATGGTTACCTTGACGCCGTTGACGTGAAAGAAGTTGGTCGTTTTGAGACAGCAATGTTGGCGCACCTGCGCAACAACAACGCTGACTTGTTGGCTGACATCACCGACAACGACCGTAAGGTGAAGGGCGAGCTTGAAGACAAGATCAAAGCCGCACTTGACGCATTCGTCGCAGATTTCGCTTAAGGGGATAAAGCCAGATGGCCAACCTTAAGGAACTCAAAAACAGGATCGCAAGTGTTAAGAACACTCGTAAGATCACAAAGGCCATGCAAATGGTTGCCGCGGCGAAGCTTCGCCGCGCGCAGGAAGCTGCGGAGCAGTCTCGCCCCTATACAACGCGTTTTAACGCGGTGATGGGTGGCTTGGCCGCATCCGTAGGTGGCAGCGGCTCTGCGCCGAAATTGTTGTCAGGTACTGGCAGCGATCAGGTGCAGTTGATGGTTGTCATGACGTCAGAACGTGGTCTTTGCGGCGGGTTCAACTCGAACATCGTCAAAAAGGCCAAAGCACATGCGGCAGCACTAAAGGCTGCGGGCAAGACTGTTAAGATCTTGACCGTTGGCAAAAAGGGTCGTGACCAAATGAAGCGCGAATATGGTGACTTTTATATTGGCCACGTTGACCTGACTGAAGTGAAGCGCGTTGGCTACACGGATGCGCAAGGCATCGCTAAAACCGTATTGGCCAGCTTTGATGCCGGTGAATTCGACGTAGCGACGCTGTTCTATGCGAAATTCGTGAATGTTGTGACGCAGATCCCAACAGCACAGCAAGTTATCCCCGCGATGTTCGAGGTGGATGAGGATGCAGCTGATACAACGTTGTATGATTACGAGCCATCTGAGGAAGCCATCTTGGCCGACTTGCTGCCGCGTAGCATTGCAACCGCGATCTTTAGTGCGCTGTTGGAAAACGGTGCGTCCGAACAGGGCGCGCGCATGTCTGCAATGGACAATGCTACACGCAACGCGGGTGAAATGGTCGACAAGTTGACGATCCAATACAATCGTTCGCGTCAGGCCGTGATCACCAACGAGCTGATTGAAATTATTTCGGGTGCGGAAGCACTCTAGAGAGAACCGGAGAAATACGACATGGCAAATGCAGTCGGAAAAATTACTCAAGTCATCGGCGCGGTCGTCGACGTTCAGTTTCAGGACAACCTTCCTGCAATTCTGAACGCTATTGTGACTGACAACAATGGCAAGTCGCTGACGCTAGAAGTAGCACAGCACCTTGGCGAAAATACAGTTCGCGCAATTGCGATGGACGCGACCGAAGGTTTGGTTCGTGGCACCGCAGTTACCGACACTGGTAAACCAATTCAGGTTCCAGTTGGTCCAGGTACATTGGGCCGTATCTTGAACGTTACTGGTGATCCAGTTGATGAACAGGGTCCAGTTCTCGCGACTGAAACACGTTCAATCCACGGCGAAGCGCCAGCGTTTGATCAACAGTCCACAGCTACTGAGATTTTGACAACAGGCATCAAAGTAATCGACCTTTTGGCCCCTTACACTAAAGGTGGTAAAATTGGTTTGTTCGGTGGTGCTGGTGTTGGCAAAACCGTTTTGATCATGGAATTGATCAACAACATTGCGAAAGTACACTCCGGTGTGTCCGTGTTCGCGGGTGTTGGTGAGCGTACGCGTGAAGGGAATGACCTTTACCACGAGATGATCGAATCTAATGTTATCGTTCCTGACAACTTGCCTGAGTCTAAGATTGCTCTGGTATACGGTCAGATGAACGAACCTCCCGGTGCGCGTATGCGTATTGCTTTGACTGGTTTGTCTTTGGCAGAGCAGTTCCGCGATGACACGGGTTCCGACGTTCTGTTCTTCGTTGATAACATCTTCCGCTTTACTCAAGCTGGTTCTGAGGTTTCTGCGCTTTTGGGTCGTATTCCATCCGCGGTTGGCTACCAGCCAACATTGGCAACCGACATGGGCATGATGCAAGAGCGTATCGCTTCTACAAAGAACGGTTCCATTACATCAGTTCAAGCTGTGTATGTTCCTGCGGATGACCTTACCGACCCTGCACCAGCGACATCGTTTGCTCACCTTGATGCGACAACTGTTTTGGATCGCTCCATTTCAGAAAAAGGTATCTACCCCGCGGTTGACCCACTTGGTTCAACATCACGTTTGTTAGATCCGTTGATCATTGGTGACGAGCACTACAAAGTTGCAACAGACGTTCAGCAAGTTTTGCAGCGTTATAAGTCTTTGCAAGACATCATCGCGATTTTGGGCATGGACGAATTGTCAGAAGAAGACAAATTGTCAGTTGCTCGTGCGCGTAAGATTGAACGTTTCCTAAGCCAACCATTTGATGTTGCAAAAGTATTTACTGGCGCAGACGGCAAACAGGTGCCTTTGGAAGACACAATCAAGTCGTTCAAAGCTGTTGTAGCTGGCGAATACGATCACCTACCAGAGGGCGCCTTCTACATGGTTGGCGGCATCGAAGACGTGATTGCAAAAGCCGAGAAAATGGCAGCAGACGCAGCCTAAGGAGCCTGAACAATGGCAGATACTATGCAATTTGATCTGGTTTCACCTGAAAAGTCTCTGGCCTCTGGGCCAGCGACATCAGTGCAAATCCCCGGCGCAGATGGCGACATGACGGTTATGGCCAATCATGCTCCAACAATCACCACGTTGCGCCCTGGCGTGCTGCGTGTTGAGGCACCGGACGCTACAACAGAATATGTTGTGACGGGTGGCTTTGCTGAGATCAGTGCTGCAGGCGTTTCAGTTTTGGCTGAACGTGCAGTGGCAAAAGGCGATATGACGGCCGAAGACATGAGCGAAATGGTTGCTGAAGCGCGCGCTGCGCTGAACAATGCCAAAGAGTTCTTTGAAAACGAGCCGGGCCCAGTTGATGATGCTGCCAAGTTGTTGGCAGACATGGTCGCAATGGGCGATGATATGGGTATCGGTTCAAAGTAATTTGACCCGACTATCTTAAGAGTAACAAGAGGCCCCGTTTATCGGGGCCTTTTTTGTTTTTTTGGGGTGCGTAATCTCCCCTATTAAGTGTTAGTGATGAATCAAATTTTAAGTGAAGTGCATTTGAAGCGTTTAAGAAGCCGGCTGATTGGCATTGATCAAGGGAGCACAGTTCTCTTTTCCAGCTTTGAAAATGACTGTGAGATGTGGACAGGTCGCGGTCAACGCGAACGTCGCTGCCGGGTCAAGTTCACAGAACCTTTCCGCACCGCACCAAACGTTTAAACGTCGATCAGCCTTTGTACATGGACGCATCCACCGTTATCCGTGCCGACATTGCAGCTGAAGCTATGACTGAAGATGGTTTTGATCTGGTGTTCCGCACGTGGGGTGGCACACGCGTCGCCCGTGCCCGCATTGGCTGGATGGCTATTGGTGAGCTGAGTGACGAAGACGATTGCGACGTGATGTAGGGTCCCAGATCCTATAAAAAAAGGGCGGGGATGAACCCGCCCGATTTATTGTAAAAAAGGGAGATTTTCAGCGCCCTTTTGTTATTCCGCTGGGTACATGCCGTCGTAGATTGGTCCAAGGCTTTCAGCCTCAAACAACGACGATACGGATGTGCCTGTCCAGATGTTTATGATCGCTTGGGCAAACACAGGTGCTGTTGGTACAACACGGATGTTGCTTGCACCAAGGATAGCTTGCGTTGGCTGGATCGTGTCGGTGATGACCAAAGATTTCATAACCGAATTGGTCACACGCTCTACCGCTGGGCCTGACATGACGCCGTGGCTGATGTAGCTGTGTACTTCCTTAGCGCCGTTCTCAAGCAGTACTTCAGCTGCTTTGCATAGGGTGCCTGCAGTATCGCAGATGTCGTCCACGATTAGGCAAACTTTGCCTTCTACGTTCCCAATCACTGTCATCTCTGCAATCTCGCCCGGTTTTTCGCGACGCTTGTCCACGATGGATAGAGGGGAGTTGATGCGTTTGGCCAGTTCGCGTGCACGTGCAACGCCGCCAACGTCAGGGGAAACAACCATTAGCTCATCCATGCGGTCTTTGAATTGGTCTTTAATGTCCAAAGAAAAAACAGGAGAGGCGTAAAGGTTATCCACTGGGATATCAAAGAACCCTTGGATCTGTGCGGCGTGAAGGTCCATTGTTAGAACCCGTTCGATACCGGCACCAACCATCATGTTGGCAACCATCTTGGCAGTGATGGGTGTGCGCGCCTTTGTGCGGCGGTCCTGACGTGCATAGCCAAAGTATGGGATAACAGCTGTGATACGTGCAGCAGATGAGCGACGCAGCGCATCACACATGATCAACAGTTCCATCAGGTTGTCATTGGTAGGGTTGGACGTTGGCTGGATGATAAACATATCCTCGCCACGTACGTTTTCGAACACTTCTACAAAAATCTCGCCATCATTAAATCGTTCGACGCGGGCATCAACAAGTCCCACATCTATGCCACTGTGCAAGGACATACGTTCGGCGATGGAAGAGGCCAAAGGTTTGTTTGCGTTGCCTGTGATAAGTTTTGGTTGGACGGTAGTTGGCATATTGTAGGTCCCCAGAGATGCGGCGGATACGCCGCATGTAAATTTGACAGATTCGCGATGGTGGCATCCGCTTATCACGCCTATACTTATTGGCAAAGCACAGCCCGACCTATTGGAGAAACATAATGGCTCATATCGATTATTACTTTTCGACCCTTTCCCCATATGCTTACCTTGCTGGCACTCGTATGGAAGAAGTTGCAGCAAAACACGGCGCAACAATCACATACAAACCTCTTGATATCATGAGCCTGTTTGGCCGTACTGGTGGCACTGCGCCAAAAGATCGCCACATCAGCCGTATGGAATATCGCGGCATCGACCTGTTGCGCCAATCTGCGTCTTTGGGCATGGATTTCAATCTAAAGCCAGCGCATTGGCCAACCAATATGGCCCCATCATCCTATGCATTGATCGCAGCGCAAAACGCTGGTGGCGGCGATATGGGCAAAGCGGTTCACGCGTTGTTGCGCGCCGTTTGGGTTGAAGAGAAAGACATCGCGGAAGACTCGGTGATCAAGGCATGCTTAGAAGAAGCTGGTTTTGATTCGTCTTTGGCAGATAGTGGTCTTTTGGAAGGTGCAGAAACCTATGGCCGCAATCTGGAAGAAGCTGTCGCAGCCGGTGTCTTCGGCGCGCCGTTCTACATCACGGATGATGGTACACGGTTCTGGGGCCAAGACCGCATTGCAGACCTTGATGCGCATTTGGCGTCCAAGGCCTAATCCCAGTCGTGCACACACATACACGTAGTTTTGGGCAGGGGCCGCGTCAGGCCCTTGCCATCCACTGTTCGCTTGCGCACATGGGATCGCTGACTGGGCTAATAGGCGCTTTGGCAGATCGAATAACCGCGACCCTATATGATTTGCCAAGTCATGGCAGATCTAGCGATTGGGATGGCACAGGCGACTTGCACGATGTGGCCACCGATATGGGCCGCGCGTTGCTGACAGAACCGATGGATTTGATAGGCCATTCCTTTGGCGCGACGGTCGCCATGCGATTGGCGATGGAACATCCAGAGATGGTGCGCAGCGTGACTATGATTGAACCAGTCTATTTTGCACCCGCGATTGCGGACCACCCTGATGAAATGTTTGCTGCTCTTGGTGTGAACGAAGAATTCAATGCTGCATGGGATTCAGGGGATCGCGAAACAGCTGCGCGTTGTTTTAACCGTGCTTGGGGTGATGGGACCAAGTGGGCTGATTTTTCACCGCGTGCGCGCAGCTATATGACGGACCGAATTCATTTTGTCGTTGGCAGTGCGCCGTTCTTGGAAGAGGATAGCGCGGGATTGTTGAAGAACGATATGTTTGCGCGTGCAACAATGCCTGCGTTGTTGATTAAAGGTGGTAAGTCCAACGCTGCGGCTGGTTATATCAACGACGCGATTGCGCGGCGTTTACCTGATGCCACCAGCACCACCATTGAAGGTGCAGGCCACATGGCACCGCTGACGCACCCCGAACAGGTGGCCGTCATCATCCAGGCGTTTTTAGGCGGTTTAGAAGAGTGAGATAAACTGGTCGATCTGTTGTGTGCTGAGGGACCAATCACACACAAACCGCGCCATCAATTGCTCCTCTGGATAACCTGCGTCCACATCACCACCCATCACGTAGTAAACCGCGCCACTGCCCAATAGCTTTTGGTGCACGGCGCGTGGCAGTGTGGCGAAGATGATGTTTGCATCAACAGAGTGCAGAATATTTGCGCCATTCGCTTTAAGACCGCTGAGCAGATGGGTGCAGTTTGCGTTGGCTTTGGTTGCGGCCTTTAGCCAAGCGTCATTTTTGAGATACCCTGACATTTGCGCCGATAGGTAGCGATGTTTGGACAATAGATGCGCTCCGCGTTTGCGGCGCAGTTCAAATTCCCATGCTTTCGAGGGCTCAAAAAAGATTACGGCTTCGACACCCATGCAGCCGTTTTTAGTGCCGCCAAAACTGACCATATCAACACCAGATTTCCACGTCATTTCAGCAGGCGTACAGCCCAGTGCAACAAGAGCATTGGCAAAACGTGCGCCGTCTAGGTGAACAGGCAGATCGAATTCTTTGGCCACTGCGCTGAGCGCTTGGATTTCTTCAACGCTATAAACGCCGCCTTGTTCGGTCACTTGCGTGATCGACACGGGCCCGCGTTGTGGTCCGTGAACGCCGCGGTTTTGTTCGTTTGTGATAGTGGCGCGCAAGGCATCGGGTGTCATGCGATCGGTGCCGGGAACCAATGTGAGTTTGGCACCGCCTGCATAAAATTCGGGTGCGTTGCATTCATCTTTATGGATGTGGGCGACAGATGAGCAAAAGATGGTGTCCCAAGGCTGTGTGTAGCTGGCCAAGGCCAGTGAGTTTGCAGCCGTTCCCGTGGTGACCAGATATATCGTGGCCTCTGGGGCTTCAAACAGATCACGCAGGGTCTGGCGGACCTCGTCCATGACAGTGTCGTTGCCGTAGGGCATTTGGTAGCCGGTGTTGGCGTCAGTGAGGGCTTGCATCACATCTGGAAGGGCAGGGCCTGCGTTGTCGGATGCAAAAAACATTATTGTGGTTCCTCGATAATGTGATCTTCCCAATCTTCTTCTGGGATATCAAATTCGGATAGGGTTTGCCCTTTGATGCTGATGCCAGCTTCATGTACGGATTCGGGATTTCCCGTCACCAAAGGATGCCATTTCGGCAAAGATTTACCTTCCCACAACAACCGATAGGCGCAGGTTGTGGGCATCCAATAGGCGTGAGTGTCCAGATTCGCAGGTTTTAAAACAATGCAATCGGGCACGAATTGGTGGCGATTTTCGTAGTGTACGCAGCGACAGGTCGCGTCATCCAATAGGCGACAGGCGATGTTGGTTAGGGCCACTTCACCGCTGTCTTCATCTTCCAATTTGTTGAGGCAGCATTTGCCACAGCCGTCACACAGTGCTTCCCATTCATCGGAGTTCATTTTGGTAAGCGGCTTGCGTTCCCAGAACTTGGTGGCAAGTTTGGTCATAGGGCCTCCAGAATTTCACGCGCTTGGGCACAGTCGGCATCCATTTGCGTGATCAAGGCCTCAAGGCTGTCGAAGTTCTCTTCTCCGCGCAGGTACTCGACCAGCGCAACAGAAGCCTGGGCGTCATACAGATCACCAGAGAAATCGAACACGAAGGTTTCGATATTGGGTTTGTTTTCCCCAAACATCGGGCGCACCCCAAGAGAGGCCGCGCCGTGATATGTGCCAGCCTGTGGGCCATCAAGAACGTCAAAGATTACGGCGTACACACCAAGGGCTGGCAGGTGTAACCCATCAACGGACATATTGGCTGTTGGATAGCCCAATTCGCGCCCACGCTGTTCGCCGCCAATCACTGGCCCTTCAATGCGGTGCCAGTGGCCCAACATTTCGGCCGCGATTTCGGGGTGCCCATCCGCAAGCGCTTTGCGGATCGCGGTGGAGGAAACTGTGTCTGTGTTCGCGGCCAAAAGTGGTGCAATCGTCACGCCAAATCCCATCTCTTTTCCAAAGGCGATCAAATCATGCGTGGTGCCAGCGCGGTCTTTGCCAAAACAGAAATCAGCACCCACAACGACATGCGCAAGGCCAAGGCCATCGGCAATCACGTTTTGTGCAAATTCGCGCGGTGTGAGGGAGGCCATGGCAGTGTTAAAGTTCAACTCATACAGTCGATCCACGCCCAGTTTTTCCAAACGGCTGGAACGGGCCTCGCGGCTCATCAGGCGGAAATGGGGGGCTTCGGGTGCAAAGTAGGCGCGGGGATGGGGTTCAAAGGTCATGACCCCCAACGGCGCTTCAGGGTTTGCGGTGCGTGCCAAATCTATCACGGATTGATGCCCGATGTGAACACCGTCGAAATTCCCAATCGCAACGGTCGCGCCGCGATCTTTGGGTTCTATGAATTGGTAGTCTCGAATAATACGCATAAACATTGCCTAGCGAGGTGGGCGAGGTGACGCAAGAACCCTAAGGCAATGTAAGTTAAATCATGCGGGTGTGCGCGACGGGGCCATAACGGTTGCATCGCCAATGATGACGTTTTTGCCATCCACAGTGCAAATACAATCCAACTTTACCCGGCTTTTTTCGGGCTGGATATCTGTCACGGTGACTTGCGCATGAACGGTGTCGCCGGGCCGAATAGGGGCCAGAAACTTGAGGTTTTGGGCCATATAGATTGTGCCGTGACCCGGCAATTGTTCCCCAATGACCGCAGAAATCAAACCAGCGCTTAGCATCCCGTGGGCGATACGACCCTTGAACATGGTGTTTTGGGCGTATTCTTCATCGATATGGACGGGATTATGGTCTGTGCTGACTTTGGCGAACATCTCGATGTCGCTATCTGTGATGACCTTCTGCAAGCTGCGTGTCATACCCAGTTCGATGTCTTCAATAAAGATGGTGCCGCGAATGATATCTTGCATGAATGCCACCTAAGTAATTATCACAACCCCGTATGGCTTGCATTGTAACTTTATTGCGCGAGCGGCGTGCGATGACAAGTGGAAAAACAGCTTAACGCAGGTGTCCAATTGTGAAGGTTGGGTTTGATTGCTCTGCTTTCAAATAGGCGGCCAGCAACTTGGGATCAGGTTGTGTCACTGTTTTGGTTTCTGCAGCAGCTAGGCCACCTGAGATGAATAGGGAATCGATATCTTCGCCCATGGCCCCTTTGATGTCGGTGATAACGCCGTCGCCAATCGCGAGAATTGCGGAGTCTGGCACATCGACGCCCAAGCCAAACAAGCGGCGGCGGGCAAGGTCATAGATGGGTGGATGTGGTTTGCCGAAATACAGGCTTTCACCACCCATTTCTGTATAAAGTTGGGCCAAAGCACCAGCGCACCATTCCCGTACATCGCCGCGATCCACAACGATGTCAGGGTTGGCGCACAGCAGTTTGAGACCCATTTGTTTGGCCATCAAGAATTGTGGACGCATGGTTTCTGGGTCTGCCATGGGATCTGCTGGCCCCATGCAGACGATACCAGTCGCGTGCTCTAGCGGCACTTGGGTGATTTCCATTGGGTCTTCAAGAACGTCAATTGGGTCAAAGAATGCTTGGTCATGAGTTTGGCCAATGAACCAAACCTTGTCCCCGACCGCACCGCGGTACATGGCCGAACGGGCGCTGTCGCCTGAGGTGGCGATTTCGTCCCAAACATCATCTGGCACGCCAAATGTCTTGAGTTGCAACAAAACACCTGCGCGTGGGCGCGGGGAGTTGGTGACAAGAATGACTTTGCCACCTTGCTTGCGATAGTCCTGCAACGTTTTTACGGCATCGGGCAAGGCAGTCACACCGTTGTGAACACAGCCCCATAGATCAACGAACAAGGCTTCATAGCGGGCAGAAATTTCGCTAAGGTTTGTGATGATCTGGGACATGTAATCGCTCCGGTATAAATGTGTTATTTGGTGTTTAGCGACCTGAACCAGAAGGGCAAAGGCTTAAACGCAAAGGGCCGCCCAAAGATTGGCAGCCCTGTATTGATTTTATGTGTTGGGCGCGTGGCCCAAGGCAGTGCCCTGTCCTTAGACCTTAAGGTTCGGGATGATCTGCTTTTTGCGGCTCATGATGCCAGGCAATACAACTGTGTCGCCCGTAACTATTGCGCCAAAGCTTTTTTCAGCAACGGTTTTGACCATGCCATTTGGCACCATCAATGTGGCTTCTTCGTTCAGGATGTCGACCACGAACAACAGAACCTCATCGGCACCGTCTTCGGCGGCAACATCAACCATAGAGGCCATTAGGCTGTCTTTGCGGTCCAGAACCAATTTTGGTGCAGTTGTTTCCAACACGGACACACGGAACTGTTTGCCGTCGACTTTGAATTCTTTGCTGTCCATGCGCAGCAATTCTGCGTCTGAGAAGGCAGAGATGTCAGATTTGGCTTCAAACATTTCAGAGGCGTATGCAGAGACGTCTATGCCAAGGTCTTTGGCCAAATCATGCGCAATCGCTTTGTCTTCTTGCGTTGTGGTCGGGGAACGGAATTCCAACGTGTCGGACAAGATGCATGACAACATCGCGCCTTTTACGTCTATTGGCATTTGCGCCATGTCTTTACCGATCATCTTCCACATGATTGTGGCTGTGCAGGCCAATGGTTCGATGCGGATGTCGATTGGGCCTTTGGTCTCAAGACCGCCCACCAACTTGTGGTGATCGATGATCGCTGTAATGTCGCAATCATTGATGCCAGCAGGCAATTCAGCAGGGTTGTTGGTGTCAACGATGACGACAGGCGTGTCAGCCGCAACGTCAGATACGATTTGTGGCTTGTCCAAGTTCCAGCGCTTCAGCATAAACAAAGCCTCGGTGTTTGGTTCGCCCAACAATACTGGCTTTGCAGCAACGCCTTTGATCTCGTTCAGGTACCATGCCCAGATAATCGGGCTGCCTGTGCTGTCTGTGTCTGGTGATTTGTGGCCGAAAACGAGCGTTGTCATGGGGACATTCCTGAATATATGTGCGAATTTTTTTTGGCTTATAGGCGGCACCTATCCACTTGTCACCATCTGAGCCTTGCTATGACGTCACATGCGCTATGCGCTGGGACCATCCAAGGCCCAGTTCTCCTTTGTCAGTTTGGCGACAACCATGTCGCATGAATAGGTAATGTGATTGCGCAGCTCTGCATCAGACAACCCAGGTTCGGCGTAATATTGGATCCATTTCAGCCCACGCGATGCAAGGTATTGGGCGGGGCGCAACCCATCCATGTCGGGTAAAATTTGAAACGCCATGTCTGAAACCTTGAACGTAAATGCGGCATCGTTTTCGTGCCAACCGCTCAGGGCGTATAGTTTGCCGCCAACTTTCCACACATCAGAATTGCCCCACTGGATCACATGGGTGGACTGGGGCAGGCTGCCGCAAAAGGCGTTGAATTCATCACGTGTCATAAGTTTAGTTTAGACGCTTGGGTTCTTAGCGCAATTGCTGATAAGTTTTACCCATGAACACACCACGCGAAACTGATTTGTACGGCCCCGTTAAATCCTTTCTTGAAGGGCAGGGATATGTTGTGAAATCCGAAGTGGGCGTGGCCGATGTGGTGGCTTTACGCGGGGGGGAACCGCCACTGATTGTTGAACTGAAACTGGGGTTTTCGCTGGCCTTGGTGCATCAGTGTATCGCGCGCCTTGCTGTTTCGGACGAGGTTTACATGGCTGTGGCCACGGGCAAGGGCAAACCCTTTGCCAAATCCCTTAAGAACATGACGAAGCTGTGCCGCCGTTTGGGGCTGGGGTTGATCACTGTGCGCCTTAAGGACGCATTGGTGCTGGTGCATTGTGATCCCGGACCCTATGCACCGCGCAAATCCAAGAAACGCGAAGTGAAGATGTTATCAGAATTTGCCCGCCGTGTGGGTGATCCCAATGATGGGGGCCAAACGCGTGTGGGGCTGGTCACGGCCTATCGTCAAGATGCGCTAAAGATTGCGATGTATTTGTTTGAGGTAGGGGCCAGCAAAGGCGCGGATGTAGCGCGCGAAACTGGGGTTGAACGTGCAACGACCATGATGCGCGATGATCACTATGGCTGGTTTGAAAAGGTTGAAAAGGGCGTTTACGGACTTCGGCCGAAAGGGGCAGAAGCCGTCACCAACAGTGGGCAGGTTTTGGGCGGGTAACGCCGGTCTAGTCTAGTTTGGAAAACGGTTGGGGATAGACCAGTGTTTCACTTGGCGCATTGGTCCCCTCACCCGCCAGCATCGTGTGGCTGATTGGATAAGGAGAGGTCAAATTCGCCCCACGTGCCAAAGAAAACCCAGCGCGTTCGTAAAACGACACACCGCCCAAAACTATCACGGTGGATTTGCTTAGGCGCGCCCATTCGGTCAGCATCCCCATCATCCGTGTGCCATAGCGGCGTCCCTGAACATCGGGGGCAACCGCAACAGGCGCAAGGCACAACCACTTTTTTGGAGCGACCATTCTGGACAGGGCATAGTAGCCCACGACACGGTCCCCCATTGGTAGGACTGTTTCGCCTGCGATTTGACCGGATTTGCGTAAATTATGAAGCAAATTTGCCTCAGCACCCGTTTCAAACGCCGCGCGAAGCAGGGCATCAACCGCGTCCTCTTCGCCTCTGCGCATTTCGCGCGCGTGATCAGGGAACTCTAACATTAGCCTTCGATCGCTGTGATCATATCGACGCGCGTGCCGTGGCGGCCACCTTCAAATTCGGCGTCTAGGAACGCATCCACGATCTCAAGGGCGAGGCCCATGCCGATGACCCGTGCGCCGAGTGACAACATGTTGGCATCGTTATGTTCGCGGATCATGCGGGCGGAAAACGTGTCAGAGCATACACCACACCGGATACCTTTGACCTTGTTGGCAGCCATCATGATGCCTTGACCCGTACCGCATAGTATGACGCCCAATTGGCAATCACCAGAGGCCACACTCAATGCAGCGGCTTCGCCGTGCTTTGGGTAATGTGTGCTTTCATTTAGGGTGGGGCCGATATCAACAACTTCATAGCCCTTCGCTTCGATATGGGCCGCAATAGTTTGGCGCATTGGAATGTCAGCGTGGTCGCTGGAAACGATGATGCGGGTCTTGGAAGTCATGATGAGGGCTTTCTGTTTGGCGGTGAGGGTGGGCTTTAGTATGGTCTTAACGTAGGGAGGTGGGCAATAATTAATTGATTTTCTTTCGAAGAGTGGCTTGGCGGACTTAACGAACCTTTCGCTTCAAAACTTTTGGGACGATCGACGCGAATTATGGAACGTCTAATTCGGACCATTTCCACCAAGGAACGTGCCACCCACCTTCTCCGTGCACTTCAAGACACTGACCGCAGCTTTTGCAATGACTGATGTGTTTGGTGCTCCAAGTCTTAAGGTTTCTTTCTTTTAGCTCGGTTGAAACGTTGTGTGAGTCTTGCTCTTTTTCAGGATCATAGAATTCAGAATGTGGATACATGGCACAAAAGCAAGTGTCGCCCTTGGAGAGTGCAAGCTTCGTCAATGCTAATTGAAGCCAATGCTTGTTGGGAATAATTCCGCCGTCCAGTTCAATGTCCTCGACTTGTGCCCGTTTCGGAAGAACTCTCGCAGCCCCGGCACGAAGGATAGTACGGCCATTTGAATTGCGCACTTCGATGCAGCCAGCCAATACTCTGAAGCTGTCATTTTCAAGCAGGCTGGAAGATATCTCGTCGGGCTTCATACATTGAGGGGTAATAAAGCAAAACGATAATTTCCAGTCAAACTTTGAGCCGGCTGCAGCGACTGAAGGTAGTCACTTAGGCGTCTAAGCAAGCATCTGAAGTACCGACTTGATCTTTACCAAATCAAAAAGGGCCACCCGTAGGCAGCCCTTTTCTCATAATAACGACTGAGTGGTTCTCGCGCATTGGCTTTGCCAATACTCTGCCACCACCAGAACAATTTTCCCGAAGGAAAAGTTGTTCTTACATCATGCCGCCCATGCCGCCCATGTCAGGCATGCCGCCTGGTGCGCCGCCATCTTTGGATGGCTTGTCTGCAACCATAGCTTCGGTTGTGATCAACAAGGATGCAACAGATGCTGCGTCTTGAAGTGCTGTACGAACAACTTTGGCCGGATCGATAACACCAAACGCGAACATGTCACCATATTCTTCAGTTTGTGCGTTAAAGCCGAATGTCAGGTCGTCGCTCTCACGTATTTTGCCCGCAACAACAGCTCCGTCAACACCAGCGTTCTCAGCGATCTGACGCAAAGGCGCTTCGATTGCTTTACGAACGATAGAAATACCAACGTCTTGGTCGTTGTTTTCACCAGTAAGGCCAGCCAATTTCTTAGCAGCTTGAAGCAGAGCAACACCACCACCAACAACGATACCTTCTTGAACAGCGGCACGTGTCGCGTTCAATGCATCGTCAACGCGGTCTTTGCGTTCTTTAACTTCAGTTTCAGTCATGCCACCAACGCGGATAACAGCAACACCACCAGCCAATTTGGCTACGCGCTCTTGCAGTTTTTCACGATCGTAATCTGAATCTGTTTCTTCGATTTGCTGACGGATTTGTGTCACGCGCGCTTCGATTTCAGCTTTGTCGCCGTTGCCATCGATGATTGTTGTTTCATCTTTGGTGATGCTGACGCGCTTGGCAGTGCCCAGCATGTCCATCGTAGCGGATTCTAGCTTCATGCCCAACTCTTCGGAGATCACTTGACCGCCAGTTAGGATCGCGATGTCTTGCAACATGGCTTTGCGACGATCGCCGAAACCAGGTGCTTTAACAGCTGCGATTTTCAAGCCGCCGCGCAATTTGTTCACAACCAAAGTTGCCAATGCTTCGCCTTCAACATCTTCTGAGATGATCATAAGTGGCTTTTGCGATTGGATGATTTGCTCAAGCAATGGAACCAATGACTGCAAAGAAGAAAGCTTCTTCTCGTGCAACAAGATCATGCAGTCTTCCAATTCAACCGTCATTTTGTCAGCGTTTGTGACAAAGTAAGGTGAAAGGTAGCCGCGGTCGAATTGCATGCCTTCAACAACATCAGTCTCAGTTTCAAGACCTTTGTTCTCTTCAACAGTGATAACACCTTCGTTGCCAACTTTTTGCATCGCGTCTGCGATCTGACGACCAATTTCTGCTTCGCCGTTTGCAGATATGGTGCCGACTTGTGCAACTTCGTCTGTGTCTTTAACTTCACGTGACGCTGCTTTGATCGCTTCAACAACTGTCTTAGTTGCCAAGTCGATGCCGCGCTTAAGATCCATTGGGTTCATGCCAGCCGCTACAGACTTCATGCCCTCTTTTACGATTGCTTGCGCCAAAATTGTTGCGGTTGTTGTGCCGTCGCCAGCTTCGTCATTGGTACGGGAAGCAACTTCCTTAACCATTTGTGCGCCCATGTTTTCGAACTTGTCTTCTAGTTCGATTTCTTTCGCCACGGATACACCATCTTTGGTGATGCGCGGTGCGCCGAAAGATTTGTCCAAGACAACGTTACGACCCTTTGGGCCCAATGTTACTTTGACAGCGTCCGCTAGAATGTTCACGCCTGTGAGCATACGGTTACGAGCGTCTGTACCGAACTTTACGTCCTTACCAGCCATGTGATAATCTCCTTAAGAGTATTTGATAAATTAGGGTAGGTTGGGGATGATCCCGCACCGGTTTTCGAAAGCTATTGCTTAGGAAAGGATACCCATGATGTCGGATTCTTTCATCATCAACAGGTCTTCGCCGTCGACAGTGATTTCTGTACCGTTCCATTTGCCAAACAGGACTTTGTCGCCTGCTTTAACGTCCATAGCGACTAATTCGCCGTTGTCTTTACGGGCGCCTGGGCCTGTAGATACAACTTCGCCTTCGCTTGGTTTTTCTTTTGCGCTTTCTGGGATGTACAATCCACCAGCAGTTTTTTCTTCGCCTTCAGTGCGGCGAACCAGCACACGGTCGTGAAGCGGTGTTAATGCCATTTGTAATAGCTCCTTAAAGCTTAAATTCTATATCTTACCCCTCTAAGGGGGCCGTTGTCACTCAACAGGTTCGAGTGCTAACGAAGGATAGGTAGGGAGTGAAATAGACGGAGTCAATGAGGGAGGTCAGGAAAATTTCAGTTAAGGGGGGATTGGGGCGTTTGAGGAGGGCAAAGTGGTCTTCGGCAATGCCCGAAGTACCACCCCGTAGGGCGGGATTTATCCCGCCAAGCCATCGGCGGGGTGAACCCCGCCCTAAGCTCAATGAAGCTATTTTCAAGCTTCATCGTATAGTCCTTTAGGCAAGCCCACTTAGATTGGTGGCAATCAATTGCTCGCCCAACGCGTTAGAAAACATGCATCCTCTAGGAGATTTCAGATCACGCCACATGTGATGTGATCCAATTTTCTCTGAGGAAAAAACTCTTTTATCCAACAGTTTGTTGCGTGTTTAATACTTTTCCCTAATTAAAGGTGTCAGATAACGCCCACGTTCGTCTAAGGGCGGAACACATAAAGTGTCATGCATCGTTTAAATGCACTGACAGATGACCATCAAATAGCCCTCACCGATCAGCTCTGTGCCCTTGCTGTTGTAATACGTCATTGGGAAAAATTGATGCACATCGGGTTCAAACTCTTCGGCGATATCTTTGAAGGTTTGGCACACTAAATCCAAAGAACCCGTCTAAGCATTTAAATCCAACAGCTTGGCCCGTGAAACTGGCGGGCCAGTCCGTCTTAGTTTGGTTGGCACATTATCGGGCTTAACAGCACGCCCAACATGCCGGGAAGACCTCATAATAGGTCCGCCCTCATCAGGCGTTAAATCGGCAACTTCTATGTCACTTAATTCGCCGTCGATACCAACAAACGAATTAGATGGTAGCGCCTTTAATGAGGGATCATAATTTCTATTCCCACCACCCATTCCATATACTATCAGCTCGTATCCTTTTGTGGTTAGTTAAACGAAAGCAAGGGCATGCCTATTGCGCTTATTCTACCTAAGGTGCGAGTTTGGCCAAATGATTGCGGGCCCAACGTTTTTCATTCGGAAGTTGCGAACAAAAAAGGCGGACCCAAAAGCCCGCCTTTTAAAATCACTATTTCCTAAAACCTTATAGGTTTGGGTACATCGGGAACTTGGCGCACATGGCTTTGACTTCACCGCGTACCTTGGCTTCAACCACGCTGTTGCCGTCTTCGCCGTTTGCGGCCAAGCCATCAACAACTTCGTTGATCCAGTCACCAATTTGGCGGAACTCAGATTCGCCAAATCCGCGTGTCGTGCCCGCTGGTGAACCAAGGCGGATACCAGATGTGACCATTGGTTTTTCATCATCAAACGGCACACCGTTTTTATTGCAGGTAATGAACGCGCGGCCCAATGCTTTTTCAGTCGCGTTGCCCTTAACGCCTTTTGGACGCAGGTCGACCAGCAACAGGTGCGTGTCTGTACCGTGGGTCACTGTGTCCAAGCCACCTTTGTGCAGTTGATCTGCCAGCGCTTGGGCGTTCGCGATAACCTGTTTAATGTAGTCTTTGAACTCTGGGCGCAGCGCTTCGCCGAATGCCACAGCCTTGGCTGCGATCACGTGCATCAGCGGTCCACCTTGGATACCGGGGAAGATGGCAGAGTTGAATTTCTTCGCCAATGCTTCGTCGTTCGTCAGGATCATACCGCCGCGTGGGCCACGTAGAGTTTTGTGTGTTGTCGTCGTTGCCACGTGTGCATGTGGGAACGGAGAAGGGTGTTCGCCCGCAGCAACAAGGCCAGCAAAGTGGGCCATGTCGACGTGAAGATACGCGCCAACCATGTCCGCGATTTCGCGCATGCGTTTGAAATTGATCTGGCGTGGGATAGCGGAACCACCTGCGATGATCATTTGTGGTTTGTGCTCTTTCGCAAGGGCTTCAACCTCATCGTAGTCCAATAGGTTGTCTTCGCGTTTCACACCGTACTGGATTGCGTTGAACCATTTACCGGATTGGTTTGGTTTCGCACCGTGTGTCAGGTGACCACCCGCGTCCAATGACATGCCAAGGATGGTATCGCCCGGCTTAAGCAATGCTTGAAACACACCTTGGTTCGCTTGGGAGCCAGAGTTTGGTTGTACGTTTGCGAAATCACAGCCGAACAATTCGCAGGCGCGTGAGATGGCTAGGTTCTCTGCCACGTCAACGTATTGGCAACCGCCATAATAGCGGCGGCCCGGATAGCCTTCAGCGTATTTGTTGGTCATGACAGACCCTTGGGCTTCCATCACAGCCGCTGACACGATATTTTCAGACGCGATCAATTCGATCTCATGGCGCTGACGACCCAGCTCGGATGTGATTGAGCCGAACAGCTCAGGATCGCTGTCCGCGAGAGATTGTGTGAAGAACGCAGTGTTTTGGTCAGATACAGTCATGGGTATGCTCCAAAGGGAATGGTCAAGATTCTTAGGTTTCGTATCGGAAACCGGCCCTATGGAAAAGGTTGTAAAACGTCGCATTATAAAGAATGTGCGGCAAAGCTGGTGAAGGTGGGAATAATATGATTGTTTCGGCACAAGATGACCGCGATAGGAAACACACCCATGACCACCAAGAACGCATTGAAGATTGGTTTTGCGGCCTCAAACACACCAGTGGCCCAAGCCGCCTATGCCGCACTGACTACGCGGTACACCAACGTTGCGCTGGAAGAATCCGATATTATCGTAGCCTTGGGTGGGGATGGTTTCATGCTGCAAACGCTGCACGGCTGCCAACATCTGGGGGTGCCCGTTTACGGCATGAACCGAGGGACCATTGGTTTTTTGATGAACGAATACAATGAGGATGGTCTGGTTGAACGCCTTGAAGTGGCAGAGCAAGCGGACATTAACCCACTGTCCATGACCGCGACGGGTGTGGATGGAACCATTCACGAAGCGTTGGCGATCAACGAGGTCTCATTGTTGCGCGCTGGGGCGCAAGCCGCCAAACTGCGCATCACGGTGGATGATAAGCTGCGGATGGAGACATTGGTTTGTGACGGTGCATTGGTGGCAACACCTGCTGGATCGACCGCTTATAACTATTCCGCGCACGGCCCTGTGTTGCCGATCGGGTCCGATGTGTTGGCCCTAACCGCTGTGGCCGCCTTTCGTCCGCGCCGTTGGCGTGGTGCTTTGTTGCCCAAAATTGCGCGTGTGCGTTTTGATGTGCTTGAGCCGGACAAGCGCCCCGTTATGGCCGAAGCGGATTCACGGTCCTTTGACAACGTGACCTCAGTGGTAATCCAGTCCGAGCCGTCGGTCGTTCACAGTATCCTGTTTGACCCGGGGCATGGTTTAGAAGAACGGCTAATCTCAGAACAGTTCACCTGAACCTGCTAACAAAAATGGACACCGAGCCAAGGCCTGAACCAAGAATCAACATCCATTCACTATGCTTTGCAAAAATATGCAGGCTTATTTGGCGTAGCCGATTGTCTGCAATGCAACTTTGATCTCGTCCAGAATGACCGGATCGTCGATTGTTGCTGGCATCTTGAAACTCTCGCTATCGGCAATTTTTACCATCGTGCCGCGCAAGATTTTGCCAGACCGTGTTTTCGGCAAGCGATCCACAACAACTGCAAGCTTAAACGCGGCGACTGGGCCGATACGTTCGCGCACCAACTTCACGCATTCTGCAGTGATTTCACTGTGGTCACGGTCAACACCAGTTGTCAGGCAAACAAACCCGACCGGCAGTTGGCCTTTCAGTTGATCGGTCACACCAATCACGGCACATTCTGCAACATCTGGATGCGCTGCTAAGACTTCTTCCATACCGCCCGTGGACAGGCGGTGGCCTGCAACGTTGATCACGTCATCGGTGCGCGCCATGATGTATAGATAACCATCTTCATCAATCATACCTGCGTCGCCTGTTTCATAAAAACCAGGGAATGCGGTTAGATAGCTTTTTTGGAAACGCTCTTCTGCGTTCCAAAGCGTTGGCAATGTTCCGGGGGGTAGAGGCAGTTTGATTGCAATCGCACCAAGGATGTTTGGTTTAAGTGGATGGCCGTCATCGCCCAAGATTTGCACGTCATAACCCGGCATCGGGACTGTAGGGGAACCGATTTTAACCGGAAGCGCCTCAAGCCCTGCAGGGTTGCCCGCGATGGTGTAACCCGTTTCGGTCTGCCACCAGTGATCATACACGGGCTTTTGTAGGATATCTTGTGCCCACTCGATTGTATCAGGGTCCGCACGTTCACCTGCCAAATACAAAGCACGCAAGCAGCTTAGGTCATATTTCTTGGCGAACTCACCTTTAGGGTCTTCGCGTTTAACAGCGCGAATGGCTGTTGGGGCGGTGAAAAAGCTGCGCACGTTGTGTTCTGAAATGACACGCCAGAAGGTACCCGCATCTGGGGTGCCGATTGGTTTGCCTTCAAACACGACCGTGGTGTTGCCGTGGATCAGTGGTGCGTAACATATATAGCTGTGGCCAACGACCCAGCCCACATCGGAGGCCGCCCAAAACACATCGCCCGGATCGACGTTGTAGATGTTCTTCATGGTCCAGTTCAGCGCAACCAAGTGGCCCGCAGTTGGACGCACAACGCCCTTTGGTGCGCCCGTCGTGCCGGATGTGTATAGAATATAGGCAGGGTGGCTGCCCTCAACCATTACACAATCGGCTGGCTGTGTGTCTTTTTGGAAATCGTGCCAATCGACATCGTTTGCACCTAGCTCGCAAACCTTCTGTTCACGCTGCAAGATGACGGTAAAATCAGGTTTGTGATCAGCCAGTTCAATCGCGCCGTCCAGCAGCGGTTTGTATTCGACCACGCGGTTTGGTTCCAAACCACAAGAGGCGGCAATGATAGCTTTGGGTGTGCAGTCGTTGATGCGTACGGCCAATTCGTTGGCAGCAAACCCACCAAACACAACCGAGTGAACTGCGCCAAGGCGCGCACAGGCCAGCATTGCCTCAAGGGCCTCTGCGACCATTGGCATATAGATAATGACGCGATCGCCTTTACCGACACCTTTTGCCGCCAGCGCACCAGCCAGTGAGGCAACGTGGGTCTGCAGTTCGGCGTATGTGATTTTGGATTGGGAATTGGTGATGGGGCTGTCGTGAATAATGGCAACCTGATCGCCGCGGCCATTTTCAACGTGACGGTCAACGGCGTTGTAACAAGTGTTTACACGAGCCTCAGAAAACCATTCGTAAAGGTTGTTGCCGCGTTCAAAGAGGGCGCGTGTCGGGGCAACATCCCAGTCGATTGCTTGGGATGCGTTCAGCCAATAGCTTTCGGGATCTGATTTCCATGCGTCGTATTCTGCGTGATAGCCCATCGTTTTCTCCTCCAAGAACGTACGCAATGGTTAGGAGGTCAGGGCGCAATGGGCAAGAAACTAAGTTTGTGCCTTGCCGTTGCCTTGCTGTCAGCCGTGAAATTTCGGCCCAGTTGGGCGTGAAACTTTGCAAATTTGCGGTGTCTGGTGGCAAAGCTGAATATTGATGGTGAGTTTGCAAAGTTGATTGCGTGAATTTGCAAATAGAGAGTGAGTGTTTGGGAGAGACCAAATGATCCCTCCCAAATTTTTAGCCGTATTGTGCGACAGGCGTGCCTGCAATCGCAGCCATGTTCAAAAGTCCACGCGCCGTGATGGACGGCGATACGATGTGTGCACGGTTGCCCATACCCATCAAGATTGGTCCAACCTCTAGACCGCCACCTTTCATCTTCAGGATGTTGCGCACACCAGATGCTGCGTCTGCGTGGGCAAAGATCAAGACGTTTGCGGCACCATCCAAGCGGCCTTGGGGCAGAATGCGCGCGCGCAGTTCTGGATCAAGGGCCGCGTCGATGTTCATTTCACCTTCATAGGCAAAGTCGTGTGATGAGGCGTCTAGGATATCCAACGCAGCGCGCACGCGTTCTCCTGTACCACCTGGCTGATTGCCAAACTGTGATTGCGCACAAAGTGCGATTTTTGGCTCAATCCCGAAGCGGCGCACGTGGCGTGCAGCCCCAATTGTGATTTCAGCAAGCTGTTGTGGCGTTGGTTCTGTGTGAACATGAGTGTCACCGATGAACAGTGGACCATCCTCAAGGATCATCATGGACAAAGCACCAACCGGGTGTAGGGCACCACGCCCCAAAACCTGTGTCACGTATTTCATGTGCCAACGGAATTCGCCGAAGGTGCCGCAAATCAGGCTGTCTGCTTCTTCGCGGTGAACCATGACCGTACCAATTGCGGTGGAGTTAGTGCGCATGATTGCACGTGCCAGATCAGGAGTAATGCCGCGCCGGGCCATCAATTCGTGATAAGAGCCCCAATATTCGCGGTACCTTGGATCGTTTTGCGGATTTACCAGATCAGCGTTTTCACCAAGTACAATGTTCAGGCCGGCGCGTTTGATGCGGGTTTCGATCACCTCTGGGCGACCAATCAGGATTGGGCGTTCGGTTGTCTCTTCAATCATCGCTTGGGCGGCACGTAACACACGTTCATCTTCGCCCTCTGCAAATACGATGCGGCGTGGCGTGGCGCGTGCTGCCTCGAACACAGGACGCATGACCAATGCGGATTTGAACACGGAACCGTCGAGTTTGGTTTTGTAGGCTTCCAAATCCTCAATTGGGCGTGTCGCAACACCCGTTTCCATTGCAGCCTTGGCCACTGCTGAGCTGACGATACCGACAAGGCGTGGATCGAATGGTTTTGGGATCAAGTAATCTGCACCAAATGTCATCTGCTCGCCTTGATAGGCGGCGGCGGCTTCGGCTGATGTTGTGGCGCGGGCCAGTTCGGCGATGCCATCAATACAAGCCAGCTGCATTTCGTCGTTGATTTGTGTCGCACCCACATCCAGCGCACCGCGGAAGATGAAGGGGAAACACAGCACGTTGTTTACCTGGTTTGGAAAATCACTGCGCCCGGTTGCGATAATTGCATCAGGGGCAACTTCGCGCACAAGGTCAGGCAGAATTTCGGGCGTTGGGTTGGCCAGTGCAAACACGATCGGTTGTTTGGTCATTTGACGTACGTGATCTTGCTTCAGAACACCTGGGCCAGACAGCCCAAGGAACATATCAGCCCCTGCGATCACATCATCCAAAGTACGGCATTCGCTGGGTTGTGCGAACGCGGCCTTGGCAGGGTTCATATCGATTTTGCGGCCTTCATAGACCAAACCGTGAATATCACACAGCCAGATGTTTTCGCGTTTCACGCCCATTTTTATCAGCATATTGAGGCAGGCAATGCCGGCTGCGCCGCCACCTGTTGAAACAATCTTAATGTCTTCGAATTTCTTGTCTGTAACATAAAGTGCGTTCTTGACGGCTGCACCAACAACAATCGCGGTACCGTGCTGGTCGTCGTGGAAGACGGGAATGTTCATCCGCTCACGGCAGATTTTTTCAACGATAAAGCACTCTGGCGCTTTGATGTCTTCAAGGTTAATTGCGCCAAATGTTGGCTCAAGAGCGCAAACGATATCCGCTAGCTTTTCAGGGTCGGTTTCGTTCACTTCGATGTCAAAGCAGTCGATGGCCGCGAATTTCTTGAACAGAACCGCCTTGCCTTCCATCACGGGTTTGGACGCAAGCGCACCGATGTTACCCAATCCCAAAACCGCTGTCCCATTGGTAACAACTGCAACCAAATTGGCACGTGATGTATATCGAGCTGCATCCGCTGGGTTCGCTTGAATTTCCAAACAGGCCTCAGCCACACCCGGTGAATAGGCCCGCGCCAGATCACGTCCGTTCGCCAAAGGTTTTGTCGCACGGATTTCCAGTTTTCCGGGGCGCGGAAACTCGTGATAATCAAGGGCGGCTTGGCGTAGATTTGGGGTATCGGACATGAGAGCCTCCGGCATTTTCATATTTAGTTTAATATTAAACTATTATTTTTATGAATGCTAGCATTGTGTTGCTAATTGTAAAGAACACCGCTTGATGGGTTGCCAATTGGGCTGCCCCGTATCAGGCTGCATCCCATGACAGAGATACGCGCAGAGGTTTGTTTGCCAACGCATGATTTGCGTGGCGATATTGAGTTTTTCAACAAAGTGTTGGGGATGCGGATGGATATGATTTATCCAGCCGATGACCCTGCTGTTGCTGTGTTTTCGGGCCATGGTTTGTCTGTGCGCCTTGATGCGGGCCTTGATGCTGGCGCGGGACAATTACTGATCCGCACGGAAGATGTTGAGGGTTTTGCCGATGGCGAGTGCGCGTTGACGTCTCCCGGTGGGACGCAGGTCGCGATTGAAGCGTTGCACGAACCCTTTGTTATGCCGGAGACAATTCACTCTTTCGTGGTGCGCCGTTTGGCGGATCAGGCCCCTTGGGTGATTGGGCGTGCGGGTATGCATTATCGTGACCTGATCCCTGATCGTTTGGGTGGTTCTATTATAGCCAGTCATATTCGCATTCCTGATGGTGGTCCTGTGCCGGACATGGTCCATTACCATACGGTTGGGTTTCAATTAATATTCTGTTATCGTGGCTGGGTTGATTTGGTTTATGAAAATCAGGGTGAACCATTCCGCCTTTATGCTGGCAATTGTGTCATTCAGCCGCCGCAAATCCGTCACCGCGTTTTATATGCTTCTGACAATATCGAAGTGATCGAAATTGGCGTTCCTGCTGAGCATGTCACAACGATCGATCATGATATGCAGTTGCCTAACGGCCCTGCCAATCCAACGTGTGAATTCAACGGACAGCGTTTTGTGCATCACAAAGCTGATGAGGCGACATGGAAGCCGTTTCGTGTTCCAGGTCTGCAAAGCCGCGATACAACCATTGCTGAGCATACAAGGGACGTTGCTGGCGTCCATGTGGTCCGTGTGGGCGAGGGTGTCCAAGACTGGACTAAACACACCACCGATATCTTGTTCACCTTCGTAATGGAGGGAACAATGACACTTGAGGGGGAAGGACGTGATCCTCATACCCTTGAGGCGGGAGACGCATTTGTTATTCCGCCGGACATGAAGACGCGGTATGCAAACCCTTCGGCCGATTTGGAACTGCTCGAAGTGTCCTTACCTGCTGCGTTCGATACAATTGTTGGGAAATGAAATGTTACTAAAAGACGCGGCCATTGCAGTGCGTGAAAACGCCTATGCTCCTTATTCACAGTTTAAAGTGGGGGCGGCTATTCGTACCCCTTCTGGGGCTGTTTACTCTGGGTGTAATGTTGAAAACGCGGCTTATCCTGAAGGCACATGTGCCGAAGCTGGTGCAATCGCGGCGATGATTGCTGCGGGTGAAACTGAACTAGAGGCGGCTTATGTTGTTGCGGGTGCAGATAAACCTGTACCGCCTTGTGGTGGATGCCGTCAAAAGCTGGCTGAATTTGCCAAGGGTGATGTTGAGATAACAATGGCCACTATAACAGGGGAAGAACAGGTGATCCGCATGGACGCGCTTTTGCCCGGTGCCTTTGATGCCGCTTTTTTGAAAGAGTAACCGCAATGAACGAGATTACAGCACGTGGTGTTATCGGAAAACTGAGACAGCGCCAAACGCCAAACCGCCAAGAATTGGCATGGTTTGCCCAAGGTTTGGCTGATCATACTGTAAGTGACGCACAAGCGGGTGCGTTTGCGATGGCGGTTTGCTTGAATGGCTTGGGTGATGTGGGACGTGTTGCGTTGACCATCGCCATGCGCGACAGCGGATCTGTTATGTCATGGAAATTGGATGGTCCAATTTTAGACAAGCACTCAACAGGCGGCGTTGGTGATTGCGTTAGCTTGTTGTTGGCCCCTGCCTTGGCTGCGTGTGGTGCGTTTGTGCCGATGATTTCTGGGCGTGGTTTAGGTCACACTGGCGGGACGTTGGATAAATTGGAATCCATCCCCGGTGTCAGCACGCAATTGAGCGAACGCAAATTCCGCGACGTTGTGACTAAAGCGGGCTGTGCCATTGTGGGCGCAAGTGCTTCGATCGCGCCTGCGGACAAACGTTTGTACGCAGTCCGCGACGTGACCTCTACAGTGGAAAGCATGGACCTGATCACAGCCTCGATCCTGTCCAAAAAGTTGGCAGGTGGTTTGGATGGCTTGGTTCTAGACGTCAAAACTGGCAGCGGTGCTTTTATGAAAGATATCGATAAGGCGCGTGGTTTGGCAGAGGCACTGACAATAACTGCGAATGCCGCAGGTTGTCGTACAACCGCGGTTATTAGCGATATGAGCCAACCTTTGGCACCTGCGATGGGCAATGCGTTGGAAGTGGCCGAAGTCATGCGCGTTTTGACGGTTAGTCCTAAGGGACCGTTGGTAGATATTTGTGCGGCTTTAGGTGGCGTATTGTTGGCCAATGCGAAACTGGCAGATGATGTGCAATTCGGCGCTGAAATGATTGTGAACGCTATTCGTGATGGTCGTGCGGCAGAACGTTTGGCCCAAATGATCGCTGGCATGGGCGGTCCTGTGAAATTTGCAGAAAACTGGGCGCGTTTCTTGCCCGAAGCAACTGTGATCCGCGAAGTTTCGGCCGAGCAATCAGGCTATATCACTTCTATTGATGGTGAAGCATTGGGGTTGGCTGTTGTTGCAATGGGCGGCGGTCGCTTTGTTGAAACGGATCGGATCAATCCGGCTGTGGGCTACTCAGACGTTGTTTGTTTGGGCACTAAAGTTAGCAAAGGTTATCCTTTGGCCGTTGTGCACGCAGGGCGCCCAGATCAGGCTGATGCAGCAGAACGCGCATTGCGCGCGGCCATCACCTTTGGCAGCACAAAACCAACGCTACCAAACCTAATTCACGAAAGAATTGGGTGATGGCTGTGAGCGACCAGTCGGCAAAAGGGCGTGCCTTCTTGGTCGTTCTGGATTCTGTCGGTATTGGCGGGGCACCGGACGCCGATCAATATTTCAACGGTGATTTGCCTGATACGGGATCAAACACCTTTGGCCACATCGCACAGGCCTGCGCCGATGGATTGGCTGAAGAGGGGCGCAGTGGCCCCCTAAATATTCCAAACCTTGCCGCGCTGGGCATGTTCCACGCTGAGGCGTTGGCGAATGGGCGTTCCTTTGATGGTGCACCAGCGACCGGCACTTGGGGCGCGGCCGAAGAGGTGTCCAGAGGCAAGGATACGCCTTCAGGTCATTGGGAATTGGCAGGATTACCTGTTCCTTGGGATTGGCACTATTTTCCAGACGAGACGCCAGCGTTCCCTGATGAGGTGACCAAAGCGATATGTGAAATCGCCAATGTTGATGGCATCTTAAGCAACAGTCACGCGTCAGGCACGGGCGTTATCGACGAATTTGGCGCTGCCCATATGCAAATGGGTCAGCCCATCTGCTACACCTCTGCCGACAGCGTCCTGCAGATCGCAGCGCATGAAGAAACCTTTGGGTTGGAGCGGTTGTTGGACCTGTGTGAACGGCTTGCACCCAAGTTGCACGCAATGAAACTGGGCCGCGTTATTGCCCGTCCGTTTATGGGCGAGCCTGGTAATTTTGAGCGCACACCGCATAGACGCGATTACGCAATCACACCACCCGCAACTGTCCTAAGCAACTGGGTCCAAGACGCAGGCCGTTATGTTTACGCGATTGGCAAAATTGGTGACATCTTTTCGATGCAGGGTTTTGACGAGGTGCGCAAAGGCACCGATGCCCAGCTGATGCAGCATCTGGATGATCTGGTGAGTGACGCGGTTGAGGGCAGTTTGACCTTTGCGAATTTTGTGGAATTTGACAGTCAGTATGGTCATCGCCGCGATGTCTCGGGCTATGCCCGTCATCTTGAGTGGTTCGACCGTAAAATTGGTAGTATGATGGCACGCCTTGGCCCTGATGATATCATGGTGTTTACTGCAGATCACGGTAATGATCCGACTTGGATTGGCACTGATCACACCCGCGAGCGGGTTCCTGTTGTTATTGCAGGCGGCAAAGCCAAAGAGCTGGGGCATATCGGTTTCGTTGATGTCGCAGCGATAGTTTTTGCACATTTGGGTATCAGTGCATAAACAACCCCGTCTTAGGTTGCGTCTGTCTGCGCACCTTGGCAATAATACCTAAACACAAAGGAGTTCTCCATGTCTGAGCATTTGACTGTCGTTGATCACCCGTTGGTCCAGCACAAATTGTCTATCATGCGCGATAAGGGCACACCTAAGGTGCTATTCCGCCAGCTTTTGCGCGAAATTGCACAGCTTTTAGCTTATGAGGTGACCCGTGAGTTGCCTATGACAACCGAACGTATCGAAACCCCTATGCAGCCAATGGATGCGCCAACACTGGCTGGTAAAAAACTAGCATTGATTTCGATTTTGCGGGCGGGCAATGGCCTTCTTGATGGTGTGCTTGATTTGATCCCATCCGCGCGTGTTGGGTTCGTAGGGCTGTACCGCGACGAGGAAACGCTTCAGCCGGTTCAGTATTATTTCAAAGTTCCTGATGCGCTAGACCAGCGGTTGGTCATCGCCGTCGACCCGATGTTGGCCACTGGCAATAGTTCAGTTGCGGCGATTGATCTGTTGAAAGAAGCAGGTGCCACCAACATTCTATTCCTTTGCCTTTTGGCGGCCCCCGAAGGCGTCGCACGCATGAAAGAAGCGCATCCTGATGTGTGCATTGTGACCGCATCTGTGGATGAAAAACTGAATGAGATCGGCTATATCATCCCGGGATTGGGCGATGCGGGTGACCGGATGTTTGGAACAAAGTAGAATTTCTCTGAGATCCAGTAACACTCCATTTATTTTAAGGGGTTCTCTATAAAATCTGTGTTCTCAAACAACGTCTCCACCAAATCTGGTGGGGGCTCAGATGAAAATAACCAGAGCTATCGCTACCGTCATCAATGACGTGTTGCTTGAATTATCCACAGGCGAGATCGTCGCGCTTTTAGGCCCAAACGGGGCGGAAAAATCGGAATTATTTTTGGGCAGTGCTAGTGTAATTCCGCTCGCCTCTGGTGCTGTGGCGGTGGATAAAACATTCGTGAATGGGTCAGGTATCCATGCCGTTCGTGCAGCAGGCATAGCCGCAGTTCCCGAGGGGCATCAGGTGTTGGGTGGCCTTAGCGTGATTGACAATCTGCAGGCCGCCGATCCTTCACTTTCTACCGCAGATCGGGACGCGGAAGTTGCAAATGCCTTTAATATTTTCCCCGAACTGCGCGCGTTGTAGCATCAAGAGGCAGGATCGCTGTCCGGCGGACAACAGCAGATGGTTGCAATTGCGCAGGCGCTTGTTTTGCGCCCACAGTTTTTGTTGATTGGCGAGATGTCGTTGGGCCTTGCTCCAGTGATCATCGACCGTCTGATTGGCGTGATCCGCGATTTGCGCGCAAAGGGCATTGGCATTCTGCTGATTGAGCAGTTTACGCAGTTGGCGCTAGATGTGGCGGACCGCTGTTATGCGTTGTCGCAGGGTGAGGTGAAATTTGCAGGCAATCTGGCGCAACTCAAATCGGATGCGTCGATCCTAGAGCGTGCTTACTTGGGCGCTTGATTACTACAGTTTGGCAAGCTTGATAAGGACGCTGCACATACTTGATCTGCCTGTTTGTATCGGGAAATACACCCTCGACGGAGGAACTTATCGTATGATTATTGCAGGCCCATTTGGTTCAATAATCAACGGTATTTTGTCTAAACTGCGCTCATATGTTTACGCTGCACTGCATTAAGACTCAAAAGCCAGGCTAAGAATTGGCAAAGGGCGGACTTGAAGGTGCCCCTTTTTTCGTTAGTTGCCGCAGATCGCCTGAAGGCGCAGCCAATCACTGTCGCGCAGCAATGGCTGGCTGAGGGTGCCTGAAACAGGATCGCCTTCGATCAAGCCAACGGTGCTTTCGCCGGTTACATCAATGGCTTTTGCATAAGGCGTGCTGCGAATATTGGCGTCTTTAAAGGCTGCCAATAGCGCAGTTTCATCCGCTTGTGGGCGAGGTGAGCTGATTACAGTTTCTGCATAATCATCAAGCGCTTGAGACGGAAGGTTGCCTGTTGTCAGCAATGTAAAGGTTGCCCGTATCCCAACATGGCTTAACATCTCATCCAGTGCGTCACTTGTTTGCCCGCGCAGTTGTTCGGCTAGGATGAAGCCAGCAATAACATCTGGTTCATCATAGTCTTCGACCAACACCTTGTTCACCAGCACTTTGCCTCCGGGCAAGTACAGGCTGTCGGTAAGGCCAGAGCGCAGCACGATCAGTTCCTTTGTCTTGGTACGTAGAGCCAGAGTTTTTAGGGCAGGGGCCGCAGGGCGTGCTTGGCACGGTTTGCCAGCGATCCGTTCAATACGGGTCAGCAGAGCATCACCAATCTTTATGCGGGTCACATCTGGAACGACGCTTATTGTGTGTTTTTGCAAAGCACCGGGTAGCCAAAATATCAACGCGGCAGCGACGGCTCCAACGGAAACTGTTGCACCCATCCAGCGCAACCGACCAGGCTTGGGTCGCGTTTTGGACACTGCTTTGCGCAATATCTCTATGGCATCGATCATTTCGGCTTCTGAATTCATCAGCTCAAGCGTTTCACTGGGATCACCATCGGGGTGAAATACAGCGGGTGATGTGGATGATCCATAACGATCCACAGCTGCCAAGGACCAATGCGCAATCGCCTGATCATTCATATCGCTGATGACCAGAGTGGCATCCCCAATAGACACAATCACCTCGCGCCGCTGTTCTTGCGGGAAGGGACGCCACAGGCCTGTAGCTTCTAATCGATCATATTTAGCAAGTGCGGTCATAGGTTTATTGGGCTGCTCTGCCTGTTATTTATAATAAGTTAACCCAGAGGCGCGAATTTGGGAAATCAAATCAACTAGCCAGTGATCATGGGATCAGAAATCCTTTGCTGCTGTGCGCAGTTCAAATTTCTGGATTTTACCGGTTGAGGTTTTTGGCAGCTCTTGGAACACCACCTTCTTTGGTGCTTTGAAGCTGGCCAAGGTCTGGCGGGCAAAGCTGATCATTTTGGCCTCGTCGCCTGTGCATCCCTCTTTCAACTCAATAAAGGCACAAGGCACTTCGCCCCATTTCTCATCTGGTTTGGCCACAACTGCAGCCAGTGATACGTCTGGGTGCCCCATCAGGACACCTTCGACTTCAACAGAACTGATGTTTTCACCGCCTGAAATGATGATGTCTTTGGCGCGATCCGCAATCTGGATATAGCCGTCAGGGTGCTGGATGGCCAAATCCTCGGAGTGGAAGTACCCACCTGTAAAAGCTTTTGCCGTTGCTTCAGGGTTTTTCAGGTACCCTTTCATAATGGAATTGCCGCGCATGACAATTTCGCCTTGGGTCGCGCTGTCCATTGGCACTTGGACCATTTGATCGTCCATGACGGTGATGTGCTCCATCATTGGCATCGCAACGCCTTGACGGGCTTTGATCGCTGCCTTGGCCGCTTGATCCAAGTCACCCCAGTCCTCAGCACGCCACACGCATTCCGTTACGTGGCCATAGCTTTCGGTCAGGCCGTACACTTGGGTCACGTTAAACCCAAGCGCCTCGATCTTGCCCAAAGTGGCAGGCGCTGGTGGGGCTCCAGCGGTGAACACTTCAACGTTATGATCGAATGCGCGGCGTTCGTTGTCAGGTGAGTTGACGATCATGTTCAACACAATTGGCGCACCGCCAAAGTGGGTCACACCTTCATCTGCGATGGCATTATAAATTGCGCCTGCAGTGATATCGCGACAGCAAACCAACGTACCGCCAATGAGGGGCATCATCCAAGTGTGGTTCCAGCCGTTACAGTGAAACAGCGGCACAATCGCCATAAACACAGGGTGCAGAACCATGCGCCATGAAATCACAGTACCCATTGTCATCTGATAGGCGCCGCGGTGATGGTAAACGACGCCTTTGGGGCGACCAGTGGTGCCTGAGGTATAGTTCAGCGCAAGGCTTTCCCATTCATCCTCTGGCATGATCCATTCAAATGTTGGATCCGCAGTGGCTAGCATATCCTCGTATGTCTTGTGACGCCCAGATGCAGGCCAGCCGTTGGTCGCGTCGGGTACTTCAACGATGACAGGCTTTGGGCCTGTAAGGTGCGCAATGGCGGCTTCGGCCAATTCTACGAACTGTGTGTCGGCTAAGACCACCTTGGCCTCACCATGTTCAAAAACATAGGCAACGGTATCGACGTCTAGGCGCGTGTTGATAGTGTTCAATACTGCACCACACGCGGGTACACCAAAATGGGCCTCTGCCTGTGCGGGAAGGTTGGGGATCAAGGTGGCAACGACATCGCCAGAGGTTACACCCATGTTAGCCAAACCAGCGGCAAGGCGGGTGCAGCGTTCATAATACTGGGCATATGTCACACGATGATCGCCATAGATCACAGCGGTGCGGGCAGCGAAAACATGGGCGGCGCGACGCAAATGCGACAGCGGTGTAAGTGGTACATAGTTGGCGGGGCATTTGCCCAAACCTGTTTCGTCGTTCATCCAGCCCATATGCGCTCTCCTCTTCGCGTGTTCACAACGCTTGAATCATGTGGAAAACAGGATATTGCAAGTACAATGAACTGAAAAGCAAAGTCTTCTTATATGAACGCTATTCCAAGCCCATCAGAAATACAGACGCGGCCAATGGCGGCGGCCCTTAGTATGATCGGTGCGATGGTCCTTTTGGGGTTCGTTGATAACTTTGTCGCCACCGTGGCCGAAGAAATCAGCATCTGGCAGTTCCTCGTCGTGCGCGCTTCAATGGCGATTCCGCTGATCTGCTTTATGTCGATAATGGGTTTGGGGACGATGCGCCCGAAACGGTTCTGGGCGGTTGCTGTGCGCAGTCTGCTGACAGCGACGGGCCTGATGCTGTACTTTGGGTCACTGGCCTTTATGCCCATCGCGCAATCCTTGGCGGGATTGTTTACGTCACCGATATTTGTACTGTTAATCAGTGCGTTTGTCCTGAAGCAGACGATTGGAAAATGGCGCGTGATTGCGGTGGCTATCGGCTTTAGCGGAATCCTTTTAGTCCTTGGTGTCCAAGACGGTGCACCGGGCTGGATCATGATGATGCCTGTGGCAGGCGGATTGATTTATGCAACTGGATCGATGGCGACCCGCATTTTATGTTCAGAGGAAAGCACAATTTCGATGCTTGCAGGCATTATGATCGTTCAATTAATCATCGGAACATTGGCATTGGTCGGCGTGACAATATGGGCACCTGTTGTGCCAGACGGTTCAGATGGGTTCCTTCTGCGTGGTTTGGTTTGGCCGATTGAAACCGTAGTTCCATATATTGCGATGCAGGCCATTATTTCGGTGGCAGGCGTTTTCTTATTAATTCGTGCCTATCAGTGGGGCGAAGCCAGCCAAGTGTCCGTATTGGAATATTCCATTATGATCTTCGGACCGTTCTTTGCGTGGTTGTTGATGGAGCAATCCATCACACCGATGATGATGGCGGGGATTGCCCTGATCATGGTCGCAGGTGGGATCATCGCGGTGCGTTCCAAAGAGTGAGTCATTAATCCGATGCTGTCAAATCATCGGTAAAAACTGCTCAACGAATGTGAATTGTGAGAGAATAGCACTCTCATGATTATCAGTCTTGGCCACAAATACATCTTCGTACATGCCCTTAAAACCGCTGGCACCTCGATGGCGCTGACGCTTGAGGCACGTGCGATGAAGGATGACATCATATTGGGCGATACGCCCAAAGAGGTGAAACGGCGCAAGCGGTTGCGGGATGTGAAGACGGCGGGACGGCTGTGGAAACACTCGATTTTGGCGGATGTTGCTGCACGGTTCATGGCGAAATGCACGTGTTGGGCCTGCCGGGGAAATGATCGCGTTAGAGGATCAAAGCCGCAAACGTTGGAACCGCCAGATAATTTAAGAGGGTGTCGCGATATTGAAAGAGGCGCTGCCAAAACAGGGCATTGGGCCCTACCAAATTCAGGCTGCGATCAGTGCCGTTCATGCAAAAAGCCTCGCGTGGGATCAAACAAATTAGGTGGAAATAGTGGCGCTGTACGAATTGTTGTTTACCATCCAGCCCACACTCGTTGTGCAGGTCAATCTTGCTTTCGCGGTGTCTTATGCACAAACGCCAGACGCGGCATTGGCGATCATGGAAGAAGTCACAACGACCGCCAAAATCCAAACCTATCAACTCTACCACGTGGCGATGGGAATCTGCTGGCACGGGCTGGCAGGATTACAGAGGCTAAGGTGAGCTTTAAAAGTGCGATAGAGCTGTCAGAAAATGCTCAAGAGATCGCATTTTTGAGAAATGCAGCGCGACGATTGCGGCACTAGGAACGAAAAAGCCCCCGAATGAACAGGGGCTTTAACAGTCTTATGCTGCGGCTTCGTCCTTGGAACCAAAGCGGCGATAAAAGGTTTGGTTTTTACCAGCCATCTCGCGCAGAAGGGCAGGGCATTCAAAACGGTCGCCATACTCTGCCTGCAATTGGTCACAGCGTTCTGCCGCGTATGGCGTCCCAATAATGTCCAAATAGCTGAATGGGCCACCAGTGGCAGGGGCAAAACCCCAACCAAGGATCGCTCCAACATCTCCTTCGCGGATGTCTTCCAACACACCTTCTTCCAATGCACGCACTGCTTCTAGAACCTGTGAGAACATCAAACGATCTTGAACTTCCTGTAGGGCTGGTTGCTCGGCGGCCAATGGATATTTGTCGTGAACACCTTTCCAATAGCCTGTGCGCTTGCCCTTTTCGTCATAATCGAAATAGCCTGCGTTGGCTTTGCGACCCAAACGACCCAAACCTTCCATCCAGACGATCAGATCGTCGGCGTCAGATGCAGGATAGGCATTGCCCATGGCGGCCTTAGTCGCCTTCATGATGCGCACACCCAGATCGATCGAGGTTTCGTCACCCAACTGGATTGGTCCCACTGGGAAACCAAGTTGTTGTGCGGCGTTATCAATCAACTGTGGTGCAACACCTTCGGTGACCATGCGCGCTGCTTCATTGCCGTAAGGGATAATGCAACGGTTGGCATAGAAGAACCGCGCATCGTTCACAACGATTGGGGTTTTGCGAATTTGGCGCACGTAGTCGAGGGATTTGGCAACAGCCACATCATCCGTTTGATCACCTTTGATGATCTCAACCAACAACATCTTTTCAACGGGTGAGAAGAAGTGGATACCGATAAACTGTTCAGGGCGCGAAGACGCCTTTGCCAGCTCAGAGATTGGTAGGGTCGAGGTGTTTGAGGCGAAAATGCAATCCACTGGGATTACGGCTTCAACGCGTTTGGTGATCTCTGCCTTAACTGCAGGGTCTTCATACACAGCCTCAATGATCAAATCACAACCCTTCAGCATTTCAACATCAGGGGTCGCCGTGATCAGGCTAAGCAGCGCTTCTTTCTTCTCAAGCGTCGCCTTTTTACGGGCAATGCCTTTGTCCATGTAGGTAGCAGAATAGGCTTTGCCTTTGTCAGCGGCTTCTTGATCACGATCGATCAAAACCACTTCGATGCCTGCTTGGGCAGACACAAGTGCAATACCAGCACCCATCATACCAGCGCCCAAAACACCCAATTTCTTGACGCGTTGGTCAGGGACATCTTTTGGACGCACAGCGCCTTTTTCAAGGGCTTCTTTGTTCAGGAACAAGGAGCGGATCATCGCGGATGAGGATGGGTTCATCAGGATATTGGTGAACCAACGTGCCTCAATCTTAAGGGCAGTGTCGAATGGAACCAGCGCACCTTCATAAATCGCAGACAACATAGCCTTGGCTGCAGGGAAGGCACCTTTTGTCTTACCGCCCACCAATGCGTTGGCACCGACAAAGTTCATGAAACCAGCAGGGTGATATGGGGCCCCGCCTGGCAATTTATAGCCCTTAGCGTCCCAAGGTTTTAACAGATCAGCGTCCTTTACAGAGAGAACCCATGCACGGGCTGCAGCAATCGGATCCTCAACAACCTCATCAATCACGCCAGCTTTCAGCGCTTTCTCAGGTGAGTTCATGCGACCCTCAAGCAACAATGAAGACGCACCCATCAAACCAAGTTTGCGCACCAAACGGGTTGTCCCGCCAGCACCCGGAAAGATGCCAACCAGAATTTCTGGCAGGCCAATCTTGGCCTTTGGGTTGTTGGCGCAGAAAATGCGGTGGGTCGAAAGGGGTAATTCTAAACCAATACCTGCAGCCGTGCCCGGAAGGGCCGTTGCAATTGGCTTGCCGCCTTTGTTGGTCTTTGGGTCCATGCCTGCGCGCTCAATCTTGCGCAGCAAGTGATGCATACGCATTGTGCCCTCAAACAATCCCTTGGCCGGATCATCCCCTGCATCAGCGCGCATTTTGGCCAATAGGTTCAAATCCATGCCACCTGCAAAGCTGTCTTTGCCAGATGTGATAACGATGCCTTTGACTGCATCATCCGCCAATGCGTCATCGATCTGGGCATCAAGCTGTTCAAGGCCCTCAAAAGACATCACGTTCATTGTCTTGTCAGCAACATCCCAAATGATCGTGGCAATGCCCTCAGCATCTTTGGTGAGTGTGAAGTCGTTCATCTGTATCTCCCCAGATTGGGTTTTTTGGTCGGGGTGTCGGACCCGTAATTTTCAAACTTTTTCAACAACATTTTGACAAGGGCCAAGGTCTCGTTTGGCCCGTTGCTGCAATCGTCTTCGCTAAGCAAGATGCGCTTAAAGTCATTTAAATCGGTGCCGTCCAAGCTGTCGCTTGGGTCAGGTTTGAATTTGAAAAACAATGGCGGGGTTTGTTGAACCAAACGGACATAGGTGCCGTCGTTGGCGACCTTGAGCTTAAGATTGTCCATGCCCTCAGACGCAGCAACAGCTGCGACAGCATGGAAAGGATGTGATTTATTGGTCATTATACACGCTCAATTATTGTTGCGGCACCCATGCCGGATGCAATGCAAAGGGTCGCAAGACCCACTTCTTTGTTTTGACGCTCTAGTTCATCCAGCAACGTGCCAATGATTATCGCACCTGTTGCACCCAGCGGGTGACCCATAGCGATTGAACCGCCGTTTACGTTGACAACTGAATGATCGACTTTGAATTTCTCCATGAACAACATGACGACAGAGGCGAAGGCCTCGTTCACTTCAAACAGATCAATGTCTGAGATGGTCATACCGTTGTCGGCCAAAATCTTTTGGGTGGCAGGGACCGGACCCGTCAACATGATGGTCGGATCAGTACCAATTTTTGTGGTGGCACGGATGCGGGCACGTGGCTTTAGGCCATGCTTTTCACCGAATTCTTTGTTGCCGATTAGAACGGCAGCAGCACCATCAACGATGCCAGATGAGTTACCGGCATGGTGGATGTGGTTGATTTTTTCCAAGTGTGGGTACTTCATCAACGCGATCTTATCAAAGCCAGGCATGACCTCACCCATTGCCTGAAACGCTGGGTTCAAGGCACCAAGGGACTGCATGTCGGTTTGGGGGCGCATGTATTCATCGTGATCAAGGATCGAGATGCCGTTGATGTCACGCACGTTGATAACTGAGTTGGCAAAACGGCCCTCATGCCATGCAATTTTGGCGCGGCGTTGGGATTCAACAGCCAATGCATCTGCATCGTCGCGGGTGAAACCATATTCGGTGGCGATGATATCGGCGCTGATGCCTTGGGGGACGAAATAGGTGTCCATCGCAACAGAAGGATCAGCGGCAATCGCAGCACCGTCAGACCCCATAGGGACGCGGCCCATCATCTCAACACCACCGGCAATATAAGCACTGCCTGCGCCGCCTTTGATTTGGTTGGCACCAAGGTTAACAGCCTCCATGCCAGATGCGCAGAAACGGTTGATCGCAAGACCCGGGATGGATTGATCCAAATCAGAAGCCAAAATGGCAGAACGGGCCAAACAGCCGCCTTGTTCCATAACTTGGGTCACGTTGCCCCAAATCACATCCTCAACCGCATGGCCGCCTAAATTGTTGCGCTCTTTGAGGGCGTTCAATGTGACAGCGGATAGGCGAAGGGCGGTGACCTCATGGAGGCTGCCGTCCTTACGACCTTTACCACGCGGGGTGCGCAGGGCGTCATAGATATAGGCTTCGGTCATTCTTTGATCCTTTTGGCAGTGGTCTTTGCCACAATGTGGTTACGTGGGGCAGGGCAGTTCAAGAGCTGCCGCTGCGCCCTTTTGTGAGGTTACGCGCGGTCTGATGGGTTTCCCGGCATCAAATCATAGGGGTGCTTCCAGCCTGGGGTTTCAGAGATGCGGGTTAACCATGCATCGATGTGGGGCCAATCAGCGCGGACAAAGCCAAAAGGCTCTGAGTAATAGAGATAGCCACAACAGCTTAGATCAGCATTGGTAAGGGCGTCGCCAACGATCCAATCACGGCCCTCAAGGTGGGTGTTGAGGGTTGCATATGCGCCTTGAAGACGACCTTGGTTAAACGCAATCACTTCCGTAGGGCGCTTCGTTTCGGGCAAGAAGTTCATCAAAAAACGGGTCATGCCCGCCATTGAACTGAGCTTGTGATTGTCGAAAAGAACCCAACGTAAAACCTCGCGGCGTTCCTCAGGCGAGGTGCCTGCAAATTTGCCGCTTAGGTGGCTCACATAATCTTGGATCGCTCCGGATTGGGTCACGGTGTAATCAGCGGCTGTGTCGACCAAAACTGGCGCTTCAGCCATCGTATTGACGGATTTGAATTCAGGGGTTCGGGACGCGCCACCAAAAAAGTCAACGAAGACAGGTTCCCACTCAAGGCCGGAAAGTTCCAAAGCCAGTGCTGCTTTGTAAGAATTTCCGCTTTCGCCAAAGCAATGCAATTTCAACGTCATGGTCCATACCCTCCCAAGGTGTTTTTTGATAAGGAAGCTGGGGGTTTCACACCCCCAGACCCCCGTAGAGTTTATTTCGTAAGATGAACGGGGGCGTTCACTTAGTCTTAAGGTTAATTTGCGATCCAAGTTATGCACGGTAGGCTGAAGAGCTGAGCCGCGTGTAAAGTGAAGCCCTGCTGTTTGGCTCGTCGGATCAATCCCAAATTGGATCGAACAGCAGGGTGGTCCCTTGTCTTCATCTTACCAGGAAACTCTCGCCGGAGGCATCCGAATTTTAAGCCCGCAATGCCGGTTGAGTTTTACAGCTCCCTTGCGATTAACTCCTTCATAATTTCGTTTGTTCCGCCATAGATGCGTTGCACCCGTGCGTCGGTCCACATCTCACCAATGGCGTATTCCTGCATGAAACCATAGCCACCATGCAATTGCAGGCATTCATCCAGTACCCATGCTTGCGTGTCTGTCGTCCAGTATTTGCACATTGCCGCTTTGTCTGGTGTGAGTTCGCCGCGCAAATGTTCTGCCATGCATTCATCAAAGAATGCGCGGCTGACCATTGTTTTGGTTTTGCATTCAGCCAATTTGAACCGTGTGTTTTGGAATTGCATAATTGGTCCGCCAAAGGCTTCGCGTTCGCGGCAATATGCGATGGTGCGTTCAACCGCGCCCTCCATTGCGCCAATGGCAGAGCAGGCGATGATTAACCGTTCCTGGGGCAGTTGGTTCATCAGTTGATAGAACCCTTTTCCCTCTTCCCCGCCCAAGATATTTTCGGGTGCGATCTCGACGTTGTCAAAGAACAGTTCTGATGTATCAGCCGCGTGCATTCCGATTTTCTCAAGGTTACGCCCGCGTGCAAATCCGGTTGCGCCGTCTGTTTCTAAAACCACCAAGGACACGCCTTTTGATCTCAGTGATGGGTCCGTTTTGGCGGCCACAATAATTAAATTGGCGTGCTGTCCGTTGGTGATGAATGTCTTTTGCCCAGAGAGGCGGTAAGAATTGCCTTCTCGAATGGCCCGCGTTTTGATCGCTTGAACGTCGGATCCGGTTGAAGGTTCTGTCATTGCTAGCGCGCCAACCAATTCACCGGTCACCATTTTGGGCAGCCAACGTGCCTTTTGCTCGTCCGTGCCGCAGTTCAGGATGTAGTGGGCCACGATCCCAGAGTGGATGCCGTGTCCCCAGCTGGCCAAGTTCGCACGGCTGCCTTCGATCAGGATTGCAGCCTCATGCCCGAAATCGCCGCCAGCGCCACCAAACTCTTCGGGGATGGAGGGGCAGAGTAGTCCAAGTTCGCCGGCTTCAGCCCAAGTGGACCGATCCATCTGCCCTTGTTTGCGCCAGTTGGCAAACTTGGGGGCCCATTCATTTGTGATGAATTGGGCCGTCATATCCGCGATCATCTGGTGTTCGTCTGTCATCCATCCTTTGGCCGTCTCACTCATCACAACATCCTCCCCAGATTCGTTTATTTCTTGCGTACATCGAGCTCTGCGTTGAACAGGCGCAAACGCGCAGTCAGGTTTTCTTCGTTCACGACACTGACAAAATTCTCAAACAGGAACGAAAGTGCTTCGCCTCCATCCAAACCCGCATCCGGTGAAAACCGTTTTAACCTGCGATAACCGTCTTCCGTCATTGCGACAGGGAAGCGGCGTGTAAGGCGAAAGCGTTTGGGCATGGGTGTTTTTCCTGCAGTGTCTTTGGGGTGGGACATTCGCCCACCGCTAGCACCTTAGAAGTTTGCCGCATCCAGCGCCATCACCGTATCACTTCCCGATTGAATACGTGTCAGGTGCAATGCCGTCGCAGGCAACTGGCGCGCCATATAGAAACGACCCGTCGCAAGTTTGGTTCCATAGAATTTTGCGTCATCCGTGCCCGCAGCTAAGGTATCGCTGGAAACCTTGCCCATACGTGCCCACATCAGGCCAAGGCAGACGTGCCCAAACATATGCATAAAGTCATTAGAACCAGCCAATGCATGGTTTGGATTGCTCATGCCGTTTTGCATGAAATACATGCCCGCGGCCTGCAAATCCTTGGACGCTGCTTTGAGTGGTTCGATAAAGTCTTTATCGTATGCTTCATCTTGGCCTGCATTGTCTTTGATAAAGGTCTTCACCATTTCAAAGAATGCCATCACGTGCTTGCCGCCGTCTTGCGCCAATTTACGCCCGACAAGGTCTAGCGCCTGAACACCATTGGCCCCCTCATAGATCATAGCAATACGGGCATCGCGGGTAAATTGGGACATGCCCCATTCCTCGATATAGCCGTGGCCACCATAGATCTGTTGTGCCTTAACGGTCATGTCGTAACCGACGTCCGTCAAGAAGCCTTTGATCACGGGGGTCAACAAGGACACCAAGCCATCGGCGTCTTTGTCATCCGCGCGGTGGGCGGCATCAATCATTGTGGCACCCCAAAGGATGAAGGCACGTGCGCCTTCAACGAATGACTTTTGTTCCATCAAGGAACGGCGAATATCTGGGTGAACGATCAGTGGATCAGCTGGACCATCTGGGTTTTGAACGCCAGTGACAGCGCGCCCTTGCAGACGATCGTTAGCGTAATCTAGTGCGTTTTGATAAGCAGCTTCTGCTTGAGACAGGCCTTGCATGCCGACACCCAAACGCGCCTCATTCATCATGGTGAACATGGCGCGCATGCCTTTGTGCTCATCGCCCAACAAATACCCTGTCGCGTTGTCATAGTTCATGACGCAAGTAGAGTTGCCGTGGATGCCCATTTTATCTTCGATGCTACCAACGGCTGCCCCGTTGCGCTCGCCCAGAGAACCATCGTGATTGACCATAACCTTTGGAACGATGAACAAAGACACACCTTTGATGCCTTCAGGACCATCGGTGATTTTTGCCAGGACCAAGTGAACGATGTTGTCCGCCATGTCGTGCTCACCGGAAGAGATAAAGATCTTCTGGCCTGTAATCTTATAGCTGCCATCCGCTTGTGGTTCTGCTTTGGTGCGCATTAGGCCCAAATCAGTGCCGCAATGTGGCTCTGTCAGGTTCATCGTGCCTGTCCATTCGCACGAGACCATGTTCGGCAACCATTTGTCTTTTTGTGCTTCAGTTCCGTGGGCCAAAATCGCGGAGGCTGCACCGTGGGTGAGGCCCTGATACATCGTAAAAGCCATGTTGGAGCCAGAGAACAATTCGCCCACGGCTGATCCCAAAACTACTGGCATGTTTTGCCCGCCGTATTGTTCAGGCATATCCAAGCCAGTCCAACCGCCTTCTTTGACTTTGGCAAATGCGTCTTTGAAGCCGGCTGGTGTGTAAACAACGCCATTTTCCAAACGACAACCTTCTTTATCGCCAGTCACGTTCAGAGGGGCCAATACTTCAGACGTCAGTTTGCTTGCTTCTTCCAGCACTGCAGATGTGAAATCTGCTTCCAACTCATCATAGCCTGGAATGGTGCTTTCTGAGACTTTCAATAGATCGTGCAAAACGAACTGCATGTCTTTTGTTGGGGCTGTGTAGCGAGGCATAGTGTTCTCCGTTTGGTCACAAATTGGGTGCAGGACGATCCGGTTTTAGTGGGTCATTCCAGAGGTTTTCTTGGTCGAGGCGATCATCTTTTCGCCCCAGCGCATTTGATGTTTTAGGTCTTCGATGGCTTCGTTCAACGTGTCGCGCTGGCGTTCCATATCGGCCAGACGGTCATTGGCTACGGCATAGGCGCGGGCCAGTTGCGTTTTGCGGTCATCATCAACGTGATACAGATCCAGAAGCTGGCGAATTTCCTCAAGGCTGAAGCCAAAGCGTTTGCCCAGCAAGATCAGCTTGAGGCGTGCGCCATCACGTTTGGTAAAGAGGCGCTTTTGCCCTTCACGAATAGGAAACAGCAATTCCTTGGCTTCATAGAAGCGCAAAGTGCGTGCGGTCACGTTGTGTGCGTCGCACATCTCTCTGATGGTTTTTGTATTTTCGTTCATTGGCTTTATCTCCGCTCGCAAAATCAATGTTACGAGTGTCAATTGGGTCTTATTATGGTTTGATATAATGGGGATTTAGCTTACGTAAGCTGTACGCTACGTCAACTATATGCCTTACGTAGCGTTTCTTTACGTCAAGTGATTGAGAATCTAGAAAAAATAGGGATTGGGGGAATTGCATTATTTTGCAGGCGATTTTCACAAATTTGTACAATTCATCTCAAAAGCTAAGATAAAAATGTCTGCTTTCGGCGCAGGACAGGCCGTTTCAAAAGAATCGATAGTGCGAAAATGGGGCTGCCCTATCTTAAAATAAGATCAGCAAAATTCTTAGGACTTGGTCAATTCCGTGGCAACGTTTTCGCGTAAAGCTTGCAGTTCAGTGATAGCTTCTTCCAGATGGACGCGTTGCACTGCCAGCTCTTTTAGTTGACCATCAGCCATGTCGATCCACGCTTCCATTTGCGCCTTTGTACCCTCGTTTTCGTAGATCAGCAGCCATTGGCGGATGTCTTCGAGTTGAAAGCCAAACTTACGACCACGCATGATCAACTTCATCCGCGCGCGTTCGCGGGCACCGTAAAACCGCGAACGGCCTTCGCGATCAGGTTGCAGCAATTCAATGTATTCGTAATACCTTAGCGTACGCGGTGTTACATCGAACGCGGCACACATTTCCTTAAAAGATAACCGATCGTCTGTCATAGTACTCCCCTTGGGGTGCAGGTTAGGCGGGCCGCAATAGAAGCGCAACGGGTGCTCTTGCCCTTTTCGCATGGTACTGGTCAAAAGGCTGCAAACAACGAAAGGCGCACGCTTATGTCATACAAAGTGAATATAGCCCGACAGTTTATGGAAGCGATCCCGCATTCGCGTGATCTGGGTATGGTTTTGACCGAAATCGAAAACGGTGTGGCGACAATCATGATGCCTTATGACGAACGCTTGATTGGTGACCCGGAAACGGGCGTTGTTCATGGGGGCGCGGTATCTGCGTTAATGGACAGCTGTTGCGGTGCAGCAGTGATGAGCCATCCATCCAATCCTGGGGCCACAGCCACCATTGATCTGCGTATTGACTATATGCGTTCTGCGACGCCGGGTCAGGCGCTGTCCACCACCGCCACATGTTACCACATCACCCGTAACGTCGCCTTTGTGCGGGCAACGGCGGTTGATGAGGACACAGACAATCCAGTTGCAATGGCGACAGGCACCTTTACAATCGAAGGGCAGGGCAGATGAGAAAGCCACCTGAACCTGTACAAGTGATAAAACAACGCCGCGATGAGGCATTGAGCAAATTGGTTGGGCGCGTACCCTATATCCAATACCTTGGTGTCACCTTCGATCGACGTGGCGATGAACTGACGGCCGTTCTGCCGTATGCGGATAAATTGATTGGCAATCCTCTGCTGCCTGCGATCCACGGTGGTGTGACCTCTGCATTTTTAGAAATCACATCCGTGATCTCTCTCAGCTGGGTGACACTTTGGGATGATCTTGAAAGTGGTGAGTTGGAGGGTGATAGCACAGCGTTCCGCATGCCAAAGACCATCGACTTTACTGTGGATTATCTGCGCTCTGGCCTGCCGCGCGATGCCTATGCCCGCGCACGGATTACCAGATCGGGACGGCGCTATGCCTCTGTGCATGTTGAGGGCTGGCAGGACAATCGTGAGAAACTGTTCGCCCAAGCGACGGGACATTTCCTGATGCCGAAACCACGTTCTGATAAACCGTGAAGGCAGTCACGCCTACATCGCCACCAAAAGAGATTACCCACAAACGTATCCTCAAACTGGCGGTGCCTTTGGTGCTGTCAAACGCCACGGTTCCAATCCTTGGGGCTGTGGACCTTGGCGTTGTTGGGCAAATGGGAGAAGCGGCACCGATTGGGGCTGTCGGCCTTGGTGCAATCATTCTGACTACGGTGTTCTGGATTTTCGGCTTTCTGCGTATGGGCACTGTGGGTCTGGTTGGACAAGCCGCAGGCGCAGAAGATCACGCTGAGGTCTCGATTATCCTAACCCGCGCGCTTTTGATCGCATTGGCTGCTGGGTTTGCCCTGATCTTGCTACAACCGCTTATTTTCATGCCGGCCCTCAGCATGTCGCATGCTTCCGCAGATGTCGAAACGCTTGCTTACAGCTACCTTTCAATCCGCATCTGGACTGCACCTGCGGCCATTAGCATTTATGCACTAACGGGTTGGCTGGTCGCGATGGAGCGCACATCAGGCGTGTTCTGGGTCCAACTGGTGATGAACAGCGTCAACATGCTACTCAGCGTCTTATTCGTGCTTTGGCTGGATATGGGCGTGCAGGGCGTGGCTATTGGTACTGTGATTGCGGAACTGATTGGCGCTGGGCTGGCGCTTTATCTATGCCGTAATGCGTTCAAACATCCTGATTGGCGCAAATGGGTGCAGGTATTTGATCGGGCGAAACTGATCCGTATGGCACTGCTCAACACTGATATCTTGATCCGTTCCGCGCTGTTGATGGTGATCTTTTCGTCCTTTGTGTTCCTCGGAACGCGATTTGGGGATGTCACGCTGGCGTCTAACGAAGTGCTGGTGCAGTTCATGTACATCACGGCCTACGCGATGGACGGTTTTGCCTTTGCTGCTGAAACGCTGATCGCACGGGCCATGGGGCGCGGTGATGCATCACTTCTGCGCCGTTCTGCGTTGATGACAGGTTTTTGGGGGGCTGTTGTGTGTGTCACCACCGCCTTGGCATTCGCAATCTTTGGCCCATGGCTGATTGACCTTATGGCCAAATCACCAGAGGTTCAGGCAGAGGCGCGCATCTATCTGCCTTGGATGGTTGTCGCCCCGTTGATCGGCTGTGTCGCATGGATGATGGACGGAATTTTCATTGGTGCAACCCAATCGCGCGATATGCGCAACATGATGATCGTCAGTTTTATCGTTTACTGGATCGCCGTTTTGCTGTTTTCGCCCCTTTGGGGGAATCACGGATTGTGGGCGGCGTTGCTTGTGTCGTTCCTTGCGCGGGGCATCACATTAAGTCTGCGATATCCCGCACTTGAGACCGCAGCCAAGAACCATAAGCAGGCTTAAAGCCAACTCGCCTTATCGGTTCCCACAGCGTCCTGAACGTTCTTGAACTCATCGCGTTCCAACAGCGCATCCAACTCGTGGGCAATTTTGGCTGCAAGGGTCAGACCGCCATAAACCAACGCAGTGTACAGCTGCACCGCAGAGGCACCGGCACGAATTTTAGCATAGGCTTGTTCGCCAGTGCTGATGCCACCAACGCCGATCAATGGGATGGTTGTCAGCTCGCTTAGTTTCGCAAGAATGCGCGTTGATTTCTCAAACAACGGTGCGCCGGATAAGCCGCCCATTTCATCGCGGTGCTGGCTTTGAAGGCCCGCACGATCAAGGGTGGTGTTGGTTGTGATAATAGCCGCAACGCGGGCGTCCGTGGCCACCTTGGCAATTTCGGCAAGGTCTTGATCGGTCAAATCAGGTGCGATTTTCAGGAACACTGGCGTGTCGCCGCGTACCTGCATCACACCATCAAGCAACGCGGCCAAGGCCATTGGCCCCTGCAAGTCGCGCAGTTTTTCGGTGTTGGGTGAGGACACATTCACAGTTGCGAAGTCCACATAAGGACCTGCCTGTTTCAATACAGTGGCAAAGTCTTCGGCACGATTGGAACTAGTTTTATTTGCGCCAAGGTTCAGACCAACAGGAATGCCAGTGCCGCGTTTGCTGAGGCGTGCAGCGATTGCCTCGCAGCCGTGGTTGTTAAAACCAAAGCGATTGATCGAAGCGCAATCTTCACTCAGACGAAATAGCCGTGGTTTTGGATTGCCTGGCTGCGCGATCGGGGTTGCCGCGCCCACTTCGATAAAGCCAAAGCCTGCGTTGGACAAAGGGGCGACAACTTCGGCGTTTTTGTCAAAACCTGCTGCCAAACCAACGGGGTTGGGCATGTCCAAACCTGCAACGTTGGTGGCAAGGCGGCTGGAGGTGACCGGACCGGGTGTTGGGGCCAGACCCATCTTTAGGGCTTTGATCGCCAAACCATGCGCCAATTCGGGATCGATCTTAAGCAAGGCCTTAAGCCCCAGCTGTTCCATTACCTGTTTCATCCGAATGTGGCCCTTTGTCGTTTCATCTAATGCGGATCGGTAGACGTGTTTACAGCAAACCCGCTGGGAATGCGTGGCGTTCATCGACTAGTGGCAAAGGCTGTGCCCATGCCACATCGGCGAGTTTCAAGTTGCGGTATAGGTGCGGAAACAATGCATCCCCACGCGACACTTCCCACTTTAGGTCATCGCCTAGCGGATCAGTTTCAACGCCCAGCAGGAACAGGTCTTCGACACCTGCAAAATGCTTATCAGCCGTTTCTTGCGCCTGCTCGGCGGTCGAAAAATGGACATAACCATCTGCAATATCGATCGGCGCCCCCTGCGTTTCGCCATTGGCGCGCAGGTGTGCCCATTCGTCGGAGCGGAATATTTTGAATATCAACATATGCGCCTGATGCCCTTTGGGTAAACAGGCGTCAAGTCACCAGCGTTACCGTAACGTTATATTTGCGTGTGATGGATGTGGGGCGAAATGATTCAGTTGCGGCTTTGACTCTTGAACAGACCAAGGCCAAAGTGATGAAATATTCAACCAATGGGGGACGTCCAGATGATACGTTTAACACAAACAGTGGCTGCACTTGCTTTGACAGCAGGCGCGGCATCGGCCGATTATTCCTTGACCATTCTACACACAAACGATTTCCATGCACGATTTGAACCAATCAGCAAATACGACAGCGGGTGCGGTTCTGAAGACAACGCAGAGGGCAAATGCTTTGGCGGTTCAGCCCGTTTGGTCACGGCTATTGCGGATGCAAAAGCCCGTTCTAATAATTCGATCCTCGTAGACGGCGGTGACCAATTCCAAGGCACATTATTCTATACATATTATAAAGGCGCATTGGCGGCTGAGATGATGAACAAGGTTGGCTATGACGCGATGACCGTGGGCAACCACGAATTCGACGATGGCCCAGAAGTGTTGGCAGGCTTCATGTCTGCGGTGAACTTCCCTGTGTTAATGTCCAACGCTGATGTGTCCAACGAACCACTTTTGGCTGGCAAATTGGCCAAATCTACAGTGATCGAACGTGGCGGTGAAAAGCTGGGCCTGATCGGTCTAACACCTGATGACACTGACGATCTGGCATCCCCGGGCGACAACATCACGTTCTCTGATCCAGTGGCTGCGGTCCAAGGTGAAGTTGATGCGCTTACAGCTATGGGCGTGAACAAGATCATCGTCTTGTCCCACTCTGGTTACGGTGTGGATCAACGCGTTGCAGCAGAAACAACAGGCGTTGATGTAATCGTTGGCGGTCACTCTAACACGCTATTGTCCAACACAAACGAACGTGCGGCGGGTGCATATCCGACAATGGTTGGTGAAACAGCCATAGTTCAGGCCTATGCCTACGGTAAATTCTTGGGCGAGCTGAACGTCACATTTAACGACGCTGGCGAAATCACTGAAGCCGTTGGTGAGCCATTGGTTATGGATGCGTCCGTGACGGAAGACGAAGCAACTGTTGCACGGATTGCAGAAGCTGCAAAACCGCTTGAAGAAATCCGTACCAAAGTTGTGGCTGAAACCGCTGCAGCAATTGAAGGTGATCGTTCGGTTTGCCGTGCAGTCGAGTGCCCAATGGGATCATTGATCGCAGATGCGATGCTTGATCGCGTAAAAGACCAAGGCGTTGAAATCGCAATCCAAAACGGTGGCGGTATTCGCGCCAGCATCGATGCGGGTCCGGTGACAATGGGCGAAGTGCTAACAGTTCTTCCATTCCAGAACACACTGTCCACATTCGAAGTTGATGGTGCAACAATCGTTGCTGCACTTGAAAACGGTGTGAGTGAATTGGAAGAGGGCGCGGGTCGTTTTGCACAGGTTGCAGGCATCTCCTTCACTGTAGACTCAGCTGCCGAAGTGGGCGCGCGCATTAGCGATGTCATGGTGGGTGGTGCTGCTATCGATTTGGGCAAAATCTATGGTATTGTGTCTAACAACTACGTTCGCAACGGTGGTGATGGCTACAAAATGTTCAAATCAGCGGCAAACGCCTATGATTACGGACCAGATTTGGCTGACGTAATGGCGGAATACTTGGCCGCTCAAGGGCCATTCACGCCCTACACTGACGGTCGTATCAAAGTGAAATAAGGGGTTCCCTTAACGACAAAAGAAAAGGCGTGCAGCAATGTGCGCCTTTTTTGTGTCAAACAGATCGAAAGTTCCAGCTATTGGGATTTTTTAATATCATAAACAACGATGCCATCACCGGCACCTTAGCACAGTGTACAAAGCTGGGCACCCAATTTTTGATGCGTTGGATGAACCGCATATGCCTCTAATGCGTGCTGGTTGGCAAACCGGATAGCAAAGCAACCAGAAAAATCGGAGGATTTTTTCAATATCGCGGTTCACACCAAAATCAAGCCCAAGGACGCCATCAATTGTTTGGCTAAAGGTCTCTAACCCTGCGAACACCTCGGTGCGCTGCTCAGCAATGACGTCCTTGTGGAAACTGCAGAAGACGCAGTGTAGAATGACATTGTTCATTTGGTGCCCTTTGTCGCAGCGATATTTATAGCTTTCGCCACGTTCAGTTTGGCAACCAGCATAGGCGGCTGTTGCACCCACTCACCAGATGGAAACCGCATAGGTTAAGAAAAGTTTAATTGGCCTACCCAAATGAATAACACGGAAAACAGGTTAACAAATGATTGCCATGCAAAACAGCGTGGCACTTTACAGATAAGGCCGTAAACTGTGCAGTTCGTTTAAATTCCAATTTTTTGGGGCAGTATCAGCAAATGAAACTGCACATTTTAAATGCTCAATTGTACATTGGCGTGCTAAACAAGCCGCGAACGCACCGTTAATCTGACCGTGCGCTGGGCTTTTTCTTGGGTGGAGTAGGGACCATATGTGCGGCCGAATTGCCAACACTATGCCACATGATGCCATGGCGCAATTGTTTGCGGCCAAGCCTGATAATGATCTCCCCGAGGTCCCAAATTAGAACGTTTGCCCGACGAATGCTGTCCACTCGATTACGGCTGATGATGGGAAGTGGCGACTGTAATCCATGCGTTGGGGCTTTATTCCCAGTTGGTACAAAAAGCCAAATAATGGCCCATTTTTGATCAACGCTTGGACCGAAACAATTTCAAAAAAGTCAGCGTTTAGAGAGGTTTGTCGTGAGCGTCGTTGTGTAGTGGTCGCGACCGGATTTTATGAATGGACCAAGTCCGAGGACGGTGAGCGCGACCCTTGATACATCTCCCGCAGTGACGGTGCGCCCCTTGCTTTCGCATACATTTGGCAGGGCTTGGATGGTGATGAGACACTGGTCAAAACCTGCGCGGTTGTCACGACAGGTGCGAATAAAGCTATTTCAGGCATTCACCATCCGATGCCCGTGATCTTAGAGCCCGATGAAATTGCATTGTAGTTGGGCGAAAAGGCAAAGGGGCTGCCACGCTTATGCGGGCAGTCCCAGAAAAATAATATAATTTCATAGGGTTAGTCGTGATGTTAACTCACGCCTTAGTTCAGGGCCTCTTCTTCTTCAGCCGCAGTTGAAGACGCTTGATCAAGAGGCGCTGCGCCAAAGTTGGTGAAACCTTGGATGGTCGTGTTGCCATCTTCGTCAGCAAGACCCTCTTGAAAGAAGTTTTTTTGCCATGTCAGCAAGAACGACCATTGCTTCAGTTTGGTCAACGTCAAATTCTTCAGTTGCCCAAGTGTCATCGCTTATGGTCACTGTAAAAACGCCATCAGTATCATTTACAAAATAATGGTATCACCAGCTGACACGTAAGTTGTCTCTGGGAAATATGTATCTGGAAGAACTGTAATTTTGTGCTCGGCTGCCTGAACAGGTGTTGAAATTAATAGTGTAGCCAAGCCGGCTATCAATGTAGCTTTGCGCAGCATTAGTAAGCTCCTGTTTTATAGGCCCCACCCGTAAACATTAGGCGAGGCATAGATAAACAATTGGGAATAGATATGGCCTGATATTGAGACTCTATTCAACTAGGATTTTTAACCATGCTTTAAAGGCGTTCAAGGGCGCAATGTTGGCCCGATCGGTAGGCCAAACCAAATAATATGTGCCGATGCTATCGCTTGTATGTGTCGATGCGCGGCACAGTTGACCACTGTTCAGATAGGGCTCTGCGACAAAGGTGGGAAGCAAAGCGATTCCCATGCCATGCAGGGCTGCTTGGGCCATGGTGGAAAATTGGTCAAACATCATTCCAGATGGGATATTTTCGTTTATTCCATGGGTACTTAGCCATCTTGCCCACCCTTTTGGCCGCGTCTCAAGATGGAGCAATGGGTGTTCCAAGATCGCACACGGATCACCAACGGGTTGTTCTAATAAACCTGGTGCGCAAACAGGAATCACTGTTTCAGACATCAGCTTCATATGTTGCGCGTTTGGCCAATCCTCTCGCCCAAAATGGATCGCGGCGTCAAAGCGGTTGGCGCGGAAATCAAACGGTGCAAGGCGAGTGGATAAATTTATAGTAACCTCTGGATGTTCTTTGGCAAAATCCGACAGGCGGGGTGCCAGCCAATGCATTCCAAAGGCTGGGAGGATCGCCAAATTTAAAGTTCCCCCATTGGGATTTGCACGGGCTTCAATCGAGGCAGAGGCCAGTTGCCCCAATATGCTATGCGCCTTTAAGGCAAAGGCCTGACCTGCTGGTGTCAGTCGGAGCACTCGACCCTCGCGTTGCATCAGTTGAACGCCCAATTGATCCTCTAACGTCTTTAGTTGCCGGCTCACGGCGCTTTGGGTTAATGACAATTCCGATGCAGCCGCCGTGGCTGTGCCAAGGCGCGCTATGGCCTCGAATGCCAACAAGGACGATGTTGAGGGTAGGAAACGGCGGGGCACAAGCATCTATGCGTTTTCCTCATGTATTGTAGGATCAACAAGCATTAGAACTTTGGTGAATTATTTGCAATATAGAGGTTAAATCATAAATATTGCGAAAGGCGCGTCAAATGAGTGCAGAACAAAAGGGTCTTAAAGCCAAGGATAAGCCAGATCTTGGATCGTTTGATTGGGCTGATGCATTCCGCCTAAGCGGTCAGCTCAGCGAAGATGAGCGGATGATTCAAGCATCAGCCGCAGCTTATGCATCAGAAAAACTGGCACCCCGCGTAATCGATGCCTTCGCCAATGAAGTAACAGACAGAAGCATTTTTTCAGAGATGGGCGAGATGGGTCTGCTGGGCGTAACTCTGCCAGAAGAATATGGCGGCCTAGGTGGGTCCTACGTCAGCTACGGGCTTGTTGCCCGTGAGGTGGAGCGGATCGATAGTGGTTATCGCTCCATGATGTCCGTGCAATCCAGTCTCGTGATCTATCCGATCTATGCCTACGGTTCAGAAGAGCAACGCCGCAAGTATTTGCCTAAACTGGCGTCGGGCGAATGGGTCGGTTGCTTTGGCTTGACCGAACCTGACGCGGGCAGTGACCCTGCAGGCATGAAAACAGTGGCCAAGAAAACCGACAGTGGTTACGTCATCAGCGGCTCCAAAATGTGGATCTCAAACGCGCCAATCGCGGATGTATTCGTGGTTTGGGCAAAGTCAGAGGAACATGGTGGCAAGATCCGTGGTTTTGTTCTGGAAAAAGGAATGAAGGGGCTGTCTGCGCCTAAAATCGGTAATAAACTTTCGTTACGTGCATCCATTACAGGGGAAATTGTGATGGAAGGCGTTGAGGTTGGCGAAGATGCTTTGTTGCCGAATGTGCAGGGTCTTAAAGGCCCGTTTGGCTGTTTAAATCGTGCACGTTACGGTATAGCGTGGGGCGCGATGGGCGCTGCAGAATTCTGCTGGCATGCGGCACGTCAGTACGGGTTGGACAGGAAGCAGTTTAACAAGCCGCTGGCTGGTACGCAATTGTTCCAGAAGAAATTGGCAGACATGCAAACCGAGATTTCACTGGGCCTTCAGGGCGCATTGCAGGTTGGCCGCCTTATGGACGAAGCGAATGCTGCCCCTGAAATGATCTCGATCATTAAGCGCAACAACTGTGGTAAGGCACTCGATATCGCGCGCATGTCGCGCGACATGCACGGTGGCAATGGCATCAGCGGCGAATTCCAAGTGATGCGTCACATGATGAACCTAGAGACCGTGAACACCTATGAGGGTACACATGATGTGCATGCCTTGATCTTGGGCCGTGCCCAAACGGGTATTCAAGCGTTCTTTTAAACGATTTAAGCGCGGGCCTCTGTCATTAGAGGCGCGCGTTCACCCGCGCGAATAACGTCTGGGTCATAGGCCTGGCGCGCAAAGACCTCGCGCACCATTGGCGCGAAAAAGTCGATCGATAAAGTGTCGTAGTCAGGGTCAAAGCTTGATTGATCCCAGCGTTCGCAAAACAACGCACAATCATCGAAATAGATGTGACCTGTGAATTGGTCTCTCTTGTTCGGGTTCCCGCCAACGTGGTGTCCATAGTAAACCATCTGAAAATCCCCATGCGCTTGGACGCACCAGCTGCATTGTTCGCGTACAAAGGGGCGCAATATGGCGGCTGCGTATTCGTCGTGATTATAGGGGGCATAGATGTCGCCGATGTCGTGTAGTAACGCGCAAACAACCCAATCAATATCCGCCCCATCGCGCCATGCCCGGGTGGCAGATTGTATTGAGTGACCAAGGCGTGTGATCTTGTAACCTGATAACCCCTCGTCCAAATTCACAAGTGCCTGAAGAAGTTTGTCAGCCGTGCCTTTGGCGTGCTCAGTCTCATTTTTAGTAAGAAACGCATATTCTTCGGCAGTGCCATCTTTCATCTGGGTGAAATTTACCGTTTTATTCATGCGCTTGATCCTTTTGTTGGCCGTACTTTGGCTGCCCTGGCGTACCAGTGCAAGCCATTTTCTTGTCGAGGATGCGGGTCGCAAGATTGCCTAAAATCCCATGTGCACTGAAGATACTAAACGTCACACCTGAGAATTGGGGGTTGGTGCTAGACATGTCAGCGCACGTCGCTAGTGTCCATTTTTGAAAGTTCATTTGCTTGGGAGCAGACGCATGGAAAAGTTCGGAAAAAGCCAACCGGTTAAACGGGTCGAAGATGTGCGCTTTCTGGTCGGGAAGGGCCGCTATGTGGATGACATCGCGCCTGCCGATGCATTGAACGCATTCTTTTTCCGCTCTCCAGTAGCGCATGCCGTTATTGCCAAACTTAATGTAGATAATGCGCGCGAAGCCGAAGGTGTTCACGCGGTGCTAACCTGTGCTGACCTTGAAGCAGCAGGCATGAACCTAGAAATGGCTGCGGTTCTTATAAAGAACCGTGATGGAAGCCAAGGCGCTGCGACCAGCCGCACGATGCTGGCCAAAGATCGCTTGCGTTTTGTTGGTGAGCCGATTGTTGCTGTGATTGCAGATACGTTGGTCCAAGCGCGTGATGCAGCTGAATTGATTGTGCTGGATTATGACGAACTGCCTGCAAAGATGGACCTTAAAGCGGGCGGTGAAACCCTGCATGAAACAGCACCCGACAACGTCGCGTTTGACTGGGGTATGGGTGACGAGGTAGCAACCAATGCAGCGTTTGAGAAAGCGGCACATGTCGTCAGCCTAGATGTTGGCGATAACCGCATTATCGTCAACTCAATGGAGCCACGCGGCTGTTATTCATATTGGGAAGATGACCGCCTTCACGTTGCAATCAACGGTCAGGGTGTTTGGGTGAACAAGACCCAGATGACTGCAGCATTTGGTCTGGAACCTGATGATGTTCACGTGACCAATCCTGATACGGGGGGCGGTTTTGGGATGAAAGGTATGGGTTATCCCGAACCATTCAGCGTTGCCCAAGCTGCGCGTATTTTGGGGCGTCCAGTGCGTTGGATGTCTGAGCGTACAGAAGCGATGCTGTCTGACAATGCAGGGCGCGATTTGACGTCTTTGGCAGAATTGGCATTTGACGAAAATCACAAGATAATCGCGTATCGTGTGCATTCCAATATTAATCTTGGTGCTTATAATTCGCAGTTTGCGCAACCGATCCAAACACAATTGTTTAGTCGTGTTTTAATGGGCGTTTATGATGTGCAGGACACGTATCTAAGTGTGAATGGTTACTTTACCAACACCACACAGGTTGATGCATATCGCGGTGCTGGGCGTCCTGAGGCGATCTATGTGCTAGAACGTGTCATGGACCGTGCGGCACGTGAACTGAGTATTGATCCATGGGAATTGCGCCGCCGCAACTTTATCAAACCCAATCAGTTTCCATATCTGGCGGCCACTGGTGAGACCTATGATGTGGGTAACTTTGACCTATTGCTAACCCGCGCCGCTGAGGTTGCTGATGCTGATTGTTTTGCCGCGCGTCGTACTGCCGATGAGGCTAATGGGCTGCTGCGCGGCTATGGTATTTGCTATTATATCGAAAGCATTTTGGGTGCGCCGGATGAAACAACCAAGGTTGTGTTCAACGACGATGAGACAGTTCATATTCTAGTTGGCACGCAATCAGGCGGGCAGGGGCACGAAACGGTCTATGCACAGTTTTTAAGCGACCAAACAGGCATCCCTGCGGATTTGATTTACGTCATCCAAGGCGACAGCGACTTGATCAAAAAGGGTGGCGGCACGGGCGGATCGCGTTCCGTCACTGTACAGAACAATGCCACGTTGGTTACCGTTGCGACGATGACGGAAAAGTTCACAGCATTCTTGTCCGATGAAATGGGTGTTGATGCGGCTGAAATCAGTTTTGACGATGAACGCTTCCGCGCTGAGGGATCAAACCTGACGCCAACTATGCTTGAGGTCGCAGATATGGCTCGCGTAGCTGGGCGCAGTGATCTTCTTGAGCACGAAGAGCACGTGAAACTAGAGGCGCGCAGCTTTCCAAATGGCGCACATGTTTGCGAAGTTGTGATTGATCCTGACACGGGTGTTGTTACCACTGATCGTTATTTCGTGGTCGATGATTTTGGGAACCTGATCAATCCTGTGCTGGCCGAAGGTCAAGTTCACGGTGGTGTCGTTCAAGGTATCGGGCAGGCTCTGACAGAACATGTTGTTTATGATGAAGACGGGCAGTTGCTCACCGCGACCTTTATGGATTATGCCATGCCTCGCGCAGATGATGTGCCGCAAATTAGTTTCACTTCGGTTCCTGTCCCTTCAACGGCCAACGTCATGGGCATGAAAGGGTGTGGCGAGGCTGGGACTGTTGGTGCTTTGGCCGCGGTAGCAAACGCTGTTCAAGATGCGCTGTGGGATCACGGGGTCCGACAGGCAGATATGCCTTTCACCCCGCATAAAGTTTGGAAACTGCTGCGAGATGCGCCTGCCGTCACTAAATAAACGTATCACGCGGTGGCTGATGGCGCGTTTTGGACGGGCCACACCAGAGGTTTTGCCACGCAAACGTGGATCAACGACCCATGTTATTATCATTGACGGCACCATGTCCACGTTGGCAGAAGGGCATGAGACCAATGCTGGTCTTAGCTATAAAATGCTGGCCGAACTGGATGGTGATATTTCAGTTTTTTATGAACACGGATTGCAGTGGTCCAATTGGCGTCGTCCAGGCGATGTGTTGATGGGGCGTGGTATCAACCACCAAATTTGCCGCGCTTATGGCTATCTTGCATCGCGCTATCGTACTGGCGACAAGGTTATCTTGCTTGGTTTCTCGCGTGGTGCCTATGCAGTCCGTTCATTGGCAGGTGTGATTGACATGGTAGGGTTGTTGCACAGCGATCAAGCGACCCAACGCCGAATTCGTGATGCCTATCGACACTATCGCCACGCTCCGCAAAGTGGTTCAGCCAAGCGGTTCAGTAAGGCGTACTGTCACTCTGAAGTGAAGATTAGAATGATTGGTGTCTGGGATACCGTAAAATCATTGGGTTTGAACGCGCCGGTGCTATGGCGCTTAAGTGTCGCCAAACATGCGTTTCACAGTCACGTTTTAGGACCATCAGTTCAAAATGGATATCATGCGTTGGCCTATGATGAGACACGTGTGGTGTACAGCCCCGTTTTGTGGGCAACGAACGACAGTTGGAATGGCCATATGGAACAGATGTGGTTTCGTGGTGCCCATGGGGACGTTGGTGGTGAGCTTGGTGGCATGCCGCAGGTGCGCCCACTCTCAAATATTCCACTGGTTTGGATATTGGAGAAGGCTGAGAAGCATGGGCTGGATTTGCCAGCAGGTTGGCAGGATCGTTTTTTTCAGGACCCCAAAGCCCCTGCGCGTGGCACTTGGACGGGTTATGGCCGTGTCTTTATCAATCGCAAGTCTCGCATTATCGGTGCTGATCTGTCTGAGACGATTCATCCAAGTGTCGCACAGGCCCCAGCCGAAGAACCCGCGCTTTGGTACAAATGGCTTTCAAAATTATGCGGTTAGGGTTTGTTGATCGACATGATGATGCATGTCGTTGAACCGGTGGCATATAGTTTACCATCTTCAACACCCCGAATTTCACCAGAGGCCACGCCAGTTGAGCGTCCTGCATGATCAACTGTGCCGATACAATCAATCGCCATGCCCAATGGGATAGGACGGGTGATGTTAATTTTGTATTCTAGAGTGGTGTAGACAGAGCCGCGCGGCACGCGTGTCATGACGGCGCAGGCCATAGAGCTATCTAGCAATGTTCCATACCAACCACCGTGAACCGTGCCCATTGGGTTGGTCACGTTGAATTCTGGAACGCCGCGAAATACCACGCGGCCGTCCGATACTTCAAACAACGAATACCCCATTGTGTCACCAATGGGTGGTCCAGGGTGTGCGCCGTCCAAAATACCTTGCATGAATTCCAGGCCAGACATGGCCAAAATTTCATCTAATTTAAGCAGATCAGCAGTGGTTTGCGCAGGTGTAACCATTGGTGCCTCCATCGGGCGTTTCGCTACCTTAACGCTAAAAACCCGCTAAGATCACAGCAAGTGTTACGCCACGTTGCGAATGCTGTGGGACCGTGTGACCCCCAAAGCATGGCACACATCGCGCGTTAGGTCGGGACGGTTGAGTGTATAAAAGTGCAAGTCGCTAACACCCTCATTTAGTAGATCATCACACAACTCTGTGCATTGAGCGACTGACAAAAGATCCAACCGGCCATCACGCGTGGCTTTGTCAAAGGTCTGGGCCAGCTCGTCAGGAATGTATGCACCGCATTTTTGGGCAAACTTGCGGGCGCTGTTCCAGTTTGTGATGGGTAAGATCCCGGGCGTAATTGGAGCTGTGATCCCAGCATCCGCACAAGCATCGCGGAAACGAAGGAAGCCATCAGCCTCAAAGAAGAATTGGGTCAATGCCTCACAGGCACCTGTGTCGATCTTGGCCTTCAGCCAATCAATGTTTTGCTTGGAGGATGCGGCGTCTGGGTGAACATCAGGGTACGCGCCAACGCGGATATTGAAACGGTCCGTCTTTGCAAGGGCCGTGATCAAGGCACAGCTGTCTTCGAAGCCATCAGCATGCGGCCTGAATTCGGTGTCGCCTTTGGACGGATCTCCGCGCAATGCCACGATATCTGTAATGCCTGCATCCGCAAATTTGTTGGCTGTTTCCATAACGTCGCCTTTGGTCGCGCCCACGCATGTGAGGTGGGCCGCAACACGGTGGCCAGATGTGCGGTGCAGCGTTTCAGCCGCATCATGTGTTAGATTTTGATCAGAACCGCCAGCACCATAAGTCACGGAAAAGAAGCGTGGGCCAAGGGGAGCGAGAACCTGTGCTGTGTCCCATAGCCGGAAGGAAGCATCGATGGATTTCGGGGGGAACACTTCAAACGAAACGGATGGCACAGGCATTGGTCTCTCCTTTTTTGCCCTTGTCGCAGAAATCAAAACATGAAACAAATTCATAACATTCAAGATAATTATGAGTTTCGTATGCATATAGAGTTTCGCCACCTCCGCACGATCAAAGCAATCCATGAAGCGGGTGGACTGGCAAAGGCCGCTGATCTGCTGAATACAACACAAAGTGCGCTGAGCCATCAGGTGAAGGGACTTGAGGATCAGGCAGGGGTTGAACTGTTCGTGCGCCGCTCAAAACCGCTGAAACTATCGGCTGCTGGGACACGTCTGCTGCGATTGGCAGAACAGGTTTTGCCACAAATCGAAGCAACAGTGGCTGAGTTCACCGGTTTGCGTAATGGTCATTCTGGCCGCATGCACATCGCGATTGAGTGTCATGCGTGTTTTGAATGGTTATTTCCAGTTTTGGAACACTTCCGTCGGGACTGGGCGGACGTGGATGTCGATATTCGGCCTGGCCTCGCTTTTGACGCGTTGCCCGCTTTGATGAAAGAAGAAGTGGATCTGGTTGTATCGTCGGACCCTGAAGAAATTGCGGGAGTCGAGTTTATTGAACTATTTGATTATGCACCGGTTTTTGTTGCGTCCAAAGATCACCCTCTTGCCCAAAAAGAATATATTGAGGCTTCGGACTTTCGGGGGGAGACGCTCATAACTTACCCCGTTGAACGGTCTCGACTTGATGTTTTTAGCCAACTTTTGATCCCAGCCAAGGTTGAACCTGCAGCTGTGCGTCAAGCAGAGCTCACGGCAGTGATTTTGCTATTGGTCGCTTCCAATCGGGGTGTTTCGGTGCTGCCAGATTGGGTCGTGCGCGAGGTTAAATACAGCTCTGATTATGTGACGCGACCTTTAACCAAGAATGGACTAACCCGTCGCCTCTATGCCGCGATCCGCAGCGAAGAACGCGATAAGCCTTATATGCAGCGATTGATTGAGCTAGCCCGAATTGAGGCGCGCAAACTGCAGGATGCTTAGGCGAATATCATAACCACTGTGGCCGCCATGAGAGCGGCCATTGTTGTCATGAAAATGCGCCAAACCTTTGGATCGTTGAGGGTCGACGATAGCATATGCCCAATGCTGGTCCAAAACAGGCAAACGGCCAAATTGATGGTGCTGAATACAATGAACAATCTGAATGCTTCAAGCGGTGTAGAAAGGCCCATGCCAAAGCCTGCGGACGCGGCGAGTGCTATGGCCCAAACCTTTGGATTGACCGCTTGAAATAGAATCGCTTCGTGAAATCGAAACGGACGCCCACGGTCTTCCGACTTAGCTGCACGTCCTGCTTGGGCCGTACGAAAGGCCAGCCATAAAATCCATAGTGCAGCGATGATTTGAAATGTGAACTTCAAGGTTGGTGCGGTGAGTAGAATAGTCCCCAAACCTAGCCCACTGATCGCACCCAACAGACCTGTTCCAATCGGGACACCCAGCAGATGTGGCAGTGTCGCGCGAAAGCCAAACCGCGCGCCAGAGGCCGTTAACATCACGACGTTTGGCCCGGGCGAAAACAACCCGACTAAAACGAAGAGAATAAGGGGAAATGATGCACTCATGGCGGCGATACGACGTGACGAAGCCTGCAATGTAAAGGCAGATTAAAAGCTGAATTTTTCTATCCCAGTAATGCTGCTGATCTAAAGAGCTTCCACAGGGCGCTATTTCAGGTGGGGTTCACCGCGCTTCCCTCTTGGCAAGTGCCAATGTAGGGCGTATAGCGCGGGCTTAATCCTCACTGGAGTACCCGCCATGATCGGCAGCGCGAACCTCAATATCATGATTAAAGCCGCCCGTAAGGCTGGCCGTTCCTTGGTCAAAGACTTCCGCGAAGTTGAAAACCTACAGGTTTCATCAAAGGGTGCAGGTGACTTTGTTTCCAAGGCGGATATCGCTGCTGAAAAGGTGATCAAAGACGAATTGATGGGCGCGCGCCCAACTTACGGCTGGTTAGCCGAAGAAGGCGGTGGAGAAGGAGGGGCCGATCCTACACGTCGTTGGATTGTTGACCCACTTGACGGCACCACGAACTTTTTGCACGGCCTTCCGCACTGGGCCGTTTCTATTGCGTTAGAGCACAAAGGCCAAATCGTTGCAGGCGTTGTATTTGACCCAGCAAAAGAAGAGATGTTCGTTGCTGAAAAAGGTGCAGGCGCTTGGATGAATGACACACGCATGCGCGTGTCTGGCCGTCATAAGTTGATCGAATCTGTCTTCTCAACAGGACTCCCATTTGCTGGCCGCTCTGACCTACCGCTGACATTACGTGAATTGGCCCGCTTGATGCCAGTCGTTGCTGGTGTTCGCCGTTGGGGTGCTGCATCGCTTGATTTGGCATATGTCGCCGCTGGTCGCTATGACGGTTACTGGGAGCGTCGCTTGCAATCATGGGATATCGCAGCTGGTTCGTTGATCGTTCGTGAAGCGGGTGGTTTGGTTGAACCGTTGAACCCCAATGGTAACATTGTGGAAGACGGCGAAATCATCTGCGCTAACGAGCCATTGTTTGAGCAGTTGGCGAAAATTGTGCGCCAGCAATAGTTGATATTGAGATTTTTAAAGGTCTCGCTTTTGGCGGGGCCTTTTTATTTGGGACTCTGCCCCCACCGCGCTATGCGCGTCTCTCCCAGAGTTTAGTTTGTAAGATGAAGCTGGTTATAAGCTGTGGTTAGCGTTTGACCCGAGGGATGCGGCTGTTTGTATAGACTGTTTCTGGATGGGGTGGGTGGTAGCCGTTGTTGCGCCAAAATTTAGTACCACCGCATTTGATCCAGGTTGGAATGGCGCAGATGAGGCCTGCGATGAAGCCTCCTGCGTGTGCCCAGTAGGCTACCCCCCCTGTTCCCGGATTTGATCCAATCCCCCCAACGAATTGCATAGCAAACCAGAACATCAGAACAATCCAAGCTGGGATTGGGAAGATACGGAAGAAGATGATGAGGATCAACAGGATGTCGACTTTGGCTTTGGGATAGAGCAGGAGGTAGCCACCCATGAGGCCCGCGATTGCCCCAGATGCGCCTACAGTCGGCACGCCGGAGTAAGGTGCTGAGATGTAATGGATGAGGCCTGCCGCAATACCTGTGAATATGTAGAACCCAAGGTAGGGTAAGTGGCCCATTTCGTCTTCTATGTTGTCGCCAAAGATCCAGAGAAACAGCATGTTTCCAGCAAGGTGCATCCAGCCACCATGTAAGAACATTGACGAAAACAAAGTATAATACCCTTCGCCTGCGCTGATCCGCTGAGGGATCATCCCCCAAGTTAGGTAAATATGATTGATTTTTGGAATGTCGGAAAAGGCCCCAGCATAGCAAAGGAATATCCCAATATTCGCAGCCATGAGCGCGTAGGTGACAAAGGGAAAACGTCCTGATGGGTTATGATCGCGAATAGGTAACATCCCGCCAAACTGAGACTTTGGCGGGATGTCGTCAAGGTGTTAGCTTGCTTCGCCGAGCAATGCGGCGTTGCCGCCAGATGCCGTCGTGTCGATACAGATGTGGCGTTCTTCTAGTGCATGTCCAACATCGGGCTGCCCTGTGATCAACGGCAAGATTGCGCCAGTGCGTTTGGCCAATGCTGTATCGATGGCTGTGGCCGTTTTTGCATCGCCCCACCAGAGTATGCCACCGTAAGATGGGCCATCTGCCAGCAATGAGGGTTCGATATTCCCTATGGCTTGGATGGCATGCCCGCCGAGTTTGTTGATAGCCTCGGCCTGAGCCATCGCAGCATTCGCGCCTGGGCCCATGCACAAGATGGGCGCGCGTGTCGTGCTGGTAAGACGATTAGATTCGCCGGTTGGGCCAGGCAACGTGTGCTCACAGACGATTTGTGGCTTATTCGTGATTGCAGGAAGTTCAATTTGTGTGGTGGCCCATTCCCCAGCTTCGCCGGCAGGTTTAACTGCACGGAAGCGTAATAGGTAATCGGGGCCACCCGCTTTGGGGCCGGTACCTGATAGGCCAGTTCCACCGAAAGGCTGACTTCCAACAATGGCACCGATTTGGTTGCGATTGATGTAGACGTTGCCTGCAATGATTCGATCAGACACGTGTTGAACGCGATCGTCGATACGAGTGTGAAGGCCGAATGTTAGGCCGTATCCGGTGTCATTGATGTCATTGATGATTTGATCCAGTTCTTGGGACTTGAAGGTCACCAAGTGTAGAATTGGGCCAAAAATTTCCTTTTTCATGTCTACAATTCCAGACACTCTGATCAGGGTTGGCGCTATAAATGTGCCCGCTTGAGGAGTGGGAAGTTGGTGAATGATATTCGCCTTGTGGGCCTCAATGTGAGCGGCAATTTTTGCGCGTGCTGGTTCGTCGATGACTGGCCCCACATCAGTTGAAACGTCCCACGGTTGTCCAACGTCCAGAGTATCCATGGCACCTGTCAGCATTTTGATGAACGATGGCGCAATGTCCTCTTGAACATAAAGGCAGCGCAGAGCGGAACAGCGTTGTCCTGCTGATTGAAACGCGCTTTCAACGATGGCAGCCACTGCTTGTTCCGGAAGTGCCGTGCTGTCCACAATCATAGCGTTGAGGCCACCTGTTTCGGCAATGAATGGCGTAGCTGGTGCGTTTTTCGCAAGGCTGTGGCGTATGCGTTTGGCCGTGCTGGTTGATCCTGTAAACGCAACGATGTTTAGGTTCGGGTTTTCAGTCAGCGCCCCGCCGATGTCGCCGCCGCCTGGCAGCAACTGCAGGGCATGTTTGGGGACGCCTGCTTCGTGCAAAAACTGGGCTGCGCGGTGCGCCATAAGGCTGGTTTGTTCAGCAGGTTTGGCAAGGACCGCGTTGCCCGAAGCGAGAGCCGCTGCCATTTGTCCGGAGTAGATCGCGAGAGGAAAGTTCCACGGAGAGATGCAAAGCGCTGTCCCTGCAGGTGCATCGTCGGTCGCTTGGGCTGCATAGTAGCGCAGAAAATCCACAGATTCACGCAATTCTGCAACGCAATCTAGCAAGGTTTTACCTGCTTCACGGGTCAGCAGCGCAAACAATTCGCCAAAATTGGCTTCGTAGAGATCAGCGGCTTTGTTCAACACAGCTGCGCGTTCGGCCACGGGTGCATCCCATTGTTTAGCCATTGAAATGGCTGTTTTGACATCCTTGAGGGATGCAAACTCTGCAGTCCCAACAATATCATCTGGGTTGGCAGGGTTGGTCACATCGACACTGTCTGCCGGGTTTGCCTTGCCGTTTAACAGCGGCTGCGCTGTCCATTTGGATGTTTCGAAAGGCATGCGCGCGATATCAATTTGCGCCAAAGTTGGAGCGTGGGCCAGATCGAAACCAAGGGAATTGACCCGCTCAGGTTGGTATAGGTCGCTGCCAACTGTGATATTGTGACCTATTTCGCTGACGGTATCAAACGGATCAGCAGCCACAACTTCTGGTGCCACGTCTTCGTCCACGATTTGGTTCACAAAGCTAGAGTTGGCTCCATTTTCCAACAAACGGCGAACCAAATAGGCAAGCAGATCACGGTGCGCTCCAACTGGAGCATAAATACGGCAGCGCGTTTCGTTGTCTTGCATGACCATCTTATGCATAGCTTCGCCCATGCCGTGCAGACGTTGAAATTCGTACGTCTTTGGGTCAGTCGCCATATGCAGGATGGCTGCTACTGTATGGGCATTGTGGGTCGCGAATTGCGGATAGATGCGATCCGTCATGTCCAAAAGTTTACGTGCATTTGCGATATAGCTAACATCGGTCTGTGCCTTCTGAGTAAAGACAGGAAAATGCTTCATGCCCAGAACTTGGGCTTGTTTGATTTCGGTGTCCCAGTAGGCACCTTTGACCAAGCGCACCATGAACTTGCGGTCATATTTGATCGCCATGTCATACAATGCTTGGATCGCGGTTTCGGCGCGTGGGCCGTAAGCTTGGACAACAACGCCAAACCCATCCCAGCCAGCAAGAGTGGGTTCTGAAATGACTTGTTCAATTACTTCGAGGGACAGACCTAGGCGGTCTACTTCTTCAGCGTCGACATTCAGACCCATATCTGCGGATTTCGCGAGTAATGCCAACGAGCGCAGGCGTGGCGTTAGATTGCGAAGCACGTCTTCACGTTTAGCTAGCTCATAGCGCGAATAGAGAGCTGATAGTTTAACAGAAATACCTGGGTTGCTTTGAACGTCATCAGTGACACATGCGGTGGCAATAGCTGAGATCGCGCGCGAATAGCTAAGGTGATAGCGTTTTGCGTCAGCTTCAGTGCGCGCGGCTTCGCCCAGCATGTCGTAGGAGTAGGTGAACCCTTTTTCTTCCATCTTGGCGGCGCGTTTCATGGCGGCAATGATGTCTTCGCCTAAAACGAACTGACGACCCATTTCTTTCATCGCGCGTGAAACGGCGGCACGAATAACAGGTTCGCCCAAACGCTTCAGTACGGATTGGAGGTGGCCCGCCGTGGCCGGCGCGTTGTCGTCCAAAACACGGCCCGTCAGCATTAAGGCCCAAGTCGAGGCGTTCACAAGCGAGGAAGCCGATTTGCCCAGATGTTTGCCCCAGTCAGATGGCGCAATTTTGTCTTCAATCAATGCATCGATCGTATCCGCATCTGGAACGCGTAAAAGCGCCTCTGCCAAACACATCAAGGCAACGCCTTCGTCAGTGGAAAGGCCGTATTCGGCAAGGAACACTTCCATCAAGCCGGGTGCCGCGTCATTTCTGATTCGACCAACAAGAGTTGCGGCTTTCGCAATAATCTCTAAGCGATCTTGTTTAGAAAGGTTGGCCAGCTCAACTAAGTGCTTAACCACAGGACCATGATCGCCGTAAGTGTGTTCGTCAATTGTCTGCAGCATGTTGTATGACATGGATTTCCCTTTATGTTTCGCACACTTTATTCTACAAATAGAAGTCGTTTGGACTTAAGTGTGACCTTAGTGGAGTTTTTTGTTGTGAAAATTGGATATTTTTCGTGATTTTTAATCACTCCGAATTGGATCGTTTCGATACAGCAATTCTTGAAGTTCTTGCGAAGGATGGTCGGATCAGTCTGACTGAATTGGCCAGTCGCATTGGGCTATCCAAATCGCCGACACAGGCTCGTTTACGCAGGCTGGAAAGTTCAGGTGTGATTTTGGGTTATCGTGCAATGCTTAATCCGATCCGTTTGGGGTTGGACCATGTTGCCTTCGTTGAGGTTAAGCTGAACGATACACGTGATGCTGCCTTGCGCGCGTTTAATGCAGCCGTTGTGAAGATACCTGAAATTGAACAAGCCCATATGATTGCTGGTAATTTTGATTACCTTTTAAAGGTGCGCACATCGAATATGGCTAGTTATCGCGCCTTCTTGGGAGAGACAATTTCGATCCTACCCCACATTGCATCAACCTCGACATATGTCGCGATGGAAGCGGTCAAAGAGACCGTGCTGGCTGAAGCCCCGTAAAACCATACACCAAGAAGTTTCTTGACCTGTAAGGAATATGCGCCAAATCTAACATATGCGTATTTTGTTAGTCCTTGCCCTCGTGTCTGGCCCCGCGTGGGCTGAAGTCTGCCCTGACCCTCAGGATTACTCCACTGAGTTGGACGCTCTGATTGCTTCGGCGCAGGATGCGCCATCGGCTGCGGATGCAAATGATGTGACCAGTGGGATGTGGAAGGTGTGGTTGCGCGCACCCAACGTCCAAGCCCAAGAAGTTCTGGATCGCGGTCTTGCGCGGCGAGATGGCTTTGATTTCGTTGGGGCGTATAGTGATTTTGATAAACTTGTCGAATACTGCCCAAAATATGCAGAAGGTTTCAACCAGCGCGCCTATGTTCAATTCTTGCGGGGGGAATACGCGGGTGCACTGCTTGATTTAGACGCCGCGTTGGCGCTGTTGCCAAATCATGTGGCGGCACAGTCTGGTCGTGCACTGACACTGATGCAAATGGGCCGCTTAAAAGAGGCCCGAACACAGATGTTAGAGGCGTTAAAGAACAACCCATGGCTGTCAGAACGCGCATTGATTGCAAAAGGGGCCCCACTTGGACCCAAAGGTGAAGATATCTAGGGTTGAGGCTGGCGCAAGCTTTGACTACAGAAAGGGTATCGTGTCTGTGCGGGCGTGATGGAATGGTAGACATAGCAGACTTAAAATCTGTGGGCCTTTGTGCCGTGGGGGTTCAAGTCCCCCCGCCCGTACCACGATAACAATAATGTCGCGAATAACGTCAGTTTACTGGATTTATTCGCGGTCATTCTTTCTCCAATGATCCAGACAGTGTTGTCACTCGTAATAGTCTGTTAAGGGCCACTTATACCCGTTGGGCATTTGATTTCATATGCTTGTTCGAATTGGCGGGGCGCAGTCAGTTTTTTGAGGGACGTAATGAAGAAGATTATTGGGTACTTGGGCGTTGGCCTGCGTGAATTATTTTGGATTGCAGTTGCAGTTGCTGTAATTTTTGGCGGGATCACCGGATTTCGTTACCTTGGTGAGAATCGCGAAGTTGTTGAACTAACCGTGGTTGAACGCCCCACAACCTTAGTAGAGACTGCCGAGATATTCCTCATTGCTTCACCGCTACCCATTCGTGGTGAAGGGTTCATGCAACCGCATCGATTAGCAAATTTAGCCAGCCAAGTTGGTGGTCAAGTGATTGAATTGCACGCTGCGATTACAGACCGCGGTGCGTTTAAGCAGGGCGAAGTCTTGGTCCGGTTAGATGACAGCGCAGAACGTGCAACGCTCACACAAACCCAAGCCAACATTGACGGCACACGTGCACGTCTAGACCTCAACCAAATCTTGCTAGAACGTACAGAAAAGTTGCGCAGCAGTGGATCGGCCAGCCAGGCATCCCTTGATCAAGTGCGCAGCACGCAACAAGAATTGTCTGCCAGCTTGAACAGTTTGATAGCTGCACAAAACGTGGCTGAGGTGAGCCTTGGGCGTAAAATCGTAACGGCCCCTTTCGATGGTGCGGTGTTATCAAAAAACTTGGATATTGGCTCAGTTGTAAACGGTGGTCAGGCGATTGCTGAAATTTTCACCGAAGACCGCATGGAAATTGATGTGCCTGTGCGCGAAGCTGATGCTGCCCTCATCCCCGGATTGTTCGAGGGTGCCTCACCTCAAGCAACTGTCTCAGTACGTTTTGCAGGTCAGATTTTCGACTGGGACGCAAAGGTTACGCGGGTCGCACCAACATTGGATCAACGTACCCGAACCTTAACTGTAACAGTGGAATTAATTGATATTACGGGTGCTCGTGCCACTGGGACCAGTATTTTGGCCTCCGGTGCCCCGCCCGCATTGATCAACTCATTCGCTAATGTTGTTATCGAAGGGCCGCAGCCAGACGCGACCTACGCGGTTCCATCGACCGCATTGCGCGGTGGGAAAGAGCTGTGGTTACTAACTCCCTCAGAGGGCGAGGGGGGCAATTTGAAGATCGTACCTGCCATATTGGTTCATGTAGACAACGAAACGTCATACGTAACTTCAGCGTTCATCCCTCAGGGTGCGCGTTTGATCACCACTGCACTTTCGACCCCGCAAGAAGGAATGAAATTGCGCGATGTAGCTGCTGATGTGACGGATGACAAACTATGAATGGTGTCATCAAGTGGATGGCTGAACATCCAGTTGCAGCCAATCTGACAATGGTTTTCATCGTGGTCGTTGGTATGCTGGCTGCCTTTCAGATGCCGCAAAAGACGTTTCCAGAGTTCACATTGGATACAGTTAGCGTTTCAGTCAGTTATCCGGGGTCATCGCCGCTTGAAATTCAAGACAGCATTGTTCGTCCTATTGAGGATCAGCTTTCTGGCATTGATGGGATCGACAGCATTACCGCTTCCATCAGCGAAGGGCGTGGCGGTGTCACCGTGTCGTTCTTGCGCGGTGAAGATATCAAAGAAAAACTGGACGAGATCAAAACAGAAATCGACCGGATCACGGTCTTGCCTGAAGAAGCGAATGATCCAGTTGTTATTCAAGCCAGCAACAGCTCGCGCGTGCTTGAAATTGCAATCCACGGCGATGCATCCGAACAGGTGCTTAAAGAAGAGGCTGAGCGGCTAAAGGACGAGTTGGTCGCCCTTGGCAGCATCTCATTCGTTGAAGTTGGCAACATCCGAGCATACGAGATCTCAATCGAGGTGGACCGAGACAATCTGCGCGCCTACGGTATTTCTATGGCCGAGGTCGCGAATGTAATCGGACAAAACTCGCTCGAGTTACCGGGTGGCTCTATCAACACTGATACAGTGGCAATCCCAATCCGTACGACAGGGCGCAACTATACTCAGAGTGATTTCGAAAACATCATTGTGCGTACTGATGACAAAGGTGGCCGCGTTTACTTGCGTGATATTGCAAAAGTCGTCGATGGTTTTGAGGACGCCGATCTGGCCGCCAACTTCAACGGTGACCGCTCAGTATCTGTAAACGTTTTTCGCGTTGGCGATGAACAGGTGTTGGCCATCGTTGAAGATGCCCGCGCCTATTTGGCGGCGACTTATCGCCCTTCGCTAGAGGACGGGATCAACGCGACAGTTTGGCAGGATGACTCCAAAGACCTGCAGGACCGTATCGATCTGTTGGTGAACAACGCGGCAATCGGTCTGGCGCTCGTTGTTCTGTGTCTTGCATTGTTCCTCGATATCCGGCTCGCGTTTTGGTCCGCAATGGGGATTGGCGTTTCTTTTGCAGGGACTTTTATCATCATGGGTAGTCTAGGGATGTCGATCAATATGATCTCTCTCTTTGGCTTTATCCTTGCGATTGGGATCGTGGTGGATAACGCGATTGTTGTCAGTGAAAATATTTATAAAAACGGCGAAGATGGGCTTTCTCCAATGCAGGCTGCTGTTAAAGGCACGCAGCGCATCGCTATCCCGGTTATCTTTTCTGCACTGACAACCATCGTTGCTTTTTGGCCGTTGACCCAACTGCCCGGCACCTTGGGCAAATTCCTGACGGATATTCCAGTTGTGGTGATCGTGGTTCTAAGCCTGTCATTGCTACAGGCCTTGCTGGTTTTACCGCGCAACCTGTCAAGGCTTGATGTGTCGCAAATTAACAAACCCAACTTAGTGTTTCGCTTTTTGAACCTGATCCGCGGTGCTGTTGATGCCGTGTTGCAATGGTTCATCCGCGTGCCACTTGATGCCGTATTGCGTTTCACCACCAAGGGCTTTGCCATTCTGATTCCGATAGCCTTCTCCGTTGCGATGATGATCATGACGGTTGGATTGTTGTCTTTTGGTTACGTCAAATTCAACTTTTTTCCGTCCATTGATGGTGATTTTGTAACCGCGAGCATTGAGATGAATGACGGCACAACTTTCCAAATGACCCAAGAGGTTGCGGAGCATGTGCGCGTTTCGGCCATTCAGGCTGGTGTAGATATCCAAGCCGAACTGCCGAACGATGCACCTGAGGTTATCGTGGGTGTAAATGTGGTTGTCGGTCAGGGCGTATCTGCTGGTGGTCCAGAAGGCGGATCTGCTGCGGGTGGGGCGACGTTGGCCAATGTCGTGGTTCAACTGACGGACCCAACCAAACGTGATTGGGACGCCAAAAAATTCGAAGCGGCATGGCGTAAAAAGATTGGCGATGTTGCCTCGGTCAACAAGCTAAACGTGTCTGCCGAATTGATCGGGGCGGGTGACCCTATTTCGATCGAATTGTCATTACCCGAAGGACAAGACATCACGCCTGTTGTGGCAGAATTACGTGCAGGTCTACGCGACATTCCGGGTGTCTTTTCAATCCAAGATGATAATTCTGCAGGGCGTATAGAATATCGTTTGGCTTTGCGCCAAGAGGCTCGTCTGTACGGTGTTACTTTGTCTGACCTTGCCAATCAAACCCGTGCAGGTTTCTTTGGCATTGAGGCGACCAGCGTACAACGTGGGGCAGACAATGTGGCTGTTATGGTGCGCTACCCGGCGCATCAACGTGACAGCCTATCAGACCTTCTTTCGACATGGATCGCGACGCCCTCTGGTGATCAAATCCCGTTAAGCGTTGTTGCATACATCGAAGAAGGATTGTCCCCGACCCAAATCCTGCGCCGTAACGGGCGACAAGTGACCACGGTGATATCTGACTTGGATATCAACGTATCGACCAGTTCCGAAGTGAATGAGGTGATCGAAACTGAGCTGATTAAGCCGCTGCAGAAGAAATACAGCGATCTGTTAATCAACCTTGGTGGTGAGCAACGTCAACAAGGAGATGCACAGGCCGCACTTGGTCAGGCGCTCGGTGTCGCTTTGTTTATTATCTATGCTCTGTTGGCGCTGGTTTTCCGTTCTTACGTTCAACCCATTGTTGTCATGATCGCAATCCCATTAGGTTTGATTGGTGCTGTATCAGGCCATTACATCATGGGTATTCCACTGACTATTTTGTCGATCTTTGGGATCATTGGTTTGGCGGGTGTTGTTATCAACAACTCGCTCGTGATGGTGGACGTTTATAACGAACACATCGCTGATGGAATGGATGTGCGTGATGCTGTTGTCGAGGGAACCAAACAACGGTTTCGGCCGATTCTTTTGACTTCTTTGACGACGTTTTTAGGAGTCTATCCATTGATCATGGAAACCTCATTACAGGCTCAGTTCTTGATCCCCTTGGCGGTGTCTATTGGATATGGGGTGTTGTTTGGTACCGTCATTATTGTTCTGACCGTACCTGCCGTCTTCATGGCGCAGTATTATATCAGCGCAGGTTTGGCAGGGATTATAGCTGCATTTTCAGCCGGTACCAAAACAGCGGATCCGTCAGAGCCAGCAAAATAACAAGCCGTGGAAATGATCCCTTAGGACGGCCCAAACAGCTTTTGTTTAAGCATTTTGTAAGTCGCCTTCAGGATCATTTTCATTGTGAATTCACTCCGTAGCAAAGCGACCAGCTCGCTTTCGCTTAGATGCGAAATTCGTCGAATGCTTTTGTCCCAATCTTTGGACGAATATAGCGAAAAACGTTTGTTCACTAAAAAACCAAAGTGATAATTGCGAGCCAGCGCTTTTTTGCAATCGGCTTCATATCGTTTCAAAGGTGCAGGATCATTGGTGCGAATGGTTTCGCCCAATGCGCGCCCCAAAGCTTCGCCATGATCCATACAAATAAGGATGCCTTCACCAACAGTAGGCGTCGCAAAGTTAGCAGAATCGCCAACTCGAATGACATTCCCAAAGACCAGTCCGGGATCGTAGGCGACTGAGGGTAAGGTACCTGCGTTCACTTCATATTCGCCTGTGAGTTCAAGCCCGAAACGCTGCACGTCGTCAGAGGCCAAGAAATCCAACATCAACTTCTTTGGTGACACATCGGTATCGGGGTGAATCACGCCAACACCGACCCGAAGTTTGTCATCAGCCGTTGGGAAAACCCATCCGTATCCCGATGAAACAGATGAGCCTACAAACAGGATTGCATGATCGGCCTTGTTCGTTCCAATTGGATACTCGTATTCAATACCAACGCCTGTGCGATCTGGTTTTTCTTTAAGGCTCAGATCATCCAACACTGCACTTCTGACGCCAGAGCCATCAATAATATACTTTGATTTGATCTGTGTCGTTTCCGTGTGACGCGACCGGATCGTGGATAAATAACCACCATCTTCCGTTTTTGTCGTCGACAAGAATTTTGTTGAAAGCATGAGTTGGCGTTGCTTGTGATCCGATTTTTGAGCAATCCATTGGTAAAGATCGGTGATGTTTAGAACGACAAGCTTGTTATCTTTGACCTGAAAATGGGCTTCTTTGTTGTCGGAATATACATCGAGTTGATGCATGACCTGATAGAATTCAGACGGAATACCAAGGCGTTCAACATCATCCAACCAGCAACCACCGCTGGTGCGCACAGGTTTGCCGATCTCTGCGTCTTGGTGGACAATGATGGTCGAGACGTGATCGGGCAGAGTGGCGGCAACTGAAAGACCCGCGGGACCTCCGCCAACAATGAGAACTTCGCATTCAAGAGTTTGTGCTGTCACTTTGCATCCGTTGCATTTGGAAAAGTAAAATCAATATCGCCGGCATGCCATTTCGCATATTTGGGCATAATAGTTGTAAATTCGTCTGAAATTAAAAAACGGTCGAGCCACGCCTGAAGGTTAGGCCAAGGTTGCGCATCAAACCATGGCTTATCGATAAATGCGAACTGACGCACGAATGGCAAAATAGCTTGGTCTGCAATCGTAGCATGATCAAACAACCACTGGCCAATCTGTTGGTCCAGTCGCGACAGAAAATCACCTGCTATCGCGCGTTGCTCGTCCGTATTTTGCTCTGGGTAACGCGCCGCGTATTTGGTGCGATCTAGGGCTTGTTTGAATGAACCGTCTGTTTCGGAAATTAGGCCCCAGCCAGCGTCGGGCATATCCAGTAATTGATCTGGATCATTCTGCGCGAGCGCCCATTTCATGATATCAAGACTTTCGTCGATCACGCCGTCTTGGTTGACAAGGCAAGGAACTGTGCCCGATGAGGACACAGCTAGAAATTCAGGGGCTTTATCACGCAACAGAATCTCGCGCAGGATGACAGGTGTTTGTGACGACAATATCGTGAGCCGCGCCCGCATGGCATAGGGGCAACGGCGGAACGAATATAAAATTGGCGTCGTCAAAACCTTAGTCCCGTGTACCTGAGAAACGAACTTCCCAATCGGCCACGGATTCATCTGTAATCTTTGCGAACAGCACTTCAGGTACCGTGAATGGGTGACCAGCGGGCAAGGCATGCAATGCTGCATTCACGTCTACGGGCCACTCTGGCGAGGTCCCCATGTTTTCGTGCATGTTCGCAGCCGCATCAGGGATGAACGGTGCAGACAATGTTGCGTAAAATGGGATCAGGTTCAGGGCCAAACGAATTTGTACGGCCGCCTTTTCCGGATCTGTTTTGAATATTGTCCACGGTGCTGTCTCTTGCAGGTATTCGTTGCCTGCAGCCCAAATGGCACGCAATTCAGCAGCGGCCTTACGCACTTCGATGGCTTCCATGTGGTCTTGATAGCGCCCCAAACGTTCTTCCAAATCGGCGATCAGCGCAATTTCCTCTGGACCGTTTTCACCGCCCTCTGGCAATGCTTCAGAGAATTTTGAACGACAGAATTTGGTGACACGCGATACGAAATTGCCCAAGACATCGGCCAAATCTTTGTTGGTGTCTTGTTGGAAGCTCAACCACGTGAATTCCGCATCCGAGCTTTCTGGTGCGTGGCTTAGCAACCACCAGCGCCAATAGTCAGCAGGCAGCAATTCAAGCGCCTGGTCCATAAATATACCGCGCCCTTGGCTGGTCGAGAATTGGCCGCCGTCATAGTTCAAATAGTTGAAGGATTTCAGGTGATCGACCAATTTCCATGGTTCGCCTGAGCCAAGGATCGTGGCAGGGAAGCCAATTGTGTGGAACGGCACGTTATCCTTGCCCATGAACTGGGTATAAGTTACATTTTCTGCCCCTTTGTCGGTGCGCCACCAGCGTTGCCAATCGGCCTCTGCCAGATCGTGTGCTTCGGCCCATTCGCCAGCGCAGGCGATATATTCGATAGGGGCGTCGAACCAGACGTAAAACACTTTGCCTT
>Ga0209713_10000022_pt1 | contig 106258 bp, 116 predicted proteins | sample ArcOceMetagenome_3_FD_187444 | JGI IMG/M metagenome (GOLD analysis project Ga0209713, IMG submission 187444) | Marine eukaryotic phytoplankton communities from Arctic Ocean - Arctic Ocean- Svalbard ARC20M Metagenome (SPAdes) (version 2) | ecosystem: Environmental > Aquatic > Marine > Oceanic...
TAAATCAGTTGCGATCAACACGATGATCTTGTCATTGCTTTACAAACTGACGCCGCAGGAATGCCGCATGATCATGATTGATCCAAAGATGTTGGAATTGTCGGTTTATGACGGCATCCCACATCTGCTGTCCCCGGTTGTAACAGACCCTAAAAAAGCTGTTGTGGCTCTAAAGTGGACTGTCGGCGAGATGGAAGAGCGCTATCGCAAGATGTCAAAAATGGGCGTTCGTAACATCGAAGGTTATAACGGTCGTGTGCGTGAAGCATTGGCCAAAAGTGAGCTGTTTAGCCGTACCGTTCAAACTGGTTTTGACAAAGATACCGGTGAGCCGATATTCGAGACAGAAGAGACAACACCAGAGGCGTTGCCCTATATTGTCGTGATTGTAGATGAGATGGCCGACCTTATGATGGTTGCTGGTAAAGAGATCGAAGCCTGTATCCAGCGTCTTGCACAGATGGCACGTGCTTCTGGCATTCACTTGATTATGGCGACACAGCGTCCGTCTGTGGATGTTATTACAGGTACGATTAAGGCGAACTTCCCAACACGGATTTCGTTCCAAGTGACCTCAAAAATCGACAGCCGTACAATCCTTGGTGAAATGGGTGCAGAGCAGCTGTTGGGTATGGGTGACATGTTGTACATGGCTGGCGGTGCAAAAATTACGCGTTGCCACGGCCCGTTTGTGAGCGATGAAGAAGTCGAAGAAATTGTGAACCACCTGAAAGCGTTTGGCGCTCCAGACTATATCAACGGTGTTGTCGAAGGGCCGGATGAAGACAAAGAAAACAGCATTGATGCTGTCCTTGGTTTGGGTGGGAATACTGACGGTGAGGACGCGTTGTATGACACCGCTGTTGCCATCGTTGCAAAGGATCGCAAGTGTTCCACCAGCTATATCCAACGCAAACTGGCGATTGGGTACAACAAGGCAGCAAGGCTTGTTGAACAGATGGAAGATCAGGGCCTTGTGTCTGCTGCGAACCATGTTGGTAAACGCGAAATCTTGATCCCTGAACACGTTTAAGGACTAATTATTCGGCCACCAAATATAAATTTGGTGGCCGAAATGACCTAGTGATTGGGTATCGAACGGTGCCTTATCAATGCATAAACTTCCTTGAATGATGTTGTCGTGAACATTCATGGTGGAAGAATTTATGACCATTTTAGATACATTTGGCGATTTCACACCGGGTCTTAGCAGCCCAATTTGTGGTGTGTTTGATATCGTGTCTGACGATGTTGTTGATCTTCCAAATGTTACACGCGCCATCGTTCTAGAAAGCGGTGGAGACGTGTCTGTCGTCTTGAAGAATGGTGATGCAATCACATTGCCAGCGCTAACCGCCGGGGTGATTTATCCGGTGCGGGTGTCGCGTGTGTTGGACAAAGGAACGACTGAAACAGGCCTAAAGGGCCTGATCTAATGTTGGGGGCTGGTGTGGGTATACAGCCCCAGTATTGGGGCTCTGCGGTTGAGGCACTGGTTTGGTTCATATCCGCAATCACAAAGACATCTTTGGTTCATATGAAGCATTGGTCGGTGGTTCTGTTTCGCCGTTTTGAGATAAGGCAAGCGCCAGTTCAGGCCAGTCTTGAATTTCCTCTGGTTGTTTTGTCATAGCTTCACAGCGATCTAAAGCGTTTGGATCGCTGCGTCCTATGGTTGGGATCGCACAAGCGATCAGGCCCAAGAATGGCCAGTCCATGATAGCGATACAAAAGCATACGATTGCTATTGGTCGTTCGATATTGAATGCCTAGCCTATCAATATAGGGTGCTAATCCGATGTCTGCATGGGCGACGAAATCTAAGACTTCGTTGAATGGGATCTCGCTGTAAAAAATCAGGTTCCCTGGTGCATGAGGTGAAATTTTTCTGATGCGCCCAAGCACATGGATCTGCCATTTTGGGCGGCTTTGAGCGATTGAAATGAGTGTGGCCTGATCCAGTTGTGTCGTTCCCGCGCAAACTGCAATCTTTTGAAATTGATAGTTTTCATATGGCGAAATGCGCGATTTTCTAAGTTGATCATGTGGTACGCCCATTAGATCTACCGTAGCATTTTCGTGTCTAAAACGGATAATTAGAGATAAATTTGCGCTGCTTATGCGGGAGAATTGCAGCTATATTTCCTGTTCTGCACGTACCAAATAGGCTGGTGCATTGAGTAAACGCATATCGTCATTCACTTGATAAATAAGCGAAGCTGTTGGGGCGTATTTGGTCAATAAGGGCGCAAGTAAAACAGGTGCACCGCTTTCACAAATGACAAGGTTTGCTTCTCGCAAAGAACCTCGTAATCTTGGTGTCCAATAATTAATGAACAGTGACTTTAGCCGCACAAATGGTTGATCCACTAGAGTAAATCCAGTCCTCAATGGATGAAGTGGGGATAGGCCGAATATAGTTGTAAGCGTTGGTGAGTGCACTTGAGCGCCAAGCTTGGGTTTGTACCCACGTGCAGCAAGGCGAGGGTCCCGTTTGATTGCTGACAACCAACTGCAACCCACAGTCACATGTGTCACGTGCCACCCCATTTTTTGGAGATGATGAGACACTCATAAAATGCTCCCCCATCGTTTTTGAAACGGGAAATGGCCTGTGATAATGGCTGCGCGATTCATAGCCTTAAAAGCCGACGGCTGCCAAAATTTAAAGGCACCAAAAACGCTAGATAGAATGTTGTTCCAACAACAATTGCGGGAAGTAATTCCAAGTTCAAACCCCAAAGCAGCGCCCACATTGATGCGCCGACCGTGATTGGCAATAGTGCCCCAAAGAGTGTTGAGTATGAAAGTTCAAGACGTAGTAACGCTGAGCGCAGGAACCAACACAGCGTGCAGAGGCCTGCGAGTGTCAGTGCAATGCAAACGATGATGGCAAAGTAGTTGGAGGCGGGCAGTGCAAAGCAAATGCTGCTCAACGAGGCTGAAGCGTCGTTGTTTCGAAAATTGGTTAAAACCAAATTGAACCTACATTCAGTCTTAAAATAGCAGAGTTCAATTCGCAGAAAGTTTCTATTGGTGGAGTAATCCAAAAGCCAAACGTGGTGGCGTTAAAACTGGCCCCAATTTATTTAGGCGAAGCGCTGGCTACAGCGGGTGGCGTTGACGGTGGCAAGGAAGAGGATAAGTCTGTTCGGATTTACCGCGATGGCCAGTTATATTAGATACCGTGTCTCATCTTTATTCCAAATCGGGTCAGGTGAAAGTGCGGTTGCTGGACGGAGATGCCATTTTTGTTGATCTTGGTTCAGGCATTGAGGCGGCCCAAAAATACTTTTAACAGCAACTACTTTTGATCGAAAGACGGCAGCGGTCACGGCAAGGATCGCTTGAAGCGTTGCAGGTAGAAGTCACGCTGCTAAGGGATTGACAAAGTAACCAACGCGAAAATTTCCTCAAAGCGCAAAGCCTAGGGGCGCACAAGCCTGACTACGTTTATTTGACGGGAGTGGTTGGCGTGCAATCGCATTTCGCGCTTCTGTTCGCGGAGCAAGCGGTGCTAGCTGACGCGCTGTTTGATGTCGGTGGTATTGCGCCTTGAACGGGGGATGTATCGCAGATCTATGTTCTGCGTGGGCCAACCAAAGATGAAGAATTTAGGGGGATTATGGCGTGGCACCTCGATACGATCAATGCGATTGATTTGGTTTATGCCGCTGATTTTCAGTTGCGCTCAAAGGATATTATTTTTGTAGCGGAACAACCTGTCACCCGCTGGGATCGGGCGATGTAACAAGCGATTCCGAACTTTTATTGGGCGACTTCTAGTGTCGGAAATTGATGCGATTGCGCGATTTATCGCCTTTGATATCGCATAACATGGCCAGACTGCTTATATCTTGCTTCATAACAAGAATAAGCAGGATCCCAAAAGATGTCATATGTTTTTAAATCATTTATTGCGGCTACATTCATGAGCCTCGCAACTGTTGCCAGCGCAGATAAGTTGTCGTTGAATGAAATCTCGAATTTCTTAAACGACTTAAAAACGGCATCCGGTGATTTCACACAGATTAACGATGATGGTACAATTTCTGTAGGTAAAATTTTCATCAAGCGACCAGGCCGCATGCGGTTTGAATATGACGATGCATTGGTGTTGGCGAGCAATGGATCCATTAAGATTTACGATAAGAAATCGAACCAGCCACCTGAATCCTATGCGCTAAGACGCACGCCGCTTTCATTGATCTTGGCGCGCAATGTCGACCTTGGTCAGGCGAAAATGGTTGTTGGCCACGACTACGATGGCACAGCCACAATTGTGCGGGCTCAAGATTCAAAGAACCCTGAATACGGTAGCATTGAACTGAAGTTCACGAGCAACCCAGTTGAGCTGCGCCAATGGGTGGTGAACGACGCCAATGGCGGCCGTTCGACCGTTGTTTTAGGTGAGCTGATTAAAGGTGGGAGACTTGTGAACGGACTGTTCGAAATTGATCCGCAATAAGAGTTTAGGCACGCCAGCGGCTTCCGCAGTTGGCGAGCTGACTTCTGTACGTGTTAGCGCGTGATGAAACTTCACCCGCGATGCGGGCCAACCAAGCTTTGTTTGTGTACGTCCCACGAGAAAAACCGGTATGACCCTCGTGGTAGGCAAAGTATTGGTTGCGCGCATCGCTTAGGGAAACGCCGTTACGTTTTTTCGTAACGTTCATGTACCAGCCCATAAAATCGGCAGCATCTTTGATATTCGTTCTGCGGGCCGAACGGCTTCCTGTGGCGACTTGGTATTCTTTCCATGTCGCATCCAAAGCTTGGGAATACCCAAGAGCACTTGATTGGCGCCCCACAGGCACAACACCAGCCGCATAACGGAAGGGTGGTCGCGCGTTGCTTTTGAATTTGCTCTCTTGATAAATCACAGCCATCAAAACGTGCACGGGGACGTTCCATTTGCGTTCAGCCGCACGGAACGCGCGTAGATACTGTGGGCGTTCTTGGACAATGGAACATGCGTTGTCCAAATTACTTGGTGCGTTCGAATATCTGCCACCGCCACCTATGCCGCCGCACGAAGTAACCGCTAGAACTAATATCATCACGCCAATAGATTTTTTCATATGCCTGCCGTTTTTTATCTTCTTTTTTTTGTTATTCTACCTGATTTTTCCAATTTGGTAAATCACGTTTCTATAACAGCACTGCCAAGATTAGTGGCAAAGCGCCGACTGCCATCAATGTAGATGTCACAACCAATCCGGCAACCGCATCAGAATCGGCACCGTATTTTTCAGCCAGTAAATATGAGGTCACTGCGACAGGTGTTGCGATTTGAATGATCAACACACCGAAGGCGATGTGGCTTAGGGCGAAATAGTCTGCAACGATCCAGGCAATGGCTGTGCAAATGATCAATTTTATCAGTGATAGGAACGCTGCTTTGCCCAGTCCGCGAGGGCTAAGACGGGCAACCGCAACGCCTAATGTGATCAACATGATTGGAATCGCAATTTGACCGATCAAGGACAGTGTGTTGGTCAGGAATAGGGGTGTTTCCCATCCTTGCCATAGGAACAATGCGCCCAATAGAGTGGCGGCAACCAACGGTTCACGTAACACTTTTCCCAAAGCACCTTCACCAGAAACCAGCCAGATACCGAAGGTGAAGGACAAAATCGCCATAACGGCGAAAACTACAATTGCGTTGCTTAATCCGGCTTCACCAAATGCAAACAGCGCGAGGGGTAGGCCTAAATTTCCGGTATTTCCAAAAATGAGTGGGGCCATGTAGGTGCGCGTGTTCAGGCGACCAATCTTGCAGCACAGCCATACCACCAGCGTGACGCCAACATAGGCTGCGAAGGATGCAAACGTCAGTGTGGTTAACGCGCTTGGGTCCATTTCTGCCTGCATTAGGGACACAAAAATCAGGCAGGGCACTGAAAGGGTCATCGCCAATTGGGTTACAAATTGAATGCGATATTCAAAGCCCAACTTGACCCAAGTAAAGCCAACGGATGCCAAAAGAAAAACTGGAGCGACGATCTCGAGGACTGTTAAGATAAGGGCCACAGACTGTTTCCTAAAAAAGGCTTCAAAAATTGGACAAAGGTCCCTTGCAACGTCTACTAACGAGCGATAGAGGCTGCAATAGAATGCTAAGAATTCGTGCAAAATATCATTTGGGACAAGTTGTCCGGCACAAGAAGCATCCCTTTCGGGGTGTCATATTTGACGTCGATCCTCAATTCGCAAATACGGATGATTGGTACGAGGCTATTCCTGAGGAAAGCCGCCCGATCAAAGAACAGCCATACTATCACCTTTTGGCTGAAAACGACCAAAGCTATTATGTGGCTTACGTGTCCGAACAGAACCTTTTGGCTGACTATTCTGGCGAACCAGTGGATCATCCTGATATTCCAGATTTGTTTGGCCCGTTCCAAGACGGTACATATCCGCTGCATTTTCAAATGAACTAAGGTGTTCGGCGGGCCATTGGCCCACCGTTCGTTTAGTACCCTAATGCACAGCCATCTTTACGCGCATCACTGGCCCCCTCAAGCACGCCATCTTCGCGGATTAAAATAGCTTGGCCTCCGCCGATCGCTGTGTCTGGAATGCTGACGTTGTGGCCTAGGTCACTTAGCTCTTGGCGCACAGCATCTGAATATCCGCGTTCGACCTTCATATTACCTGCATCGCTAAAGGCACGTGGCGCGTCGATTGCGTTTTGGGGGTCCATCCCGAAATCGGTTAGATTGCTGGCAAAGCGTGCGTGGCCATTGGGTTGATACGCACCCCCCATCACACCAAACGGCATGATCGGTTTGCCGTTCTGGCGGATCATTCCGGGAATGATTGTGTGCATCGGACGTTTACCGCCCTTCAATTCATTCGCGTGACCTTGTTCCAAGGTAAAACCAGCACCACGGTTCTGCATAAGTATGCCGAACTTCTCAGACGCGATGCCTGATCCGAAGCCGTGAAAGATGGAATAGATCAATGAAACCGCCATGCCATCGCGATCTACCACTGTAATATAAATAGTATCCTTATGAACGGATTCGGTTAGCGGTGCGGCAGCTTGCATCGCGCGTTTTGAATCGATCAACGCTGCCAACTTGGATGCTGTTTCTGCAGACAGCATGTGGTCGACGCGCGTGGTGTGTTCTGGATCGGCCAAGAACCGATTGCGTGCGTCATAGGCCAGCTTGGCCGCTTCGGCCTCGATGTGGGCGCGCTGGGAACCGAAGGGGTCCATTGATGCAATGTCAAATTGTGACAAGATATTCAACATCAACAACGCGGTTGCACCTTGGCCGTTTGGTGGGTGCTCAACCACTTCGATGTCTTTGTAAGTGCCACCGATAGGCGTTGTTTCATCACTCGCAGCATTTGCGAAATCTGCTGCCGTGTGGACGCCACTTGCTGCGGTAAGGCAAGATACCATGTCCTCTGCGATTTCGCCTGTGTAAAACGCATTGCGGCCCTCTTTTGCGACACGGCGCAACACCTCTGCTTGACCAGGTGAGCGGAAAATTTGCCCAACTGTTGGGGTTTTGCCATCAAACAAATACTTTTCGCGTGCAGAGCCCTGCAAAGTTCCCGCGTCATTGGCCCAGTCAAAGGCCACGCGCGGTGCCACTGGAACGCCGGCATCTGCATAGTGAATTGCTGGTGCCAAAATGCGATCAAGGCCCAGTTTGCCCACCTGTTCAGAGAGATTGCAAAATGCATCGATTGCGGTTGGAACAGTTACGGCATGGGCACTTTTCAGAGGGACAGTTGCTTGGCCCTCATTGCGCAAGGTTGCGCTGTCCAATGCAGCTGGCGCGCGACCTGATCCGTTGATGGCATGAACTTCATTGCTGCCTCCTGGAGAATATAGGACGAAACAATCGCCGCCGATCCCAGTCATCTGTGGTTCGCAGATGCCCAATAAGACGGCGCCTGCGATTGCGGCGTCCATCGCGTTGCCGCCCGCCTTTAGGATGTTAATTGCTTCTTGTGCGGCAAGGGGGTGCGACGTGGCACACATTCCATTGCTTGCAAAAACAGGGGATCGTCCGGGGAGTTGGAAATCACGCATATTATAACCTTTGCCAATCATTTGATTAGCAACCTAGCGACGGGGCGGAGGAAGTCCACTAGCAGCGATAAAGGGGGGTAGTGCCCCGGCGTTGCTAACTGGTTGGGGGCCATCAATGCGCAACGCCGAGGGAAGCTTTATGCAGCTAAAAGTAACCCTATGAAGTTGATTCAGGGCACAATTGTGTTTTGGTTGTGACCCTTTTAGTGAAAGGTGCATTTTTCTCATCTTGCGCGGTTAAGCACTTATTTTCAGGCGAATTGGTAGGTGGAATGACAAGGTGTTGATGTCGCCTGATCGCTTGTAGGTAATGTCTTGCGCAAACATCTTAATCAGAAACCATCCAAATCCACCTTCAGGTAAGTCGACAAACTGGACATCCGTTTTGGGTGCGTTGCCGATAGGCGGTTCGTCGTTTGGCATTGGTAGGCCAGTATCTGTCAGTGCAATGTACAACCCATTGTCTACCAATGTGCATTGCACGCCAATTGGCCCAGGAGTTTGTGGGTTGGGGTAAGCGTGTTCGACAATATTGTTGAGCACCTCGGCCAATACCATCTTGATTCTGTCAGTATCGTCGGACGCCAAATTCAAAGGGGCCAAGCCGTCTAACAGTTTGCTCAATGCCTTGCGCGCTGCAAACACACCGCTAATCACACTGAACCTCACGCAAAGGGTTGCAGGCTGTGAGGACATCAGAACAATCTCCTAAGTATCAAGTGGGCGGATTGCATAGTTCGTCTAGTGCACCGTCCAAAGTCGCGAACAGACTGAAAACGGTGTCCATTCGGGTCAGACAAAACACTTTATCAACAGTTGGTGTTAGCCCTGCCAACGCCAATGTTCGATCCTGCCCCTTATGTTTCATTGAGGCGACAATGGCACCCAGGCCGCTTGGTCGATAAAGTTTACAGCACTTAAATCAAGGACTACAATTTTGGTTTCATCTAGAGTTTCCGTTCGCATCGCATCCTTGAATTCAATTGCAACAGCTGCATCAATGCGGTCATCATTCGCGGATACAATTAGAATAGGGTTTTCAGTTTTGGTCGATAATTCCATTCTATACACCTATGATCGCTATGAACGCTGACACAACTAAGTCTTAAGTCTTACCAACTGGTGACGAAGACAAAGAATATTGGAGCACTTATTATGAAAAATGTCGTTATTGCAGGTGCTGCGCGCACACCAATGGGTGGGTTCCAAGGTGACTTTGAACCAATGACAGCCGCGCAATTGGGTGGCGCTGCTATCAAAGCGGCCCTTGCTGGGGCGCAAACTGATACCGTGGATGAGGTTCTGATGGGCTGTGTTTTGCCAGCGGGGCAGGGCCAAGCACCTGCGCGACAAGCTGGATTTGAGGGTGGTTTGGGCGAAGAGGTTCCTGCCACCACACTTAACAAGATGTGCGGGTCTGGTATGAAGGCTGCGATGATCGCCTATGATCAGATTGCGCTGGGCAACACGGACGTGATGATCGCGGGCGGCATGGAAAGCATGACAAACGCGCCCTACTTGCTTGAGAAAATGCGCGGTGGTGCGCGACTTGGGCATGGCAGCGTTATCGACCACATGTTCCTTGATGGTTTAGAGGACGCCTATGATAAAGGCCGCCTGATGGGCAGCTTTGCAGAGGATTGCGCCGAAGCTTTCCAATTTACCCGCGAGATCCAAGATGACTATGCGTTGGCGTCTTTATCACGCGCGATTGAGGCGCAAAGCACTGACGCTTTCGATCAAGAGATCGCACCGGTTGAGATGAGAAGCCGTAAAGGTATGGTGACCATCAATACTGATGAACAACCCGCCAAAGCACGCCCTGACAAAATCCCACAGTTGAAACCAGCGTTTCGTGAGGGGGGCACTGTAACGGCTGCCAACTCATCTTCCATTTCTGATGGGGCGGCAGCATTGGTTCTGGCCTCGCAAGACGTCGCACAAGCCAAGTGCATGACCATTCGCGCCCACATTAAGGGGCATGCCAGCCACGCTCAGGCTCCCGGCCTGTTCACCACGGCCCCAGTACCAGCGGCGCAAAAACTGCTTGAGCAAATTGGCTGGTCCAAGGATGACGTGGACCTTTGGGAAGTGAACGAGGCCTTCGCCGTTGTCCCCCTTGCCTTCATGCACGAGATGGGGATCAGCCATGACATCGTCAACGTAAATGGCGGCGCTTGTGCGCTGGGCCATCCTATTGGTGCATCTGGTGCGCGGATCATCGTGACCTTGCTAAACGCGCTGGAAAAACGTGGCCTTAAACGCGGTATCGCAGCAATTTGCATTGGTGGTGGCGAGGGTACTGCCATTGCGATTGAACGCCCTTAACCTGATCCATTTGAAAGTTAGGCCATGCAAGTTGATTACAAGTCCCTCAGCCAATCCATCGCGTCTTTGGCTGAGGGCGAAACAGACACCGTTGCGCTGATGGCGACGGTTGCCTGCGAAGTGCACAACAGTGACGACCGTTTTGATTGGACGGGGTTCTATCGTGTGACCGAACCCGAGTTGATGAAAATTGGTCCTTATCAGGGCGGGCACGGTTGTCTGGTGATTCCTTTTTCACGCGGTGTTTGTGGAGCAGCCGCACGCAGCCTTGAGGTTCAGCTGGTGGCAGACGTTGATGCGTTCCCTGGTCATATCGCTTGCGCCGGTTCAACGCGGTCTGAGTTGGTTTTGCCCGTGGTGAATGGAAATGGGGTGTTATTGGGGGTGTTTGACCTTGATAGCGATCAACCTGATGCATTCACCCAAACAGATGCTGATGCGCTGACAGCCATATTGGCGGACACGTTTAGGTTGGCAATTGCACCTTAAATTAGGCTCTTGTGAAGAAAACGCTTGATTTTTCACGCGACTCGACATCACCGTGAAATTAAGTTGTATAATTTCACGGGCCTTTCATGCTGCAAACCGACCTTAGTAAACCTGAAACCTTAGGTGCTGACCTTAGGGCCTTGCGTAAATCGCGGGGGCTTACGCTGTCGGACATGGCCGAAAGCTTGGGGCGTTCTGTGGGTTGGTTAAGTCAGGTTGAACGCGATCTGTCCAATCCGTCCATCAGTGACCTGCGCGAAATCGCAGCGCTATTGGGTGTTCCGATTTCAATGTTATTCCGGCACGCGGCTGCCCCCGCGCACGAGGCGGGTTACGTTGTGCGCCATGGTTCACGCCGTCCAATGGGATCGCATACCGCTGGCTTGGTCGAAGAACTGTTGTCACCCGACCTGACGGACGATTTCGAAATGGTGCATTCTACCTTTGAACCCTTTAGCGAAATCGCTGAACCTGTGACACGTCCGACCCAAGAGGTGGGATACCTTATCTCAGGTAAATTGGACCTTGAGATTGCGGGCCAAGTTTTCAAGATCAATCCAGGTGACAGCTTTCGCATCAAAGGCGAACCGCACCGCTGGATGAACCCCTATGATACCCCCGCCGTTGCGGTTTGGGTTATCGCCCCTCCGGTGTATTAGATGTCGTTTGAAAGCTGGATCATATTCGCTGTGTTTTGGGGGGTCTTCGTGATCACGCCAGGGCCAAATGCCGTGAACTGCATCAACAACGGTATGAACGTTGGGTTCCGTCGCGGACTTGTTGGCGTCGCAGCAATCCTGACCCAAGCAACGCTGTTTCTAATTCTATCGGCGATGGGGGTCACTGCACTGATTGCCGCCTCGCCTGTGGCGTTCAATGTGGCCAAACTGATTGGCGCAGGCTTCTTGATTTTTATCGGGGTGCGCGGCTGGATCAATGCGCGCAATCCTGCACCTGAATTGCCCAAAGGCGCGGGGTCCATCTACAGCAACGCATTGGCGATTGCGGTGATCAATCCCAAGTCTGTTGGTGGCTATCTGGCGGCCTTTTCACAGATTGTTCAACCGGATGTACCTATCTGGGACCAAATGGGGCTGATCATGCCAACCGCACTCACACTGACGGCACTGTCCTACATGGGTTTCACGGCTATCGGTGTCGGCTTAGGACGCGCGGCGATGGGTGTTGTGTTTAACGTTTGGCTGCGCCGCGCGATGGGTGCGTGCTTTGTCATCTATGGCCTGCTCTTGGGCACGGCCAGCGCACCGGGGAGAGGTTGATGCTGACAGGAAGCTGCAACTGCAAAGGCGTGACCTTTACCGTCAAAGATGGCGGTCAAAGCGTATCAGCCTGTCACTGCACGCAGTGTCGCAAACAATCAGGCCACCACTGGGCCTCTGGGTATGGCGACATTGAGAGCTTTGAAATTACAGGCGACGTGCGTTGGTTCGCCGCCTCTGAAACGTCCAAGCGGGGGTTCTGCCCGAGGTGTGGATGTTTCTTATTTTGGAAAGCGCATGCCGAGGAGGGCATGAGTTTTTCTTTGGGAGTAATCGATGGGCCTACAGGGTTCGAACTTCAAAAACACATCTTTGTCGCGGACAAAGGTGACTACTATAAAATCGCGGACAACTTGCCGCAAAGGGAGCAATAGACATGAGCGAATTTCCAACAACGGCCCGTGTGGTTGTCATCGGTGGCGGTGTAGTCGGTACATCGACACTCTATCACCTAGCTAAAGCTGGCTACAAAGATTGTGTGCTGGTTGAAAAGAACGAGCTGACCGCCGGTTCCACGTGGCACGCGGCAGGCAATGTTCCTAACTTTGCGGGGTCTTGGGCCGTGATGAACATGCAGCGGTATTCGGCTGCGATGTATCGTTCGTTGGGTGAAGATGTTGGATATCCGATGAACTACCACGTGACTGGCGCGATCCGCTTGGCCCACTCAAAAGAGCGGATGCAAGAATTCGAACGCGTTGCAGGTATGGGCCGTTATCAGGGTCTACAAATGGACATTTGCACACCCGCGGAATTGAAAGAGCTGAACCCGTTCATGGAAACCCATGATCTGGCGGGTGGTCTTTGGGATCCGTTGGATGGTGATATTGATCCGGCACAGTTGACCCAAGCACTGGCCAAGGGTGCCCGTGACGCAGGTGGCCGTATCGAACGTTTCTGTTCCGTTGTTGGCATCGAGCGCGATGGCGATGAATGGATCGTGAAAACCGAAAAAGGCGACATTCGCTGCGAAAAGGTTGTGAACTGTGGCGGCTATTATGCACAGCGCATTGGTGAGATGTTCAAACCTTGGGGCGGACGCACGGTTCCAATGGTTGTTATGTCCCACCAGTATTTCCTGACAGAGCCAATCGCAGAGCTTGAAGCGTGGACCAAAGAAAAGGGCCACAAGATGCCCATGATCCGTGACGTCGATATTTCATACTACCTTCGTCAGGATAAAAATGGCCTGAACCTTGGTCCATATGAACGGAATTGTAAGGCGCACTGGGTCACCCCTCAGGATCCAATGCCAGAAGACTTCAGCTTCCAACTGTACCCCGATGATCTGGACCGTCTGGAATTCTACATCGAGGACGCGATGGAACGTTTGCCAGTCCTTGGTACCGCTGGTATCGGCCGTAACATCAACGGTCCCATTCCCTATGCACCGGATGGTCTGCCAATGGTTGGTCCTATGCCGGGTGTTCCCAATGCATTCGAGGCACATTCATTCACTTTCGGCATCGCCCAAGGTGGTGGCGCTGGTAAGGTTGTGGCCGAATGGATCATGCACGGCGAAACTGAATTGGACATGTGGGCGATCGATCCACGTCGTTACACAGATTACGCCGATCACGACTACTGCCTGTCCAAGGCGTTGGAAACTTATGGCCACGAATACGCCATGCACTTCCCACACCACGAATGGCCGGCAGGGCGCGACAAAAAGCTATCGCCAAACCACGCCAAGCTGTTGGCATCGGGCGCACAGATGGGGGCCTACAACGGTTGGGAACGTGCCAACTGGTTCGCCCACGATGGCGATGACACATCCGAGGCCGCAACCGAAACATGGTCGCGCGAAGGGCCGTGGGTCAAACGGGTTGAGGAGGAAGTCGAGGCCTGCACAAACGCAACAGGTGTCCTCGATATGCCGGGCTTCTCGCGGTACACGCTTTCTGGCGCGGGTGCTGCCGAATGGCTACGTGGTCAAATCGCAGGGGCCTTGCCAAAAGCGGGCCGCATGAACCTTGGTTATTTCACAGACAGCCGTGGACGCATCGTGACAGAGGTGACAATCATCCGTTGGGGCGAAGACGACTTCTGGATCATGACAGCAGCCGTGGCACAGTGGCATGACCTTGAGTTCTTGCAATCACGCTTGCCAACCGATGGCTCGCTTACAATGACAGACATCACCAAAGAGTGGTCAACAGCATTGGTCACAGGCGCACAGTCACGCGATCTGTTGTCTGGCATCGTTGAAGGTGCGGACCTGACAAAAGGTTGGCTCACGTTGCAAGACGCGACCATCGCTGGCGTGCCGTGTAAACTGATGCGTATCTCGTTCTGTGGTGAATTGGGTTGGGAAGTGCACACGTCCTTTGAGGACAGCAAAGTCGCCTATGAAGTGATCCGCGATGCAGGTGCCAAACCATTCGGCATGTATGCGTTGAACTCAATGCGGATCGAAAAAGGGTACCGCACTTGGAAGGGTGATCTGTCCACAGATTACACATTGCTAGAGGGCGGCATGGAACGCTTTATCCGCTTTGACAAACCGCAAAACTTTATCGGCAAAGCTGCTTTGCTGGCTGAGAAAGAAGCGGGCGTGAAGAAGATGTTTGTGACCATGACTGTAGACGCACCGTTCGCCGATGCACCTTACATGTCGACGATCTGGAATGGTGATGAAGTGGTTGGTGAAACGACATCTGGCGACTGGGGATTCCGTGTGAATAGATCCATCGCGCTGGGCGTTGTTAAGGCGGAACTGGCAGTCCCTGGAACAGAGCTTGAGGTCGAAATCTTTGGTGCCCGTTGCAAGGCTGTTGTACACGCTGACCAACCATTATGGGATCCAGAAAACGATCGCATCCGCGCATGATAAAATGGCTTCAAAGGCAAAGCGCCGCTGTGCGCGTGTGCTTTGCCTTTGGCTATTGTGCGATCTACTATGGATTGCATTTCTTGTCTGGCGTCTTTTCTTTGGACACCGTCAAAACCGTTCTTGTGACGGTGTTCCCAATTTTATACGGCGCAGCGACGCAGCTGTTGTTTGATCCGCTGCTTACAAAATCACCCCGCCAGACGTTTCGGTTGCTTGCGTTGCCGGTGGTTTTACTCTGTGCCGTCTTACTGTTGATACAGCTTGAAACGCTTATTTGCATTGCTGTCCTGCTACCAATTTTCATGGCATTGGGGTGGTGCGGGCAATGGGTTATGCGTGCCGTTTTGCGCAAGGCGTTGGTTGATGCAACAAGCAACACCTTGAACGTGTCGTTGTTGTTGCTGCCGGTTTTTGCCGTGCCGTTGTTTGGTCAGTTTGAGTTCCCGCAGGCGCAAATGCGGGTCATGACCCAGATTGCGGTTGAAGCAACCCAAGATGTGGTTTGGACCAACACCATCGAGATTAGTGAGATCCAGCCAGAGGAGCGCGTTTGGACATTCTCCCACAATATCCTTGGCACGCCGCGTCCCATTGATGCGGTTCTGGTGGGTGACGTGCGCAAGCTGGGTTGGACGGGTGGGGTCGTGTTCGAAGAACACCTGACAGCAGTAGAATCGAATACATCAATGGCGTGGGATTTTGTCTTTAACGCGCCAGAGACCTTGGTCGCGTTTGATCCCACATTGCCCCCCAAGGTGGTATTGTGAACATGCAATCGGGGTCATACCACCTTACATCACTGCCAAACGGCGTTACCTTATTGACCTTGGAAACAAACTATTCAATCAGGACGCCAGTGAACACATATCTTGCCATTTGGGGGGAAGTGTTCTTGCAAGATTTCCATCACGCCGTCCTCAGCGTGATCAAAACCCGCAGTGAAAAGGGATAACGCAGATGATGATTTTAGATGGCGGAATGGGCCAAGAACTTGTGGCACGCGCAGGTAAAGCGACGTCGCTTTGGTCGGTCCAAGCCTTGCTTGATGCGCCTGAAGTGGTACGCCAAGTGCACGACGAATATTTCGCAGCTGGCGCTGATATCGCCACCACAAACAGCTATTCTGTTCTGCCCGACCGCCTAGAGCCACATGGCATGTTGGATCGCCTAGAAGAGCTGGCGCGTCTTGCCTGCCAACTGGCGGCTGATGCGCGTGAAGCGCACGGGTCAGGCATGGTTGCTGGCGGCTTGGGTCCGCAAGGGTTCTCTTATCAGCCCGACAAAGCCCCACCCGCAGAACAAGCGGCTGAAGCCTACGCCAAGCTGGCACAAATTCACGCGCAATACGTCGACGTGCATTTGCTTGAAACGATGTCTTCTGTGGATCAAGCACGCGGCGGCCTGATGGGCGCTGGTGTGACGGGCAAACCTGTTTGGGTTGCCTTGTCTGTGCGCGATGACGACGGCACACGTTTGCGGTCTGGCGAATTGCTTTCTGATGTTATGCCATTGTTGGAAGAGTTCAATCCTGCGGCTGTTTTCATCAACTGCTCTAAGCCCGAAGCGGTCGACACAGCCGTGCCAATCCTTGCCAAAAGTGGTCGCGTTGTCGGCGCTTATGCGAATGGTTTCACAGGTATCGCTGCGGACTTTAACAAAGTTGGCGCAACCGTTGATATGCTCAGCGCGCGCCGCGATCTTGGTCCAAACGCCTATGCCGATTTCGCTGATGGTTGGGCTGCAAACGGCGCGACCATTATCGGTGGTTGCTGCGAAGTTGGACCTGCGCACATCGCAGAACTGTCCCGACGTTTGAAAGCGACCTAAGTCATGATTGATATCGATCCTTCACATTTTGGCACCCGTGCATCGGGAGAGCCGTGGAGGGTCGATATCATTCTGGCAGAGGGGTTTGTTCTGGTGGAATTGTCAGGCGTGGTCGAAGTGCTGCGCATGGCGAACCGGATCAATCCAACCACATTGTTTGATTGGACCTATCGCTCTGTCAAAGGCGGGTATGTGTCTTGTCGTGCGGGTTTGGGGACGCTGAGTGAACCCCTGACAGATCGCCCAACGGCCGACTATGTTTTCGTCATTGGCAACACAAACTCTGATCACCCGGAACTGTCTTTGGGCACAACCATCTCGGCGTACAGCTATCGCAAGGCCAAGGTGATTTTGCTGTCCGAGGCGGCGAGTCGGTACATTTCTGAACACCCAAACGGATCTGGGGACCACACGACCCATTGGGAAAACCGCGCAGTCTTGCAGGAACGCGGTGATCCGGGTGGGGAGGGCACCTATGCCTTGGCCGTGGATGATGGGCGCGTTGTGACCTGTGCAGGAATGGGTGCGACCGTCGATTTGACGCTGAGATTGGTGGGCAATCACATGTCTGCGGCGGGTGTTATGACTGTGGCAGATATCTTGTTACATGAGAAAATCCGTGACTTCAAAACTCTTCAGCCCTTTGGCGGTAAACGCCTAAGTATGACAGGCGATAGAGAGCTGGATCAGTGTATCGAATTGATGCAATCACATATGGAAGACCCCATGCCGATTGCCGAATTGGTTACACGCGTGGGCATTTCATCGCGCTCATTAGAACGTCGTTTCCATAGCAAACTGAACACCACGCCCAACACATACTACCGTGAACTGCGCCTAAACTGGGCAAATAACCTGCTGCTGAACACCACGCTATCAGTGCGTGAGGTTGGCATGGCCTGTGGGTTCTCTAACGGATTTTCCAGCCTCTACCGCAGCTTTTTTGGGATCACACCCACCGCAATCCGGAAGACGAAAAAAGTATCGGGCCAACGGGTCTGATGAATCGAAAGCGTCAGTAATGACGTTTTTGAAGGTCTAGTTTACGCCATTTCGTGCCAAAGTGAAATCAACTTCGATTCATAAGGCTTGAACCCATGTCTGCACTTCCAAACAAAGCACGCGTTGTCATTATCGGGGGCGGTGTTATCGGCTGTTCCGTTGCCTATCACCTCACCAAATTGGGTTGGGAAGATGTGGTTCTTTTGGAACGCAAACAACTGACATCTGGCACGACGTGGCACGCTGCGGGTCTGATCGCGCAATTACGTGCAACGGCGAACATGACCAAACTGGCGAAATATTCCCAAGAATTGTACGGCGGGCTGGAAGAAGAAACAGGTGTGGCCACTGGTTTCAAACGGGTGGGGTCCATTACCGTTGCCTTGACCGAAGAACGTCGCGAAGAAATCTATCGCCAAGCGGCCATGGCCCGCGCCTTTGGTGTTGAGGTTGAAGAAATCTCAAACGAGCGCGTCCAAGAAATGTACCCGCATCTTAACCTTGAGGGTGTTGTGGGTGCTGTCTATTTGCCGCTCGACGGTCAGGGCGATCCAGCCAACATCGCATTTGCATTGGCAAAAGGCGCGCGTCAGCGCGGTGGGCTGATCAAGGAACGTGTTAAAGTGACTGGCATGGCCAAAAATGGCAGCCGCGTCACGGGCATTGATTGGACGGATGAAAACGGCAATTCAGGCCACATCGAAACGGACATGGTTGTGAACTGTGGCGGCATGTGGGGGCACGAAGTTGGACGCATGGCTGGCGTGAACGTTCCGTTGCAAGCTTGTGAACACTTTTACATCGTGACCGAGGCAATTGAGGGTCTGACGCAATTGCCAGTGCTGCGCGTCCCTGATGAGCACGCCTATTACAAAGAGGACGCGGGCAAATTCCTGTTGGGTGCGTTTGAACCAGAATCCAAACCATGGGCTGTGGACGGTATTCCCGACGACTTTGAATTTGACCAGTTGCAAGAAGATTTCGATCACTTTGAGCCAATTCTAGAGAAGGCGATCGAACGGATGCCACTGTTGGCAGAGGCGGGTATCCACACCTTCTTTAACGGTCCTGAATCCTTTACCCCAGATGATGCCTATCACCTTGGCCTTGCGCCAGAGATGGACAATTTCTGGGTCGCGGCGGGCTTTAACTCGATCGGTATTCAATCCGCTGGCGGCGCAGGTATGGCCCTGGCGGCATGGATGGATACAGGTGAAAAACCATTCGATCTGGGCGATGTAGACATCAGCCGTATGCAGCCGTTCCAAGGCAATAAACGCTATCTTGAGGCACGCTCAAAAGAGACGCTTGGTCTGCTTTATGCCGATCACTTTCCGTTTCGCCAAAAGGCAACAGCGCGCGGTGTGCGCCGCACGCCGTTCCACCAGCATCTGTTGGATCAGGGTGCCGTCATGGGCGAAATCGCAGGTTGGGAACGCGCCAACTGGTTCGCCAATGAAGGTCAGAAACCTGAATACGAATACTCATGGAAGCGCCAAAACTTCTTTGACAACGTGGCTGCCGAACACAACGCAGTGCGCAATAACGTAGGCATGTATGACATGACATCCTTTGGTAAATTGCGTGTCGAGGGCCGTGATGCAATGGTCTTTATGAACTACATCGGTGGCGGTGATTACGATGTGCCCGTTGGAAAAATTGTCTACACGCAATTCCTGAACTCCAAGGCGGGGATCGAAGCGGATGTGACCGTCACGCGGATCGAAGAGAACTGTTATCTTGTCGTGACACCCGCCGCGACGCGTCTTGCCGATCAAACATGGATGCGCCGCAATCAGGGTGATTTCAACGTGGTCATTACAGACGTGACAGCTGGCGAAGGCGTCTTGGCCGTTATGGGGCCAAACGCGCGCAAACTGCTGCAAGCCGTTTCGCCCAATGACTTTAGCAATGCGGTGAACCCATTCGGCACCGCCCAAGAAATCGAGCTGGGCATGGGCCTCGCCCGTGTGCACCGCGTGACTTATGTGGGCGAGTTGGGTTGGGAGATCTATATGCCGTCCGACATGGCGGGCCATATGTTTGAAACGCTGCATGAGGCGGGCCAAGACATGGGGCTAAAACTGTGCGGGATGCATATGATGGACACATGCCGGATAGAAAAAGGCTTCCGTCACTTTGGGCATGATATCACGTCAGAGGATCACGTTCTTGAAGCGGGCCTTGGCTTTGCTGTTAAAACCGACAAGCCTAACTTTATTGGTCGTGACGCGGTGTTGGCAAAACGCGAAACCGGGCTGGAGCAACGTTTGGTCCAGTTCAAACTGACCGACGCAGAGCCGTTGCTATACCACAACGAACCGATCCTGCGGAACGGCGAAAACGTTGGCTATTTGTCTTCGGGCGGATACGGACACCACGTGGGTGCGGCCATCGGTATGGGCTATGTGCCATGCAAAGGCGAAAGCGTGGCAGAGCTGCTGGCTTCATCATTTGAAATCGATGTGATGGGCACGCGGGTTAAAGCCGAGGCAAAGTTGAAACCGTTCTATGATCCCAAATCAGAGCGCGTGAAGGTCTAAGGTTTGAGGCGTAAACAGCTTTAACGGCAGTTTGTGCACCGAATCATTCTGATGAGCATCACAAAGGCAGTGAGTGATGAAACATCCATTTAGCGGATTTGATGCGGACATTTTGTCCGTCTTCGCGTGTTGCTGGCAACCAAATCTCATCGCCCTTTTCGAATCTTGATACGCGACGATAGATAGATTTTCACAGTTTTCTTCACCGATAGAAGTGCTTCCGATTGCAATCACACTCTCTGACACTTGGCGCAAGTTTAGGTGAATTTGAGCGCCTTTCATCTCGCCGTCAGTCTCGCAAGATCCTGAAAAGATGAAGATATATACGCCAGTTTCTGGAATTGTGATGGTTTCGCCATTCCAGACAGAAGGACCTGGTTGGGCTTTGTGGGACGTTGCGCCTAGTTTGTAACTGTCAGGACCAAATTAGATAGGCTTCCCACATTCAGCGTTTAATGTGTCAGTAATAGACGCATCCAAAACGATGCTAGGAAAACTTCTAATCGATGCAGGGTTTGAGAGTGCCATTTTAAGAATCCAAAGTGATTGTTCAAAAAATATTAATAAGTAGTCAGTTTTATATTGGGTATTACTCAAGTGGGGGAATCCATACCTTTTGTTTCGGCGGGTTTCCGCGACCCCATCATGGCCGACAGAATTGCTCTGTAATTTATAGTTATGGACAGCAGGAGTAGGGCTGTTACCCATAGCCAACCCAGCGAACGGAGCATCCTCATGTCAAAGCCATCTACACCTGCAAGTGGTGACACTCTATCTGGCTTCAGCTTTGCCTTTGCGGCGTATTTCTTGTGGGGTTTTCTACCGATCTATCTCAAGCTGTTGTCGCACCTGCCATCCGCCGAAGTGGTTGCGCACCGCGTGATCTGGTCGGTGCCCATCGCAGGCATCCTTCTAATTCTTTTGGTACGGACCAAGGATGTGCGCAGCGCCATCATGGATCCAAAGATGTTGGGAATGGCCTGCGTCACCGCCGCGCTGATCTCTATCAATTGGGGGATTTATGTCTGGGCGATTGCCGCTGACCGGACCCTTGATGCGGCCCTTGGGTATTACATAAACCCGCTGTTTAGTGTCGCACTTGGCGCGATTGTCCTGCGTGAAGCGTTAACCCGCGCACAGCTTGTCGCCATCGCTTTGGCCGCAGGTGCTGTTGTCGTTTTGGCGGTTTCAAATGGATCGGTGCCATGGGTGTCTTTGGGGCTGACCGTCTCATGGGGGCTGTATGCCCTTGCGAAAAAGCAACTGCCCATTGGCCCAAACCAAGGGTTCTTGCTAGAGGTGTTGATCCTACTGGTACCCGCACTGACCTATGTGACGTGGTTGGGCGTGCAGGGGCAGAACCATTTTGAACTTAGCCCAACGCGCGACACGTTGATGTTGATGGGCTGCGGTATCGTTACGGCTGTGCCGCTACTGCTGTATGCCAACGGGGCAAAGGGGCTGCAGCTGACCACCATCGCCATCATGCAATACATCGCACCGACGTTGATCTTCCTTGTTGCTGTCTTTGCCTTCGGTGAGGAATTCGGGCGTGCCCGTATGATCGCCTTTCCGATGATCTGGGCCGCATTGGTGATCTATTCGGTCTCTATGTTTCGCAAGATGCGTCGAGAGGGTTGAAAACCAAACGCACATCTGTGAACTGAGGGCATGCAAACACCCTATACCCCCCCGCACGATCCGCTTGTCATTTTGCACGACGATGCAGATGTCATTGCCGTTGATAAGCCCGCTGGCTTGCTGTCCGTCCCCGGACGGGGCGAGCATTTGGCGGATTGCCTGATCACGCGGGTGCAGCAGGTGTTTCCACATGCGTTGTTGGTGCACCGTTTGGATCGCGACACGTCAGGCGTGATGATCTTTGGGCTGAACCCACATGCACAGCGCACGTTGTCGATGGAGTTCCAAGAACGTCAAACCAAGAAGATGTATGTCGCCGGTGTTTGGGGTGTGCCCAAGGAAAAGGCAGGCACCGTCGATTTGCCATTGATCGTTGATTGGCCAAACCGCCCCTTGCAAATGGTCTGTCACGAAACCGGCAAACCCTCTGTCACCGATTGGCGGTTGCTTAAGGATCAGGGCGAGACATCGCGGATCAGATTGATACCGAAAACGGGCCGAACACATCAATTGCGTTTGCACATGTTGGCATTGGGCCACCCGATTTTAGGCGACCCGTTTTATGGACATGAACAAAGCCAGGCGTTCCCACGCATGATGCTGCACGCCGAAGAGTTGCGTGTGAAGCATCCTGAAAATGGGCAGTCGTTGCGGGTACGGGCGAAGGCACCGTTTTAGGGGGGATTGAAGGTAACCAAATTCCACTGCCTTCTGCTCACAATAAGAAATTTTCAGATCTTATTCTGGCGTCCGTCCAGAAACGGCCTTCACCTCTAGGAAGTCTTCCAACCCGCAAACGTCGGAGTGGTCAGTAACCGTGCTAGGGGCAGTGCAAGGAAGTTTCAAAGCTGTTTCACATAACACGTGCTGCAAACAAGTTGAGCCGGTTTTAAACTATATATTGTCTTGGTGCAGGTTTCCGTCGGCACCGGCAGACGTCATGTTCTAGATTTTTGGGTTGGAAGATAAATGGAGCTGTCGGACAGGAACTATTAAAGACCAGCATAGATGTGTTCGTTCTTCAAATACGGACTCGAAGTTAGAATTGGCTTTGCATTCTTAAGATGCCGGGCAACGGCACGACGTCTTTTGTGTCCCTCTAAAAAGGGACGGGCAGGTGTGTCGCAGTCGCACCAGCTTCACGATTTCAGTAGAATGCCTTTAATTTCGTTGCTATTTTTTGGCCCCAACATTTCAAATGCGTCTGGGCCTGGGAATAGGCTTTCTGAAGGAGCGCCCTCTGCCTTCACAATCTCATGTTGATCAAAAAGCAAATGCACATATGTGATCGGTTTCACATCTGATTGCAGTTTGACACCGGGGATCGGCAATAGGAATTTTGCAGCGATCAAGGCCTCCTGAGAACCAATCATGTTTTGCGCGATCTTTGAGCGGACCATCATGCGGTGCTGTTGTGACACGCGCAGTTCAGTGCGCGGCAATCCACAGCCCAACGCACCCTTTGCTATACAAACTGGCGCCATTTTACCCATCTGAAGTACGGTCGATTGTCCGATCCAACGTATGGGTCGTGGGCCATGGTCTAACGTTTCTATCAGATCCCCAATTTGCATGTCATTGATTGCACGAAGGCCCGTGGGCGTTTCCAAATTGGTGCCTTCAACAAAACACGCAAAGGATTGGAACGCGTTGTGCCAAAGCCCATTGTAGTTCGTTGATGTTATCGTATCTATGGTGGCTGATTGAATTTCTTTTTGGGCGGGCCCGCGGATATCGGTACCGTTGAAATTGGAGTTTGCTAAAAACAAATCCCCGTTTGCAGTCTGGAACATCACGACACTGTCGTAGGAGGCCGTGGTATTATCTTGGTAGGTGACAGTGATATTCACAACGGCCAAAGAGTCGAGCTGAGAGGGGCCACGATCAGTTTGTGTTGTGTCTGTTGTCGACATATTATTGGTGTCGATTGAGCCATTATTGTTTCGATCATCAAAATTTATGGTTTCCCGCGAATCGTTGAGCGGGTTAGCAGCGCTTCCAAATGTCTGTTGATAGATGCCAGTGTTCTCAACGGGCATGCTGCTTTCGTTTGAGTCCACATCGGAAAAGTTGCCTAAAAATATGACTTCTTTGGTTACGATTGCCATTGAACAGTTCCCTCAACGGTCTGATCCAAGTTGGATCACATCCAGAAATTACAATTTCTACTAAGTCCGTTCTACGTTAACTGTCTTGCACTCCTGCTCTGACGCAATGGTATCTTTGGGGGTATCTTTTGCGCGCAGTTCTTAGGTCAGTTTAGGCCCAGCTTGGTTGCCCAAAGGTGAAGGTTTAATTGCTTCGATAAAAATTGATCTACAAATACAAAAAGGGCCACCAAAAGTGGCAGCCCTTTCGTCTTAATTCCTTTAGCGCAGTGCTTACTCTGGCGTCCAACCAGAAACGGCCTTCACCTCTAGGAAGTCTTCCAACCCCCAAACACCACCTTCACGTCCATTGCCAGATTGCTTCATGCCGCCAAACGGGGAACCTGCTGCGCGGGATGTGCCGTTCATTTCGACCATGCCAGACCGCAGTTGCGTGGCCAGACGATTGGCGCGCGCCATGTCTTGGGTTTGGACGTAGTTGGTCAAACCGTATGGCGTGTCGTTTGCGATCTCGACAGCTTCTTCCTCTGTCTCAAACGGGATGATCGCCAGCACAGGGCCAAAGATTTCCTGTTGCGCAATCGCCATCTGATTATTCACATCGGCAAAGACCGTTGGTTTCACATAGAATCCACGGTTCAGCCCCTCAGGACGCCCCGGACCACCAGCAACCAGCTTGGCACCCTCGGCGATACCAACCTCGATCATCGCTTGGATTTTGTTCCACTGGACCTCGTTCACGACAGGACCAATGTGGCGACCTTCCTCTGATGCAGGGCCTACAGTGATCTTGTCAGCGATTGCTGCAGCTTCAGCCACAACTTGATCGTAGATGCCCTTCTGGACCAACATACGGCTAGGAGCATTACAGGACTGACCTGTGTTCTGCATCATATGCATCACGCCACGCTTCACGGCCTTTTCGTCTGCATCGTCAAAGATCAGGTTGGCACCCTTGCCACCCAGCTCAAGATGCACACGTTTCAGCGTGTCTGCGGCGTTCTTGGAAATCAACGTGCCGGCACGGGTCGAACCGGTGAAGCTGACCATGTCCACATCCTTGTGACCGGATAGGGTTGAGCCAACACCAACACCGTCACCGTTCAGCATGTTGAACACACCTGCAGGGAAACCAGCCTCTTCCATCATCTCGGCAAAGACCATCGCGTTGATTGGGCTTTCCTCGGATGGCTTAAGCACCATCGTGCAACCCGCGATGGCGGCCGCGCCAACTTTTAGGGTCACTTGGTTCATCGGCCAGTTCCACGGGGTGATCAACGCAGCCACACCGACGGGTTCATAGATGATCCGATCGTTGGGCGCGTGGGATCCCAACGGGCGGCTGAATTCAAAACCCTTGGCCGCGCGGATAAAGTTCTTGAGGTGGTAAGACCCTGCGCCAACTTGGCTGGTACGAGACATCGAAATAGGGGCACCCATTTCGGCGCTCATCGCCACGGCCAAATCCTCAGCGCGGGATTCGTAAACTTCGATCAGCTTGGAAACATAGGCGATACGTTCCTCAACTGGAGTGGCCATCCATGCTGGTAACGCAGCCTTCGCCGCAGCAACGGCGGCGTTGGTGTCTGCCTCAGAACCTAGCGTGATAACGGCTGTTGGTTCTTCTGTGGATGGATCGATGACGAGATGGTCCGTGCCGCCTTGGCTTTTGACCCACTCACCGTTGATAAAAAAATCGCGTTTCTCCAGCATGACATTTCTCCCGATAACATGCAGCGGCCCTAACTTTGGGCCTCCAATTGAAAACACTGTGTCACCACATTAAATCAGTATCAAGGACGGGGGTGTATCCATACATTGCACAGGCTATCATGGACCCCGACGCTGGACCAAATAAGGAGTACCACCATGAGCCTACGTATTAACGACACGATCCCGAATATGACTGTGGAAACAGACCACGGCACGATCCAATTGCACGACTGGATTGGCAATTCTTGGGCGATCTTGTTCTCACACCCAAAGGACTTCACTCCTGTCTGCACAACTGAATTTGGCGCGGTTGCACAGCTGGCCGATGAATGGGCTGCACGCGGCACCAAAGTGATTGGTGTTTCAGTCGATGGCGTCGAGGACCACAAAAAGTGGAAAGCCGACATTGAAAAAGTTGCGGGTGCAAAAGCGGGCTTCCCAATTATTGCAGACACAGGGCTGGAAGTTTCCAAAGCCTTCGACATGCTACCTGCTGAGGCATACATGCCAGACGGACGCACACCGGCGCACAGCGCGACAGTACGTTCCGTGTTTATCATTGGCCCAGACAAACAGCTGAAGCTGTCCATGACTTACCCAATGACTGTGGGCCGCAACTTTGCCGAAGTTCTGCGCGCACTAGACGGTTTGCAAATGTCTGCCAAAGGGGTGGCAACACCAGCAAACTGGGTGCCGGGCGAAGATGTGATCATTCCACCAACCGTCAGCAACGAAGATGCGCTGGCAAAATTTGGTGAGTTCGAAATGATCCTTCCATACCTGCGCAAAACAAAAGCACCTAGCTAAGGCTGCAAATGTCATGGCCCATTTGGGCTGTGGCACTTAGATCCAATAGCAATTGTTAGACAAGCAAAAAGCCCCAGTGTTTCCACTGGGGCTTTTCTATTTCTATTGTCTTAGAAAGACTGGCTTCGGATTTACTCCTCAGCTGCTTCTTTCTTTTCTTCAACAATTTCTTCGCCAGTTGTTTGGTCAACAACTTTCATGGAAAGGCGTACCTTGCCACGGTCGTCAAAGCCCAACAATTTAACCTTAACTTCTTGGCCCTCTTTGAGGACGTCTGAAGGATGGTTCAAACGGCGGTTTTCGATTTGGGAAACGTGGACCAAACCATCGCGCTTGCCAAAGAAGTTCACGAATGCACCAAAGTCTACGATCTTAACGACCGTACCGGTGTAAACCATGCCTTCTTCTGGCTCAGCTACGATTGACCAGATCATTTCGTAGGCTTTCTTAATCGCTTCGCCATTTGGAGATGCGATCTTGATGATGCCTTCGTCGTTGATGTCGACTTTTGCGCCAGACACTTCGACGATTTCACGGATCACTTTACCACCGGAACCGATCACTTCACGGATTTTGTCCGTTGGGATCTGCATGGTTTCGATACGTGGTGCGTGCTCGGAGAATTCAGCCGCGCCAGTAAGTGATTTGTTCATTTCACCAAGGATGTGCAAACGGCCAGTACGTGCCTGCTCGAGTGCTTTTTCCATGATCTCTGGCGTAATGCCGGCGATCTTGATGTCCATTTGCAAAGACGTAATACCGTTTTCTGTACCAGCTACTTTAAAGTCCATGTCGCCCAAGTGATCTTCGTCACCCAAGATGTCAGACAAGATGGCGTATTCGCCGCTGTCTTCCATGATCAGACCCATAGCAACACCAGCAACCGCAGACTTCAACGGAACACCCGCGTCCATCATGGACAAGGAGCCACCGCAGACAGAAGCCATTGAAGACGAGCCGTTGGATTCTGTGATCTCGGATACAACGCGAACAGTGTATGGGAAATCAGTTGCAGCAGGAAGAACAGCCTGCAATGCGCGCCATGCCAATTTACCATGACCGATTTCACGACGGCCTGGGCCAGACACACGACCAACTTCACCAACTGAATATGGAGGGAAGTTATAGTGTAGCAAGAAGTTGGATTTGAAGTTGCCGTGCAGTGCGTCGATGAACTGCTCGTCGTCTCCGGTACCCAAAGTTGTTACGACCAAACCTTGTGTTTCACCGCGTGTGAACAATGCTGAACCGTGTGTACGTGGCAACATGCCCGTTTCACAAACGATGTCGCGAATTTCGTCAGTCGCACGACCGTCGATACGCTTACCAGTTTTAACAACGTCACCACGAAGGATGCCAGCTTCTAGGCCCTTCATTGCGGAACCAAGGTTCACATCGGCTTGTTGCTCTTCAGTCAACGCATCCATGATCACAGCGCGTGCTGCTGAAACAGCAGATGTACGCTCTTGCTTGTCACCAATTGCGAATGCAGCGCGCATGTCTTTTTCGCCAGCTTTAGTAACGGCTGCGGACAGCTCAGAGTAATCAGGTGCTTGGAAGTCGAACGGTTCTTTCGCAGCACCTTCAGCCAATTCAACGATCAAGTCGATCACTGGTTGGATGGATTCGTGTGCAAATTTAACAGCGCCCAGCATTTCAGCTTCGGAAAGTTCATAAGCTTCTGATTCAACCATCATCACCGCGTCTTTAGTACCGGCAACAACAAGGTCCAAGCGTTGCTCAGGCTTCAGGCGAAGGTCCTGCATGTCGTCAACTTCTGGGTTCAGGATGTATTCGCCATCCTCAAAACCAACGCGACAAGCAGCGATAGGACCGCGGAATGGTGCGCCAGAAATAGTCAATGCAGCTGAGGCAGCGATCATCGCAACCATGTCTGGGTCGTTAACCAAGTCGTGGGATAGAACAGTACACATGACCAAAACTTCGTTTTTGAAGCCAGGGACGAACAGTGGGCGAATCGGACGGTCGATCAAACGAGCAGTCAGCGTTTCTTTCTCGGTGGGGCGTGCCTCACGCTTGAAGAAGCCGCCTGGTACTTTACCAGCAGCATAGTATTTCTCTTGGTAGTGCACAGTCAGAGGGAAGAAGTCCTGACCTGGCTTTTGCTTACGTGCATAAGTGACGTTGGCCATAACGGATGTCTCGCCCAATGTGGCGATGACAGAACCGTCGGCTTGACGCGCGACTTTGCCGGTTTCCAGTGTAAGCGTCTCTTCGCCCCACTGCATAGATTTTTTTGTTAAGTTAAACATCTAAGTTTCCTTGTTGGCCCATTGGCCTTTGCATAGGGGCCGAATTGCCCCTGACTCCTGTATCTTGTAATTCAACCGCCGGAGTCCGAGCGACAGATTTCAGATATGGCGGCCATACAGTAGAAAACTGCTCTTGGAAAGAGAATTGGATCAAAGGGCTATTTTGAAGGGGTTTTGGGCAAAATTGTCTGCGACAGATTAACGAAACTATAATGTTGGTTTGCTAATTTCGCTGCATGCAGTATTGCGGTTGGACAACCATAAAAAAATCACGAGCAGAATATGACCGATAAAACTGATAATTCTTCAAATATGGCCGCCCGCAATTGGGTCCAGGTTTTAAAGAAATACCGTGAACCCAATAGCTTGCGCAGCAGCTTCGAGTTGGGGGTCAGTGTTGTCCCGTTCATCATTTTGTGGGTTTTGGCCTGTTGGATCGCAAATTACAGCTACATCGCCGCTTTAGGTATTTCCGCTATCAACGGCTGTTTCTTGCTGCGGTTGTTCTGTATTCAGCATGACTGTGGACACGGATCTTTTTTTGACAACCGCACCGTCAGCGACTGGACCGGTCGCGCACTCGGCATCCTAACACTGACACCATACGACGTATGGCGCCGCACCCATTCGATTCACCATAGCCACGCAGGTGATTTGGATCAACGCGGCATCGGTGACGTGATGACATTGACGGTCGAAGAGTATCACCAGCGCAGCCGCTGGGGCCGCTTATTGTACCGGGCATATCGCCACCCAATCGTAATGTTTGGCATTGGTCCAACCTATTTATTCTTTTTGACCAACCGTATTCCATGGTCTGACTTCAGCCAAAAGAAAGACTGGATAAGTGCAATGGGCACCAATCTGGCTATCGCAATCCTACTCACGATTATTGTGAAGTTTGGTGGCTGGCAGGCCCTGTTCCTCGTGTTCCTTCCAACAACTTTGATCGCTGCAACAACAGGTGTTTGGTTGTTTTATGTGCAGCACCAGTTTGAAACGACACATTGGGAAGAAAACCATGACTGGCAAGTTCACGAAGCCGCGCTTCACGGCTCGTCACACTATGACCTGCCTCCAATCTTGCAGTGGTTCTCTGCGAACATCGGTATCCACCACGTACACCACTTGTATAGCCGCATCCCGTTCTACCGATTGACCGAAGTATTGCGCGATCATGAAGAGCTAGCAAATTCCAGCAGCCGTATGAACCTGCGCGAAAGCTTCAAGTGCGCAAGCCTTGATCTGTGGGACAGCACCAACAAGCGTCTGGTGTCCTTTGCTACAGCGCACAAACTCAAGCACGGCTAAATCTCCTTGATTGATTATTTGGTTTTTATTCCCGCCTGTTTCGCTATCAATTTAGCGTTCGGGCCGAACAACCTGATGGCACTGACCAACGGCGCACAGCGTGGTGTTTGCTTTGCCGTGATTGCCAGCTTGGGTCGCTTGATCGCCTTTATACCTATGATCGTTGTTAGCGCCTTGGGAATGGGGCTTATCCTTTCCGCCTCTGGCGTGGTCTTTACCGCGATCAAACTCGTTGGGGCGGCTTATCTAATCTATCTGGGTGTCAAAATTCTAAGGTCGTCATCCCAAGCAGACGGTAACATGGTTGAGAGACAAGCCCTCACTTTAGGGCAGGCATTTTGGCACGAAGGCTTTGTGGCTCTTGGAAACCCCAAAGCTATTTTGGTCTTTGCTGCGTTCTTTCCACAGTTTGTTGTCAGTGAAGCATATGCACAAAGTTACACAATCATTGGTTTAATCTTTCTCCTGCTCGAAGCAGTGGCGATCCTAATCTATGCATTATTGGGTCGTTTGGCAGCACGCTCTGCGACGCTAAATTTACAATGGATTCAAAGGGCTTCGGGTATTGGGATGATTGTATTTGGTGCCCTCCTTTTGCTTGCTCAACGCCCAGCCTGATGTGTTTCAGAAAAGGTGGTTGCCTGACTTTCGCGTGATCCTATCAAAAACTCTGGCTATGAGTTGGGAAATAATCGCATTTCCTAAGCAGCAGAAATGAAGGATTTTCAAATGACTGACACAACCACACGCTCATTGCCAAAAATGAACGCCTACACCCTAGGCCTTATTTTTGTTGCTGGCTTTTTCGTCACCAACGCTTTTGACCTTTGGGGCCAAGTGATCAGCCCTGGTTTGGGCTTTGCCAACCTTTCACCGCACGGCTTAGCCAAAAGCCTCTTGGGCACACTTGGTTTGCCAAACAGCAACTTTGCCGCCTACTTCGTTCACTTCTACTTGGTCGGTTTGATTGGTTACCCAATCAGTTGGATGTTTATCTTTGCACCACTTTGGCAGCGCGTCATCGGTGAAACACATTGGCTCATTCCATCAGCAATCTAAGACTTTGATTTGTGGATTTTCGCAATTGGTGGCGTCACATTGGTCGCAGGGTTGCCGTTTTTCCTGAACTTCACTGGCATCACTTGGGTCGCTTTGGTCGGTCGCGTTGTCTACGGCATCGTCATGGTCGCAGTGCTTAAGCGCATCGACCGTTTATAACGCGCAACCGCGCATGTTAAAAATAGGCGCACCGTGTGCGCACGAGGGGCTTTTTTGGGCAACTCGTTTTTCTTACGCATTCTGGGGATTTTTAATCCGACCTCTGATGAATCGATCAATATCCCCAAACGCTTTAGCCGCGTTTCTTCCTTTTTGGCGCTCAGGACCCACCAGATCGAATCCCGTTTATAAGAGGACGCTAGGTTTGACAGAAACAGCCATGCAGAGCCATTTGCTTTGATGATTTCCTCAAATTCTTCGGACAGTGGTACATTGCGATTCGCAGAGGTGTACCCTTTGTCATCTGATCGGTTGTGAAACAGCTCCAAACCTGCTGGCGTCATCTTTTCAAGGGCGATCAGTTCATTGACCTTCTTAACGTTCAACGCAATCCGAGCGCTTGCTTTCGTGCGCGGTGTGAAACGGATCTTATAGCTCTCATTGTCGATGCTTTTTTGGATGCCATCGATCCAGCCAATGCACAGGGCAACGTCGACAGATTCAGACTACGGGATGCTGTCGCGCTCCGTACTTTTTCTAAGATATCCAACTGAGACGTCAGTGGCGTTTGGGTTGTTCTTGAACCACGCTTCAAAGGTATCTTGGTTGGTGAAGAAAACTGCCTTTTCCATTTGTCATGTTCCTTTGTCCCTAAGGCCTTAACCAATAGTTACCCGTCTTATTCAAACGTTAACAGGAGGTCGAAGTTAAAAAGGTATGAACGCGGGTGTCCGCCTCAAACTGTACAAATTTGGATGCGAATTGCACAGTTTCTGGATAATCCTCTAAATCCGCATAAATCGTGCAGTTCAAACTGCACAGTCCAGATGACATTCTGTACATTGCGCATCTGAAACGCCACCGCACGGTGGGTCAAGTCCAGCGAACGCAGCCCAACAAAAAACGCCCGCTGCAAGCAACGGGCGTTTTCAGAATTATCGTCGAGGATACGCTTAGCGGCGTAGGCCAAGACGGCTAATGATAGATTGGTAACGTGCTTCGTCTTTAGCGCGGGCATAGTCTAGCAGCTTACGACGTGTCGCAACCATCTTAAGCAGACCACGGCGGCCGTGGTTGTCTTTTTTGTGTGTTTTAAAGTGCTCTGTCAAAGTCGCGATGCGTGAAGACAGGATTGCAACTTGAACTTCAGGTGAACCTGTATCGCCTTCTTTGATGGCAAATTCTTTCATCAAGCGTGCTTTTTCTTCTGGTGTAATCGACATCGGGGTCTCCTTTAAAAGGTTAATGTGATGGCGCAGCCCGGGATGTCGTCCAGTGCAGGCCCATGGAGGTGTCGCCATGAATGATTCCATAGCAGACAACGGCGTATAGGAAATTTCTGGAGCTATGGCAAAGGAAAACTGAGATAACCCTTTAAACGTTGGCGATGATGCCCGTTTTTGCGAGGCTTTTGGCGATTAGCGCTATGTCTGTCAGCGCAATATCACTGTCTGTATCCACATCTGCAACAGCTTTGCTGTTCATTAGAATTTGCGTCAAATCAGCGACGGTTGGATGGGGGGCGAGGTCGATGGTTGGTTCATCACCGGCCGCATCTTCCCAGACCAAAACGATGCTATCCTCGTCCGCGTTAAAGTCGATTATTTGGGCTGCATGCCCCTCAGTGATCCAGTCACCCACCACTATGGTATCGTCAACAGCACCGGCTGTGACGATATCATCTTGGCCCGCTAGGATGGTGTCATCACCACCACTGCCGTTCAAAAAATCAGCTTGGTCAATGTCTTGAGTGCCAGATATCGCTGTATCGTTCTCGACTTCATTCAACAAATTGTTGCCCCAACCACCAAACAGACTGTTGTTGCCTAGGCCGCCTGACAGCGTGTCATCGTCCAACCCACCTTGCAGCGCATCGGCCCCGATATCTCTCGATAGGTTGTCGTTTTCAGCCGATCCTTGGAGCGCGTCATTTCCAGCGCCGCCATGCATCGTGTCATTGGAATTGTTGCCATACAATGTGTCGTCGTCATCGCCGCCATAGAGAGCGTCATTTCCGGCTTCACGGTGCAAGGTATCTGCACCATCTGCACCCAGCAATTGATCGTCCCCATCGGCACCTTGAAGGTCATCATCAACTTCACTTCCGTCGATAGTATCTTGACCATCATACCCACCTATTTGGTCGTCACCTTGGCCGCCCAACAGGTTGTCACTACTGTTGGTGCCGGAAAGGATATCGTCCTCGGGGGTGCCAACAGCGCTTGGTTCCAAATTGTTGGAATCATCGTTTGCGCCAGTTTCGATAAACGTCACAGCGCCCACTGCCATCATACCCATTAAATCAGCCAACCAAAGCATACCGAATCCTAAAACCAATCCATTTGAACAGTTCCATAGAACCACATTGCTTAGATCCTTACAAAAGGATCAGAACTATTTGGTTAATGCGACTTTTGATTGTGAAACGTCTTGCCAGCTTTCTGGCTGTTGGGTGTAGGGCAGGTACAATGGATGCTTAGGATGTCCCTGTTTGGAAAGGCCCAAGTGGAACAATGGCCGTTGCGTTTTTTCAAGTATTACAGCCACTAGCGCACCACGATCCATATGTGCGCCGTGCGTTCCCCAAGCCGCAATAATGGTATCGGCCCATGCTGCGCTCTCAGCCAAAGTCGCATCATTGTGGGGGCCAATGGGGTCAGTTGCAGCCTTCATATTGCGTGGGTCTGTATCGCGCCAGGCAAAGATGTTGGTGACCCGAAAGCCACCAAACCCAAGGGTGCGGGCGCGGCGTTCACAGCGCTCAACTGTTGGGTCGTTTTGCACCTCAGTGGCGGTTGATGGGTTGAGCATCACAAACAGCACTTTGTCAGCCTGATGATCCCACACACGCGTCAAACTATAGCGGTAGCGTTCGCAGTCTGAATAAACGGCTGTTGAGGGCGCATCGCCCTTGGTGTGGGTGCGTGTGATCATGACTGCTTAGGTATTGAACACGCGGCTTGGGTGGAGTTCGCCAGCCTTATAGCGACCAACCGCAACGGCTTTGCCATCCAAAGATGCCCAGCACTCATCGCCGTATTCGACATCAGATGCCATCACCATGCCGGGGTTGCCATTGCTCATACGCACGGCTCCTTCAGGTGTGGCGCTGACCTGCGGTAGATCCTGTAATCCCTCTTCAAGGGGGCGTAAATATGTGTCTAACTCTGGCTGCTTTGCCAGTTCGTTGATCTGCTCAAGAGAGATGCCATCAGCAGCATCGAAAGGACCAGACCAGATGCGGCGCAACTCGCGCACGTGTCCGAAACAACCCAATGCTTCGCCCAAATCACGTGCGATTGAGCGAACATATCCGCCTTTGCCACATGTCATTTCAAGTGTGACGTGATCGGCGTCTGGGCGATCCGTCATAATCAATTCGTCGACCCATAAAGGGCGTGCTGCCAATTCAAGGCTTTCACCGTCACGTGCCAGTTTATAGGCGCGTTGGCCGTCGATCTTTACCGCTGAGAACTGTGGTGGAACTTGCATGATGTCGCCAATAAATTGGCCCAATGTGTCTTTGATTTGTGCGTCTTCTGGACGTGCATCAGATGTTTTCTGAATCTCGCCATCTGCATCATCAGTGTTGGTCGACTGACCAAGACGGACTGTGAAGGTGTAAGCCTTCAAGGCATCTGTGATGTAGGGCACTGTCTTTGTGGCCTCACCCAAAGCAACAGCTAGAACACCAGTGGCATCAGGATCAAGGGTGCCCGCGTGGCCCGCCTTTTTCGCATCGAATGCCCACTTCACTTTATTTACTACAGCAGTTGAGGTTAGGCCTGCTGGTTTATCTACAACCAACCATCCAGAAATATCGCGTCCCTTACGTGTACGGCCCATGTGTTTGTCCTATCGAGAATGTCATAAATGCAGAGTGGCCGAGTATCGCGCGTGCGGAGTGCTGTCAATTCTCAGGAACGACTGTGCCAATGATTGGCCCAAGGCGGCGGCCTATATCGTTGCGCCCTATCTGTGGTGCGTACAGTCTGCTGACGTTACCATCCATGAACAAAGCTTGGGGTAATTTTAGGTGGTCGCGAAAGAAGCTGCCAAATTCGTGGAAGGTGACGATGTCGTTTGAAATGGCAAAAACGGCGGTGATCCCATCAGCCGTTGTTCCGACAGCATTGCGGATGTAACGCGATGTGCCGGTGGCTAAAAAACGCGGGTGCAATTCGCCGTCAATGACCAGCATCGGACCGGATTGGGTCGCGTATGTGCAGGCTGGCTTTTTAACAAGGTAGCGCAATGTCTCGATCACGTTGGCCTGCTTATCTTGCAGACACAAAACACCGTTTGGTAGTAAGCCGAAATTACCCGGACCTGCATTGGGGATGACGCGCATGATTTCCACGCCATCTTCGATGTGGTGACCAACTGGGGAACGGTCTTCATGATACATTCCCGCGTTCATCGCAAAACCAAGCGTTTTGCCAGAGCCCTGGAGCGCATTGTTTAGGATCCCAAAGTGACCATAGGGTACGCCCGCGTCATCGTTCAAAAATAGGCGCAGGGTTTCAGTGTTCATATCGACAGTGCAGATTGAGTAGGCGTTGTCGGCGTAGGTCACATCCTCACAAGTGGCTGCTTGTGCCACTCCAAACATAACCATCCATGCCAACGCGGCCCGCAAAATCATTCAGGTGTATTCACCTCTTCAACGTCAACTTTTGCGATGTCGCGTGCGACATTTTCTTGAGCCAACATTTTACGTGTCGCATCCATCTGATCGTAGGTGTCATCCAACTGAAAGCGCAACTCTGGTGAGTGTTTGAGCGCTAGCTTTTTGGTGATCGTTCTCCGGATGTCATACATGTTCTTGGCCAATAGCTTTAGAATGCCATCTTTGCCTTCGCCGCCTAAGGGAAGGATGTAACAGGTTGCGATCTTTAGATCGGCAGATACCCGTACTTCGCCCACAGTAATCGACATGCGGCTGAGTTCGATGTCATGAACATCGCCGCGTGAAAGGATTTCAGACAATGCGCGACGAATTAATTCGCCGACGCGCAATTGGCGCTGGGATGGTCCGCGCCCTTCGGATGATTTGTTCTTAGCCATAAAAGTGCATGTAAGGCGACTCGTGCCCTTTGCCAAGCGTCACGTGGCAGGATAGGTGTTTAAGCGAATATGCGTGAATAAGGATAAGCGAAATGACCACATTGCCAGGAATTGTTGTGACAGGAGCTTCCGGCCGGATGGGCCAAATGCTGATCAAAGTGATTAACGACAGCGATCGCGCAACGCTTGTTGGGGCAATCGAACGTTCTGGGCATGGCTGGGTTGGTCGTGACGTGGGCGAGGCGATGGGCGGTTCTGCACAAGGCGTTGTTGTAACGGATGATGCACAAGCGGCTATTTTCAACGCACAGGTCGTCATCGATTTCACAGCGCCGTCTGCAACAGTCGCGTTTGCCGAAATGGCCGCTAATGCTGGCGTTGTTCATGTGATTGGTACCACAGGCATGACTGCGGATGAGATCGCACTGCTTGCGCCACTCGCTGACCGTGCTGTCATCGTGCGTGCAGGTAACATGAGCTTGGGTGTGAATTTGCTGACCCAATTGACGAAGAAAGTCGCGGCTGCCTTGGATGAAGATTTTGATATCGAAGTGATCGAAGCGCACCACCACCACAAAGTGGATGCGCCGTCAGGCACTGCATTGATGTTGGGTGAAGCGGCTGCTGAGGGGCGTGGTGTTGTGCTAGCCGATGCAATGGACAGTGGCCGACATGGGATTACTGGTGCCCGCAAGCGTGGCGATATTGGTTTTAGCGCGATCCGTGGTGGCGACATTGTGGGTGAACATGACGTTATGTTTGCAGCTGCGGGTGAACGTATCGTTTTGCGTCACATGGCGACTGATCGCGCCGTGTTCGCACGTGGTGCGTTGAAGGCTGCGTTGTGGGGTTTTAAACAAACACCCGGTGAATATGACATGTTGGATGTACTTGGCCTGAACGACTGATTTAGTTTTAATTAGGCGCGAATTCGCCCCAATAGCTTAAGTTTGGCCAAAGTCTTGCCCCACAAAGTGATCTGGTGCCTGCTAGACGGCGTAATGTTAGTAACACGTACGTAGGGAAAAACGTAATGCGAAAACTATCACTTGTTCTTGGGTGTGCTGCGGCTTTGTTTGCTGGGTCTGCTTCGGCTGAATTGGCAATAGTTAGCAGCCAATCTGATTTCGTACGTTTGATTACCGGTAAAACCCTTTCACGCCCTCTGATCAAAATTAAAGTTGCAGAAGATGGTAGGATTTCGGGCAAAGGCGCACTCTGGGCTGTCACAGGCGACTGGACGTGGCGCGATGGGTTCTTTTGCCGGAGCCTTTATTGGGGTGGATCCGAATTGGGCTATAACTGTCAAGAAGTGCGTGCCAGCGAAGGGCGAGTTCGATTTACTTCTGATGGTGGTGAAGGCGATTCAGCCGACTTTAAACTGAATTAGTTTTGTGATCGCCTAGAAATCGACGGCGATCCCTTTTCTTTCCCAATCTCCAAAACGAACTGGTTCCGGTCCTTTTCGGCCGCCCAATTCAGTTGGTAGCGTGAATTCGCCCTGTTCTTTGCGGCGCGTTTCGGCCTCTGCTAGCGCACGATTTGCGGCTTCGGGTAAATCCTTTGAGATATCAGTCATCGATTGGGTTCCTTTGCGGCCATGACGTTGATATACGCCGTGCCTTGTCAGGGACAAGCCCTGTACCGAAATTGCGATGCGAATGGCGAAGGATCAATTCAATGACAGACAAGCGCACCGATACAGGCGTCCAAGCGCGGAGAAGCGCAGTTTATGTGTTGGATCAGGTTCTGGGTGAGGGCAAATTGATGTCCGAAGTCCTAGCCGCTGGTGCGCTTGATAAATTGGAACCCGCAGATCGGGCGCGGGCCCAACGGCTGGCAACTGAAACGTTGCGTGGCTTGGAACGCGCCGATCGAGTGCTTCATAAACATCTGCAGAAAAATCCACCGCTTATGGTGCGCAATGTGTTGCGGGTTGGGACCGTTGAGTTGTGCCAAGGCGCAGCTGCACACGGCGTGGTCAATGCGATGGTTCAGTTGATTTCTGGGCATAAGCGATACGATAAACTAAAAGGTCTAACCAACGCAGTTTTGCGCAAGGTTGCGGCCACTGGGCCAGAGGCATGGCACGCTTTACGCCCGCCACGTATGCCGAAATGGTTGCGCAGCCCACTGTCCCAAGCTTGGGGCAACGAGGCGATGGCGATTATGGAAATCGCACATTTTGCTGGGGCACCTTTGGATTTGACACCACGTGATGGTGACGCTGCAGCGTTGGCCGCTCGTGTTGGTGGATCAGTTTTGCCGACAGGGTCTGTTCGTTTGGCGGATGCTGGTCAGGTATCGACAATGGATGGCTATAGCGAAGGTGCTTGGTGGGTTCAGGATGCAGCTGCGGCAATCCCTGCGCGAATCCTTGCGCCAGGGGATGGTGAAAATGTTCTGGATCTTTGCGCAGCCCCAGGTGGCAAGACGATGCAATTGTCGGCAATGGGGGCGAATGTTACGGCCGTTGATGTTTCTATATCCCGCATGGCGCGTGTCGAAGAAAACTTGGCGCGCGTTGGATTGAAAGCAGTTGTTCGTGTGGCTGATGCCCTTACCCTTGAGGGTGAATTTGATGCGATCTTGCTGGATGCCCCATGTTCTGCAACAGGTACGATCCGCCGGCATCCTGATCTTCCACATGCAAAAGATGGCTCAGAATTTGGTGAGCTGATTGATCTTCAGGCGCGTATTCTAGATCACGCATGGACTTTGCTAAAATCTGGTGGGCGTTTGGTGTTTTGTACCTGTTCGCTTTTGCCGGATGAAGGCGAAGTTCAAGTTGAAGAGGCGCTAAAGCGTCATTCAGATATGAGTGTGAATCGTGATGCGTTGGGCATTGAAGGTGTTGATCCGTCTTGGACAACGACCGAGGGCGGTTTGCGTTTGCGTCCAGACTATTGGCCAGATTTGGGTGGCATGGATGGCTTCTATATCGCAGTGCTGACCAAAGCGTCTTAATTTTGGCAAAATTGGTGGCTTTCTGACCTTAACAGGGTATTAATCTTTCAAACGCCCCTAGAGCGTAAGAAGGCAGAGCACCATGTCAAATCCAAATGGGTTCACCGCGCGCAAAGCGCGTTTCCTAAATCGTGTATATGCACGACTTGCGACCCGCACACGGGCCGCAACAGGATTTGTGTCTTCGCCAGAACCTCGAACCATCGGTAGTTTTGCAAAAGGCCGCCAATTGGTTGCTGGAAATTTTCTGTTTGCTGGATATTTGATCGAAGCCCCCAATGCATCAATTTGGGCGCTCAAAGCCCCTAATGCTGCGTTCGAGGGCGATTTGCATGGTTTCGCATGGATGGACGATTTGGCCGCTGTTGGTGACACGTTTTCACGAGCAAGCATGCAATCTTGGCTATTGGAGTGGATCAACCAATTTGGGCGTGGCTCAGGTGCGGGGTGGACACCTGATCTGACGGGTCGCCGCCTTATTCGCTGGATCAACCATGCTCAATTTGTTTTGCGCGGCCAAGAAAGTGATCGCTCCGATGCATTCTATTTATCGCTTGCCCAACAGGCGACCTTTTTGTCCAAACGCTGGCATAGTGCGAGTCCTGGTTTACCGCGCTTTGAGGCGCTTACAGGGCTGATTTACGCAGGCCTTTCCTTGCAAGGTATGGAGGGCTTGGCCAAACCTGCAATAAAAGCTTTGGCTAAAGAATGCGCTGTTCAGGTCGATAGTGAGGGTGGGTTGCCAACACGCAATCCTGAAGAGTTACTTGCGGTCTATGTGTTGCTGACATGGTCGGCCATAGCACTGGAAGAAGCTGGCCTTGAGGTGCCAGTTGAGCATCTGGGTGCGATTGAGCGCATCACCCCAACGCTGCGGACTTTGCGCCACTCTGATGGTGGGTTAGCCCGTTTTCACGGTGGCGGACGTGGGCAAGAAGGTTGGTTGGATCACGCACTGGCAGCGGCTGGTATCAAGACTAGCCAACCGGATGGGTTATCCATGGGCTTTGCGCGGTTGTCTGCTGGGCGGACCAGCGTGATTGTCGACGCAGCGGTTCCGCCGCGTGGAAGCGCTTCGCGCAGTGGACATGCTTCTACTCTGGCATTCGAATTGACATCTGGTCGTCGCCCTCTGGTCGTGAACTGTGGATCTGGTGCGCCTTTTGGTGCTGAGTGGCGGCGCGCTGGGCGTGCAACGCCATCGCATTCGACCGTGGTTTTGGATGGGTATTCAAGCGCGCGACTTGGCGATGCTGACCGCGCTAGCAGTTTGGAAACTTTGATTGATGCACCAAAGCACGTGCCGATCGAGGTTAGCCAAGCCCCAGATGGTCTTCGGTTTCAGGGCGGCCATGATGGATTTTGTGATATCCATGGTCTAACGCATGCGCGCACACTTGAGCTAACCTTTGATGGCCGCGGTCTGGCTGGTGAAGACATGTTACTGGCGATTGAAGACGCCCAGAAACGTCAGTTCGATCGTTCCATGGACGATGTACGCCTTGGTGGAGTGCCGTTTGATGTGCGATTTCATCTCCATCCAGAAGTCGGTGCAACACTAGATTTGGGCGGTGTGGCGGTCTCAATGGCGCTGAAAAGCGGTGAAATCTGGGTTTTTCGTCATGATGGAAAATTTAATTTAGCCTTAGAGCCAAGCGTTTACCTGGAAACTGGCAGATTAAAGCCACGTGCATCGCAACAGGTCGTTCTATCTGGCCGCGCAGTAGAGTATGCCACGCGCATTCGGTGGTCTTTGTCCAAGGCGCAGGAAACTGCGATTGGGGTCAGAGACTTGAACCGTGATGAACCTGACCTAGCTAACTGACTTCAAAGGACCAATTCCAAATGACTGATCTCTACCCTGTTCGCTGCGCTCTGCTTTCTGTTTCTGATAAAACCGGATTGGTTGCTTTTGGCACCGCATTAGCCACGCGTGGAGTTGAATTGCTCAGCACAGGCGGTACCGCAAAAACGCTACGTGATGCAGGTTTGACCGTTAAAGATGTTTCTGAGGTTACAGGTTTTCCGGAAATGATGGATGGTCGCGTTAAGACGCTTCACCCTGTTGTGCATGGTGGCTTGTTGGCGCTGCGCGACAATGATGAACACGTTGCTGCGATGGACACACACGATATCGGTGCAATCGACTTGGTCGTTGTGAATCTGTACCCATTCGAAGAGACTCTCAAACGTGGCGCTGAATATGCTGAAATGATCGAGAATATCGATATTGGTGGTCCTGCGATGATCCGTTCGGGTGCTAAGAACCACGGCTTTGTAAACGTGATTGTGGATGTTGAGGACTATGACGTCGTCCTTGCCGAACTTGAAGCCAACGATGGCCAAACCTCATACGCATTGCGTCAGCGGTTGGCTCAGACAGCGTATGCCCGTACCGCTGCATATGACACTGCCGTGAGCACATGGATGGCCTCACAAATTGGTGAGACACCGCGCCGTCGCACCGTTGGCGGAACACTGGCGCAAACATTGCGTTATGGTGAAAATCCACACCAAGCAGCAGCCTTTTATACCGATGGTTCTTTGCGCCCAGGCGTTGCGACTGCGCAGCAGCACCAAGGTAAAGAACTGTCTTACAATAATATCAATGACACAGATGCGGCATTTGAATTGGTCAGCGAATTTGATCCAAGCGAAGGTCCGGCTGTCGCTATCATCAAGCACGCGAACCCGTGCGGCGTTGCACGTGGTGATACATTGGCTCAAGCATATTCACGCGCATTCGATTGCGATCGCACCAGCGCGTTTGGCGGGATTATTGCGGTTAATCAACCGCTTGATGGTCCAACAGCAGAAGAAATCAGCGCGATTTTCACTGAGGTGGTGATTGCCCCCGGTGCTGATGACGCGGCACGTGCAGTGTTCGCAAAGAAAAAGAACCTGCGTTTATTGACCACAGACGGGTTGGCTGATGCCAAGGCTGCCGGTCAAATAATTCGCCAAGTGGCTGGTGGCTACCTGTTCCAAGACAAAGACAACGGGTTCATCACACTGGACGATTTGAAAGTTGTGACCAAACGTGCGCCAACAGACCAAGAATTGTCAGACTTGATGTTTGCATGGACTGTAGCCAAGCACGTTAAATCCAACGCGATCATCTACGTCAAAGATGGTGCAACAGTTGGTGTTGGCGCTGGGCAAATGAGCCGCGTCGACAGCACACGGATTGCCGCGCGAAAAGCCATTGATATGGCTGAAGCCATGGGTTTACCAGCGCCGCTAACCAAAGGATCTGTTGTGGCGTCTGACGCGTTCTTCCCATTCGCTGATGGTCTGATCACTGCGGCTGAAGCAGGTGCAACCGCTCTTGTTCAACCGGGTGGCTCAATGCGCGATGACGAAGTTATCGCTGCTGCTGATGAAGCAGGGTTGGCAATGGTATTTACTGGCATGCGCCACTTCCGTCACTAAGGAGCCTACGATGCGATTGATGTTTCTTGCTGGATTTCTTGCGTCCTTGGCCGATCAGGTCAGCAAGTATGTTGTGATACATATGATGGGTATCTCAGCCAGCAAAGGCATGGACGTTCTCCCACCAGTTTTAAACTTACGCTACGGTGAAAACCGTGGCGTAAACTTTGGCCTATTTGGAAGTGACTCTGAGGTGACACGCTGGACGCTCATCGGCGTTGCAGTAATCATTTGCATAACAGTCGTTGTTTGGGTCGCGCGAAACGCCCAACCAAAAATCGTGCATATAGCTGCAGGATTGCTGATCGGTGGGGCACTTGGGAATGTATTTGACCGCATATATTATGGTTATGTTCTAGACTTTTTGAACACCTCTTGCTGTGGTTGGACTAATCCGACTGTTTACAATGTTGGTGATATTTTTATCTTCGCTGGCGCACTTGGACTCGTATTCTTTGCCAAAGATAATAGGCCAAAGGAAAACGGGGCGTGACATCAGGGTAAAGCCTGCGATATTGCTACCTAAGATTACCTGTGGGTGATCATTGATTGAGTTTGGGAGAAACCAGATGCGCCAGATGCGTCCCTTTGTGATTTCACTTTTGGTGGTGTCTTTGACAGCCTGTGCCAATGATGGTCTGCGTAAGTTTGATGCACCAGGGGACGGACCAGACGATTTTTTGGTAAGCCCAAGTAAGCCTTTGCAAGAGCCCGTCAGTTATGCGGCTTTGCCTGCTCCAACGCCAGGTCAAGGTAACCTTGTTGACGCGACGCCTCTTGAAGATGCTGTTGCGGCTTTGGGCGGCCGTCGAGGCGATTTAAATAGGAGTATTCCTGCGCGTGATGGCGCGATCGTTCAGCACGCAAGCCGTTTTGGTGTGACACCGAATGTACGCGCTGAACTGGCGGCTAAAGATGCTGCTTTTCGCAAGTCGAAAATTCGGTTTACCCAGTTCCGTATCGTGAAAGATGATCTCTACGGCGAAGCTTATAAGGGCCAAGCCTTAGATCCAAATGAGATTGCACGCCTATATCGCAATAGTGGTATTGCAACACCAACGGCTCCACTGTTCAACTGATCCAAAATCTCACGTTCCTGCGATTACTATTGAAAGCGAGGGTGTGTTGCATATGTTTTGGGACAAGACTTGACCCAACTAAAGGATCACTGATGACCCGAATGCGCGCCTTGTTGGCCACGCTTATGCTGTCGACGCCACTTTCAGCCATGGCTGCTGAAGATCCCGTTACAACCTTTGTTTTAGACAACGGAATGCAAGTTGTCGTTGTTGAAGATCATCGCGCGCCAGTCGTTCAACATATGGTTTGGTACCGCGCCGGATCAGCAGATGAACCTAAAGGGGCATCAGGTGTTGCACACTTTCTTGAGCACCTGTTGTTTAAAGCAACGGATAAATTAGAAGCGGGCGAGTTTTCGGCTATAGTTTCTGCCAATGGTGGCCGTGACAACGCGTTCACCAGTTACGACTATACAGCATACTATCAGCGTATTGCGGCGGACCGTCTTGAGCTGATGATGGGTATGGAAAGTGACCGGATGCGCAACATCCTTCTCACTCCAGCCAATATCGAGACAGAGCGTGACGTGATTATCGAAGAACGCAATCAGCGGACTGAGAATAGCGCCAGTGCTTTGTTCTCCGAACAGATGCGTGCGGTGCAATATCACAATCATCGTTACGGCGTGCCTGTCATTGGATGGATGCACGAAATGGAAACGCTGGATTTGGATGATGCGCTGTTGTTCTATGAAATCTACTATTCCCCAAACAACGCTATCCTAGTTGTTTCTGGTGACGTGACCCCAGAAGGGGTGCGCGAATTAGCTGAAAAATATTATGGCGTTATTCCTTCCAATCCTGCCCTGCCTGAACGGTTGCGCACCGAGGAACCACCCCAAACCGCCGAGCGTCGCGTGATCTTTCGCGATGCACGTGTGGCGCAACCTTATGTAAGCCGTTCATATTTGGCTCCAGAACGGGATCAAGGTGCACAAAAAGAAGCAGCAGCATTAACGTTGCTGGCTGAAATCTTGGGTGGTGGCACGACATCATATCTGACGGAGAAGCTGCAGTTCGATACGCAGGTCGCGGTGTATTCGTCGGTCTATTATCGTGGGACATCTTTGGATGACACGACCTTCAATATGATTGTTGTACCTGCTCCTGGTGTAACCCTTCAGGAGGCCGAGGATGCGATGGACGTCGCAGTTGCTAGCTTCATGAAGGAGGGTGTCGATCCTGTACAGCTAGAACGTTTGAAAAAGCAGCTTCGCGCACAGCAGATTTATGCACGCGACAACGTTGATGGGATAGCACAGCGATATGGTTCGGCTTTGACCACTGGGTTGACAGTAGAAGACGTTCAAGCATGGCCTGAAATTTTGCAAGCTATTACGCCTGAAGAAATCATGGCGGCGGCCCAAAAGGTGATTATTCCAGAGACCTCAGTTACGGGATGGTTGATGAAAGAACAGGAGCAAGGCCAATGAGAATTTTTAGCGCTCTGGTTATTAGTTTTCTGACCGTATTACCCGCACAGGCAGAAGTGAAAATTCAAGAAGTCATTTCACCTGGTGGAATTACCGCTTGGTTGGTTGAAGAACCGTCGATCCCTTTCATGGCACTTGAATTGCGGTTTCGTGGAGGTGGGTCGCTAGATCGTCCAGGGAAACGTGGCGCGCTAAACCTAATGACTGGGTTGTTGGAAGAGGGGGCTGGGGACTTAGACTCGCGTGGCTTTGCCCGTGCCGTTGAAGATTTGGCTGCTAGTTTTTCCTATAACCTGAATTTGGACTCATTGTCCGTTTCAGCAAGGTTTTTGTCTGAAAGCCGCGATGATGCAGTTGCACTTTTGCGTTCATCTATTGTTGATCCAAACTTTAACGAACCTGATATCGAACGGGTGCGTGGGCAAGTTTTTGCAGGTTTGTTGTCGGACACGACTGATCCTGATGCAATCGTGGGCGCTGCGTTCAATCGAATGACGTTTGGAGATCATCCTTATGCAACTGATTTGTCCGGAACCAACGAAAGTGTAGCTGCATTGACCCGTGGGGATTTACTAAATGCGCATAGCGATATCTTTGCAAAAGATCGCCTGTATGTCGGTGCGGTTGGAGATATTACACCTGCTGCACTGGGCATTCTGGTGGACGAGTTGTTGGGTGATTTGCCCGAGATCGGTGCCCCCCAACCTAAGGCTGCTGAGGTAACAATAGAGGGTGGCATAACAGTTGTTGATTTTGATACGCCGCAATCTGTCGCCTTGTTCGGGCACAGAGGGATTGGCCTCGAAAGCACTGACTACTTCGCGGCGACAATTCTCAATCATGTCTTGGGCGGGGGTTCCTTTGAGAGTCGTCTTATGAACGAAGTACGCGAAAAACGCGGTCTAACTTATGGGGTCAGCACGTTCCTTGTGCCGCGTGATCACGCGGCAACCTATCAGGGGCAAGTTGCATCAGCCAATGATCGCATTGCAGAAGCCATTTCAGTGATCCGTGACGAGTGGTCGAAGGCAGCTGAAAAGGGTGTGACAGCTGAAGAGCTGCGCAATGCCAAGACCTATATCACTGGTGCCTATCCACTGCGGTTTGATGGGAATGCACCCATCGCGCGGATCATGGTCGGGATGCAGATGATCGGCTTTCCAATTGATTACATTGCGATCCGCAACGACAAGGTCGGGGCGGTGACATTGGAAGACGTCAATCGTGTTGCAGCTGAGCTGTTAGATGCAGATGGATTGCATTTCGTGGTTGTTGGTAAGCCAGTTGGCTTAGCGACAGGCCCATTGCCTGAATAAAAAATAGCGCCCGGCATTGCTGCTGGGCGCAAAAAATTATTCGCCGTATGGGATCCAGATGTTTTTGATCTCTGTCGCGGCAACAAGGAATTCTTTCCCTTCGCCAGCGGATGACAACCAATCACGGGCTTGCCCGTTATTCACCCATGTGCGTTTGACGTTTGTGGCGCTGCCAGCTTCAATGTCTTTGCTCAGATCAGACCCTGAGAAAGACCAAACTGCATTGATGTCCATGTGTTCTGCCATCGTTTTTGCAACATCAACATGCGCGCCGGTGAGGATATTAACGACACCACCTGGCACGTCTGAGGTGTCGAGTACTTGGAAGAAGTCTGTGGCGATCAATGAAAACGCCTCTGATGCACTCAGGATCACACGGTTGCCCATCGCGATGGCAGGGGCCATGAGCGATATAAGACCGAGCAAAGGTGCAGTGTCCGGGCATAGCGCTGCGATGACGCCTACGGGTTCCTTCATGGCAAGTGCTGTACCGCGCATTGGAACGCCATGCACTTGGCCGTCGTATTTGTCCGCCCATGCTGCATAGGTGAATAGACGGCTGATGGACGCCTCGACCTCTTTTTGACCACTGTTGCCACCTTGTAAGGCGTTTAGGCGATCAGCGAATTCTTCTGCCCGTGCGCTTAGGTTTTCAGCAATGAAGTACAGAATCTGCGCACGCAAATGGCCTGTGGTTTTTGACCATCCCTTCGCTGTGTTTGCTGCTTCTACAGCGTTTCTAACATCTTTGCGGGATGCGTTTGAAGCATGGCCAACCAGTTTTCCAGATTTGGCGAAGACTGCGGTAGAATAGCCGCTGTCAGGACGCGCTTGTTTGCCGCCGATGTACAGTTTTGCTGTTCGATCCAAATCCTCGGTGGTGCCTTTGTTACCTTCAAAGGCTGTGATTGGTTTCAATGGCTTCGTTTGGCCCTTGGCTTTGGTGTAGGCGCTTAGACCTTCCCAGCCTCCTTCGCGGCCAACACCGCTTTCGCGCACACCACCAAAGCCGGCAGCAGCGTCAAACATGTTGGTGCCGTTGATCCACACAACGCCAGCGGCAAGCTTTGGTGCAATGTCAAGCGCAAGATTAATGTTCTCGCTCCAAACCGTTGCGGCCAAGCCGTAGCGCGTGTTGTTGGCGACCTCGACAGCTTCCGCAGGAGTGCGGAACGTTGTGGCGCATAAGACAGGACCAAAGATTTCTTCCTGCATCAGCGTGTCAGCTGGGTGAAGATCAGTGATCAACGTCGGTGGATAGAATAGGCCATCCTCAGGCAATGCAGCACTTGATTGGTGCATGGTTCCTGCGGTGTTTTCAGCCACCATGCGGGTTATTGTATCAAGTTGAGATTGGTCGACGATAGCACCGACATCGATGCACTTATCCAGTGGGCTCCCTATGCGCAGTTTGTCCATGCGGACTTTGAGCTTGGCATAGAAGGTTTCTGCAATTGGTTCTTGAACCAATAGACGTGAACCGGCGCAGCATACCTGTCCTTGATTAAACCAAATGGCGTCAACCAATCCCTCAACGGCTGAATCTAAATCAGCGTCGTCAAATACGATGTAGGGCGATTTGCCGCCCAGCTCTAGCGTCAGTGCCTTGCCCGATCCTGCAGTGGCTTTACGGATCTGTTTCCCAACTGCTGTCGAGCCTGTGAAAGCAATCTTGTCCACGTCAGCGGCGACAATCATTTCGCCCACAGTGCCATCGCCTGTCACGATGTTTACGACCCCATCGGGCACACCAGCTTCTTTGCAGACGTCCGCAAACAACAAAGCTGTAAGTGATGTGTATTCAGCGGGTTTCAAAACAACTGTATTACCCATCGCTAAAGCAGGTGCGATTTTCCATGACATCATGAGCAGTGGGAAGTTCCATGGAACAATTTGACCGCACACACCCAAGGCTTCGCGGTCAGGCAATTCACTATCCATCAATTGGGCCATACCAGCGTGATAATAGAAATGACGCTGTGCCAAAGGAATATCGATGTCGCGACTTTCGCGGATAGGTTTGCCGTTGTCTAATGTTTCGAGCACGGCAAACAAACGGCTGTGCTTTTGCAACAGGCGGGCGATGGCATACAAGATGCGCGCGCGGCCATGTCCACCTAATGCTGCCCATTTCGGTTGTGCTTTGCGTGCGGCTGAAACAGCAAAATCTACATCTGCTTGTGTCGCTTGGCTGATGGTCGCCAATACGTTTCCATTCGCAGGGTTTTTGCTATCAAAACCCTTACCAGCTTCGGTCAATGACCCGTCGATGAAATGGCCAAATTTGCCACCTTGGTCGACAATCCAAGCCAACGCCTCCGCGGCATTTTCAGGAGCTGTGCCGTAGTCCATGCTCTGGAATATATCTTTGACTGTCATGATTAGGGTCTTTCTATCGGATGTCGTGTGAGGCAAGGTATGGGGGCTAGCCCATTGGATTTCTATGGCTGGCGGAATATGCGCCGGTCAGGTGATGTTCCAGTTGACGTTCAATATCCCCTAACAAGGAAGAAGCGCCAAAACGGAATAAGTCAGGCTGAAGCCAGTGACCTCCCAATTCTTCCTTAATCAAAGCGAGGTAGGTAATCGCATCTTTCGCTTTTGAAATGCCGCCCGCTGGTTTGTAACCGATGCGATAACCCGTGCGTTCAAAATAGTCGCGAATGGCGCGGATCATAACGAGAGTCACAGGTAGGGTCGCATTGACGCTTTCCTTACCGGTTGATGTTTTAATAAAGTCAGCACCAGCCATCATACACACCAGCGAGGCGCGCGCGACATTGCGTAGAGAACCCAGTTCGCCAGTCGCTAGGATCGCCTTAACATGGGCGTCACCACAGGCTTTGCGCATGGCTTTCATTTCGTCATATAGCTTTTGCCAATCGCCTGTCAGCACGTGACGACGCGAGATGACGATGTCGATTTCCCTAGCGCCCGCTGCAACGCTTTCTTTGATTTCTTGGATGCGTAGGTGAAGTGGCGAAAGTCCTGCAGGGAAGCCAGTTGAAACAGCTGCGACTGGAATGTTCGTTCCGACAAGTGCGCGAACAGCAGCTGGGATCATCTCGTGATACACACACACAGCTCCGGTCGTCAGTCCGGTCATTTCAAGCTGCGCGAGGACGCTAGCGTTCACAGGCTGACGAGCTTTAGCACACAAACGACCAACACGCATTTCGGTGTCATCGCCAGACAAAGTTGTCAGGTCAATGCAGCAGACGGCTTTCAGTAACCACGCAGCTTGATGCTCTTTTTTGACAGAGCGGCGGGCTGGCAATGCAACGCATCGACGTTCAATGGCTGATGTGTTCGCCTGAACCCGAGAAACCCAATCTAGGTCGAGTTCCATGCCGGGATTCCTTGGCTCAGTGACCTGAGGCAATTGTGCGACGCTTTGGTTCGCGGTGTCGTTGGATGTTTGTTTGGCTAGTGGATTGTGCATTGGGCACCTCATTGCGCAGTTGCAGCATTCAAAAGTTACATGGGATTACGACAAAGGCAAGCACGGTTTGATAATGGTGTGTGGTAATTTATGGCACTGGACGAAAGACAATCGTATAAAAATTGAAGGTTCATTTTAATTGTTTAATTTCTGAGTATTAGATTTTTAGTGCAATTCTGGTGGTTAGTTTTTTCTTGCTCGAAGTCACAATGTACCACCATACTTCGATTCAGCCGCATTCAAGACGGCGTTTACTCAGGGATGGTACGAAAATGACTGATTCAACAGGGTCCTATTCAGACCCAAATCAAACACCACCTTTGGCACAAGCCGTGCCATTAGGTCTTCAGCACGTATTGGCAATGTTCGCGAGTAACGTGACACCTTCTATTATTGTTGCTGGTGCAGCAGGTCTTGCATTCGGTAGCGCCGAACAAGTTTATCTTATTCAAATGGCAATGTTGTTCGCTGGTATCGCGACATTGTTCCAAACTGTTGGCTTTGGCCCAGTTGGTGCCCGTCTTCCAATTATGCAGGGCACCAGCTTTGCGTTCGTTGGTGTTTTGGCTGGTATTGCCGCAACACAAGGTTTGAGCGTGGCGCTGACTGCCTGCCTAATTGGTGGCCTCATCCACTTCGCTCTTGGTTCAGTAATCAAGAACTTGCGCTGGATGTTCCCGCCGTTGATCACTGGTTTGGTGATCTTGGCAATCGGCCTTTATCTGATCCCAGTTGCGATTAAGTATGCAGCCGGTGGTGCCGCAGATTTCCAAATGGCAGCTGATAGCTTTGGTTCTTTGAAGCACTGGTCAGTAGCGCTTAGTGTTGTGGCTGTTGCACTAGGCCTAAAGTTTTTCACTAAAGGCGCATTGAGCAATTCAGCAATTTTGGTTGGCCTTGTTGTTGGCTATGCTCTTGCATTCTCTTTGGGTATGGTGAACTTCGGTGCTGTTTCAAAAGCAAGCTGGATCACATCAATCAAGCCACTTCCATACGGTTTTGAATTCAGTTTTTGGGCAGTATTTGCTGTGACGTTGGTTTCCATCGTTTCAGCGATCGAAACTGTTGGCGATGTTTCGGCGACAACCAAAGCTGGCGCTGGACGTGAAGCAACCGACGAAGAAATCTCTGGCGCAACTTATGCTGATGGTTTGGGTACAGCTGTTGCTGCGGTCTTTGGTGGCTTGCCAAACACATCTTTTAGCCAAAACGTAGGTATCATTGGTATGACAGGCGTCATGAGCCGCCACGTTGTGACAATCGGTGGTATCGTTTTGATCATCTGTGGCCTGATGCCAAAAATTGGCGCAGTTATAGCCTCTATGCCGTTTCCAGTTTTGGGTGGTGGTGTGATCGTGATGTTCGGGATGGTTGCTGCAGCAGGTCTTAATATGCTGAGCGAAGTCGAAATGAACCGTCGCAACATGATTATTATTGCTGTGTCACTTGCTGTTGGCCTTGGTCTGAACCTTGTTCCATCCGCTGTACAGCACGTACCGGGCGTATTGCGTACATTGCTAACAAGCGCTGTGGCACCAACAGCGATCTTGGCAATTGCCATGAACCTGATCTTGCCAGACGACGTTTAATACGAACTACGTCTAAAATGATGGGGGGCAGGCGTGTTGAAACGCTTGCCCCTTTTTCTATTTTCGTGTCCATCTAGTTGGGAAAGCCAACAGAGGGTTCATCATGAAAGACGACAACTTCCTTCGCGCCAATAACGCTAAGCACATGTGGCACCCGATGGGTCACCCTGGCGAAGCGATCGAGCATGCTCCGACAATCATTGAGACTGCTCGAGGTTCAACCATCAAAGACATCGATGGGCACGAAGCGGTAGACGCCGTTGGTGGGTTGTGGTGCGTTAACCTTGGTTATTCAAATGACGTTGTTAAAGACGCAATTGCTAAACAGCTTTATGACTTGCCGTACTATTCAGCGTTTGCTGGTACGTCTAATCCTTCTGCTATTGAGGCGTCATATGCGGTACGTGAGTTTTTTGCCGAAGATGGCATGGCACGCGTGTTCTTTACGTCTGGTGGATCAGACTCGGTTGAGACGTGCTTGCGACTTGCGCGCCAGTATCACCGGATAAAGGGAGAGCCGAACCGCACAAAGTTCCTTAGCCTGAAAAAGGGCTATCACGGGACCCACTTTGGTGGCGCATCTGTAAACGGTAACAACCGTTTTCGTATTAATTACGAACCTTTACTGCCGGGCTGCTTCCACATGCCCAGCCCATACACTTATCGCAATCCTTTCAATGAAACGGATCCCACAGTTTTGGCGCAGAACATTGCCGCTGCGATGGAAGACGAGATCATGTTCCAAGGTGCGGGCAGCATTGCAGCGTTCATCATGGAGCCGATCCAAGGTGCCGGGGGTGTCATCGTGCCAAACGAGACCTTCATGCCGCTGATGCGCGAAATTTGCGACCGTCACGGCATCCTGATGATTGCGGATGAGGTTATCACGGGGTTTGGTCGTACAGGTGCGTGGTCAGGCAGTCGTCATTGGGGCGTGAAACCAGATATGATGTGCTGTGCAAAAGGGATCACATCGGGGTATTTTCCAGTGGGTGCCGCATTGATGAGTGATGCTGTGGCTGAAGTCTTTGAAAACGGTGGTGAAGAGGCTGCGATTTTCCATGGCTATACATATTCAGCACACCCTGTTGGCGCAGCTGCAGTCACGGCATGCCTCAGTGAAACCATACGTCTGGATACAAAGACAAACGCGGCAGCTCGTGGTGCCCAATTGTTTGATGGATGCGTTGCCTTGATGGAGAAGTATGACATCGTTGGCGATGTGCGTGGTGGACACGGATTGATGACTGGAGTTGAGATCGTGTCTGATGCTGCGGCCAAGACACCAATGGATATGCCAACGATGAAGAAGATACATCAAGCCACTTATGACGCAGGTGTCATGGTGCGGTTGGGTGGGAATAACATTTTGATGTCTCCACCTTTGGTGATCACGAAAGACGAAGTTGACCGTGTGCTTGGCGCCTTAGATACGGGATTGAGCGCGATTTAATCGGTATATTGGCCCATTAACCATTCTCGAAGTTGATGGGTCAGATCCGCTTATGCGGTGACTTGGCTGCTGGCAGAATCGGCATGTTTGGTGCTAGGTATTGGGGTATGGAAACAAGCAGACCCAATATCCACGAAAACCTGCCGGTTATTCGCCAACTTGATGACGCAGCAATCAATCGCATTGCTGCGGGTGAAGTTGTTGAACGACCAGCGTCAGCCGTCAAAGAGTTGGTTGAGAACGCGATCGATGCGGGCGCACGGCGTATTTCCATTGATATTGCAGATGGTGGCAAAACGTTGATCCGCGTGACGGACGACGGCTGCGGTATTGCAGGTCATGATTTGCCGTTGGCCTTATCACGCCATGCTACGTCAAAGATCGACGGCTCTGACCTGCTTAATATTCACACCTTTGGTTTTCGTGGAGAGGCACTGCCGTCACTTGGTGCCGTTGGCCGTCTTAACATCACCTCACGCGTTCAAGGTTCTGAAGCTTTTGAGATCAATGTTGAAGGTGGCGACTTAGGGCCAGTGCGCCCTGCTGCTTTGAATGGCGGCACAGTCATAACTTTGCGTGACTTGTTTTATGCAACTCCAGCACGACTGAAGTTTTTGCGCACCGACCGCGCAGAAACTACGGCCATTAATGATATAGTTAAGCGCCTTGCGATGGCGGAACCTTTTGTACGGTTTGAGTTACGAGATGTGAGTGGCGATAGTCCACGCACCACCTTCATGGCAGAAGCCGAAAATGGCGATATGTTTGATGCGTTGCATGGGCGGTTGGCGACTGTTTTGGGGTGTGAGTTTGCAGATAACTCCCTGAAAATTGACGCACTGCGCGAAGGATTGCATCTAACAGGGTATGCTGCATTGCCAACCTATTCGCGTGGCTCCGCTGTGCAACAGTATCTGTTCGTAAACGGTCGTCCTGTACGGGATAAACTATTGGTTGGTGCATTGCGTGGAGCCTACTTTGACTTTCTGAGCCGCGATCGTCATCCAGCGGCTGCCCTGTTCCTTGACTGCGATCCGAAGCTTGTGGACGTCAACGTTCATCCTGCAAAATCAGAGGTACGCTTTCGCGATCCTGGTCTTGCGCGTGGGTTAATTGTATCGGCATTGCGCCAAGGATTGGCAGAGGCAGGGCATCGTGCATCGACCACAGTTGCTGGTGCAACTTTGGGGGCGATGACACAGGAGCCTATTGGTGGTCCGCGTGTCTATCAGATGGACCGTCCCTCAATCGGATCACGTTTAACGTCCTACCAATCACAAGCGCCGGGTTTCGCGGAAATGACCCACGCCTATAGTGGGCAAGTGGTTGAGCAAGAGCAGGTGAATGAGACACCGACAGAGGATTTTCCACTGGGTACAGCTCGCGGTCAGGTTCATGAGAATTACATTATAGCACAGACGGCAACCGGCATGGTTATCGTTGATCAGCATGCAGCGCATGAGCGATTGGTGTACGAGAAATTAAAAAATCAAATGGCGGTGAATGGGGTCGCGGCTCAAGCCTTGCTGATCCCAGAAATTGTTGAGCTGTCGGACGGCGATTGTGCTCGTTTGCTTGAAGTGGCGGACGAATTGGCACGTTTTGGTTTAGGTATTGAGCCCTTTGGTGGAGGTGCAATTGCTATTCGCGAAACTCCTGCCATTTTGGGTGAGGTGAATGCGCGTGCTATGATCCTTGATATTTTGGACGAACTTGCGGACCAGGGCAGCTCCAATATGGTACAAGCTAAGGTCGAAGCGATCCTTAGTTGCGTGGCCTGCCACGGTTCTATTCGCTCGGGTCGTTGGATGCGGGCTGAAGAAATGAACGCGCTTTTGCGCGAAATGGAAGTAACCCCGCATTCGGGGCAATGCAACCACGGACGCCCTACCTATGTAGAGCTGAAGTTGGCAGATATTGAACGGTTGTTTGGACGCACATGATTGAGATTTCAGGACAGAAATATGCCTTTAGCGATCCATTGATCATTTTGGGATTGGTGGCTGTCGCTGTGGTCATTTTGATCGTGGTGATGTTGATGGTCGTGGTGCGGTCGGCAGGGCGTTCCGCGGCGGCTGCGGCACCGCTGGCGAATCAGATGGGCATCCTTGGCCAGCATGTTCAGCAGCTGAATATGGGGCAGGCCGCGTTGCAAGGCGGTTTGCAAACCGTGTCCGATACGCAGGTAAATGCACAGGCCCAGATTACCAACACGATGGAAGTTCGATTAGCTGCCGTTCAACAGCAAATGCAGGACCGTTTGGCAGAGAACGCTATGCGTGCCCAGCACTCGATGGCAGAGATGCAAGAGCGGATGAAAGAAACGTTGAACGGTTCATCGAAACAAACCACGGTTAGTTTGGCGCAGCTTCAAGAACGTCTCGTTTCTATCGACAAAGCACAGGACAATATTGCGAAATTGTCTGGGGATGTTTTGTCGTTGCAGGACATCCTAAGCAACAAACAAACGCGTGGTGCTTTTGGCGAAATTCAACTGAACGACATTGTTGGTAAAGCATTGCCAAAGGACAGTTTTCGGCTGCAAGCGACCCTTAGCAACGGCAAGCGTGCCGACTGTTTGATTGCATTGCCGAACCCACCTGGCCCAATTGTGATCGACAGCAAATTCCCCCTTGAAGCCTATGAGGCATTGCGTCGGGCCAAGACTGATTGGGAGGTCAACGAGGCTGGCAAAGCGATGCGTGTTTCGGTGAAAAAGCACATCCGTGATATCAGTGAGAAATATATCATCGAGGGCGAGACTGCAGATGGTGCGTTGATGTTCCTACCGTCCGAAGCGGTATATGCAGAGCTCCACGCAAATTTTCCTGAACTTGTTCGTGATGGTTTTGATCACCGTGTTTGGATTGTTTCACCAACGACCTGTATGGCCACGCTGAATACAATGCGTGCAATTCTTAAGGATGCTCGTATGCGTGAACAGGCGGGTGCTATACGCTCAACCCTAAAAAGCTTGCACCGCGATGTTGAGTTGGTTGTTGAACGTGTCGACAAACTGAATACCCACTTTGGTCAAGCACGCAAAGATTTGGACGGAATTAGTACAGCTGCTGAACGTGCAGGAAAACGTGCGGCGCGTTTGGATAATTTTGATTTTGAAGAATTGACGCCAGAGGAACAAAACAACGTGGTGCCTTTGGCCAAGCCTGAGCCTTAATACGTCACTGAGAAGGGTCTCATTTGCACTGCAGTTCAAGATCAATCAATTTACGTTTACGCCAAAGCCCACCACCGCATCCGGTTAAGTTGCCATCGGCACCAATAATCCTGTGACAGGGAATGAGTATCAAAATTTGGTTTGCGCCATTGGCGCGCGCAACTGCACGGGTAGCTGAGGGGCGGTTGATATCTTGTGCAAGTCCCGCGTAGGTTTGAATTTCTCCCGCTGGAAGCGCCATCAGCGCATGCCAAGCTAATTTGGTAAACGAAGTGCCATGGAGTGCCAGAGGGACGTTGAACGCCGCCCTTTGACCTTCAAAGTATTCAGTCAGTTCTGCTTTGGTTTGTTCAAGTGGTTTGGTTGTTCCAAGCCCAATCCCACCAGTTGCTTTCTGCAGACGACTGAGCTCGGCGGGTAAAGCTTTGCGATCCGTGAACTCTAGCAAGTGAAGATGTGTGTTATCTGCCACCACGATCATTGGGCCAAGTTTGGTTTGAAACCAATCAGCACGTAATAATGCTGTGTCTGAGAATGCACTGGGTTTGATCCCAACCATCTTTGCAAACGCCGTGCACGAGCGAGATCTAGAAATGTGGTGCCGAATGTACGTTTAAAGACACGCCTTATTGTAGAAAGATTATAGCCCAACGCATTAATCCCGTCCTCGGACCATCGATACGTTGGGTCGTTGTCCAGTCGTGTGAGGAGATCGCGAACGGCAGGATCGTTAGGTACCATTGCGTGCATTGGATGGCACCGTTTGCAAGGATCAAAACTAGTGTTGATGCACTCGGATAGACTGCAGTAAAAGGTACAGTTCTTGCGCTTTGGTTTACGAGCCGGGCAGCTCAAACGGAAAAAAACACCTATCGAATTTACGCCAACAAACACGCTACCATCATAGGTGGGGTCACGGTCTAAAAGGGTGGTGTATAGGTTGTCATCGTCTGGAAGGGCAAAAATCATAGCCATAGCTTAAACCTGGAAGAAAACTATGGCCGACTGAAATTGGGCAGTTATTTAAAATAAAGCCTAGTGCGTCGTTTATATGCGAATAAAGCTCTGCATGATACGGGGGAGGATACCCTTAAAGCGCAGTGGCGCGTCGCTTACCGCAAGACAAATACAATCTTCATGGATGTCCGCCATCGGCGTGTGCTCAAGGTCGCTGTCAGCGATGTCGACATCACCAAGGCCAAAATACCCATCGTCGTCTTGGAAAGCACCTTGCAAAACCATTGTCATCTCAAGGCCGTGGTGACCGTGATCTGGCATAGCTGCACCGGCTGGGATCATCAAAAGGCGTGCGCTTGCTTGTTTTGATGTTGGTAAAATAGCTTGCTTTACACCCATGCCGATGGGGCGCCACTTAATTTCGCTCAGGTCACCACCAATGTAGTCCTGCAGCGGGCTTGGAAGTATAGATGGCTTTTTGGCGATCGGTGCTTTGGTTGTTGGCACGCCTTGCTCAATCATCGCAATCGTCGCGGCAAAGCTGTCGGGCTGCATCTGAGTGTTGAGGATATCGTGTTCATCCAACAAGACACCGCCAACGGCATCGCATGCCGCTAATTGAGCGCGGCAAGCATCACACAACGAAACATGCGTTGCGACCATAAGATTAAAAGCCTCAGGCAAAGTGCCTGCTGAGTAGCCCATCAGGATTTCATCCGTCAGATGATGTTTGATATCTATGCTCATCATTTTGTTCATTTCATCGTTTGGCGTAAACGCTCGAGGGCCAACCTAATTCGCGATTTGATCGTGCCAAGGGGCAGACCCGTTTTTTTAGCGATTTCGCTGTGGGACAAATCCCCAAAATACGCCTGTTCTATAAGTTCTCTTTGTGCTGCTGGAAGTATTGTTAACGCCTTGCTAAGGATCTCAGTTTCTTGCTGCAGCGCTAAAACATCGGTTTGATCCGGTTCTTCTTCTGGACCCCATGTGAGGTCCTCAGGTTCCGGACGACGTTGTTTGCGTAGGATGTCAATTTTTCGATTTCGGGCGATTGTAAAGATCCAAGTCGCAACAGAAGCGCGAGATGGGTCGAACAAGTGTGCTTTGCGCCAAAGGGTCACCATTACTTCTTGGGCGCATTCCTCGGCAATGGAGCCATCGGCACCAGAATTGATTAGAAATCCCTTCACTCGGGGGGCAAAGTGGGCGTAGAGTTCTGCAAATGCTGCTTTGTCAGCGTCATCGCGGATGCGGTGGACATGAGAAATCCATAAATTACGTTTATTTACATTTTTCACGCGTTCCGAACCCACTGCAACCAAACGGGTTGCAGCCGTCTGAAAATTAACCGATCTTTCCGTCGGTAACACATTTTGAGGGCGAGCTAACATATAAAATTTACGGTTGAAGTGCTGAATTGGATCAAATTTCTTTTTTTTGCGTTTTAACATCCGATTTCGAGCGTGGCGCGTAGACTTATCAAACGCATTAATCAGGACTATATCCTCATGCCATCCGACCAACCAAACTCGACGCCTCAAAAAATCGCCATTATTGGCGGAGGTATTTCAGGTATGGGCTCTGCCTACAAACTTAGCAAATCCAAACAGGTTACGCTATACGAAGCGGAGCCGCGGCTCGGTGGGCACGCACGTACCAAAATGGCAGGCAAGCTTGGAGATCAGCCTGTCGACACAGGTTTCATCGTTTTTAATTACGCAAATTATCCACACATGGCGGAGCTGTTTGCTGATTTGAACGTGCCCGTTGTGAAGTCAAACATGAGTTTTGGAGCGTCCATTGGTGGGGGGCGCCTAGAGTATGGGTTGGCTAGCCTTGACGCATTGTTTGCGCAGCGTATGAACGCAGTGAACCCCAAATTTCTTGGTATGGTCCGCGATATTTTACGGTTCAACAAAAATGCGCTTGAGTTGGCGAAAGACCTATCAATTACAGTTGCAGAATTTTTGGAAAAACTGGGCACGGGCGTTTGGTTTCGAGATTATTACCTTTTGCCTTTGTCTGGCGCAATTTGGTCAACGCCGACGCAGAAGATCATGGATTTTCCAGCACATGCGATGATCCAGTTTTTTGAGAACCATGCGCTTTTAAATACAACTGGTCAGCACCAATGGTACACAGTTGATGGTGGTTCGATTGAATATGTTCGCCTTCTAGAAGCTGCGCTGGTTAGCCGTGGCGTCGACATACGACTAAAATCGCCTGTACAAGCTGTGCGCCGTGATGGCGGGGTTGTTCAGGTGAAAGCTGCTGGCGGTGAGTGGGAAGCCTTTGACCAAGTAATTTTTGGTACGCATTCGGATGATACTCTGGCCTTGTTGGCTGACCCGACGACTGAAGAACAGGCAGCACTTGGCGCGATCAAATATCAACCAAATGAAATCACGTTGCATGCAGACGAAAGCATTATGCCAAAGCGCCGTCAAACTTGGTCATCGTGGGTGTACACTGAAGATGAGAAAGTGTCAGGTGATCAAATTGACCTGACTTATTGGATGAATTCGCTTCAGCCGATTCCAATGGATGACCCACATTTTGTGACCCTGAATACGAAGCGTACAATCCGAGAAGAGCTGATTTATGACCAGGTTATTCTGCGCCATCCAGTATATGATTTGGCAGCACTTGAGGCGCAGGAAAAAGTTCGCGCAATGAATGGTGTAAACAACACATGGTTTACGGGGGCATGGTTGCGTCACGGGTTCCATGAAGACGGCCTTGAAAGTGCCGTAACAGTTGCTGATGCGATCAAGGCAAAATGGTTTGAAAGAAATTTAATCACGTGACAGGCACTGTTGATCATATCAACGGTGTGACGTTCCATAGTCGCAAAGGTACAGTGAAAAACGCCTTTCGCTATTCTATCGACTACGTTTTACTTGACGCTGATGCACCAATCAGTTGCCCGCGTTTGTTCGCACGTAATGGGCGTGGGCTTGCTGCACTAAACGATATCGATCATGGTGGCCTACCAAAGAATGGCCAAGGAAGCGCATGGGTGCGCAAAGTTCTTGCTGCACATGATGTCACTGGGGTTGCCCGCATCGAAATTTTAGCTCAGCCAAAAATGCTTGGCCATGTGTTTAATCCAGTCAGTTTTTGGTTGTGCCGCCGTGAAATAGACGATGAACTGATTGCTGTGGTTGCCGAGGTGTCTAATACCTTTGGTGAACGTCATTCCTATTTGTTACACCATCCTGATCTTCATCCTATTCTTGCGACGGATCGTCTAAAGTCTACCAAGCATATGCACGTCTCACCGTTCCAACCAGTCGAAGGTGGGTATGAGTTTCGCTTTGATATCAGCAATGATCGGATTGGTGTCTGGATCGACTATAGCCAAGGTGAAGGTGGATTGATTGCAACACTGACTGGCACACGTGCCCCGCTTACCAATCGCACTGTTTTGAATATGTTGTTGCGTCGCCCGTTTGGATCGCGCCGGGTGCTAAGCTTGATCCATTGGCAAGCTCTGAAATTGTGGTGGAAAAAAGCGCGTTTTCGTTCCTGCCCAAAGGCACCTGCCAACGAAATTTCTCGCGGATGAGCATTTCAACATCACAGCCTCAGGCGCGGAACGATAACCTTCCTGCGTATGCTATTTTTGCTGCAATGCTGTCAGCTGCCGGTTTGCCGATCTACATACATGCGCCAAAGTATTTTGTGGATGAATATGGGGTGTCTTTGGTTGCTCTTGGATCTGTTTTGTTTGCTCTGCGTTTACTGGATGTCGTGCAGGATCCGCTGTTTGGGCGTTGGTCTGGGCGCTTAGGGAATCGACGGGGGCTCGCCGTTTCTATCGCTTGTTTGATTATGGCACTTGGGATGCTTGGCCTGTTTGCTATTGCGCCAAAGTTGCCACCGTTGATGTGGTTTGCGTTGATGTTAACGTTGGTGTTTTCGGCGTTTTCGTTCCTAACCATAAACTTCTATGCGCAAGGGGTCGTCAAGGCATCTGCCCTTGGTCGTTACGGCCATTTGAAACTGGCGCGGTGGCGTGAAACTGGTGCCTTGTTTGGGGTTTGTGTCGCGGCGATTGCTCCGCTGATATTCTTGTACTTTATGAATGAACCCTTTGTTGGCTTTGCTATTGGATTTGGGGTTTTGGCATTACTTGCAGGGATCTTGATGCGCGCTGAATGGGGCGCTGTGAACGCTTCGACATCGGCCAGTTTTCAAACAGTGTTGCAAGACCCTATTGCACGCCAATTGTTGATCATCGCATTCATCAACGCTGCTCCCGTTGCAGTAAGTTCCACGTTGTTCCTGTTCTTCGTGGAAACACGATTGTTGGCATTCGGGATGGAAGGCCCGCTTTTGTTGCTGTTCTTCCTTTCGGCCGCCTTGTCAGTTCCAATGTGGGGGAATTCGGCGGAACGATTTGGAACCAAAAATACGTTGATGGTTTCGATGACCTTGGCGATTGTAGCTTTTGCTTTCGCCATACTTTTAGGTGCAGGCGATTGGGTTGCATTTGCTTTCGTATGTGTAGCGTCCGGTGCCGCGTTGGGTGCTGATCTGACATTGTTGCCTGCGATGTTTGCCAAACGGATGGCAGAGATTTCACCTGCCGCCACCGAAGGTTTTGGCCTTTGGTCATTTGTTTCGAAATTTACCTTGGCATTCGCAGCTGTGTTGCTGCTGCCAACCTTGCAGCTTGCAGGCTTTGAAAGTGGTTCAGCCACTAACTCTGAACACGCCTTATTCGTATTAACTTTGATGTACGCGGCTGTGCCTTGTGTCTTGAAAATATTTGCTTTGATCTTGTTGGCATGTACTGCCGTAAATGAGGAATAATCTATGAATAGTTTACTCTATATTCTTCTGGGCGCGGCGCTTGTGCTGGCTTTGAACCTGCTGCGTGGTCGGTACGCAAGCTTTGTCGCGCAAAAACCAAGTGACTATATGAGTGGCCCAGAAATGTTTGATTTGCGTCAGCACATGAATGGTCCAATTGCTTGTGAGGGTGTGATTTATGGTCCTTTTGGTCGCGTAAGCAGTCGATTTGTGGGTGCTTTTGATTGTTCGTGGGAAGGTAACCACGGGGTCATGAGCGAAGAATTTCGTTATGACGATGGTTCGATTCAGAACCGTTGCTGGGATTTAATAATTGATCAGAACGGTGCAATCAAGGCCACAGCGCCTGACGTTGTTGGCGAAGGTGAGGGGTTTCAAGTTGGTTCGTCCGTTCAATTGAAATATCGCTTACGTTTACCAGATAGCGCGGGTGGCTACGTTTTGAACACGGTGGATTGGATGTACCTTGCGCCAAATGGTTCAATCGTCAATCGATCCCAATTCCATAAATTTGGTATCCAAGTCGCTGAACTGATAGCGACGATGCGCCCCGTCAGTATCGAGATGAAGGATAGCGCGTAATGCGCGAGTGGCAGGGTAAAAGGTATTGGCTGGTCGGTGCCAGTGACGGTTTAGGTGCCGCACTTGCACAAGTCATGAGCCGCTCTGGGGCAGAGGTGATTATATCAGCGCGTTCCGAAGACAAGTTGGTCCAGGTCGTCGCTGGATTGCCTGGAAAAGCCAGCTATCAAGTTATGGACATCGCTGACGATGAAAGTGTAAAGTCGGCTGCTGCTGCGATCGGTGATATTGACGGGGTGGTCTTATTAGCTGGGGTTTATTGGCCTTTTGGTGCCAGTGAATGGAACGCAGATCAGGCAACTGCTATGGCCGATATCAATTTCACCGGTTACGTGCGCGTGTTGGGGCAAGTCGTTCCAAATTTTGTGGCAAAAGATGATGGACACATCGTTATAACCTCCAGCCTGACAGGCTTTCGCGGATTGCCTAGATCTATAGGGTACACAGCATCAAAAGCCGCAACTATGTCGCTTGCCGAGTGCATGTATGCTGATCTACGAAAAACGGGTGTAAACGTTCAAATTGCCAACCCAGGTTTTATCAAAACACAATTAACTGCTAAGAATGACTTTAAGATGCCATTTATCATGGAGCCAGAGACTGCGGCCCGCGAGATGTTTGAGCATATGAATGGTACGGCCTTTAAAAAAAGCTTTCCGCATTTATTTTCGTTGTTGTTCCGCGGCAGTCAGTTCTTGCCTGATTGGATATACTACCGAATTTTCAGCTAACCTCTGTTAAATTTTTTCGGTGTGTTTCAGGTAGGTGCTTTGAGCGCGCCCCCAAACGCCAGATGACAAATCATTCAAGCCCAACAATGAGGGCAGCAACTGTTCTGCATAGTCCAGAGAACTTTCGTTCGGGAGCATTGATGGCAAGTTGTCAATTGCGGTCACATCCAAAGGTGGGTCGTCATGGACCCGCAGGGCAGGTTGGTTCCAGTTTGTTGTGCGGTCATACACCTTGATGGGTGAAAAATTGCTGTCAGGGTCGCAAGCAATGTCACAGATGACTGTGAGTTGACGGGTTATCATTTTTGCAGTTTTAGGCACAAAAACAGGCGTCCCAGGAGATGCTAAAATACAGTTAAAAAAGATGTCGTGTTCGAGGACTTCAGGGAATGGCCCACCGCTCGCAGTTTCAGGAATATCCCACTTCGTTGTCGTTATCCCCATTTTGGCGCACAAATTAGACGCACCGGCGCCAACACGGCCCAATGCACCTATGACCAATGCGCTTGGCATTGCCTGCACATTCATAAGATCGTTTTTCAGGTCGGCCACCAAATTAGCGGCGTTTGGATAGGTTCCGACGGCCTCCGCCATCTTGCCGCGTTGCTGAGCTGCCCAGCATTTGAGTGCAACCGCAGCACCCGCATAACCTGCCCAATAGCCGAACGCTGCAACACGGTACCCTGTTTTATCAACAAGATACTCCAGGTCATACAGTGTGCCACCACCTTCGATGAAACGGCGCAGCAATCGCTGGCCTGCGGGCTGTCCTTTGAAGGCGTGACCAAACATGATGTGTTTGTGTGGTAGGGGGGCACCGTCTTCAGGGAGTTCTTTTAAGCCAAAGATAATAGCATCAAGCGGAGCAGATGGCCAAGTGTTCGCGGGCGCGATATTGCACCCTGCATTGATGTAGCCCTGGATGGGCGTGCAGCGACTTTGGCTTTCTTCAACAGTGACCTTTATGCCTGCTTCGATCAATGTGGCGGCACCTTCAGGGCTTAAGCCCACGCGTTCTTCGTTGTCGCGTTGCTCGGCACGCACCCATAAATGTGTCATGTGAGAATTCCGAGTTCGCGGATTTTCTTAACCGAGGCGCGGTCTTCCATTGCTGTCATATGCGCGATGAGTTTCGGGTAATTTTTAACTTCAACTCCATCGCCAGCAAGCCATGTGCAAACGTTAAATAAATAGATGTCAGCAATGCAAAAATTTTCGCCCAAAACGAATTGACCCTCCAGGCACTCTTCTTCGATGTAGCTTGCAGAAACAGCCATTGTTTGCGGTACTTTTGATGTCATGTCGTCATAGCTGGTTTGTGAATCCGCCCAACGCGAGCCACGCATTTTGTGAGCATGGTTCACGTGCATTGTTGAGGCCAGGTAGAACATAACGCTGCGCATTTTGAAGGCTTGCGATGGATCAGTTGGCGCAAGCTTTTTTTCAGGAACAAGTGCCGCGATATATTCCAGCAATGCACCTGTTTCGGTGAGTGCCTTGTCCCCAACGATCAAAGTTGGCACTCGACCTTTTGGGTTTTTAGCGAGATAGGTTTCGCTGGATTGCTCTGCCTTTGTAAAGTCCACGCAGGTCAATTCATGCCCGAGGCCTGCCTCTTGCAGTGCTATAGCAACTGACATCGAGATGGTGTTTGGAGCATAAAACAATTGCATGATTTGATCCTTTAAACGTGTGTTTGTGCGTGGTGACGTTCGGGTGCTTCGAGGTGCGGAACTGCATTGAACATCACAGGTGACATTGTGCCACCGACTGGGTGCAAGCGATGGATCGAGCTGTTCATTATGGCAAGAGCTAGATTGGCCATTTTGACGATATCCAAATCAAGGTGCTGACGCATAACCATCGAAATAAGGCCGCCAGATGTGACCACCAATGAGGGCCCAGGGCGTGCGGCAATGTCTTTGATCACATCGTTTACACGTGTTTCAAAATCACTAAAGCGTTCTGGTGCCCCTTCGATTTGGTTCGCTTTCCAAGCTTCAAAGACGCGTGGTAAGTGATGAACAAATTCTGACTGTTGAGTTGGCATTGCAAGCCCGTGTTCAGCCTCAAGCGCGGTGGCGAGAGTGAAATATTCGAGCTCATTAAGCCGTTCATCGCGGATCGGCGTTAAGCCAGTGGCCATACCATCTGCGGTTTCAGCATGACGGCGCAAAGTGCCTGTATACAGGTTTTGGTGCACTTGGTTTGTTTCGCTCAGGTGTTCACCCAACCACTTTGCCTGTTGGTGTCCAAGGGGGCTGAGGCGGTCATAGCTGGCCTCGTCTGTAGCGGTGGAGTTTGCTTGTCCGTGACGAATGAGGGTGATGTGGGACATGTAGGTTCCTTGTGCGGTTTCCAAATGGATAAGTGAGGTCTGCGAGGGTTGGAAGGGGTGGAACGCTCCGCGGGGAGTTTATTTAGTAAGACGAAGTTGGTGACGCCGCATGTCTTGGCGTAAATTCGAGTATGAATGTCGCGATTGAGTGTCCGAATTTACGTCATTGTTTGTTAGAGAGGACTACAATAGGGGGAGGCATAGCATGTCCGATACAGTGAAATTCACACTAGATGGCACAGAAGTCGAGGCCGAATTCGGCCTGACAATCTGGGAAGTGGCCAATGGTCGTGGACTTGTTATCCCTCACCTGTGCCACAAGCCAGCACCCGGTTATCGCCCTGATGGCAATTGCCGCGCCTGTATGGTTGAGATCGACGGTGAGCGTACGCTGGCCGCTTCTTGTATTCGTGAGCCTTTGAATGGCATGGTGGTAACCACCAATTCAGCCCGCGCTGAGAATGCGCGCAAGATGGTGGTTGAAATGTTGGTTGCAGACCAACCAGCCCGTGAAGATTCTCATGATAAATCAGCGCACCTGTGGGATATGGCCGAGTTGAATAGTGTGTCGGAGAGCCGTTTTCCAAAATTGGAAGAGGGTCGTATTCCGTTGTTGGATGACAGTCACGTTGCGATGTCTGTTAACTTGGATGCTTGTATTTCTTGTGGTTTGTGCGTGCGCGCGTGTCGTGAGGTTCAGGTTAACGATGTGATCGGTATGTCGGGCCGGGGCCATGATAGTTACCCTACTTTTGATATGGCCGACCCTATGGGTGATTCATCTTGTGTGGCGTGTGGCGAATGCGTTCAAGCCTGTCCAACAGGCGCTTTGATGCCTGCCGCTGTGACTGCGGGTGACGGCGTTGGGGACAGCAAAGATTTTGATAGCGAAACAGAAAGCGTTTGTGCGTTTTGTGGCGTGGGTTGCCAGATTTCGATCAAGGTCAAAGATGGCAAGGTGAAGTATGTTGAGGGCATCAATGGTCCTGCAAACGAGGGCCGTTTGTGCGTTAAGGGTCGCTTTGGTTACGACTACATCCACCACAATCACCGTCTGACCAAACCGTTGATCCGTCGCGACGATGCACCCGCCAAGGGTTTGAATGTTGACCCTGGGAATTGGGGCAGTGTTTTTCGTGAGGCAACTTGGGATGAGGCGCTGGATTTTGCTGCTAATGGCCTGAAGGGGCGCGGGCGCGAAGTGGCTGGTTTTGGGTCTGCCAAGTGCACCAATGAAGAAGCCTATCTGTTCCAGAAATTCATTCGTGAAGGGTTTAAGCACAACAACGTCGACCACTGTACGCGTTTGTGCCACGCCTCATCCGTTTCTGCGTTGATTGAAAACGTTGGATCGGGTGCTGTAACGGCAACATTCAACGAAATCGAAAATGCAGATGTGGCCATCGTAATCGGGGCAAACCCGATCGAAAACCACCCTGTAGCTGCGACCTATTTCAAACAGTTCACCAAACGTGGCGGCAAGTTGATTGTGATGGATCCACGCGGTCAGGCGCTTAAGCGCTTTGCCAGTCACATGCTTCAGTTTCGCCCCGGTGCGGACGTCTCAATGTTGAACGCGATCATGCATGTGATCGTTGAAGAGGGGTTGTACGACCAACAATATATCGAGGCATATACTGAAAATTGGGAAGCTGAAAAAGCCCACCTTAAGGATTTCACACCAGAGAAAATGTCTGAAATTTGTGGCATCGACGCTGAAACTTTACGCGCAGTCGCCCGCACATTTGCAGGTGCTAAGGCAGGGATGATTTTCTGGGGTATGGGCGTCAGTCAACACATCCACGGTACAGACAATGCGCGTTGCTTGATTTCTTTGGCGTTGATGACGGGTCAAGTTGGTCGCCCAGGCTCTGGCCTTCACCCACTGCGTGGTCAGAACAACGTACAAGGTGCGTCTGACGCCGGCTTGGTTCCGATGTTCTTACCAGACTACCAGTCTGTGACGGACGATGGTGTGCGCTCTGCCTTCACCGAAGTTTGGGGGTCAGGTGATTTCTCAAATGAGAAGGGCCTAACCGTGACCGAAATCATGGATGCGGTCCATGAGGACAAGATCAAGGCGATGTACATTTTGGGTGAGAACCCAGCGATGTCTGATCCAGATGTTGAACATGCGCGTGATGCTTTGGCCAAACTTGATCACTTGGTTGTGCAAGACATCTTTATCACTGAAACTGCGAACTATGCCGACGTAATTTTGCCAGCCTCTGCGCTGTATGAAAAATCAGGTACGGTTTCCAACACGAACCGTCAGGTGCAAATGGTGCGCCAAGCGGTTGTACCTCCGGGTGAGGCGAAAGAAGACTGGTGGATCGAAGTTGAGTTGGCCAAACGTTGTGGCTTGGATTGGACATATACGCATCCAAGTGAAGTGTTTGCTGAGATGACAGTGAATATGCGCAGTCTCGACAATATCACGTGGGATCGTTTGACAACTGAGGCTGTGACCTATCCGTCACTTAGCCCGACTGATCCTGGTCAGGCTGTTGTGTTTGGCGATGGTTTCCCACGTGCCGATGGGCGTGCAAAATTTACGCCTGCTAGCGTGATTGCCCCTGATGATGTGCCTGATGCGGAATACCCAATGATCCTGACAACAGGCCGTCAGCTAGAGCACTGGCACACAGGTTCTATGACCCGTCGTGCGACTGTATTGGATGGGTTAGAGCCTGAGGCAAACTGTTCGCTGCACCCATCCACTTTGCGCAAGTTAGGCGTAGAACCGGGTGGGCATGTCCGTCTGACCACGAAGCGTGGTTCGATTGTGATCATGGCACGTATGGATCGTGCTGTGGCACCGGACATGGTGTTCTTACCATTTGCTTTTGTCGAAGCGGCGGCAAACATTCTGACAAATCCAGCGGTTGATCCCTTTGGGAAGATTCCAGAATTTAAGTTCTCGGCTGTAAAGGTTGAAGCTGCTGCTGATGTAATGGCGGCTGAATAGGAAATTAAAAGGTGGGCCGCGGCCCGCCTTTTTCCCAAAGTTTAAGCGCGTTTATAACCGCGTTTTTGGGCGCGGATGCGATAGGCATCGGCGGCGTGGGACGCGTCTCGTAAATTGCCAAAGCTTGTTATCGTTTCACAGGGTGCGCCACCTTTGACACCCCATTCGCGCAACACCGACACTTCGGAAAATAGATCCATAGCGATTTCGACACGATAAAACCGTGGTCGCGCCTTGCGGCTGGGGCGATATAAAACGACGTCTAGCATTGCCAGTGATTCTATCAGTGTTTTCAGTGAGGTGAAGAGCCAATTGTTGTTTGAGCAGGTTTTTGACGTGTGCCTAATTTTTGGTTAGCTCCAGCTGACATCCCCAAGAAAAATATACCCGGCACCATAGATCGTTTTGATCAACTGAGGGTTCTTGGGATCTTCACGCAATTTAGTACGCAGGCGCGAAATACGCACATCCATCGCGCGGTCAAAACTTTCGCTTGCGGCCCCACCCAAGGACTCTTGCATTTGGGTGCGGGTGATTAGACGCTTTGGGCTATCAAGGAAGAGACGAAGCACTTCGCCTTCTGCATGTGAAAAAGGGGTGGCATCACCTGCATCGTCGATCAAAGTGTATGCATCAAAATGAGCGGTCCAACCATTGAATTTAGCAGTATTGCTGGTTTGGGTCACAGCTTTGCCACCGCGCAATCGGGCGCGAACGCGCGCAACTACTTCCAAGGGATCAAACGGTTTAATGATGTAGTCATCGGCGCCCAGTTCCAGACCAGTAACCCGATCCTGCACCTGCGCACGGCCAGAAATGATGATGACAGAAGCCCCTTGTTCCAATGCAAGACGGTGAACAACCGTCAGGCCATCAGTGTCAGGCAAGGATAAGTCGACCAAGCAAACATCAGGCGTGTGCTTTTGCAACGCAGCCTCAAATTCTCGGGCACGTCCAAAACACATCGTCCGGAAACCAGCATCTTCCAGCGCATCAGCCAGCATTGTGCGAATGGCTGGCTCATCATCAAGGATGGTTACTAACGGCGCTGTCATTGTGGCACCTTCGGTTTGAGGACATTGGCCAGATCGTAGGTTGTGAATGGTTTCGCAAGGACAGTTGTCGCGGCTTGGGCCTCATGGTGCAATGGGTCATTTGTGGATAAAGAAGTCATTAGAACGACAGGTGTTTTTCCCTTTTCAATCCGCTTAAGCAAATCCAACCCCGTACCTTCGCCACTTAGACGGATATCCGAAAGGATCAGCGCGATGTCGGGCAGGCTGGCGATGAGCGCGGTGGCCTCATCAGCTGATGTTGCCTCAATAACGCTGTGCCCCATGTCAGTCAGCATATCGCGGTAAAGCGCGCGTAGATCTTCGTTGTCTTCAACCAGCAAAGCCAAGCCGCCCGTGATCTCTGGGCTAAAGCGCAGCGGCAGGCGCAGACGGATTGATGCGCCGCCCTCTGGCGTGTTTTGTAGCCTAAGATCACCGCCAGCGAGTTTGGTAATGTCGTATACCATGGGGAGGCCTAACCCTGTGCCTTCGCTGCCTTTGGTTGTGTAAAATGGGTCACATGCGTGCTTCAAGGCATCTTCGGAAAATCCCGTACCTGTGTCTGATACCGTAAATTCGATCCACGTGTTGTGAACCGTTGATGCACTTAGCTTGATAGTTCCGTTCGACCCACAGGCGTCACGGGCGTTGAGGATTAGGTTAAGCAACGCGTCTTTAATCGCACCTTGATCCAGCAGAACGGCTTTGTTTGGCAGTTGGTCAGTCACTGTGAAAACGATGTTTTCTGGCAAGGTTGGCGCTGCTAATGTTTCCATCTCTCGTAGCAATGCATGCAAGTCTGTGACACGCGGACGTTGGACACGTTGAGTGGTAATCTCAGCGATGCTGCCCAATAGATCACCGCCGCGCTTTGCTGCATTCAAGGTGCCTTCGATTAAGGGTTTGGCAGCCGAGGGTAGTTCATCAAGACGTGCCAACTTGGACTGCATCCCAAGAATAATGGTCAGTAAGTTCGAGAAATCATGTGCCAACCCTGATGTCATTTGGGCGGCCAGTTCACGTTTGCTGGTTTGCTGTAGTGCTACGCGGGTTTGAGTTTCCAACGTTACATCGGTGGACAAGACATAGGCACCACCACGGGTGTCAGGCGTAAAGGCAGCGCGGATGCGATGCGCGCTGGTGGCATCGGTGAACTCAGTCAAGGTATTTTCACCTGCGAATGCGCCGTGAAGCATGGGTTTTATTTTTTCGTATACGCCCAACCCAAGGGCATCTGAAATATGCATGCCGATGATGTTGTTGGGACGCCCTGGGATGATCGTGCTGAGTTGTCGGTTGGAGTAAGTGTAATGACCTGTTTCATCAATGTGTGCGATGTGCGCGGGCATCATTTCAGTCGTCAGGCGTGTCCGCGCCTCTACCTCTGTAAGGTGTCGTTTCGTTTCACCAAGCGTGGAAACTGTCGCGGCAAGTGCGCGGTTTGTACTGGCCAGTTCTTCGGCGTGGGCCAGCACTTGATCAGTCAACTCCTCAGAGCGGGCACGTAGTAAGGTTTCTTGTTTCTTGGTGCTAGTGATATCGGTGTAGACGGTGATCCACCCACCTTGGGGCAGGGGGGACCCTTCCACAGATATGACCGTGCCGTTGGAGCGATGGCGCTCAACATAGTGAGGCTCAAACGCACGAGCGACTTCGATCCGCTCAGCAACAAATGCCTCAAGATCATCGATGTCACCGTACTCACCACGCAAAGCGAGATGACGAATAGTATCCTCAAAGGGGGCACCATGGGCGACCAACTTGTCTGGGAGGTCAAACATTTCTTTAAAAGGGGCATTGCTGACCGCCAGCCGCAGTTCACTGTCAAAGATGGTCAAAGCTTGCCCAATCAAGTTTAGGCCAGCAGCCGTCATAGCATTTGTAGCTGCGCGATTGAGCGTCACGTTTGGCTCCCTATTGATCGTGATGTCGAGCCCACTGTGGAGTGGTGATTGCCTGGAATTCAAGCACTGATCGAGTATTGTTACAATTCGTTAGGTTTGAGAAACCTTCAGGAAAAAGTTGACCTCAAAGATAAAGAAAGCATCTTTGAGTGACATAGAATCGCTTAAGTGATCGTGGCTGGGAATCTTTGTTGCCAGTTTGGGAGGAGAATACATTGTCGAATACGCTTAATGGCGCTGGCGGATTAACATCCGTTCCAGCACTTTTGCACCGCAACGCAACTCAGTTCGGGTCAGCTCCTGCGTACCGTGAAAAAGAGTTTGGAATTTGGCAAAGCTGGACATGGTCACAGACCAATGACGAGATTGAGGCACTTGCCTTGGGTCTGCTTGATCTAGGTGTGGCTGAAGGTGATTTCATCGCAGTAATCGGGCGCAATCGTCCATATTTGTATTGGTCGATGATGGCAGCGCAAATGGTTGGGGCTGTTCCGGTGCCTTTGTACCAAGACGCATCTGCCGAAGAGATGGCATATACAATGAGCCATTGTGGGGCGCGTTTTGTGATCGCTGGTGATCAGGAACAAGTCGACAAAGTCATGGAAATTCAAGGCGAACTTACGGAATTTGAAGCGATGATTTACCTCGATCCCCGGGGCCTTCGAAAATATGATAACGCAAATTTAACGCAGTATAGTGCAGTCCAAGAAGCGGGTCGTTCAAAGCGCGCGGCATTAGAACCTGAGATGAAGGCGCGCATCGCCAAGCTAAATTACGACAGCACCTGTGTGATGCTTTACACGTCTGGCACCACGGGCAAGCCAAAAGGTGTCGTCCTGTCCAACCGCAATGTGATCGAGACGGCCAAGTCCTCATCTGAATTTGATGACCTGCGCCAAACCGACGACATTTTGGCATACCTGCCGATGGCATGGGTCGGTGATTTTATCTTTTCTGTGGGTCAAGCGCTGTGGTGCGGTTTCTGTACGAACTGTCCAGAAAGTGCCGATACAATGCACACGGATCTACGTGAAATTGGACCAACCTATTATTTTGCGCCGCCCCGTGTTTTCGAAAATCAGCTGACCAATGTGATGATCCGCATGGAAGACGCGAGCCCGATGAAGAAGCGGTTGTTCGATTATTTCATGGGCGTCGCGCGCAAGGTTGGACCGTCCATTTTGGATGGAAACCCTGTGAGCTTGATCGACCGGATTAAGTACCAGTTGGGTGAATTTGCAATCTATGGCCCGTTGAAAAACACACTTGGCTTTAGCCGTGTGCGGGTGGGTTACACCGCGGGTGAGGCGATTGGGCCGGAGATCTTTGATTTTTACCGCTCCCTTGGGATCAACTTAAAACAGCTATATGGCCAGACCGAAGCGACGGTGTTTATCACTGCGCAACCTGATGGTGAGGTGCGTTCTGATACCGTTGGCATAACGTGCCCAGGTGTGGAGTTGAGGATCGCTGAAAACGGTGAAGTCTTTTATCGTAGCCCTGGCGTTTTTGTTAAATACTACAAGAACGCAGAAAGCACAGCAGACACAAAGGATGCTGAGGGCTGGGTTGCGACGGGTGACGCTGGATTCATTGAGGAAAGTAGTGGGCACTTGCGGATTATTGACCGTGCCAAGGACGTTGGGCAGACTGGAAACGGCCATATGTTTGCGCCTAAGTATGTTGAGAATAAACTGAAGTTCTTTCCAAATATTCTTGAAACGGTCGTTTTTGGAAATGGCAAACCATATTGCACAGCTTTCGTGAATATCGATCTGACGGCTGTTGGTAACTGGGCTGAGCGCAACAACATTGCCTATGCATCCTACCAAGAGCTGGCTGGTCACCCAGAGGTGTTGGCGACTATCCAGTCACATGTTGAAGAGGTTAATGCCTCAGTTGCGCAGGACGCGATGTTGTCTGACTGTCAGGTGCACCGTTTTGTTGTTTTGCACAAACAGTTGGATGCCGATGACGGCGAATTAACACGTACGCAAAAAGTACGTCGTCGCATTATCGAGGAAAAGTTTTCAGATATTATTAACGCGATGTACGATGGGTCCGACACGATCTCGACCACCACAGAAGTGACGTATGAAGATGGCCGCAAGGGTGCGATTTCTGCGACTTTGGATATTCGTGATGCGGCGGTTCAAACCGTTGGCGCAAAGATTGCAGCGGAATGAGTGTTGTGAGTGTGGGAGCCTGCGGTGCGAGTTTATTTGGTATGATGAAGGTGGGACGTTTCAATGCTTGATCAAGCTGATGGATACATGACAGCGGACGGTCGCCAGATCGGTCCAGTGGTTATGGAGATGAAGAATATTACCCTTAGGTTTGGGGGTGTTGAGGCGATCAAGAATATCTCCTTTGACATTCGCGAAGGCGAAGTGCGTGCCATCATTGGTCCCAATGGTGCAGGCAAATCTTCGATGCTGAATGTTATCTCTGGGTTTTACGTCCCTCAGGATGGTCAGGTTTTGTACAAGGGTGTGCAGCGCCCACAGATGCGCCCCTATCAAGTCGCACAACAAGGGATCGCGCGGACGTTCCAAAATATCGCCTTGTTTGAAGGCATGAGCGTTTTGGACAACGTGATGACCGGTCGATTGACCCATATGAAAACGGGTATGTTTTCCCAAGCTTTGTGGAAGGGCCGCGCGGAAAAAGAAGAGACAGCTAACCGTGAAGTTGCTGAAAGAATTATTGATTTTCTGGAAATCCAAGCGATCCGTAAGACGCCGGTTGCGCGTTTACCTTATGGTCTGAAAAAACGTGTAGAGTTGGCCCGCGCCTTGGCTGCTGAGCCGTCATTGCTGCTTTTGGATGAGCCGATGGCTGGGATGAACGTTGAGGAAAAAGAGGACATGAGCCGCTTTATCCTATCAATGAACGACGAGTTCGGCACCACGATTGCCCTGATCGAACACGACATGGGCGTGGTCATGGACCTGTCAGATCGCGTTGTTGTTATGGACTATGGCAAGAAAATTGGGGACGGGACACCAGATGAGGTGCGCAACAACCAAGCTGTGATTGATGCGTATTTGGGTGTGGTTCATGATGAATAAATCAGTCCAAAAACTACGTTGGTATAACGTCGGTTTCGTGTCGGTATTGCGTTGGTGCGCCAAGGTTGTGTCCCTAAATGTCAAAATGAGAGGGGCGCGATATGCCTACTGATCTTCTATATGGGGCTGAAGTTGTCCTGAACGGTTTGATGGCTGGTGTCCTTTATGCGCTCGTTGCGTTGGGATTTGTTTTGATCTATAAAGCCTCCGGCATTTTCAACTATGCCCAAGGCGTCATGGCGCTGTTTGCCGCGCTGACCCTTGTTGGAATCATGGAAGGTCAGGTGCCTTTTTCGCATCTTATCAACGCAACCTTTGGCACTAACATTCACCACTTTGGTTGGCATGTTCCTGCCTTTGCGGCGATCCTACTCACGCTGGCGGTGATGGTGGGATTTGCCTACCTCGTTCAGCGCTTCGTGTTCCGTCATTTAGTTGGCCAAGAACCAATCATCCTGTTCATGGCAACCATTGGATTGGCCTACTTCCTGGAGGGTGTTGGAGATTTGATGTGGGGGTCTGAGATCAAGAAGATGGCCGTTGGCCTGCCGCAAGGTGGTAGTCTTTGGGTTGAAGAAAACACCCAGTGGCTGGGCTTTGGCAATGAGGATTTCTATGGCTTCTTTATCGACAAGTTAGACATGGTCGCGACTGTGATTGCTGTGATTCTGGTTTTGGCATTGGTTGCTTTCAGCCAGTACACCAAACAAGGCCGCGCGATGCGTGCTGTGGCCGATGATCACCAAGCAGCCCTATCGGTTGGTGTATCGTTGAATTTCATCTGGATCTTAGTGTGGTCATTGGCGGGCTTTGTCGCCTTGGTTGCGGGTATCATGTGGGGCGCTAAGTCTGGCGTTCAGTTTTCCCTATCTTTGATTGCGCTGAAAGCATTGCCGGTTTTGATGCTCGGTGGTTTCACGTCGATCCCTGGTGCGATTGTTGGCGGCTTGATCATCGGTGTGGGCGAGAAATTGTTTGAGTTCTCATTTGGTCCGATGTTGGGCGGCGCGACAGAGAACTGGTTTGCATATGTACTTGCGTTGATTTTCTTGGTGTTCCGTCCCCAAGGTCTGTTTGGGGAGAAAATCATTGAACGTGTGTGATCAATCCAGCGCTGTAAACAGCTTGATTGTGAATGTGACAAGCACGGTTATGCCCAGTGTTGATGCAATGGCGATGTTGCCTGTGATGGCCCACGTTGCTGTGGCGCACAACACGGCAGCGACCAACCACAACAGTAGCGTATCCCACAAGGTATCTGACCTTGGTGTGGATCGTTCAACCACTGTGAACTCAGTTTCCAATGCGTCTGGAACACTGTCCAAGATCGCGGTCTTCTGTTTTTCAAACTCAGCTTGGGACAACGCGTCATTGACGCGTTTGGCCTCAAGCAGCCGCAAATTTTTGAATATTGTTGACATGGGTTCCACTCCATTTTCTCACGGAATGTGTCGCATCAGAAATAGGGCAGAATGTGGCAAAGCGCTGAAAAATAAATTACTGGTTAACGCCGCGTTGAAAACTAATAAAACGGATCGCGTGTCGCGGTTTGGGGAGCACACTAATGTTTTACCGTGAAGCTGGCGATTTCAGCACATCCTATCCCGAAGACAGCCAAACCTTTCCGATTCGGTTTGATCGCTACCGTTACTATCTGGTTCTATTTGTTGCGATCTTCGTGATCCCATTCACAATCAATGACTACTGGGTGAATTCAATTTTTCTACCTTTTTTGATTTATGCGATTGCTGCAATCGGCCTGAACATTCTGGTGGGGTATTGTGGCCAGGTTTCCTTGGGCACAGGTGGTTTCATGGCTGTGGGGGCATATGCCTGTTACAAGCTGATGACGGCCTTTCCAGAAGTTAGCATGTTAATCCATGTCTTAATAGCGGGTCTTATCACCGCCGGTGTTGGCGTCATGTTTGGTCTGCCGAGTTTGCGGATCAAAGGGTTCTATCTGGCCGTGGCAACACTGGCCGCGCAGTTCTTCCTTGTTTGGTTGTTTAACCGTGTGCCGTGGTTCTACAACTACTCGGCTTCTGGCCAAATATCTGCGCCAGAACGCACAGTATTTGGGATCGAAGTGACGGGACCGAATACCGAAGCGTGGGCGAGTTATCTGTTCTGCTTGGCATTTGTTATCTTCAGCGCAGTGATTGCCCGCAATCTTACGCGGGGAGCTTTTGGGCGCAAATGGATGGCCATTCGTGACATGGACATTGCGGCTGAGATCATCGGTGTGAACCCGTTGAGGGCAAAGCTAAGTGCGTTTGCTGTTAGCTCGTTCTTTATCGGTATTTCAGGTGCGTTGTTCTTTGCGGTGTACTTGGGCGCGGTTGAAGTGGGTGAGGCCTTTGGCATTACCAAATCATTCACGGTTTTGTTCATGATTATCATTGGCGGCCTTGGATCGATCTTTGGATCCTTCGCCGGTGCTGCGTTCTTGGTGGTCTTGCCGGTTGTTCTGAAATTGGTTGGAGTGGACTGGTTGGGTTGGCCGACAGATATCGTAGCCCACTTGCAGTTGGTAATCGTTGGCGCGTTGATCGTGATCTTTTTGATCGCAGAACCGCATGGTCTGGCGCAGCTTTGGCGTGTCGCCAAAGAGAAATTGAGATTGTGGCCCTTCCCACACTAGTGGGGTGGCTACCAATAATGGCGGGAAAAACCCTGCTAAACGAACGCTGGTCAACGCCAGCATATATCGAAAAATCCAGGGAGGAAAAATCGATGAAAATGAAACTAGGAACAATGGCAGTCGCTGCCGTAATGGCAGCAAGTCCAGTCATGGCGGACCTTGTGTTCCCATCACTAAGCTATCGCACGGGTCCATATGCTGCGGGCGGTATTCCGTTTGCTGATGGCTATGCAGACTATATGAACCTGTTGAACGCCCGTGATGGCGGTATCGGCGGCGTTATGACCAACGTGCTTGAGTGTGAAACAGGCTATAACACCGAAAAAGGTGTCGAGTGCTATGAGTCTACAAAAGGCCAAGGCGCGCTTGTGTATCAACCACTTTCCACAGGTATCACGTACCAGTTGATCCCAAAAGCAACGGCTGATGGTATTCCAATCCACTCAATGGGTTATGGCCGTACGTCTGCTGCGAATGGCGATGTTTTCTCAAACGTCTTCAACTACCCAGCAAACTACTGGAACGGTGCTTCTGGTGCGATCAACTATTTGATGTCTCAAGGCGACATTGCGGGTAAGAAAATCGCGCTTGTGTATCACAACTCTGCATACGGCAAAGAGCCTATCCGCACGTTGGAAGAGCTGGCTAAAAAGCACGGTTTTGAACTGACATTGTTGCCAGTTGACCACCCTGGCCAAGAGCAGAAATCACAGTGGCTACAAATTCGTCGTGAAAAGCCTGACAATGTCATCATGTATGGTTGGGGCGTAATGAACCAAGTTGCGGTTCAAGAAGCTGCAAACATCCGTTACCCAATGGAAGATTTCATCGGTATCTGGTGGTCTGGTTCTGAAAACGACGTTCTTCCTGCAGGTGATGCAGCTGACGGCTACAAAGCTTTGACGTTCCACGGTGTTGGCGATGACTTTCCGGTCTTTGCAGACATTCAGAAGTACGTTGTAGACGCAGGCAATGCGGCTGGTGCTGGCGATCAAGTCGGTACAGTTCTTTATAACCGCGGTTTGTATGCGGCTATGTTGGCAGCAGAAGCTGCGAAAACAGCACAAGAAATCCACGGTACAGGCGACATCACTCCGGCGATGATGCGTGACGGTATGGAAGCGTTGGAAATCACTGAAGCTAAAATGACGGCCCTAGGCCTTCCAGGCTTTGGCCCAGAGTTCAGCGTATCCTGCGAAAACCACGGTGGTCCGGGCCTGATCGGCATGACTCAGTGGGATGCATCTGCGAAAACTTGGTCTTTGATCAACGAATTTGCACCATCTGACATGGATGTCATTCAGCCATTGATCGATGAAGATTCTGCAGCCTATGCGGCAGAAAACAACATCGCATCTAGCTGTAAGTAAGCTAACTATTCTGGCGGCGCTTTTGGTGCCGCCAGTTCCCCCAGAATTTTTGCAACAATGAAGTGAACCTTATGTTGGACAGCGGACAAGACACTGAGACCCTACTAGAGGTCAACAACATCGAAGTGATCTATAATAGCGTGATCCTTGTGCTGAAGGGCGTCAGCCTATCGGTTCCCAAGGGAGGTATTACGGCATTGTTGGGTGGCAACGGTGCGGGCAAGACGACCACACTGAAAGCAATCTCAAACCTTTTGGCGTCAGAGCGTGGTGAAGTGACCAAAGGCTCCGTCAAATATCGTGGTGAGGACGTTCATGAAACTGATCCCGCCGACATGGTGAAACGTGGTGTGGTTCAGGTGATGGAAGGTCGTCACTGTTTTGAACACCTCACGATCGAGGAAAATCTTCTGACGGGTGCCTATACACGCAAGGATGGCAAGGGCGCGGTCGCGGCTGACCTTGAGATGGTGTACAACTATTTCCCGCGTTTGCGCGAACGACGCAAATCCCAAGCGGGCTATACCTCGGGCGGTGAGCAACAAATGTGTGCGATTGGCCGCGCTTTGATGTCCCGCCCTGAAACGATCCTTTTGGACGAACCATCCATGGGTCTGGCCCCACAGTTGGTGGAACAGATTTTCGGTATCGTGAAGTCCATCAACGAAAGTGAAGGCGTGTCGTTCTTATTGGCAGAGCAGAACACCAACGTCGCTTTGCGCTTTGCCCACTACGGCTACATTTTGGAATCTGGTCGCGTTGTTATGGATGGTCCTGCCGCTGAATTGCGCGAGAACCCCGATGTGAAGGAATTCTATTTGGGCATGTCTGATGACGGACGCAAATCGTTCCGTGATGTGCGGTCGTACCGCCGTCGTAAGCGTTGGTTGAGCTGATACGCCACGCCCTTTGAACCCCCAGTTGGATGTGATTTTGATGACCATATTTTACGATGACCTAGAAACACGCAGCGTCGACCAGCGCGAGGCCGATCAGTTGGCCGCGCTGAACGGCCAACTGGCGCGTATCGCGGGTCATGGTGGCACATTGGTGTCGGATGCTGACAAGCTGTTGGATCTGTCAGGATTGGCTGCACTGCCAGTTTTGCGCAAATCTGATCTTGCAAAGTGGCAATCTGAAAAGCCGCCCTTTGGTGGCATGCCAGTCTCTAACGTGGCGCATATCTTTCAATCTCCCGGTCCGATTTATGAACCGGGTGGCATTACCCACGATTGGTGGCGCATGGGTCGCTTCCTGCATGCTGCAGGATTTGGCAAAGATGATATTGTGCAGAACTGTTTTGGGTATCACCTGACACCTGCGGGTATGATTTTCGAATCTGGCGCACGGGCTGTTGGTGCAACTGTGCTACCTGCGGGCACTGGACAGACTGAACTTCAAGTGACGGCGGCCCGTGATGTGGGTACGACCGCTTATGCTGGGACACCTGATTATCTGAAGGTGATTTTGGACAAAGCCGATCAAATGGGTGTGACCCTTGGCTTCACCAAAGCGGCTGTTGGTGGTGGTGCGTTGTTCGCGTCCTTGCGTCAAGAATATGCGGACCGTGGAATTGCCTGTTTGCAGTCGTACGCAACAGCAGATGTTGGAAATATCGCGTATGAGAGTGCCGCGATGGAGGGCATGATCCTTGATGAACAAATCATCGTTGAGATTGTCATTCCCGGCACCGGCACACCTGTGTTTCTCGGTGAAATTGGTGAGGTTCTTGTGACCTCATTGAACCCAGATTACCCACTGATCCGTTTTGCCACAGGTGACATGAGCGCTGTTTTGGCTGGGCAATCGCCATGTGGACGCACGAACAACCGCATCAAAGGCTGGATGGGCCGCGCCGATCAGACGACAAAGATAAAGGGTATGTTTGTACGCCCCGAACAGGTTGCTGCATTTGTGGCGCGTCACGAAGAAGTGGACCGTGCGCGCGTGATTGCATCGCGTGACGGTGAGCAAGATATCTTAACAGTTCAGGTTGAATGCGATGGCGGTGACGCGGATGCATATGCCGCCAGCGTCGTCGATACGATGAAGATGAGGGGCAAGGTTGTGGTCTGCGATCTTGGTACTTTGCCGCGTGATGGATTGGTGATTGAGGACCAGCGCAGCTATGAGTGATATGTCGCACTGGATTTCCTGAGTGAATTAGTCGTAATAGACCTTAATGACTGATCATGCCGCATACACCCCCGCATTAAAAAAGCGCGCGCGCCATGCGCCACTTGGGCTATCCGCTGTTGCCGTACTGGTTGCGGCGATCTGCCTGTTGCCGATGGTGGCGGTGGCCATCGCGGCGTTCAGTGGTGGTACGGGCACGGTATCACAGCTATTAGGCTCGGTTTTGCCGCGTTACGTTGGCAACACTGCGTTGCTGGTTGTGCTGGTTTCAATGGGTACGCTTTGCCTTGGCGTGGGCGCTGCATGGTTGGTGACGATGACCCGCTTTCCCGGCGTGCGATTGTTTGAAATTGCGTTGGTTCTGCCGCTCGCATTTCCGTCCTATGTTTTGGCCTATGTTTATACCTACATACTGGATCATCCAGGTATCGTGCAATCGACCCTGCGCGATGTGATGGGGTGGGGACCCCGTGATTATTGGTTCCCAGAGGTGCGTTCCCTTGGTGGTGCAGCATTCATGCTGGTGCTGGTTTTATATCCTTATGTCTACTTACTAGCGCGCGCTTCGTTCTTGCAGCAAAGTGGAACAACATTCTTTGCCGCAAGGGCCCTTGGCAGCAGCGCGTGGTCTGCGTTTTTCCGTGTGAGTTTGCCTTTGGCTCGCCCTGCCATTGCAGGTGGTGTTCTGTTGGCTGTTATGGAAACGATCGCTGACTTTGGAACGGTTGCGTACTTTGGCGTTCAGACATTCGCGACAGGTATTTACACAAGCTGGTTCACCTTGGCTGATCGTGGTGGCGCAGCACAGCTTGCGCTTTGTTTGCTTAGTTTTGCTTTGCTGCTTGCGATGTTGGAACGTTTCCAGCGGGGGCGGGCGAAATATTCAGATGCCGCACGCGGTGGCCAGGAAAAGACGCAGCTTCAGCTACACGGCATTCACGCCTTTGCGGCCTTTGCGTTGTGTTCTATTCCGGTGCTGTTGGGGTGTGTGTTGCCCGTTGTTGTTCTGTTCAACATGGGGCTGGGATCAGAACAAGATCTGCTGAGCAGTCGCTACCTAGCGTTCATTCAAAACTCGCTTACACTTGCAGGCATTGCCGCGGTTGTCACAGTTTGTGCGGCTGTCACAGTTGGTTTCTTCCAACGCATGCAGCCGGGGCGGTTTTCCGGCACCACAGCTTACATTGCGCGTCTTGGTTACGCAGTGCCAGGCGGTGTTGTTGCCGTCGGCCTGTTGGTACCCTTTGCTGCCTTTGACAACGCGTTGGATGCTTGGATGCGCAGTACGTTTGATGTCTCAACCGGACTATTGGTGACGGGTTCCATCTGGTTGCTGATCATTGCCTATCTTGTCCGGTTCTCTGCTGCGGCCCTTGGGGCGTATGAGGGGGGACAAGCATTGGTTCACGCCAACATGGACGCGGCCAGCCGATCCTTGGGGCAGACCCCTTGGGGCACATTGCGCCGCGTGCATTTGCCGATCCTCACACCCAGCCTGTTGACTGCATTGTTGATCGTGTTTGTGGATGTGATGAAAGAACTGCCTGCGACCTTGATCATGCGACCGTTCAACTATGACACTTTGGCGGTACAAGCGTATCGCCTCGCATCCGATGAGCGGCTTGAGGGCGCAGCGGTGCCCAGCTTGGTCATTGTTGCAATGGGGTTGTTGCCCGTGATCTTGATCTGTCGTCAGGTCGGGCGGGGAAAATAGGGGGCGTGAACCCCCTATTTGATTTTAGGAATTATCGCCAATTTTGTCTTGAGTCTGAGTGTCAAAATCTGACGCATCGTGACGTTCGTGCAGTTGCTCAGATGGTTCGCCAAACGGACGGTTTACCATGCGACCACGTTGAACGGCTGGACGCGCGTTGATTTTTTCTGCCCAGGCCATAACGTTTTTGTAAGACGTAACATCCAAGAATTCAGCGGCTGAATATAGGTTGCCCAAGACAAGCTGACCGTACCATGACCAGATCGCGATATCGGCGATGGTGTATTCGTCGCCAGCAATCCACGGGGTCTCTGCCAGTTGGCGGTCCAGAACATCAAGCTGACGCTTGGCTTCCATGGTGTAACGGTTGATTGGGTATTCGTATTTTTCCGGAGCATAGGCATAGAAGTGGCCAAAGCCGCCGCCCAAGTATGGTGCGCTGCCCATTTGCCAGAACAACCAGTTCATTGTTTCAGCGCGTTTGACAGGATCGCTTGGAACCAATGCGCCGAATTTGTCTGCAAGATACAGCATGATCGATGCGCTCTCGAATAGGCGCACAGGTTTGTCACCTGAATGGTCTATCATCGCAGGAATTTTTGAGTTTGGATTAATATCGACAAAACCAGAACTGAACTGATCACCTTCGCCAATATTCACAAGATAGGCGTCATATTCTGCGCCTTCAAAGCCCATCGCCAAAAGCTCTTCCAGCATGATGGTGACTTTGACGCCGTTTGGTGTCGCAAGAGAATGAAGCTGCAAAGGGTGCTTGCCTACCGGCAGTTCTTTGTCGTGGGTCGCGCCAGCAATAGGGCGGTTGATGTTGGCGAATTTGCCACCGCTACTTTGCTCCCATATCCAGACAGCTGGTGGTGTATATGTTGAATCGCTCATGGCATTGGCCTTTTTGTTTGGAGTTAACGTCTGACCTATGGTGTCGACCGTCTGGTACAAGGGGACATCGGTAAAACTGACGTTAGGCTATCGGGTGATGTCGACCCAGACAAGGTGATGGTGGCTGGCGGTCTTGGCGACGTCGACCAATTGATCGCTTGGCTTGGGCCAGACAACACCACCGTCGGTGATCGTCCACTCGACTGAAGGCAACACATAATCAGCGCGCATGTTGCCCGGTGTGGGTTCTGACCAATCGACAGTGTCAGTATCTTGTGTGGGGCTATGTCCGCGCGGTTTAGCGTCTTGGACCCGCTGATCACCCAATAAATTTATAATGGCGCTGCGCCAACCTATGCGAGTGATGCCATATGTTGTGGGCGCGAGAGTCGCGCCCACAAGCTGCAACTTGAAATTGAGAATTGGCGTTAACCAATTCAGCCAATATTTAGACCCAAGGGCGCTGAGTCTGTGCGGCAGCTTCGAAAGTATCGATTGATGCAGCCTTTTCCATTGTAAGGCCGATGTCATCCAAGCCCTGCATCAGGCAGTGCTTTTTGAACGCGTCGACTTCAAACTTGAACACTTCGCCGTCTGAGGTTGTGACAGTCTGTTCTTCGATATCCACTGTCATGCGGGCGTTTGCCCCTTTTTCAGCGTCCTTCATTAGAACGTCGATTTGCTCTTGTGGCAAAGCGATTGGCAAGATGCCGTTCTTAAAGCAGTTGCTGTGGAAGATGTCAGCAAAGCTAGGCGCGATAACGCATGTGATGCCAAAGTCAGCAATCGCCCAAGGGGCGTGCTCGCGGGATGAGCCACACCCAAAGTTGTGACCAGCTATGATGATCTGTGCATCGCGGTAAGCGTCTTGGTTCAAGACGAATGTTGGAATTTCGTTGCGATCGTCGTCATAACGCATCTCGTCAAACAGGTTCACGCCTAGGCCTGAACGCTTGATGGTTTTCAAGAATTGCTTTGGGATGATCATATCCGTGTCGATGTTGATCAATGGCATTGGGGCTGCAATGCCAGTGAGTGTGTTGAACTTTTCCATTACATCATCTCCCGAACGTCGGTTAGTTTTCCCGTGATCGCTGCTGCCGCTGCCATGCCCGGAGACATAAGGTGCGTACGACCGCCGCGGCCCTGACGACCTTCAAAGTTACGGTTAGAGGTTGCTGCGCAACGCTCGCCCGGTGCCAATTGATCTGGGTTCATCGCAAGACACATTGAACAACCCGCAAGGCGCCATTCGAAACCAGCGTCTTTGAAGATGTCAGCAAGACCTTCTTCTTCAGCTTGTGCACGTACAAGGCCAGAACCAGGAACGATCATCGCGCGGATGCCGTCTTTGACTTTCTTACCTTTGAGAATTTCCGCAGCGGCGCGCAAATCTTCGATACGGCCGTTGGTGCAGGAACCGATAAATACAGTATCGATTTCAACTTCAGACAAAGGTTGGCCAGCTTTTAGGCCCATGTAATCCAAAGCACGTTGTGCCGCTTCGACTTTACCACCGGTAAAGCTGTCAGCAGAGGGAACCAATGACGTGATTGGCAGAACATCCTCTGGGGAAGTACCCCAAGTGACCAATGGCGCGATGTCTTCGGCTTTGATCACAAGGATCTCGTCCCAATGTGCGTCTTCGTCAGAGAATAGTGTTTTCCACCATGTCAAAGCAGCTTCCCACTGCGCGCCCTTAGGCGCGTGTGGACGGCCCATGCAGTATTCAAATGTCTTTTCATCAGGCGCGATTAGGCCAGCGCGTGCACCACCTTCAATAGCCATGTTGCAAACCGTCATGCGGCCTTCCATGGACAATTCGCGGATCGCTTCACCACAATACTCGATTACGAAACCAGTACCGCCAGCGGTGCCAGTTTTGCCGATCACAGCCATGGTTATGTCTTTTGCAGTCACACCAAGGGCAAGCTTGCCAGTGATCTCAACTTTCATGTTCTTGGATTTCTTCTGGATCAACGTTTGCGTGGCCAAAACGTGTTCAACTTCGGACGTTCCGATGCCGTGTGCCAATGAGCCAAATGCACCGTGTGTCGCTGTGTGGCTGTCGCCACAAACAACAGTCATGCCTGGAAGGGTCCAGCCCTGCTCCGGGCCAACGATGTGAACGATGCCTTGGCGAACGTCAGACACTGGGTAGTAGTGAATGCCAAACTCTTTGGCGTTCGTGTCCAGCGCGTTCACTTGGATGCGGCTGTCTTCGGTCATTGTTGTCGCGTCTGCACGGTCCAAAGTTGTTGGAACATTGTGATCAGGCACAGCAATTGTTTTTTCAGGCGCACGAACTTTGCGACCCGTCATGCGCAGACCTTCAAAGGCTTGCGGGCTGGTTACTTCGTGCACCAAGTGGCGGTCGATATACAGCAAGCAAGTGCCGTCATCAGCCTCGTGTGCAAGGTGTGCATCCCAGATTTTATCATATAGCGTTTTGGGGGACATATGGTCCACTCCCTTTGGTTGGTTTGAATTTTTAGGCGTATTGGGTGGGCGCGGGTTTACAGTCGTGCCAGCACGGTATGGGTCGCCCCAAAGAACCGTTCACCCAATCGGGTGCGGTCGCATATGTTAAAAAGCCCAATGCTTATTAGCCATGTCATAGGGGTCAGATACAGGGCTTGCCTATGTCTCGCAAGGGCGTGCATAAATCTACGGATATTGCGTGTCGAGATGGTGCATGCCAAGATTGAGTATGGGACCACAAAACCTGCTGCAAATGACAATTTATCAAGAACTTGAAGTCGTGCTCTCTGGCGCAATGCGCTTCGTTGGAAGTTTGATGATGCCGGGGTGGTGACTGTATCAAATTCTGATTATTCTTGCTTTAATCGCCATCTCATATGGAATGCATCCGTTGGTTGCAGGCGTGGGTACGTGCGCGTGATGGTTGGAAGGCGTGGCAACTGCGCATGATCGTACCGATACGTCAGCGTCTTGGGCTGGTTTGGTTTTCGGCGCTGGGCTGGATCATTTGGGGCGTCATGCAAAGCACCACTTGGCTGTCACGTTCCTATCTCACGGGGTTGGGGGCTACGCTTGCGACCGCATGGCTGCTGCTCGCATTCGTATAACGCTTTTTGCGTAATCGACCTCTGCGGATCATTTTGTGTTGGGGACTGTGAATTTTCGTAACACTGTATTATTTGAAGGTCCACGAAGCCGTGGGTGCATTCCTGGATGATCTCGCATTTGAGTTTGGTGATTTTCACATTTCGATTATGATGATTATTTCTGCATTGGTGGTGATTGGTGTTCTTCTGACCTTGGCGCGTATTTGATCCACGGCGACAGCAACAACAATTCGGCGTAACGAAGACATCAGCCCTTCCATGCAGGTTCTTGCGGTTAAGGCTGTGCAAATCACGCTGTACGGGTTTGCGTTCTTTATCGGGATCAACACAGTTGGGATCGATCTGTCTGGCCTAGCGATCCTGACAGGTGCCATCGGTGTTGGCCTTGGTTTTGGTTTGCAAAAGGTGATCTCGAACCTTGTATCTGATGTGATCATCCTCCTCGATAAATCGATTAAGCCGGAGGACTTGATTTCACTGGGTGAGACGTTCGGGTGGATAAAAATTTTGGGCGCGCTGTGCGTTCGTGGTAACGCGGGACGGTAAGGAATACCTAATTCCGAACGAGGACCTGATTACAAACCAAGTGGTGAACTGGTCACATTCCAATGATCATGTGCGGCTCGATATCTTTTTTGGGACTGCCTACAGCGATGACCCGCACAAGGACGGCGAATTGGCGATCGAGGCAGCGACGACTGTTGAACGTGTTCTAGATTACCCAAAGCGGCCCGTTTGCCACATCGTTGGATTTGGTGACAGTTCGGTGGATTATATCCTGCGGTTCTGGATCAAAGACCCCACAGGTGGCCTCACAAACATTCGTGGTGGGGTTTATCTAGCGCTTCGGGATGCGTTCAAAGCTAATAATATCTCAATTCCCTTCCCCCAGCGCGAAGTGCGGATACTTGAGGAAGGCGGCGATTGAGCCTTAATCGCAACGTTGCACTGCGGCATGATTTCCAAAAGCTTGAACTGTTGTTGAATTGTCGGGTAAGTGTCGGTAAGAGACGATTTCCCAGCGCCGTAGGTCTATGGCGCGATTCTAGGAGGACAATGTCCTGTCAATCCAACCAGACGTGGCCGGCGCCACGCAAGACGGAGCACCGCTAATGGCATCTGCTTACTCTAAAGCGACAAGCGACACGCTGTTGGCCGCCGTCCTTTCATCCCTTGATGATGACAAAGCTGAAGAAGTTGTGCAGATCGATCTGCGTGGCAAAACGGCTATTGGCGACCACATGGTGGTTTGCTCGGGTCGTTCCTCGCGTCAAGTTTCTGCAATCTCTGAAAAGTTGGTTGAGCGTTTGAAGACTGAATTCGGTCACTTCTCACGTATCGAAGGCAAGAACACAGGCGACTGGGTTTTGGTTGATACGGGCGATATCATCGTTCATGTTTTCCGTCCTGAAGTGCGTGAGTTCTATCAGTTGGAAAAAATGTGGCAGTTGTCACCTGCTGACATTGAGTCAGAACAGTCCATCTGATTGCGCATTTAGATGCGTGTACATATTTGCGCTGTGGGCCGGCTGCGGGCTGGCCCTGAAGCCGATCTTATTTCAGATTACACCACACGATTTGACCGCACTGGGCGTGCACTGGGCCTTGGCCCAGTTAAAGTCGTTGAGGTTGAAGATCGCAAAAATGCAGGAATGGGCGCAGAAGCTGAATTGCTGCGCCGTGCTTTACCCAAGGGCTGTGTGATTTGCTGTCTTGATGAACGGGGCAAAGTCGAAACCTCTCCTGCTTTTGCCAAACGTTTGGGCAATTGGCGTGATGCAGGGCGCGGTGATGTTGCGTTTGTTATTGGTGGCGCGGATGGCATTGATCCATCCCTGCGCGCAGATGCCGATCACTTGTTGTCATTTGGTGCAATGGTGTGGCCGCACATGATGGTGCGTGTGATGCTGAGCGAACAATTGTATCGCGCAGCATCTATTCTTGCAGGCTCACCCTACCACAGGGTTTGAGCAGGTCGTGCTGTCTTCAGGTGGCCAGCAAGACCAAGTTGAAAACTGTGTTGCGGCAATCCCGCACAGTGTTGCGATCATGCCAAGTTTGCGCAATTTCATATTCTTTTTGGTAAAGGCAAAAGCATATCCGTGTGCCAGTCGCCCTGCCAAGAACGCGGCAGCCAAGATTGAAACGATGATTGTGTTGCCGCCTTGCAGTTTTGCCAATGCGATCATGATCACAAAAATGGGCGCATATTCCACAAGGTTCCCTTGGGCGCGCACACGTCTTTGCATCATGTCATCACCCCATCCCCTAACGAGAGATTAAGGGGACGGCGTCCTTTGATCACTGCCCAGCTGAGCAACAAAAGCCAAATGGCAAGTGCGCTGGAAAGTAATGATGTAATTGGAAGTGAGACCATATCGATGCTTAAATAGGCCTTAAAATTTTTTAATTACGATGGTGGGTCCATCAATATCTTGCGGGATGCGGAAGCAAATTCGCGGCGATAAAGGACACCAATTGTGAAAAAGGTCGCGGCAATTAGTGGGATCGCGCCAATTATCCATGCGGCGGCGGCCAAAGCAAAATACAAGCTGCGCAAACCACGGTTAAAACCTCGTGCCGCAGTTATCCCGATCTCTGCGGCTTGGCGTGAGCGCGGTAAACAGCGTGGGTCGGTGATGTCGTTTGGGGTAGCGGCCACCAAAACGGCTGTGTAGCCGAACAGGCGGTTGGACCAAACGAACTTTAGGAATGCGTTGGTCAAGAACAGCGCGACCGTCATCAGCTTTACTTCCCAAACAAATGCGGGGTCAGTGCCAAGGGTTAGGTCATTGGCAAAGCCGCTCAACTCCTCCCCATTACCAACCATCGCCAGCGTGCCCCCAATTGCCAACATCGAAGTGGAGGCAAAGAACGCGGTGCCTTGGCGCAAGCTGCCGATGATCTGTGCATCAAAAATACGCGGCTGCCGGGTGGTCATCTGGACCATCCATTCACGGCGGTACTGCCCCATCAACATCGACACGGAGGGTCGGTGCGTGGGTGGGTTTTCAATGACCCAACCAACGATGGCCCAGCTGATGATAACAAAAGCGAGAGCGGCAAAATCAAGTGATGAAAAAAGTGTAAAACGATCTGTCCATGTCATGTTTTAACGTTAGCTGTTGCCGAAGAAACTTGCCATACTGATAAATTGGTAATATTATTTTACCAAATTAGTCACGCTAAGGATTCTGCTATGGAAATGCCTGTCCCTTCACAATCGGTTCTAGCGCGCAAATCCCGTGTGGTCGAACGGCTGCAAGGTGTTTTGCCTATGGATGCTGTGATCCACGACGAAATGGAAACGCGTGCGTATGAATGTGACGCGCTGACGGCCTATCGTTGTCCGCCCATGGCGGCAGTGTTGCCCACCACAACCAAAGAGGTCTCTGGCGTCTTGCGTATTTGCCATGAAGAAGGCGTGCCTGTTGTGCCACGCGGCTCTGGTACATCGCTCGCTGGTGGCGCGTTGCCGACTGCGGATTGCGTAATCTTGGGCGTGGCGCGTATGAATGACGTGATCGAAACAAATTATCCAGATCGCTATATTCGGGTCCAAACTGGGCGTACCAATCTAAGCGTCACAGGCGCGGTTGAAGAAGATGGGTTCTTCTACGCGCCCGATCCCAGCAGCCAATTGGCCTGTGCGATTGCGGGCAATATCGCGATGAACTCAGGTGGGGCGCACTGTCTTAAGTACGGTGTGACGACGAACAATCTGATGGGCGTCACGATGGTGTTGATGACGGGTGAAATCGTCGAAATTGGCGGTGCCCATCTGGATGCTGGCAATCTGGATCTGCTTGGCCTGATTTGTGGGTCTGAAGGACAGCTTGGTGTCGTGACTGAAGCGACATTGCGGATCTTGCACAAGCCAGAGGGCGCACGCCCTGTATTGGTGGGGTTCGACGACAATGAGGTCGCAGGCGCATGTGTGTCAGATATTATTAAGGCAGGCGTTCTGCCTGTTGCGATCGAATTCATGGACGCGCTGTGCATCAAAACCTGTGAAGAATTTGCCCAAGCGGGATACCCAGATTGTCAGGCTTTGTTGATCATTGAGGTTGAGGGATCAGAGGCCGAAATCGACGACCAGTTGGCGCGCATTGTAAAAATTGCGAACCAGCATAATCCAGTTGAAGTGCGCGAAAGCAAATCAGCCGAAGAAAGTGCTGCAATTTGGTTGGGTCGCAAAAGCGCCTTTGGCGCGATGGGTCAGATCAGCGATTATATGTGTCTGGACGGGACGATCCCCGTTTCTGAATTGCCAATGGTGTTGCGCCGTATCGGTGAATTGTCCGACCAGTTTGGTCTGCCGGTAGGGAATGTTTTTCACGCTGGGGATGGCAACATGCACCCATTGATTTTGTTCGATGCAAACAAGCCTGGTGATCTGGAACTGTGTGAAGAGATGGGTGCGGAAATCCTCAAACTTTGCGTAGATGCAGGTGGGTGTTTGACGGGCGAACATGGCGTTGGAATTGAGAAACGGGATTTGATGACTTATCAATATGCTCCTGCCGATCTTGAAGCGCAGTTGGCGGTCAAAGACGTGTTTGATCCGCATTGGTTGTTGAACGCGGCCAAGGTGTTTCCGCTGGCGGTCTCACACGATCGCCGGGCCGAATAATTTGCTGCTGAATAAAAACGCCCCTCGCAATACAATCGATGGAAGATTGATGATGACCCCGACAAGTGAACAAGAACTGTCCGAATACGTGTCCCAAGCCAAAGGCCCCTTAGTGATCAAAGGTGGCGGAACACGCGGTGTTGGCGTTGATGGTGATGTGCTGAATACAGGCGGTCTGACTGGGATTGATCTGTATGAACCGGGCGCATTGACGGTTGTGGCTAAGGCGGGAACGGCGCTGTCTGCAATCAAAACCACATTGGCAGGTGAACGTCAGCGTTTGGCGTTTGAGCCGATGGATTACCGCGGTCTGCTGGGTCTAAAGGGCGAACCGACAATCGGTGGTATTGTTGCGGGTAACATCAGCGGCCCTCGTCGTATCCAAGTGGGTGCCGCGCGTGATTTCACCTTGGGTGTTCGGTTTGTAGACGGGCAGGGTACCATCGTGAAAAATGGTGGGCGCGTGATGAAGAACGTGACCGGTTATGATTTGGTCAAACTGTTGTCGGGCAGTTGGGGAACACTGGGCGTTCTAAGTGAAGTGTCCCTAAAGGTGCTGCCGATGCCCGAAGCCGAAGCGACATTATGCGTGCACGGATTGGGCGTGATTGATGCGGTTGGCGCGATGGCTGCAGCGCTTGGGTCTCCGTACGATGTCAGCGGAGCTGCGCATTTGCCCAATGACGACACAGGCGTGACGATGATCCGCGTTGAGGGGTTCACAGACTCTGTCAGCTATCGCACTGCGCAATTGCGTGAAACACTGGCAAAGTTTGGCGGCGAGATCACGGTTATAGAAAATGTCGATGCTGCATGGGCTACTGTGCGCGATGTTAAAAATTTCCATGGCAAAGACGGGGATGTTTGGCGCATTTCGGTAAAACCCTCAGATGGTCCAGCCGTTTTAGCAGCAATTGATCCGCTGGAGGTCCAATTTGATTGGGCAGGTGGATTGGTCTGGGTGCGTACTGAACAAGGAACTGATGTGCGTGCCAAATTGTCAGGCATCTCGGGCCATGCCACCTTGGTGCGTGGGACAGGGCAACCACGTTTTCAACCGGAAACTGCAGGCGTTGCTGCATTGTCCGCAGGAATGCGTCAGCAGTTTGATCCGCGGGGCATTTTGAACGCAGGATTGATGACCGCGTAATGACACCTTTGGTGATCATATTCGTGGCGGTGTTCGTCGTGGGGCCATTGGCCTTTCTGCTGTTTTTGCGGCTGGCTCCATCAAAACGTCGGTCCATTGGATTGGTTTGTTTGGTCGTTGGCTCGACAGGAATGAGCGCCTCTTTGCGTTACCTGTCAGGTGGGTGGGGGCAGGACGCCTTTTGCACCTTGGCAGAACGCCTTTTACACCTTGGCAGGGAGTGGATGCATTTGGGTGGCGTGGATCGCGGTGATTGTTTTCTTGGTGCAGCGATTTTGCCAACTTGATAACCGCCCCCTAATGCGCCGATGGACGGCAATAATTGGAGCGTTGGCAACAACGGTTCCGTGGTTTGGGCTGGTTTCAGCCCGGATGATGATTTTTTAAGGATTTCGACAGATGCAAACGATGTTTACACCAGAGCAACTTAAGGATCCTGCGATTGAGCGGTCCAACCAGATTTTGCGCAATTGCGTCCACTGCGGATTTTGTACCGCTACTTGTCCAACCTATCAAATATTGGGTGATGAATTAGACAGCCCGCGTGGCCGCATTTACCTGATCAAGGACATGCTTGAGAACGAGCGCGTGCCTGACGAAAAGACAGTAAAGCACATTGATCGTTGCCTAAGTTGCTTGGCCTGTATGTCCACCTGTCCGTCTGGCGTGCACTACATGCACCTTGTCGATCATGCGCGTGGCTATATCGAACAAAAATATAAACGGCCCATGTCTGATCGCCTTTTGCGTTGGGTTCTGTCACGTATTTTGCCCTATCCAATGCGGTTCCGGATTGCGCTTCTTGGTGCGAAAATTGGGCGCCCTTTCGCACGGTTGATGCCAGATGCGCGGTTGCGTGCGATGCTGGAAATGACCCCCCAAATTATCCCACCTGTCAGCCGCAATGACGATCCGCAAACCTTTGCGCCCAAAGTGGCACGCAAGAAACGGGTCGCTTTGATGACGGGCTGCGCGCAAAAAGCGCTGAACACAGATATCAATGATGCGACCATACGGTTGCTGACACGTCTGGGCTGTGAAGTTGTTGTGGCTGAGGGTGCAGGGTGCTGTGGGGCCTTAACCCACCACATGGGTAAGACGGCGGAAAGCCATGGGGCTGCGGGCAAGAATATTCGCGCTTGGGCCTCCGAAATGGATGGTGACGGATTGGACGCGATTGTGATCAACACATCAGGTTGTGGCACTACGGTCAAAGATTACGGTCACATGTTCCGCAATGATCCATTAGCGGCAGACGCCGCGCGCGTGGCAGGAATTGCTAAGGATGTGAGCGAAGTTCTAATGGACCTAGATTTGCCAGCTGGTGCAGACCAAGAGCTGACAATCGCCTATCACGCAGCCTGTTCGTTGCAGCATGGTCAACAGATCAAAACCTTTCCCAAGGATCTGCTGAAGAAAGCAGGGTTCAAAGTTGTTGAACCAAGCGACCCACACCTGTGTTGTGGCTCTGCAGGGACCTACAATTTGATGCAACCTGAGATTTCGAAGCAATTGAGAGATCGAAAAGTACGCAGTATCGAGGCGAAAAAACCTGATATTATCGCCGCAGGCAACATCGGTTGCATGATGCAAATTGGGTCCGCCAGTGACATTCCGATTGTGCACACAGTCGAGCTGTTGGATTGGGCGACTGGTGGACCACGTCCGCCAGCGCTGGATCGTTCTGAAGCCGCTGAGCCGCAGGTTCCAATCTTACGTTGAATCTGTTTAGATGCCCTAATTCTACCGCAACTGACTGATATCCGGTCAGGATAACTATTAGGATCGTTGCTGTGCGTCGTTGGATGTCTTTATCAATTATGGCCTTGGTTGTGGCCTCTGCCGCTTTTGCGCAGGATGAACGGCTGCGTCGTTTAAACACGGGCGATGATGGTCGCGCGTGGCAAGCGGTGGGGCGATTGGACATTGGTGGCACTGGGTTTTGTACGGGTGCATTAATTGCCCCGAATCTGGTTTTGACAGCTGCGCACTGCCTGTTTGATAAGTCGACGAACGAACGCATTGATCACAAAACCGTTGAATTTATGGCTGGTTGGCGAAACGGTCGCGCGTCGGCCTATCGCGATATTCGTCGTGCCGTTGTGCATCCAGACTATGAATTTAGTGGTGATGTTTCGTCCAAGCGGGTGCACTATGACTTAGCATTACTTGAGCTGGACCAGCCCATTCGCAACAATGCTGTAAAACCGTTTGGCACCGCGGCACATCCGCGTAAAGGTGATCAAGTTGGCGTTGTCAGCTATGCAAAAGACCGCGCTGAAGCCCCCTCACTTCAAGAGGTCTGTATTGTCTTGGCGCGCCAGGAAGGCATTCTTGTAACGTCTTGTTTGGTTGATTTTGGATCATCAGGCGCACCCATTTTCACTTTTAAAGATGGAAAGGCGCATATCGTTTCTGTAGTTTCAGCCAAGGCTGAGGTGGACGGTGAAAAGGTTTCATTGGGCACAGCCCTTGGTGCACCACTTGCACGATTGCGTGCGGAATTGGTTGCCCAGAAAGATGGAGAAATAGTTCTAGTAAATGGGACGCGCCGCGATACTGGTGCGAAATTTATTAAGCCGTGAAGAAATTTTTGATTACATATTTGCTATGTCTAAGCGCAGGTTTGCACAGGCAGACAGCACCAATCTAAAGAAATTAGAAACCCAAAATGAGGCGCGTGGTTGGCAAGCTGTTGGTCGTCTCGACATCGCTAACAGTGGCTTTTGTTGGGCATATTGATTGCCCCAGATTTGGCTTTGACCAAATCGCTGATATGATGGATCGCATGCGGACGAACGATGCACCCCAAAACAGTTACCCATCCTATAACATCGGAAAAACGGATGACGACGCGTATCGTATATATTGCGGTGGCTGGGTTCTCAGAGCCGGATTTGAATGTTGAAGTGCGGGAAAATTCCCTGATCGTTACGGCCAAAAAAGCTGACGAAAGTAAGGATAAGAAATACCTCCATCGTGGTATTGCCACACGTGCGTTTGAACGGCGGTTCCATTTGGCCGATCATGTTTGGGTCACGGGGGCCAGCCACACCGATGTAATGTTGCATATTGACCTGACGCGTGAAGTGCCCGAGGCGCTAAAACCACGGCGCATTCAAATCGCCAGCCAGAATGTGATTGGAACGGATGTGGTCGACGCCAAAACCGTCAACTGATCAAACGAAAGGCCCGCTGAAACCAGCGGGCCTTTTTACGTTTTGCTGTTGGAAAATACGTTACACTGACATGCAGATGTATTTCATTTCCATGAATTCTTCGATGCCGTGATGGCTGCCTTCGCGGCCCAAACCAGATTGCTTGATCCCACCAAATGGCGCCACTTCGGTTGAGATGATGCCAGTGTTCACACCAACAATGCCGTATTCTAATTCTTCTGCTACCTTGTAAACGCGGCTTAGATCAGAAGCGTAGAAATACGCGGCCAGGCCAAAAATCGTGTCGTTGGCCATCGCGATGACATCATCCACATCGTCGAATTTGAACAACGGCGCGAGGGGCCCGAATGTTTCTTCTTGGGCGACCTTCATGTCTTGGGTAACGCCAGTCACAACAGTTGGCTGATAGAAGCTGCCGCCGTATTCATGGGCTGCACCACCGGTCAAAATTGCGCCGCCATTGGCAAGAATATCATCAAGGTGTTCTTGCACCTTTGACACTGCATTTGTGGTGATCATCGGGCCAGTCGTGACGCCCGCGTCAAAGCCATCGCCCACGTTCAAGGCCTCAACCGCGACTTTCAGTTTTGCAGCGAATGCGTCGTAAACGCCAGACTGAACGTAGATGCGATTTGCGCAGACGCAGGTCTGCCCGGCGTTGCGGAATTTGCACAACATCGCGCCCTCAACTGCAGCGTCTAGATCCGCGTCATCAAATACGATGAAAGGTGCGTTACCGCCCAATTCCATTGAACATTTCATTACCTGTTGTGAGGCTTGGGCCAAAAGGATGCGGCCTACTCCAGTAGACCCTGTAAAGGTCAATTTGCGTACAATCGGATTTTCGCAGAATTCTTGTCCTGTGCTTGGCGCATCAGACGTTGTGACCACTTGGAACACACCGGCAGGTATGCCAGCACGCTCTGCAAGCACCGCAATCGCGGTGGCAGAGAGCGGTGTTAACTCGGCAGGGCGCGCAATGAATGCGCAACCCGCGGCAAGTGCTGGGGCAGCCTTGCGCGTGATCATTGCATTTGGGAAATTCCACGGTGTTATGGATGCAGCAACACCAATGGGTTGCTTCAAAACTGTAATGCGTTTGTCGCGCTGGTGGCCCGGGATGGTTTCGCCGTAAATGCGTTTTGCTTCTTCGGCAAAAAACTCAATAAACGATGCGCCGTATGCGATTTCGCCTTTGGCCTCTGCCAATGGCTTACCCATCTCTGCAGTCAGGATAATGCCAAGGTCATCTTGATTTTCCATCATCAGATTGAACCACTCGCGCATAACTGCGCTGCGTTCCTTCGCGGACCATTTGGCCCATTCCTTTTGTGCGACTTCTGCTTTGGCAATGGCAACGCCAACTTGTTCGCGGCTTAGGTCAGAAACTTGGGCAACCACGTCACCACGTGCTGGATTGGTTACGTCAAACGTACCTTTATCTCCATCAATCCACTCGCCACCTACATAAGCGCGGGTCTCAAGCAGGGTAGGATCGCTCAGCATTGTCGTCAGGTTCGTTGTTGTTTCCAGCATTTCATGTTCTCCAGAGATTGCGTGAACAGGGAAAGCAACTAATGTGGCACTTGTCCAGACGAATTGATGAGGGTGCTATGACTGATCTAAGTGACGCATACGCGAACGGTGCATATATCGAAGGGGCTGCGCTGTACCCACCACGCTGGGATGGCGCGTCCAAGGTACTTCGAGAGGCGCTAGGGGGACGCGCCGAACTGGGTGTTTCCTACGGCCCCTCACCACGTCAGGCCTATGATTTTTTCCAACCGGATCAGCCCGCTAAGGGAACGCTGATCTTTGTGCATGGTGGCTATTGGCGGATGTTTAATCGCGACAGTTGGTCGTTCCTTGCCAAGGGCGCGCTGGCGCGGGGGTGGGCGGTAGCGATGCCATCATATGATTTGTGTCCACAAGTTGGGATCGCAATGATCACCCAACAAATTGCGCAGGCGGTTCAGCATATTGCGGGATGCACACATGGGCCGATTAGTTTAGTGGGGCATTCCGCTGGTGGGCATCTGGTGGCGCGGATGGTGGCACCGGGAATGTTACCCGATGCTGTGATGGATCGGGTGCGGCATGTGGTGCCTATTTCGCCCCTCAGTGATTTGGAGCCGCTGTGCCAAACGGACATCAATGCAGACTTTCAAATGGACGCAGGTATGGCACGGGCAGAAAGCCCGATGTTGCAACCAGCCCCTCAAACCAAAGTAACGGTTTGGGTTGGCAGCGATGAGCGACCTGCTTTCCTTGATCAGGCAATGTGGTTGGCGGAAGCTTGGCAATGCGATCAGGTTGTGGCGCAGGGCAAGCACCATTTTGATGTGATTGATGCGTTGGCTGATCCAGAAGGTGACATTTTGTCAGTTCTGACAGCGGAATAAGTCACAGCCCTTTCAATGCCACATTGATTTTACAACAGTGTGAATGAAATCTAGGGTTGGGCAATATAAATGGGCATTACATTGCCTACATTGTTTGCAAGCTTTTCAATGATTGGAGAATTTAATGGCAAATTTTGACGTGCAGGTGCGGGAATCGCAACCATAAGTGGCTGAGGCTCAATCCAAAATCGCTGAACTGACGGGCTGGATCAAAACCGCCAGCGAAAAATTGAAGGTCGGCGATGATGCCATGATCGATATCGAAAACGCATCCCTTGAGGATGTGCACGCGCACACGGATGTGATGAACGCAAATATCGCTGTGCTGATTATGGGCCTTGATGATGTGACATCTGGCTTCTCCAAAGACTTTGACGAGATGCGCAACAAGACGGGGTGGGAAATTTTTGACGATATCTTTGCTGGCGCGAAATCAGACAGCATGGGTCAAGAGCGTGTACGCTCTGCCTCGATCGACGACAAATTACAGGACCTAATTTCCAAATCTGACGTGATTGTTCAATTGCTCACAGGGCAGTTGGCGATGTTGGAGGATCAAAAGGTGAAGGTTGAAAGCAACCTGACATCTACGCTGGATGAACGCGAAGCCGTGGTGTAAGAACTGATCATATTGCAGGCAAACATTCAGGCGATGGATCCAAAAATCATCAGCGTAGAGAACAAGATCGCGTCAGAGCAAGACGCCGCGAAACGGACTAAGTTAGAGACTAAATTGGCCGTCCTAAACTCTGATTACAACTCGATGATTCAGGACAAACAGGTTAAGCTGGCCAACTCTCAAACGCTAGAACGCTACATCGAAAAGGGCAAAACGTGGATTGATTCATTGCAGAACCAAGTGGCATCGCCAAGTTCTTAGAATACAACGATCTGGTTGAACCGATCATCAAGGCGCGGGGTGTCGATGGCACTGCGATCCTGCGTCAAAAGATGGAATTCATTTTGATCGATACCATTGCCGATCAGGGTATCGACCTTAGCCAAACCAGCCGCTGTGATATGCGCCGATCGGCCCGTGAAAACGCGCATCTTTTGCTATAGAGTTATACCGCCCTGAGCAAGTTGGTGGCATGGGCAAAACCATGGGGGCGCGTGGCCCACGATCACGTCCGATCATCCCGCGTATTTGTATACGCTGCGTGCGGCGGAACATGGTGACAGCAGATTGGTGAATATGTTGCTGGCGCAGTTGTGCATGGCCGACATTCGCCAGCTGTTCATATGCTACAAGAAACTGTTTTACACCATTTATGCAGGCTGGCCTGAGGTAAAGAAAGACTATGTTGTGCGTTTCCTTGAGCGCGAGTACTAAGTAGACAAGGCAGGTGCGCGTGCTGCACTGTTTGGCCATGAGGCCAGTATGGAAATGGACACCGATCAAGCGAAGGATGATTTGATCGCACATTTTGGCCCTTGGAGCGCTGTTAGGAGACGTTAGATGTTTGCACTCGCACGCCTGTTGGTTATGGGCTTTATCGTACTGATGATCGTATATGTGTGTTTGTCGTTCTATTCCCGCGCTGTGCGCCGTGGTAAGCTGAAGGCGCAGTGGAACCTTGAGCAGATGGACGATGCCACAAAGGATGGTGATCGTGATGACTACATTCAGAAGGGCCTGGAAGAATACGATGGCTCTGTGCGTCGTAAACTGATCTTGGGCGTTTATATCATTCCGACGGTGCTGGTTGCCGTCATTATTTATCTTACGAATTTTGCCTAAGGGGAGCACAGACATGACCTATATCAAGTGGTTCCTGATCATCACGTCCTGGACGTTTGTTGCTGCGTTCTTTCATTACACGCTGCCCCAAAAGGACATCGTGCGGATTACCGATACCTATGAGAAGCGGATTGATTTCGGTGAGAATTCGATCTTCTGGGCCTCTGCCGATACGGGCAATGTGGGCAGCGCTGTGAACCGCGACATCTTCTTTATCCAAACCAAGTTGGCCAATAGCGGTGAAGTGATGGTGTACCGCAATGAGGATACCGGTTGGGGCTGGCCGCCGTATTTCAAGTTCGACACAACGAACCTGCAGGCCGAAGCCAGCGATCTGAAGTCAGTGGCTGAGGCACCGCAGTATGCGATGATCAAACACTATGGCTGGCGTAATGAGTTTCTGTCGATCTTCCCAAATGCGATTTCTGTAGAGGTGGTTGATGGGCCGGATGCGTCCAAGGGCTGGCCGATCCTGAACATCCTGATTTTGACGTTGTTCGCTGCTGTCAGCTATTTCATCTTTATACGCTGGCGTCGTTTCCGCATGGCGCGCATTGATCCGACGCTTGAGGAAATTCAAGACAACTGGGATGCGGCGGGTGACGCGGTTGAGGGCGGCCATGGCCGTCTAAAACAATGGCTGAATTCATGGCGCGCTAAGTAGGCAAACATTAGTCGGAGAAGATGTAATCTGCTTCGAGAATTTTACGTGCATCGTCTTCTGAAATAGACAAGAAATCCGCCAACTCAGCGGTGTTCTCTTCAATACTGGATGATTTATGCATGCGATGCAGATTTTCAAATCCTGTGTCGCGTAGGGCATCACTTTCGAAATTCATATCGTTGCGAATTGTAGGCAATAAACGTGCTAACGTTTCGTTTGACGTATGATCCCCTGCTAATCCGACCCGCATTGCGTGGCCAATCATATATTCTTTGGAAAACTCGCAATGGATTTCCAGCACGCGCGTATTTGAGCGGTCGCTTTCAAAGTCCTGCAACAGATCCAAATCACCAGGGTCCATGCAGATGACCAAGCGATCGGTTTCGTAATAATCGAACTGTATCCGCATCAAAGCGCGGCGGTGACGGTGGCGTTTGCCTAAAGTCTTTTGAATGCCGCCTAAGTTTGGAAGTTGCGTACTTTCTTCGCTGAACAGATATTCGATGGCGGGCACATTGGTCACTTGGTGGACGCGTTCAAGAACCCGCTTGGCCACGTGCCATTTTTTGCACACCAATATAAGCAGTTCGCATTCGCGCCCCAATGTACTTTCGGTTTCCCAAAAGCGGGTCGAGAACCGTCAACCAATGCGGCCATGTCCCGATAGAAATTTGAACAGTCCCCAGCCTTCGTTCGAAATATCAAACCGTACACCTTCTGCGGGGTGCAACAGGCCAAGGCGACGTTTCAGGATGTCGGCGTCTGGGCTGATTTTGCGCGCAAAGATGAAATCTTGAGACAATAGCAGATCATATTGATCGTCATGAAGCGTTATGGGCATTCCGTAATCTGAGAACAGCAAGAACGTCAGCGTCCGCGTGCGAATTTCGTTTTCTGGCACAACATGGCGTACAATGGTTTGGAAGAATGTCTCGTCCAGAATCCACGTGGTTCGGAAAAACCGCATGACGTCTTTGCGCTGACGGGTGAAATCTAGAACCCATTCAACTGTACGTCTGCGCAGACACCACCACTGACTGCCAATTTGAATTTGAATGTCGTGGAAAATTTTGTGGGTCAGGCCAAAACGCTGTTGAAGGCGAAAGCTGGTGTTGAAAAGCCATTGTTGGATGCGCTCGTTAAAGAAATGGCGATAGATCAGCCGCTCTTCTTTCATGCCTGTCTTGATCCTACGCTTTCGAAATAATCAAAGCTCTCGATAAAGTCTGCGTCGTTATCATCAAGAAAGCTGTGGATGTATTCAGCCGACTTAATCGGTATGCAATCGCCTGATAACATATAAAATGCGTTGCACGTGGAAATGCTTTGACTGCGAATTCAACGGCATAAAGCGTGGCTTCGACCAAGGACAAATCACCCCAACCGCATCGAATGCGTTTGGGGGCATATGTGACGTTAGCGTTTTCAGCCAATGCTGACTTGTTTTGCGCAGCTTTGCGATCAATCGTGGGGTTTGCCTTTGGTGCCATTATGCGAAATCATTTTGTTCATGCGGGCACCACACTTGTTGCACCCACAGCCCAGCATCAGATCATTACCGCCACCATTTATAACAATCCAATCCCAGGTTCTCGGTTTGTATTGTTGCTCTATTTTGAATCCTAGGCTTCCTGAAATGGGCAACCGGTAAATGATCCGAGCACCGGCAACAGCGCGATTGTGAACCGGTTCTCTGAGGATTTGGGCCAAGACATTCGGAATAGCTTTGTTTTGGACACCATTGGTGGCAAAAAATGAATCCCCCATAGCAAGGATGCGTGTGCCGCTTTGAGCTGTAGCGGTTGAGCCGGCCATACAAATGGCAAGTACGAGGACTTTGAAAAAATAGGTCATGAAGGAAATTATAATTTTTTAAAATGTTACCCAATATTTCCACAGTCTGCGCAGTGGAACAAGCTTCGATAGCTTGCCTTCTCTTGCACCCTTGCGCTGTAAGCCCTACATCCCTTTTGATGGTACAGAATAAGAAATCAGATCCTAATTACAAAGTAATCGCTGAGAATCGGCGCGCACGCTTTGATTATGCAATCGACGATGACATCGAGTGTGGTGTGATCCTTGAGGGGTCCGAAGTGAAATCCATGCGCATCGGTGGCACAAATATCGCTGAAAGCTATGCCGCGGTTGAAAACAACGAGCTGTGGTTGGTGAACTCTTATATCGCGCCATATGAAGGGGCTAAAACCTTCAAACACGAAGTACGCCGCCGTCGTAAGTTGCTGGTGTCAAAAAAAGAATTATCGAATTTGTGGAATGCGACCCAGCGCAAAGGTATGACCTTAGTGCCAATCGTGATGTACTTTAATCACAAAGGGTTCGCGAAGATTAAACTTGGCGTCGCCAAAGGTAAGCAGAACCACGACAAGCGTGCGACCGAAGCAAAACGCGATTGGTCCCGTCAAAAAGCACGCCTTATGAAAGATCACGGCTGACCCTGTTCAGCGTCATTTTTTGCAGTAAAACGCCTATAAATGAGTTGTTTTAGATATAAATTCCCCATGACTGCCTTTTGGTGATCTGCGTAAAGTCCCACTGCTACTTAGCTTTGAGGGGAGTTGAGAGTATTCAATAATTATAGCCCCACGCTGGAGGGATATATTATGGAACTTATTATTGGACTTTTGTTTGGTGCCGCTGGTGGTAACGCTGCGGGTAAAGTGCACGGAAGCTTAAACCAAGGCACATTGATCAATTCTATTGTTGGCGTTGTTGGTGGTGGCCTAGGTGGCACGATCCTTAGCGCAATTGGTGCTCCTGATTTGGCGGGGGCCGCTGGCGGCGCTGCTGGCTTGGACTTCGGCGCGATCATTGGTCAGGTTGTTGGCGGCGGTGTTGGTGGTGGCGCAATGCTTGCCCTCGTCGGCGTTGTTTGCAACATGATCGGTAAATAAGCTTTACACTTAAGGACAGGTTGGGCACCGCCTCGTAGTCCAATCTGGGCACACAGACTTGCCACATACTTCCCATAGCGTTAGGCAGTGACGCATTCACGCAGGGAAGAGAATTTGATGGCTGATGATCCCAAAACACTAGTTTCAACTGACTGGCTTGCCGAGCACATGAAAGATCCGGATTTACGGATCTTGGATGCGTCGACTTATTTGCCAGGTGTCGACCGCGATGGTCGCACAGAATATGACACGGTTCACATCTCAGGTGCCCGCTTCTTTGACATCGATGACGTTAGCGATGGCCGCTCCGATCTTCCGCATATGGTACCCCCAATTGAGAAATTCATGTCCCGCGTGCGCGCGATGGGCGTTGGCGACGGACACCAGATTGTTGTCTATGATGGGTCTGGCCTGTTTTCTGCTGCACGTGTGTGGTGGTTGTTCCGCCTTATGGGGCAAAACAACATTGCGGTGCTTGATGGTGGATTACCAAAGTGGATCGCAGAGGGACGCGAGGTCGAAGACTTGGCCCCTGTCATTCGTGACCGCCACATGACCGTGCGTTTCCAAAACCAAATGGTACGTGATGTGACACAAGTGTCCTCAGCCTCCAAATTGGGCACCTCCCAGATCGTAGACGCCCGCGCCGCTGCACGGTTCCGCGGCGAAGAGCCAGAACCACGTGAAGGGCTGCGCTTGGGGCATATCCCCAATTCACGCAACGTGCCGTTCACTGACCTGCTGAACGATGACAAAACAATGAAAACTCCGGATCAAACCCGTGCAATCTTTGAAAGCGCTGGTGTTGATCTGAAAAAGCCAATCATCACCACCTGCGGGTCCGGCGTTACCGCCGCCGTATTGGGATTGGCACTGGAACGTATTGGCCACGATATGTGGTCTCTATATGATGGATCTTGGACCGAGTGGGGGATGTTTCCCACCGTGCCCGTGGCAACTGGAGAAGCCTGATGTTCGAAACACTGAAACCACAACCTGCTGATAAAATTCTAGCGCTTATGGCGCAGTATCGCGCAGACCCACGTGAGACCAAAATTGATCTTGGCGTTGGCGTCTATAAGGATGCAACGGGTCTGACGCCTGTAATGCGTGCGATCAAAACGGCAGAACACAAACTGTGGGAAGACCAAGACAGCAAAGCCTATGTTGGCCTTGCAGGCGATCCTGTGTTTGGCGATGCGATGATCAAGTTGGTTTTGGGCGATAGCGTTGCACGCGACACGATTTCTGCAGCGGCAACACCAGGCGGAACAGGTGCTGTGCGCCAGGCGTTTGAATTGATCCAAATGGCACGCCCAGATGCGCGCGTTTTTGTGTCTAACCCAACATGGCCAAACCACCTGTCCATCCTGAAATACCTTGAGATGGACATGATCCCATATCGCTATTTCGATGACGAAACACGCGGCGTTGATTTCGACGGCATGATTGCTGATCTGAAAATAGCCAAAGTGGGCGACGTTGTTCTGCTTCATGGCTGCTGCCACAACCCAACAGGTGCAAACCTGAACGTGGCGCAGTGGGAAGAAGTGATTGCGGTTCTGAAATCAACGGGCGCAACTCCGATGATCGATATCGCATACCAAGGTTTCGGTGACGGTTTGGAAGAAGATGCTGCAGCAACACGCGCGGTGACCGCTGCAATGCCAGAGACAATCATCGCAGCCAGCTGTTCTAAGAACTTTGGCATCTACCGCGAACGTACAGGCATGTTGATGGTTGTGTCCCAAGACACATCTGCCAAAGGCTTGAACCAAGCGACCTTGGCGTTCCTTAACCGTCAGAACTTTAGCTTTCCGCCAGATCACGGTGCACGCATCGTAACGATGATCTTGAACGATGACGCAATGCGCGCTGATTGGATGACTGAACTCGAAGATATCCGCACTTCAATGTTGGGTCTGCGCAGCGACTTGGCTGCTGAGCTTCAGCGCCTGTCCGGCTCTGATCGTTTTGGCTTCCTTGCACAGCACCGCGGCATGTTCTCACGCCTTGGCACCACACCTGAGATGGTGGAAAAACTGCGCGTTGATGCAGGCATTTACATGGTTGGCGACAGCCGCATGAACATCGCAGGCCTAAATGCAAAAACCATCCCGATCTTGGCCAAAGCCATTATCGACGCTGGCATCTAAACGTAGGTCGAGGTTCACCCCGCCAATGCAAAACCAAAGCAGCTCCTGATCTTAATTGATCGGGCGCTGTTTGCTTTTCGCCCCATTTCCACAATGTGTTGCCGCAGCGTCGGATTTGATAGGTGTGTTTGGAGAAACGCAATTTAGGTGAGGCCGTTCGGATGAAACAAAAAGAGGCTTTATTCCAGCCCCTAGAATTGCCCTGTGGGGTGGTTCTGAAAAACCGCATCGCCAAATCGGCAATGTCTGATTCACTCGGTGATGGCATTGGCCACCCGACAGCGCAGCAAAACAGGCTTTATCAGTGCTGGGCCGAAGGTGGGTTGGCTGTGTCGATTTTTGGCGAGGTGCAGCCGACATCACATTCCGTTAACGATGCACAAATGTTGGGTGGAAATCTGAAATTAACCATTTTTGGAACCCGTTGACCCCTAACTGTACAGTTCAGGCGGGGAATTGTGCAGTTTGGTGAAATCACCCACAAAACCCATGGTTTGGGGGGGTGGAAAATGTACAGTTTGGGACCTAAATCGTACAAAGGAGCGCGATTTTTTGTGTGCCCCGCACCGCTCCCAACCCCCATTAACGCAGCGAACGCCGCGTTAGATACGAAAAAACCGGACACCAAAGGTGCCCGGTTTCGGTAATTTATAGCCTATATTTGCGGTGCGAATTAGCCTTTTGAGAACTCAGGATATGCTTCCATACCCAGCTCGGATTTATCCAAGCCCATGATCTCAGCTTCTTCCGATACGCGGATGCCTA